>JGI24512J20087_1000022_pt1 | contig 347659 bp, 366 predicted proteins | sample LinPmetageLP35_FD_20087 | JGI IMG/M metagenome (IMG submission 20087) | reverse complement strand
GCTGAACCCCCCCCCCCCCCCCCCTCCTCATCCGATCGTTGGATCTAACGTCATGAAGCAGCACTTTCCCACTGGAAGTCTATAGACTCCGGATAATGGAACATTCGCGGCCTCATTTCCAGGGTCCATGAAGAGTATTTCTACTCAGAGTACTGCTTTATGCCTCCTTGCCAACAGTATGAACACTTTGTTGACTAGAAAAGGGGCCGGGATAAACAATCTCGGTTGAGGAAGCGAAAGCCAATTTTTTGTTGGCCCGTGCATCTCACTCGCACTAAAGTCAACTTCATCTCCTGTGTCGCCGTCCCTTCCATCTTTCAATCCAACATCATCTATCTTCAATAGAGTACGGCCGCCATTTCAGCGCTTCCTTCATCGAACTACGCGTCTGGAAGCCTTTCCAGGACCTTCCATTCACATCTGCAGCCATGGCGACCTCAATCTTCTCCCGCAAACGCGACCTAGCTTACCTTGTCCACTTCAGCATCTCGCTGCCTTTGATGTTCCGTACGCACTTCTTTCCTCACGTTCCCACATCCAGTATCTCTATAGTTCAATCTCCAGAGCTCGGCCAGGCGGCGAGACTCTGCGAAGGCCAGGACACTGATCGCTAATTATATCACGTGATAGTCGTTGATATGCAAGCTCTGTATCCAGTGTCCGTCGTCCCTGGCTTCATGAAGGCGCTGAAGTTCTATCTCATAAACACGCATCACGATCAATTCTTCATCCACACGCCTCCGTTCTTCCGGGCCTTCATCTGGAGTGAAGTGCTGTATCAGGCGCCGGTGATGCTTTGGTCGCTGGGAGCTCTTCGTCGAGGTATGTCTTTATTCCTGGAAATCTAGGAGAGGGTGCCAAGGACACAAACAATGTCCGTCGAAGGGATATTGGGAAAGTTCTGACAGATGTCTAGCCTCGCCGAAACTGCCGATCGTTCTCCTTCCATATGCCGCCCTCATCTTCATCACGACCGCTACATGCATGTTTGAATACTCGTTCTGGGACATCCCTCTTCAGCACAAGATTGATCTTACGACTCTCTACGGCCCATATCTCGCTCTGTGTAAGTCATCCGCTATTTTAAATTGATCTGAGAGCGTAAGCTGATTTCTGTTAGCGGCATTCATGTTCGTTGACATGTCGATCCGCTTGAACAACATTGTCAACAAATCATGGATTGCAGCCAATGAAGGTTCGAAGAAGCTGCAGTAAGCTCTCTGCTGAATGCTGGTGAAGAGGAAACGGCGACGCTCTTTCCGACCTCGCGCGTTGGATGTGGCTTACTGCAGTTGCGCGGCCTACCATCTCTTGCGATTAACTTGTTCGGGGTTTCGGTGTCAGATGCTAGGCTCCAAAGAGCGGTCGTCAGGGAATGATGGACGCTGCTAGCATGAGTTTTATCAACTGGTGTTACGAAAATGTCGGTACTCTGATTATTGTATTGATTTCACAGCTTTGATGATTGCTTGCTCAATACAAGTGTTTTTTTTGGAATGGGGATGATTTTGAGTTTACGACCTTTCGGCCTTATTTTTTCTGTGCTGTTTCCTATTCTACTAATGGGGAAGTCGTGTAAATCTATGTTCTCTCTTCTGCGCCCTTGGTATCTTCTGGCCGCTTAGAGCGATACACAAATGACTTAGTGTGTTGTTGCCAGCCAGATGTGTTTTTTGCTGCCATCCTAATTTCTAGTCAGTTTGCTGGCAGCATGGCATCTACGATCTATTGCGGCTCGGACTCTGGACCGTTACAGAGACCTCTCAGGCGCTTGTCCCAGTAGGTGTCACGCCCAATTGGCTGGAGTGGATCTTGTCCCTCACGGATGGAAAGTTCCCAGTCCGTGAAGGTCAATCCGTACAGAGGTGCCAAGCACCGGATCTGTAGCCAGCCAGTTCCAGGACTGCGGTAGACAACTTCAATCTTCTCGGTCTTGTGGAAGGTGTTGAGCAGATCAATTATCCGAGTCATGAATGCCTTCTGGCGGATCCGCACTTGCTCAAACTGCGTTCGAGCGTCGAAAGCAGGGAAGTCTACCTTGATGAAGATGCGTCTTGAGATCTGACTGTAGCCAGCGATCGACGTCTCCAAGGTCGTGCGGAACGCTTTACCGGCAGGCTCGAACCATTTATCGTGGTGGAGCATCTGGGTAGGTCTGAAGTCCAGCGTGATCACCAGGCTTCTGTCGGCAGCAGTAATTGCTGAGTGCGGTGGAACTTGGGCGATACGCTGGGCCAGGGTTGAACTGCCTCCAGAGTTACCATGGGCAGCTGGAGTGCCAGCAGCGCCGTTCGCAGCTGCGTTGGCCGCTTGATATCCAGCTTTGCTCATGTTTTATGATCTGTAAGTGAGTTTCTATGGATTTCTGTGATCCGATTGCGAAGGTGTTGAAGGGGAAGCAAAGAGGTACACCACTGGCAAGAGCCACCTCATTATATAGGAAGTATATGATGTTGTTCTGGAGTTGAAGTACGTGTAGGGACAGCCCAAAACGATATGACAATGGCAACTTCCTGTCTGACTGCCAGCCATTTTCCAACTCTATCGCCATGCTCAGAGGGTCAAAACGTTGTATCGTCATTTGAACAATGGGAATCAACCTCACACAGCAACAACGGACAGAAGAAGCCCTTTGTTTGGTCGCAATCAAATAACCAGCTCTTTTTTCCATTCCAAGCCAAAATCCTTTGTTCTGGAAATCTGGCTGGAACCCCGTCCAGGTTCAGTAGGAGGTTCGTCACGTGGCAAGGCACAGCACGGAAGTGGCGTTTTCAAACCAACAATTGGTGGGAAACTGTGCAACTCGAGGGTACGACAGCTTCGCATCTACTGGATGTCGGTCCGTTGTAGCACTCTGCCTGGTCTGCACTCTCGGGAATCACAGCAGGCTGCCTTCCTCATATCGCTGTTTGATACTGGATACCTGAACCTTGATGAACAGCTCTAGCTTTCACACCACCTGTTAGCTGCCATGTCTGCATCCATGACCCTAGATCCGTCCGATGCATCTTCTGAGTCTTCGTTGCTGAAGACAAGAAAAACACACACCAAGTCTCGCGGGGGCTGCTGCGAATTTAAACGAAGGAAGCAGAAAGTATATATAATTATCATCCTCAGCGCATCGGAATTCTGACATTAGTAAAGTGCAATGAGGAGAAACCCATCTGTGCGGGGTGCATCAAGCGTGAGAAAGCCTGCGTATATCTTGATCCGGATTCTCTGCAGCCACGAGGGAGCAAAAGGACTCGAATGAGATCTAGCGCGTCGGGCATCTCTTCCGCATCTCCTGGCTCTGTTCCCGGCCATTTAGCTCCCAATGCGGTCAATCCGATCGGCCGTTTTGGAATCGACGACATGGAACTTTGGCTGCACTACATCAAATACACCTCGGAAGCAACGTCTGTCATGTTCGGTGGAAAATCAGATTTAGGACTTTCGTGTAACTATCTGCTCCATGGCATGCTAGCCACAGCTGCCATTTATCTGGCGTATTTGAAACCAGAGCACTGAGCGCAGTACAACCAGCTTTCAAGACAGCATCAAGACTTAGCGCTTGGCCCATTCCAGCGAGCCATGGAATCGATTACAGATGAAAATGTAGACTGTCTGTTTGCCTACAGCACACTTCAGGTGGTCTGCAGTCTTGCTTCTTCATAAAACACTCCACCCCAAGGAAGCAATGAGCCATCAAGTGGGATAGCTGACTGGGTAATATTTGTTCGGGGGTGTCGGTCAATATATGTTGCTGCGCAGTCAGATATAGGAGGTTTGCCTATCAAAGATTGTAGATCTTGGAAGGACCCGTGATATTCTGTTATATTTTGCGAGTTTGTGAAGTGCCTTTTCCCCCCGCTCATGGTAGAAGTCACGAAAGAAGCCAAAACTAACTTTCTTATTGCCAGAGATTCAAAATATGGTATAAATTCAATCTACATCCGATAATACCGCAAAGCTGTTGCCTGAAGAAGAGAGTAGTTTTGCTTGCATCGAGACACTTCTCACAAGGCTGCCTTCAATTAGTTCGTTGAATGATGACTCGGAGGTCACTGCGTGCTTACAAGCAATGGAGAAACTACGCCAAACATTCGCATTCACTACTCCAGGCTTCAACGCCACATTGACTGTGGCCATGAAGACACACTCTTCCAAGTCATTGCCAGAAAGACTTTCTAAGTGCTTGTTCGTTACTCTGTGGCCGTTCTCGGTGAACGATTGCTTCGTTCGTTTGCTATCTGATATGCGACCTCCAGCGATGATAATCATGGCACATTGTTGCTTGATCTTGAGGCGAGCCAAAGACTGCTGGTATATGGCTGAAAGCGGATTGAGGATATTCCAGGCAATGCAACATAATTTAGGGGAGGAATGGTCGGCTTACATTGAAAATCCCCGTCGGGTATTTGGTCTCTAGGCTTCGCTTACGGGGTTAACAGGAGGCAGTCAGTGGCTGGGGCTGTGCCGCTCACTAGGAATCACGATCCGCGTCAGCCTGTACGTAAACCAAGCCATGCCCCCGACGGATATTCCACGGTTCGTGCACGGAAAGTGGCTGTAGTGCACGAGGTATGAATTGGTGAATCATATTTGACTTACATCAGCAAAATTGTACGTTCGCACCAATCAGGGGCCACGGTGTATCGAGACGACGAAATTGGAAACATCTCTTATGATGACTGACCACGCGCAAAAACATATAAGAAGGGCATGTCCTGGGATTCAGTTCCCATTCATCAGTCAATTGAACTTCGAGCACTGCCGATACCTCATATCCAATACATCTTGCCTACTACTCCATCTTCTTCGCTTACTACCACTAAGTCACAACAACCCACGATCAGCAATCAACTATCAACATGGGTCTCTTCAAGACAGGAATTGTTCTCTACGGAGCCCATCTTGCAGCGTAAGCAGCCGGGCCCCCAATCAAATGTTTCATAATCTCATAGTTGCTACAGTAAGAAGATCTACGGAGAGAAGAAGGAAACCTCTACCGAAAATAAATGGTGCCAAAGACCCCAAGCACCCCAGTCAGACAATCCTCAGGCATCGCAAGGATTCCAAGCTGCACCACCAAACTATTCACCAAGCAGCAGTCCTCACGGCTCACATCAACAATATCAGCAATGGTCGGAGAAAGCGGCGATCGAGTCGGAAGTGGCACCGAAACAATGTACTTGTGGGGCAGCACAAGTCAACCAGACATCCTTCACCAAGCAGTAGAGTTGAGTTTTAGAATGGGAGAGTTTGGCGAAATGGATGTTTAGGAATGATTCTGTATGATAGATGAGCGATTGGCGTTAAGAGGAATTTCTGCTCAGGAGTTGGTCTTTGTTCGGTATGCTTGCTGCTACTAGATCTTTTGTTCTCATGTGGCTCCAGATGTATAGACCTAGCGGAGTAAACAGATGTATGTTGAGATTTTTAGACTGTTCTTTCTTCGACTCGAGTTGCCCACTGTGCATTCCTTTCATAGACGAGAATTGCTGACCTGGGAGCGCGCCAGACAAGACTACGATACTTGACAGGCAACCCCAGAGATGATGAGCAGAGAACAACTTCCAGGAACAGGACTCCTATTTTGACTGATAGATGTGTGGCTCACAGTACTGCACGGCTTACCTATCAAATTTCATGATGCTGGGTGGAACAGAAAACAAAACAATATGTTGAAGGGAGTCCAACTCCGCATTCTAGAGGATAAAAGAGACCCTGTATTTCATCACAATGGAATTCTTTCTCTTTATTCTTCAAACGGTCAAACCTTTCGGAGAAACACACAATGAATTCTTCTGGAGCTAGCGATACTGCAAATAATCAAGGCCAGGACTACGATGCCATGGATATTGACATTGACATGGACGCCAACGACAACAGCACTGTGCAACAATCTCCCCGGCCCGATCTTGCCGGTCCAGCTGAGCAGATTTCAACGTCACAAAAACCTCGTCCTGCCACTGTAGCAAGGATGCTGCGACCTTTGGTACGAGAGATCATCGAAGACGCCGAAGAAGATATGTTCTATTACGGACAACGGCTCCAGCAACTCCAGGCCAATCGTGCTCCAGCTCCTGTTCCTGCGCTTGGCCCAGGCACAGACTCCGACTCAGAGTCCGACTCAGAATCTAGCCCAGACCTTGATCATGACACAGACATGAGCGAAGCTCCTGCTCCCCAAGGTCTGCTTGACCAACCATGCGACTTCTCGAAATTGAATTCTGATAACGAAGGATCAAGTCTTGACGAGAAGCCCAATGCCTCGACACCATTGACAAATGCAGACATTTTGTCTTTGGCTTTGATGTCTCTCGAGGATGGAACCATCAGAAGTCAAACCAAAAAGATACGCAAAAGAAGAACCAATGTCACTAGTGCTTCTGATGAAGACAATAACATCTGTACTAAAGCGATCAGAATTACTAGGTCAAACTCAGTAGCCAGTCGGCCACAAGTTGGACTCCCTCGCGAGATCGAGGAGAAACGTAAGTTGAGAGAAATAGCCCATAAACGAGTGATGGGAGAAGTAAAGATACTGAAGCGCTGAAATAGCTATTTCACTGTACCTATCTTATCATGTTCGGCCATGAGTTCTCTCGACTGCGGTCTTCATATCAAATCCCTTGCACTTTACCAGCGCGTTCTCATTTCTCGCGACCCCAGATCTCGCGGACATAATTCTACGAGCAAGACTCTGATACGAACGCGATCTCATTTGCTCAAATCTCTAGATGTAGTATACACCCCAATAAAGACAAACTTTCTCAAGACATACCACTCTGCTGTTTTCACGTGACAATAATATAAATCGATCTTCACTGACGGTAGATTCCAATCGGCTTGACATACTTTCCTATAGATGAAATGCAAGAAGCGTTAAATTTTCCCAGGAAATTTGTTCTCTTGCCTCTTGGCCTGACAGCATCAAAGCCACTTCGTAGCGAGAAACGATAGCTGATCGTTCGCGGAAGACCTTGACACTGGACCTGAACCGGAACGCCCATTTGATATCGCCCAGGTCTTCCCAACAAGTAGTAAATGGTTAATAATGACTTTGAGCTTCGGGAACAGACTAAACATAGCTATAAAAAGACTTGCGCTTTATGCCGCTCAGCAATGGTCGGCCACGCCGGGCCGCCCGTCGGAAGGTGCTCGCTTGAGCCCACGCAAATCAACAAAGAAGATGGAAGGCCTTTGAAATTAGTGTTGACTTTGTTCAAATATGCTTGTAATGAACCACAACTCGGTTCGATCTAGAATTCAGATTAAGTCGTTCAAGATGATACAATGCGGTCGGTAACCCGAAAACAAGCTTCACGGCCTGCAATCTCAACGGACACAGCTTCGTTGCGACGGTTCAGTCGTCCCAACAGAAACAGCGTTTCCAAGCATGTGTGACCTCTATCTGTAACAGAGCTCATGAAACATAGGACAAGTTCAAAATACTAGAACAAGAAGTTCCGCTGAAGACAGCTTGAGTACTGAGCCTGTACAACCACTACCACAAGCACATAAAAAGATCCAAACCATCCCAAGCGATGTCGATCTTCTTCGAGATTTCCATAACTCATATCTCTATTCCTCGCATAATATCTATTATCAATAGTATCTCTTAGACACCGCATCCTTAGCTCTTCAATCATGGATGGATACGAGAAGATCATGTCCACGTACACAACGTACGTCTCAGAGTTTGAGGAGGACATAGACAAAGATACGGAAGACGATAGCAGCGATCCCTTCTTCCCACGAGCGGGAGAAGACGAGACTGAGTTTGCCATCAGTGGTGCGTACGCGGAGTAATCGATGCCTTCGTCGCGAGAGAGACAGCGCGGATTGTCATCGATGAGAGTTGTCATCATCGGAGGCCAAGCGGCCTCCCTTCAAGAAACAAAATTCCAAAGAGACGAGATCGTCCTTTTAGATGGACGAGAGAGGCGAAGACAAATCAACCGAGGGAGCAAAGAAAGGAAAGGGAAGTATTTCTTACTCACGGAGGAGTTGCAAGAGAGCGGTATCTACTGACAAGAAGTTGCCGGAAGAGAAGAAACGTGCTGGTGTCAAGAAGCGAACATATTCTGTACCGCAGTCGAGCTTTCCGTGGATCCTACCGAAGCCGATGTCAGGCGCACGGTAATGGCCAAGTGGCGATACACGAAGTTTTGCGGATGTTGACGTGGTAAGTAATGAATCTTCCAGCTGCAGTACCAAATCCGTCTAATTTCTTCTAGTACACTAGATTCTTCTTTGTTCTTACGACGTTCTTTCAGCCCTACCTTTTAATGCGCGGGGGTTTGGCTTTGTCTTCGGTAAGTTCGGCTCTGCTTGTCTCATAGCTTCGAGCATAATTTCGTAGAGCATAAGTTCGTAGAGCATAATTTCGTAGAGCGTAATACATAATCTTTAACGCGACTCCTGGATCCAAACAACGAAATTGTGATATGAAAAAGAAAATCAAAAAGGGAAGTTCTCAGAACGCATATTGAACGATTGTGAACTTATTCTCTTCTCCCCGCATGTGATTGGAGAGAATGAAAGAAATTAAACAATAACAGTCAAGGTGATGAAGATTTTTATTGAAATATCCAAGTTGGTAAGCCCATGCTTGGTGGTACTCAGAATAAGCCAAAGAAATCACAACTTCCCCCTCCTCAAATCCTCTCCAATCTTCAAAATAGGCACCAACTTATCCTTCTGAACCCTCTCCCACAATCCACCCAATCCCTTCTCCCTTCCCCTCTGATCCTCCCTCCTAAACCACTCCTCCGCACTCTTAACTCTAGTCGGATGAATCTCATCCAACAACTTATAATCCCTCTTCAGCAGCTCAAACTTCCACGAATTCCAAAACCCCGTAAAATTGTCCCTAAAACTCATCGTACTCTTATCTTTCGGATCAGCATTATACCCCGCTGGCGAATTAGCGAGCATTTTGTTCCCAGGCTGATTCCAGTACTCTTCCAGAGAAGTATCGATATACTGAGCCGGGTGCCCCGTGACCTTTGTGAAAGCAGCGGCGAGTTCTGCGTACGGAATAGGAGCGATAGCGACTTCGAGGTCCATGCCTGATGCGAGTTCCGGGTGGTCGAAAAGCCAGCGGACGTAGGGTCCGCAGTCGTCGAGGGCGACGTGGTTGACGGAGCCAGAGCCGAGGGGGACGCGCCAAGTTACGATGCCCTTTTCGATGGTGGGTGTCATTATTGTGCGGGATGAGATGGCCATTTCTATGTATGGGCCTGTGGTGAAGAGGGCTGCGCCCATGCGTGATTTGTTGTGGGTGTTCTGGAAGAGTATCCATTCACCGATGCGGCCTTTGCCGTCGTAGCTGTAACAGCGAATCAGTCCTCACTTCCCGGACCGCTGAAGAGCTGAAAATTTGATCCTTCCAAATCCTTCTCGCTTCAAACCCCCTCGCAATCTTATGGTCTTCAACACTGCAAAGAGAAAAGAAATGCAGAAGACTTACTGCCCCGTCCTAAACCTCCGATCATACCCACTCTTCTTAAGCGAGTAATCCAAATTCCCATAAACAAAGAACTTAATCCCCTCCTCAATCGCCAGCTCATACACCCTAATAGCCCAATACGTCTCATTCTTCTCTCCGCAATTAAAGCCATCGATATTCACAAAAGCGCCGTCGCATCCACGATACCCGTTTCTTAGGTCCGTCTCATCGGCGAAGGTGCCTTCGACGAGTTCCACGTTGCCAAGAGCCAGGAGCGCTTTGGCGCGTGGGGAGGTAGAATCTCGAGTCAGTACGCGAACGGAGTACTTTCTGTCGGAAACGAGGCTGGTTATTACGGGAATGCCTTGGGCCCCGGTGCCACCGATGATGAAGATTTTGGAGGTTTTTTGGGAGGACATGATGTTGCTTCACAGTAGAAGTGACTGTAACTAGAATACGGTAGGGACAAACGGGATTGATGCTGGTATGTGGCTGGGGATGAGAAGAGGAGAGGAGAGGAGTATATGAGCATGAGATGCGTGAAGCTGTATGTGGTTATATTGAAAACGAGACATGATTACTGAACATGTTCTTGTTCTTAGTTCACTAATCTATGCATGATTTATGCACGTGCGGACTTTGTGGCACTTTGTGGGGTAACAAATCCGCAGAAGTGATGTTCAGTAATCATCAGGCTTGTGTAATATTGGGAACGCAAGGCAAACGACTGACTTTTTGGGGGAAGCCACGCACTTGGCTACGGCATATGTATTGGAGAGTCAGCTCCTCGTACACCTTAGCAGAATCATGAGCCGAGGCAGGCAGACATATCGTTACACCGGAGACGCACAACAGGGAAGTAGCAAAGTGCGAATGCCGCTTGGCAGTATCAAAGGACGAAACCGGAGCGAATATGTGACAAAATTGGAAAAATCGGAACTTGAAATCACCTGCTGCCAATCAACCTCGAGGCTTGCAAACCAGATTCAGATTCGGTTGGCAATTCTTTCGTCGAATGAAACCTTTTGCTCTGTGGCGCATTTATATTACATTCCTTTTGGCGCCAGAAGCGCCGCAAACAGATTCCTCTTCCATCCTATCAAATACATGTCAATTCGTCCAGATATGAGCAGTTGTAAGCAGGCGCCAGCGAGACTTCGCAGTAGTTAGATCTGAATCCATTATACCATGTAGGTGATCTTAGTTGAGGGATGGATTTCATCGCGCCCCTCAGGCAGACAAGCCTCGCTTTTCACTCTCGGAAAAGAAGATGACCATTCGCCAGAGCTTCTTGACCAGTACTTCGGCTTCTTCATCCAAAGCCTGGATATTATTAGCAATTGTGCACAGAACAAGGTCGAGTACATTAGCGAGAGTGAAATACTCACACCTTCCAATTGCTCCACCAACTCCTGTGGTTTGCCTCTTTGACGAACGTGCTCTTCCACAACCTCAACCAGTAACTGTTCCTGCACACCGAGATACTCCACGATCTTCTTCTCCACGAAAGGTCGCAGCTTCTCCACAATGACCGAATCATCCACAAACTCCCATTTCACATCCCAAGCCCATAGACCGTCTTTGTCAGTCGGGATCTCAGCTGCTAATTGGCGTACAGCTTGATCACGTTCTTCGTCTGTCATTTGAGCAACAGGAGCCGAGGGGTCGAACTTGATAGGGATGAGAGTACGTTTAGATGAGTTGCCAGCATCTTCCTCGTCCTCGAGCAGGCCTTCGACTTCTGCAACTGTTCTTCTTGGGGGTTGGGCTTTCTCTTTCTGGACCTTTTGCGCAGCGGCACCAAGAGACAACTTAAATGGCTGTTGAGCGCGACCAGGTGCACCTCTAGACTCCAGCTCCTCGGCTTGACGGTCTAAGAATGAGTCTGCCAGGCCACGAGCTTGCTCCTTATCTGCAACATCACGTTGTCGTTCCTTTGACTCCGCAATACGGTCTCGTTCGTCGGCCGCTGATTCTCGAGCGCGGAACAATGCACGATTCCGGATCCACATACTGCGATCAGCGTAGTAATCTTCAACTTTCCGAGTTGCTTCAACATCATCATCCCAATCTCGAAGTCGTTGAGCCATCTTCTCTTTCTCGGCGTTTTCTTTAGCTGCATCTTCGTCCTCTCGTTCCTTTTCGCGCTGTACTGCAGCAGTTCTTGAGCGTTCCCGATTCAACCATCGCCGCTCTTGGTCAAGATATGTCTTCTCAAGTTCAGCTTCCTTCTTGGCAGTCCTCCGACGTTCCAATTCCTCGTCGCTGGCTGAATCATCTTCTTCTTCGCGGTTGATCCACACATCTCCCGTAGCCGCACCGTTGATACCACTACCGTTGACGAACGACACACCCTTTTGATAGTCACGAGGAATCTGAGATCCAAGCTTAGGTCCAGATGGTGCATTTGGGACACCGCGGGGCCCGAGTGGGATATTGTTCGTACCAGCTGCAGGTCCACTAGGAGTATTTGGAGGTGGTGACGCAAGTCTTGAAGGCCGTGGTGCCCCATTTCGTAATCTTTCAGCAGCCTCCATCTCCTCCTCTCGCTTCAATCGTTCCATATCTCTCCTCGTGCTCCTGTCTCTGAATGCTGCAATCTCCTGGGCTACAGTCTCGCGCATCTCTGCTGGAATATCCGCGAGTTCATCGTCCACTGCCAGAGGTATATTGACAACTTCGACGTTTTCTCCATTCCCGTCCTGCATAATAGCATCCTCCCCGCTCTCATCCATCTTGACGTACATCGGTGGGTGGAATAGTTCGTAGATTGCTGCTTTCAGGCCGGCTCTCGCAGCATCGAGTCGTGCCTGTTCTGCAGCCGAGTCATCGCCGCGGTTCGAAGACCAATTATCCAGATAATTGAGCGAATTGTCGTCCACGAAAACTAACAGCTTGCTCTTCTCAATCTCCTTTTCGTCATCCTCTTCCTTCTTGACTCCATCGCTAGGAGGTTGTTTCTTTGTTGGAATCTCAATATCCTTGAGTACTTCCACAGCTGTAGCCAAACTCTCTGCATCGTCGTATTGTGCAAAACCAAAACTACATTGCTTTCCGTCCGCATCCGTAGCTCGGTCCCATCTGCGCAATCGACCCGCTGTACTCAGAATACGCTCGATGCCATCGTCTCCGCCCGCACCTTCTGTAATTCCTCCAACAAATATAGTCCGCACGATCTCCTCCTTCGTCGGTGGCACCAAGGACATCATGCTGTCTCTGAGTGCCTGTCGTTGTGCCTCCATCCCCCTCTCAGCGCCCAGTCCCGGTCGTCCTCCTGCTGATCCTGGATCTTGACTCTCTCTTCTGCCTGCTGCGCCAGGTAAGGGAGTTGATGGCTTGGAAGGGCCAGTGCCTAGGCGAATTACTGGCGCGGAGAAGTTGATGTTGGGCATATTAGGAGGGCCTTGAAAACTGGCTGGTAGACCACTTGGTCGGCTTGACTGAGTAGCATTGGCTTGTTGTACGCCTGGAGCGGGTGCTGTTCCTGGTGCAGACATGCCTGGAGGGGGACCTGTGATAGATTGTCAGTATAATACGGAGCAGATATCTCCATATCCTTACCCATTCCTGGAGGAGGCGCCATGCCGGGCGGAGCAACGCTCTGGCTTGGGAAGCCTCCGAATCCTGGTGGCCGTCCGAAAGGTGCAGCTATTCGCAAAGTTAGCCCTGTGAGCATCGACAGAAGCTTTGCAGCTGGAACGCCTACCTCCATAGGGATTGTACGACATCCTGTCCAGACTTGGTGAGTATTCTTGTGTTCAAATAGAAGATTGAGGATCTGCGAGAGGCTGCGAGAAAATAATAAGCATGAACGGTGGTGTTGTCGTCGTCGGCGCAAAAGATGATCGCGTCTTAAAGTGAAGCTTCGCTCGCTCGACAATCGAAATCTACAAAACCCCTGCTAGCGGCATTCGAGCATATCCGAGAAATATCAAGATCTCAACGACAACTCTTCAGCAACACTCCACAATACCACCAATGTAAGTCGCATAGTACTCGCAGACTTATATTTTTATGTTCTAACCTAGTGGAAGGTCGATGGAGCTTCGAAGAGCAGCCGACGCGCTGCTGCGCTCGCAAACGTCGCCATTAGCCTCATTTCTCTCGCCGGCTTCCAACGTACGATGCACGACCAATAGGCAATTGGGATACAAGGGATGTGCAAACAGGCAGATACAACGATTATTCACAAGTAGTGTTCAGAAGAAAGCTATTCGGCCTACAGCGACGACGACAGCAGCACCGCCGCCAGCTGAGAAAGATTCGATCCCCGGATCCGATCCAAGTCAGCCCCAGCCAGCATTGGAAGAGCAAGCCAAATCACTCGGATGGACTGCACGCCCTCGACCTGGCAGCTACACAGTCCCTACTCTTACGCCAGAGAGAGAGCGGGTTATGAATGGCGGAAGCAGTGCAAGTGACCTTCTGGCAACGTTGGTGAAGAGCCGCTCTCCTTCGACGATGGACGTCAATCGCATGCAAGACATCAACCCGCTGAAGAGATCTGGCTTGGGTACTTCTCAATCTATCAGCGACGGTCTTGGCGTCTACAAACCACCTCGCAAGCCGCTGCTTCTGAACCCGAGTACAGGAAGGAGTGTCACGATCGGCAGCACGGGGATTGATGTTGCAAAGGGCTTCCGGCTGATGGAGATGAGCTGTGCGAGGAACAAGATTAAGAGCGATTCGATGAAGCAGAGATTCCACGAGAGAGGCGGTTTGAAGAGGAAGAGGCTGAGGAGAGAGAGATGGAGAACGAGGTTCTTGGAGGGCTTCAAGGCTACGGTCTCGCGGGTGAAGCAATTGAAGCATCAAGGATGGTAGACATGTGGAGGACATGAGCACATTGTATAATGTAAGATATGGAGTATGTGGATTTGTAAGTCAATAAAAAAATGGACGATTCCGCACACAGACTAGACGATTATCGTAGCCCCAAGCATCGTTTAGGTGTTACCCATTGCTATTTTGTCTTAAGACCAGAAATTCCTTGGGCCTTTTTACGGAAATATCAATATCTACTTGGCATTTATGGAGGACGGTTCAAACTTGACTTCACGCATGTTCAATTCATTGGGGCATGTTTCGCACGGTGCCAAAGATTTAGTATTTCGTTTGTCATGGTATCGATACGCCCGCTCTCCCTCCACGAACAGTCGGCGCGGATATCGACAGAACTATCACTAGAAGTAGTCATTTTGATCGCCTACTACATCGCCCGAACCTTTGCCTTGATATTCCAGATCTGGATTCTTCTATTATTGCTTCGGATCGGGCAGATCAGTTCGTCTGATGGTCTCGCATGATCAAGAAGTCCACTCTCCGGGTTCATCATCTCAAAAATTTATCTTCAGTACATCAAGCAAAAGACTACCTCCCCAAGCACTTCCAAAATTATATCTAATACAATGGCAGGGAGGATGACGAGGACTTGTTCACCTATAATTTCCACCCGCCTGTCTCCCGGCTTTGCTGTAGGAATTTCAAGCTGTTTACTCCAGATACCAAGAACCAGGTTCAACTAAACCCCCGGCTTTGGAGATGTGTTGTTTGGGCAACGTGTTCCTATATATTCATACAGCCACCAAGAGAACCATCGATGTCACCGAGGACGCAACGCCTGTCACCAACCATCGCAGTCTCAAAATCTCGTCGTGAAGAAGACATCGTTGGTCATAACATTGTAGTTCTAGTACCCTTCCAATATCTACAAATAGCACCTGAGCTACCCCATTCTCCTCCTCGGACTACGGAATCACTCCATTGAATCCGTCTACATGTCGTTGTGTCTCAAACATAGCTCTCAGCTCTGAGTTTGTACATACTCGTTAAGGGGAGCAATCGCCAGAACAAACCTCAGAGACAGTACATGAATCGGGCATTGCACTTTAGCCACTTCATCACAAACGCCAGCCCACCAGCTATGGTTCTTCCCAAATAATCTACAGACAAGGATAAATAGTCGGAATCAATAGGCTACTGACATATATTAGATGCATCCGACAAACCCACAGCTGACCGCGATCTACGCGAGCCACCTCGCTCATGCAACACCGACTCACAGAGCCAAACGCCCGACAAACTGTTTCGTGCCCTGCAAACCAACCTCGAGAAGACAGCGAACCACAAAAGTTCACCCAAACCACTTATAATTGCTTTTAAGATGTTGAGTTCGAGGTTATTACAGACGCTAGGAATCTTTCATGATCGACACAGGCACATACCAGTCTAACATATTCTCTCGGACCATAATCTGTGCTCTAGAGAAGTGTCATCAGCATGGCATCGGGAACATGCAACTAGTAGAACTCAATTGACATCAACATCGAATTTCCTTGCAGTCAGAATGCGATAAGCTATCTCGATAGCTAGACAAATACTTGACAGCTTCTCAGCTTTCCTGCATCTCGCCGCGAAATTGCCTAATCCGAATCATGAACGTTCTTTCGGCTGGAAAGAAGGGCGGTCGAATGATTCATGATCAGAAAGAAGAAAGCATTGCATGACGGAAGCAGATTAGATAAAAGTCAATCAACAACTAGCAGAGCCACATGGAGCGCTAACGAGATGCAAGCCACAGAGACAGCTGGCGTAGTTGCCAGTGGGTTTCGACGTCAAGTCCAGAATCTTTTCTGGAAGACAAAGTCTCCCGAACTTTGATGCAAAGCTAACAACTCCCAAACATATCCATATGAGATGCCATGTCCAAAGGGCTGGTGCTGCACGAGCATGGAATGACAACTTGAAAAACTCTTCGTCGTCTCTCTTTTCCCGCCGCGGACGGGCATAGACTTGGTCGTTATCCCATCCACCACCCTAGACATTCCAAACGAAATAACATGCAGAGTAAAACTCAAAGCAGAAACAGATAAAATTATCCGGCAAGAGGGATACAAACAGTTACCGTGAACCATCAGTCCAAGCAGTTCTCGAACCTTAAAGCTTACAGCATTCCGGATTTTCGATAGTCTGACATTTCCCACATGCCTCACCGTTCCTCCAACCTAACGGATCGTCTTCACCTCTTCCACCTGAACTCAAACCCAAACCTAGACTCACAGACATGCCCCTAAGCGGAGAACAAAGATCGCATGATGGTATCCGACCCCTTCTCTCGCCACTGCGCCCAACCTCCCCTCGTCTGACACCTAAGCTACCACGAGTGAAAACGCATATTGAAAGCTCACCTACCTATCATCCAGAATTTCAAACCGCGCTATCGAACTCTATTCCTTCATAATATCCCGCTCATACGCAGAACCAGTCCCAACCTCAAGCACGGAGCATAAGCTGCCGCACTTTGGAAAAGTCAAATTGTAAGGCAATGTTGAAAAAAAAAAAAAAAGTCTATGAAGGAGTGAAATGCCAGATTGGGAGACTGTCGCCTCGGTGATCTAACGGGCCTGAATGCATATCCACTTCCATCTGGACTTCGTCTTGCTTATTCCCAGCTTGGTACAGTAGTAGAGTTGCATGCCGCTAGGCTACTCCGCCTTCCTCTACCAGTGGTGAGTGTTGAGATCGAGAATTGAGAAACCCATCTGGAGAAAGAAGTCATGTCCATCAAATGGTACTTAGTTCATATTGCGACAAGCGCTTGTCCACTTGAACTGCATGCCGAGGCTTGGAAAATCAGCTCCTCCAGATGATGAATATCAGATCTAGATCTGATGATCCCGGTAGGGTGGAGTCCATGTCACAATCCCAATCCAGATCAGAAAATTGAAGCCTAATGCAAGACGACGAAGTTTTCAATGTCAAAGCAAAAATTAAACGCAGAGACAAAGTCAGATACCATTAAAATCCAAGATGCAAGAAAGAAATAAGGTTCAACATCAAGGATCCTCGAAAGCCCATCTCGATCTCCCAGACAGCCGATCTCCCTCGATCTAGAAGATCAAGCGAGGCCAGGGGTTAGACCGGTACATAGGCGACGTTCCGGATCCAGATTTATAATCTTGACGTATCTCCGAGGACCCTTGGAAAGCCTGAAAGCCCTGCGATAACAACCCATGCGATGCAAGTGATGTAGGGCTGTGATTCAGGTGGCAAGTAATCCAGTAGTGAGCACTAGGTTATACTTTCAAGCCACGACCCTGGGATTCTGCAAGTGATGTCTGATCAGGGTCTCAAGGGACGGCAGATCTTCATACCTCGCACTTTGGTGTCAAAAACCCCGAAACCTGGGCTGGACCTGGCGGAGGTATCTCATCTGATCTAGACCAAGAATCCGATGTAGCACAGTATCGAAGAATAAGCTACGCATCTTCTCCTGCAGCAGAAATGTGAGACCGGATTCATGCGGACGAAAATCGAGATATGGTCTTGTGAATGACAGCTTCAATTGCATCATAGTCGTACGTCTTCCACGGCATTACACAAAGTGCGGACAGAAAAGATCTCGAAGAACTGTATAGCATCGAAGACTGTACTTGGAGCTTCGATTTGAATCCCGATGACTGGCTGCGAGTATTTGAAATAGGAATGAGTTCTCCTCCGCTCTCAACAACGCGACTGCGCCGTTTCGTTCAAGTGGTTATTGACCATCGGGAATTAATATTGGAATCAAGCCCAACCTGCCATGAGCCGCCTACCCGTGAACATCGGACCAGGGACCGTGGCATCGGAACTCTTCCCGATGAGGTAGAGCTTTTTTGTCAAGAATAGAGTTTGACGTTATTATGCATGACAGTGGCCTGGCTTCAGACTAGTACAAGTACCTTGTAAGAGTGTTGGGCTAACTCAGGAGAGCCACGCGGGAGCGCCCTTTTCGCTGTGCAATGGTCTTGTGGAACAACGTCTCCCGGAGGCAGTCTACCAAAAATCATGAAATGGCTAGAGAATCGGACAACTCCGTAAGTTTGCTGTGATGCTTCTTGCATGGGCACAGTGATTATTGGGCGATGATCTGTATGCGTAAAAGTCTCGGGCGGGGATAAATTTGTCTCGGAAACACTGAAGAGTGTAAAAAACGAAACGGACAGCACACCTTGAGGCAAGATTTCGACACAAAAGTACAAAGGTTCAATGATATTTCGGCATTTCATAGCAAGTAAGGAAGATAACAACGGTCATGGTTCAACTAACCTGACTATGAGGGGCAATTCCGAGGGCGAAAATCAGGTCAGATAATATTCGAAGTCGTGAATGGTTCGGACATGAAATCCGAGATGGTTTTAACAAGCGAATGTTGATTGGCCCTTTCAACGTCAGATTCAAACAGAGTGTTAACTTGGCCAGATGTACTCTCAATGATTGGTATGTCTAAACCCAAGATGATAGAGTTCTAAACCACGATTGGAAGGTCTCTGCATAGAACAGGCCTCCTGGAAGCCCTGGGTTACACTAGATCCTGTCACGAGTAGTCTCCACTCGCCAAGAAAAAGGACTTAGCACGTGACCAGGTATACTTTCCGGCGAAAGGCGACGACACTTGCCCATTTCCAGTCGGAGAAAGGTGGCATGGTGGTTGTGAGACGCTCATGTTGTCCCCTGAGTGTTAAAGAAGACGTGGCGTCTTTTATAATGCACTGACTCGGCGAATTTGCACCATACGTAAGTTGTGCTCTGTATCTTGAATCAAGCGCTTCATCGCCGGAGGCGGGTGATACTCCGATCTCGATGTCGGATTCAACAGCCGGCTCCAATAGCAAAGAGGCATCGGAGCCTTTTCCGAGCGTCTAATAGCCAGTTAAAAGTGACAGAAACTCTTGGACTTCCCTCAAGTGAGGATCGGGGAGGCGGAAGGGTATCGGACCCTGCTGGAGTGAGGAGCGGTGGAACCCCTGGGCAGTTTGGTCAGGGCATCTGACTTACTTTGTAGTGCTGTCTAGAAAGTCAATTATGACCTTGCCGACAGCCTCAAAGAAGAGCATCGATTGCAGTTTCTTTCTCACTGTCTTGTGTAACAGATCTTGAGTTGTAGATTCGTGCAGTTTTGTTCTGTGGACACATAGTATTTCGGCTCGGCTGCCAATGTCTTCGTACCATGGTACAAGATACGATGCGAAGCCCTCTGTAACGGGCGTCAAAGGATTGACATGATCCGACACGCCTTAGACCTCATTAAAGGTTGCCATTGCTCAATTGCACATGTCGCGAGACAGTATCCGCGCGCCTGGAATTGCTAGGACCCCAATACACGCCAGGACGACAGGGGAACACAAGTAGCTCCCTATTTAAGCTGCCGGTAGAACAAGGGTCCATTCTAAGGCTTCTTGTACAGCGAGACCTGCATGCTGCGGCTTGGGCGAAGTCGTTCTCGATGGCTTTCCATTAGCTTCCCGTCAATCGGGCCCATGGCAATAAATCGGTACGTACGTCTTCACCATTGGCCTTTGCATGCTAGACCCATTGACAGCCGCTGCAATTCAGACGACGCGCTGTATGCAGCGTAGTCTTAGTGCGGTGGCAAGACCCTGAGCAGATGGTCAAGACCTTGATGCCCGGATCCGCGACGGCATCTGACGATGCCTGCCTCCCTGGTTCAAGACTCTGATGACAGCAGCCACTCTGGGCCCACAACCGTCATACTTCCGCCGCGAGCCTCTGCCCCTCATTGTCCTTGACATTATTATAGTGTTCACTTCTCATCGACCATAGGTACTCTGACCATTGCATCTAAGCTGTCTGTTGTATCCACCTCCGGAAGGCACTAGTATTCAGATTCTCAAAGGGCCTGGAGATCCCAAGTCTACTGTGACTGTCGAAGGTATTGGACCCTGCTCGGGCTGCATATAATCGCTCTCTTTCCAAATCTTAATCCAGCATCTCCAGTCTCAGCCCCGAAATCGATCGATGACGCTTCATGGCGCCAGTTCATTCCAAACACATTCGTACGCCAATCACCTGCATGTCGCTAAGACTCCGGGTCCAATAGTCCAATCTCATATTGTGCAGCGGCCTATTGTCCTGTAAATATCGTGTGGCGAGAGAGTTGAAGGAGACTCCTCCGCAAAGAACAGGCCGCAAAATCGCGTGTTTGCTCACATCGAATTCTGCACTGTACTGTAGCTCCTGCCAGGAGCCCACTCCATACCGCAGTCACGCCTAGATGGACTCATGGCGTTCCATTTTCCCCATCTATGCCAGCCTGCCAACAATTTCCACAATAATACACGCCTTCCCATCTCGCCACGCATTCGCAAAATATCAACCTCCACCCCACTCACTATCTTCCCACGGCCAGCTGCCAGGCCATACATAATCTCGGCCGGAAGCCAATATTGCGCAGAGACCTCCGTTCTTTTGACACTTTGAACATGTCTTCTTCGAATTTTCGCAAAATTCGCCCCTCTTTTGGGGAGAGCAGTGCATCAGCCAGCAATCCAAGCCAATCCACATCCGAGAGTACGGGATCTGACCCACGTCGTCCCCGCGGTGAGAAAGAAACTCCTGCTGAAAGCAGCTCCTCATCGAAACGTCGAAGAGTTCCAGAATCAGTTACTCGCAATGCCTGCCTCAATTGCAAAAAGGCGCGGGCCAAGGTCAGTCCTTCGTGTTCTTGCTCTGCCCTCTACGAGTAACAGGGCTTTTAGGCCAGGCGCTTGCTCCTGTGCTTTGAAGTCCCTCCCCGCTGACGAATTGCAGTGTGATGGCAACAAGCCGTGCAAGAGGTGTGCGACACGAGTCGAAACCTCAGATTGCATCTACGAAATTCACATTAAGCATGCGAAGGAAGAGCTTGTCAAGCAGATCAAGGAGCTTAGGGCCAAGGACCATATGACTGAACAGATACTCCAGGCTCTGTCCACTAATGAAAAAGTACCAGAAATCCTCGAGCGCCTCAGGAATGGCGAGACATATGATGGAATCGTCGAGTGGCTTGGTCGCTCTCCTATGGCCGACTTCGAAACCCTTTCGCCCAGGGAGTCTCATCATTCTACATACGAGCCTTCGGATCACGAAATGAGTGGCGTCGCCGCCTCGAAGCCCTTCTGGACCAACGTGACAACCGAAACATCCATCTTGGACCATCTTTTCCAGCTCTACTTTGCCTGGATTCACCCCGTACATACCTTGTTCAGCGAAGGGCGCTTTGCTGACAGTTATGGCCGGCACTCAGAGACGTACTGCTCTTCCGTTCTGGTAAACTCGATTTGTGCATTAGCTTGCAGCCTGCATTCGACACTTGATGGCGATGAGGTCGACTATGAGCGGCTGGGCACAGAATTCAGTGAGGCCGCCCGACAAAGTCTCCAGCCAGACGATACCAGGCTTACGACCATACAAGCCTTTGCCGTCATGCATTTAGTAGACTGCGCTCGCGGCAATGCCTTGCGGGCTACGGCCTACCTCAAGATATCAACTCTCAGCCTACCACGGGCATCGTACCAGGAGAATGACGGGTTCGCGGAATCCTGGAAGGCTACAGTGCGTGGAGTAAGGAATCTCAACATGTTAGTCCACACCTGCTTCATTCGTCCTGACCCCCCTAATGACCCAAGTGAGTGGGCGCAGATGACCTTCCAAGTACCACCAATTGTCGAATCCGCGACGGATGATAGCACAGAAGAGGCAGACAACAATTTGGACAACGGAAACTGGTACCCTTACAAACATGCGAAAGAGCAACCCGAACCACGTCGCAGTCTGCTGGCAACTACGAACAGGGAAAAGTCGAAGTTGAATGTGATCCTGCAAGATATTGCCACCATAATATATTCTCAGCGTGGCTCTCCTGTATCTGCGAGGCAGTTTCTCTACCAGTATGGTAGGCTAAGGACATGGCGAGAGGAGCTGCCAGACGAACTTGCCGATTTCGAGGACAGTACGAGATATGCACTTCCACATGTGCTCTATTTGCTGTGAGTCTATTGTCGAAGTATTCTGCAGAGCTATCTGACAAGCTAGTGTTCTTCATGCGACTGCGGTTGTCCAATTGCTTCGGCCTTTACTGGATTTCGATGGCTTTCCGTCATCTCTAGTCGAAGGACCGATTTGGGAGCACGCCCAAGAAGGGCTTCGGCTTCTCGATCGATTCTATCGGCCACTGTACACTTTTCGGTATCAGCCCGTGCTGCAGATGCTCGCAGCCCTGCAGTTGACTGATATAATAGCTCGATTCTTTCCTGAAGGCGCGCAAGGTCGGAGTAGTAAAGATGGTCCCGAGGCTATCCAATTTTGTATGGAACTTCTGATGGAGTCTCGAATTGGCTTTCCTGTCGCTGGTCCTCTCCAAGAGATGTTACGACGATCGGCAATCGAGTATGCCATTCTCCTTCCCAGAAATCTTACAGAGCTCATGCTCTCACCTGTACCTCCCCAGAGAGTATACGGCATGGACGACTTTCTTGGGGCGTGTACAAGACCAACGTACATCCAGCCAGTTGCCGAAGCCCATTCCAGATATTCCCTGTCTTTTTCTTCCGACTGGCTGATAGAAGGTCCTGCTTGTGGTTTTCGTGAATCGACGACTGGTGCCCGCCGGCTTAAGTTCCCGTCCGCTGAGGAAAGAGGCGCCCAAAGTCTGATGCAAATTCGAAATCTGCTCAATTCGAATTGATGGCCGATATTGGACTTTTTTGACGCCCATTGTCAGCACGCAATGATATGTAGTTGGTGGTTTCTCTTGGGAATCGAAACAAGATGGTCTTGTTGGTGTTTCTGGACCTGAATGTGTGGGTGGAATCGATAATGAATCTACGAGATCTCCGTTTCGGCCTATCCTCTTCAGTATTATTAGAGGTGGACAAATGACGCTGCTTATTCTTGCGAGGCAAAGCTACTCGTCCCTTAATGATGATCATTGATCAACAATGCCCTGAACATCTGCCAGAACTCTGCCAGAACTCCACCTCCTGCGTCGGCAATAGTGGATTTTGATCTGTCAACAGCGCAAAGTCCATGCAAGAGTGATTCGTAGGAAGCACGACAGGGCGATGGCGTAAAATACTCGGAAGGCTTGATGGGCTTCTATGCTGGACCAGTGGTTCAGGATTCGGGGAATGGAATTTGAGCTGCACGGGTGAAAGTTAGGTGATATATAGAAGTGGTCGTGGTCATTGTATGGAGGGGCGAGAGCTAGGTACGGAGGCCACCTCCGGTTTTGTGTTCGCCTCCCATCCAAAATGTTTGCCAGCGATGCAATGACCCAGTATCTGGCAATCCAGTTCCATTCACTTCGGATAGCGACGGCAATACCCATAGTATAGTTCCTATCATACGTTCCTCACTGCATGAAATCCTTTTTCTGATGGTCAAGTCTGGAAATCGCATCAAGGACTGGCGCAAATCAGTCGGCTGCCGTTCCTGCGAAGTTCGCCACCTCGAGCTGTGCGATATTGTGAGGCGATAACGCATCCCCATGGTTTGAGGAGTTGTGGTTCCTTCGTCGGAATATACATTCTTTCGTACCGAATGGTAAAGTGATGTTTCTAAGTCGGAGTGGCGGACAAGCCCCCGAATTCAAGGAGGTAGATGCCCTTCAAGGGTCCCGCTATTGAGGTGTGGTCGGGGTATGATTGGCTCTGCCATTAAGAGATCATACGTAGGACAGGAGGATCTGTTCGAGGACTATATATTTCGACACCGTGGCAACAATCATGATATTGTCAGCAGAGCGTCGAAATGGGATAGCTGCATCTCGTTCAAGGTGGATTTAATGTTCTATCTGCGAGCAATCTGATAATTGGATCGATCCGAAAAGCAGACTAATCGAATCAGCACTCCAAAAGAGTTGGGACTTGGCACGACTTACCACCGCAAGGCCAATTCGCTGCGCCTGTCGGAGACTTTTCAAGTCCTCGCCGACTAAGGCAAGGGACCGTCGATGGCTGAAAGCCGTGACTATCTCATGATCATGTCCTTGTGGGTGTGATATGCCCACATCCAGCTCATGTATATCAACACGGCAGAGATCAGCTGCTGTAGCCCGTGCTTGTCGCACGGAATCATGTTTATGCCACGTACTACCTCTGCCACTTGCCCTGAGAGGAGTACTATGAATGGATTTCTGGCGTAAGGACGTTTCCTAGACGGGATTGGCGGTCGAATGTGATGGCAGACTCTGGATAGTATACTGAATATCCCATATTCGAAGTGAGTGGAGGGAACATGTACTTCAAGCACGGAAGTGGGATCCGCTGTTGATGCCGGCCTCAGTCCTTCAGCTTGCTTCAGCGGCTAAGAGAAGACAGTCCCTCTGCATTTTTCATGCTTTTCCATCGTCCCTCTCGACTTCATCGACCTTTATATGCGTTGCATGAGGCCATATTAGGTGTCCGCGGTCCTTGGGTAGATTTTCTTCCTGGTAATTGTTGAAGGCGGGCGGTCGTAGGTAGCCTGATTTCGCGAGACTTGATCTATGGGATTGGGAAGTGGGATTGTTCGTTCGTAGAGCAGAGCTTCTGTGGATCGCTGTCTAATGATATCCGATTGGTGTATCAGGGCTTCGTACCGTCGGCTGAGGTGGGTGGGAGAGGGTGAGGAAGACGAGAAGGAGGGGGGAAATGCTAGCAACGGTCAGGATCTGTATCACGACAGGCATTCGAAGGACTTGCGGAAGTCCCCACTCTGGACAGAGAGACTGCACCTTTTCACAAATGTGTTCTCAGCCTTTGAAAAGCATCTCTGTAAGGTAGAAGGTCCGATGGTGAACCTAGACCGGGCAGGGTGCTCTCGGCTAATGACTTAGTCTTCGAATATGTCAACAAGGTGAGATAGAGACCTCTTTCAAAGCCCACAGCACCTCATGCTGCTATGGAACCGTCGTTGAGTGCATGCTTTGAAGCTTTGGACCTTTGTATGACGTGAGCTTGAGGGAAAGAAGTGTTGGAGCTGCTCAATTTGGAGTCAGGACGGTTGAAGTAGCTATCGGAGGCACTTCGAAAGAACTTTTGATGGAGCTACAAGATAGGAGATGTATTTGACATGCAGATGAGGATCTGAAAGGAAGTGGAAAGAAGGTAACAAAGGTGGGTCCAAAACAGGAAGGGACGGAGGAAGACTTCCTCGCTTCGCCATAAGGTGGAGGGGTTCACCACCACTCTATTATCTAAACGCGTCTCCTCGCGTCTCCTCTCTGTGCTTCTGTATCACGTCTTCTCTTACTCACCATCGCATCTTCTACTGTACATCACAACATCTGCAGCCCTCCACAAAGAGATCCCGATTTTTCCACAACCACCACGCGTTTTCCACAGCAGTCCTTTGGAGTGAGGTTCTTGTTGCCCGTCGGCTTTGTTTACTTTGTTCCAAGGACTCTACAAGCTTGTTACCACAGGAAATAACACCTCTTTCTACTGTCGTTCTACTACCATGGAAAACCTTCCATTTTACGGCTCCCAGGAGCTCCCAGCCCCCTCCTGCCTAGTCGAACCGCATTTTGAGCGATTTCGGGCCTTCTTAGACACCAAACAACTAAAATTATGCCGTAAAAGCATCGCAGAAGCTGTGTTGAATGTCAGAACGTCTTCCCATGACTTGGAAGCTAGCTGTGATGGTACTGAGGGTACAGGTAGGCGCTGCAAGATCCATTTCCTACTCTTCTGCTAATGTCTGTCAAATCACAGCAAAAGAGCAGCACCCACAACTTCCAAAGGAGCTCTGGGCTCAGATTTGCTCAGGTTTGGACTCCTCAAATTGCAGTAAGTATTCTGAGCTCGTCTTTTGTATACCAATTGCCAAGATGGCTATACCTCACAGTTGCGAACCTCCTTCCTTCCCGATCCCCAGCATACATTTTTCTTTTCAGTGCTAATATACATACTCAAGAACAGGTCCGATTGGTCTCGAGGTACTTCTTTGACATCCCATGCAAGGAACTCTTCAAAGAAATCTTCGTCGTGTCCCTGCCAGAAAGTCTAAACAAGCTACAATATATTGCCAAGCACCCTATACTGTCGAAAAAGTCCATAAAATTACGTACCTCACTGATCGTCTTGATTCCAATATGATTTGTCGATCTAGATGGGACTCTCTTGTTGGAAACGTTGATACAGGCACATTGTTTTCGGAGAATTACCGCAAATGTTCGAAATTCTGCGCCTTGCAAGGTGTGCAGGAACAACTTTACGGGCGCCAAGAAGACCTCCGCATTATTCATGCTTGCGTTTCCCTTTTAGGGAACGTTCGTGAGATTGTTATTATTTCATGGCCGGGTCTTCGTCACAATCCTGTAAGTTTTTTGCCTTTTCGGCCTTAAACTTCATTTGACTGCTTCTCCAAAGCCACATTCTGACTATAGAAACAGGGATTCGTTCATGGAAAGCAGCCGGTTCTCACAGGGCTTTATCAAGCAACCGGACTTCATCCCCTCGAGTTGTTCTACTCTGGCCGCCCGAGCGATATTCGAAGAGGGAAAGACATTACCGTAACAAGCATTTATCTGTGGTCTTCAGGCGTCAAACGCTTCCTTGAAGAAATTGACTCTGAGCGAAATGCCCAGGGACTTTTGGAAAAATACTGGAGCTACAAAAGATGACATTTTTCCTCAAATCTGGTTCTCCGTCGGTACAACTTTCGCTCTCCTCGAGAACCTGGATCTCACCGTACGAGTAAGTATTTTGAAACACAATAAATGTCTGAGAAATGTGTACTAAACAATACCGAACAGCTTGGCGATATGGGCTCCTCGAAGAATCCAACAAGTCCGGTTTCACAGCTCATCAAATTACTCTCCTCAGCTCCAAAGCTTGAATCCCTCCGTCTACACGTGAGACGCTTGCAAATCCTCGGTACAGCTAGTATCCACCTTACAAGACTGTTCGAGAAAGTATCCTGTCCAAATCACATCTTTTGAACTCAATGGCGTCGCAATTGATCGAGATTCCTTCGTTTCTTTCTGTGAACGCCATTCCGGAACCCTCAAGCACTTAATTCTCACAAATATCCAACTCTACCAAAAAGAAATGCAACTAGGAACAGACAAGGATCAAGAAATCGATGATTGGGACGCATCTCTTATTGGAACTCGGCCAGGAGAATGCTGGGTTTTCGCTGTGTCATCTCTTGCTCCTCTGCTGAGGCTGAGAAGCGCAAAGTTGTCAGGATGTGTTAATGATTACGTTATCCGGCCCTCGGGAAGTACGAAGTTGGGTCCTGGACTTGGTAGCATGCCGGAGAAGGAATTGGGGCGCTCAGACGATATTGTGAGGACTTGACGATGTACGTTATGTTGGCTGGTAAAGGGGATTGGGATTACCAATTGCCGATTTATGGAGAGGGAATGTTGCGGGATGATTTCGGGACTTTGGAGGTGTAGATTTGGTAGAACGTGAACGGATATTGAGAGGCTGGGTAAACCTGTAGGGTTGTTTTGTACAAATATGCAGAGTCTCAAATGCCACGAAATGGCCATATAAGATTTCCAATCATATACTTTTAACGTGAAGCCCCGCCGGACATGTGAAGCAAAACTCTGGGAATTCTGTTGGGTCAGGAAGCATTTTCAATAGCACAGGCCTAATTTGGAGACTTTCCAATTCCAAGGAAGAATAGAATAAGATAACGTGGACAGATCGTGTGGTTCTTTCTCTAAAAATTGTAACAAGAAGAAGACTTGCTGTATTTGGAAGCTCCCGGAGTTAGTGTTTGCAACATTGCTGGATGGAACGTGACAAGTAAAAGCCCTTCATCGATAAGCGAGCGTTGACATCACTCAAATCGGGAAGGATTCCTTTGCAGAAAGTCATTGAATTCACAGATTTAAGTCGCTGGAAACATGCCAGAATCCCGAAAATCATTGGCAAATCTCGACATGACCTGACAGGAAAAATATTCGACAATGTTCCGGATGCGGTAATGGGATGTCCCTTCTCATGGCCGGAAAAAGGCACAATCCATAGCCGCAAGATGAACCAGTCACCAGACATGGATACTCAAGCATCTATCTGCCATCTTTGACTTACAAAAAGAATTCATTGTGTATCATAATTGGTTTGGATCATTATGATCTTGAGTCGTTATCTTGATATTGAGGATACAATGTTATTACAAATACGTGGATTGGATTAATATCTGATTAAGGATAGCAAGATCTGAAATGTAGACTAATCTGATGTAGTTTCTAATGGCCTTGAATTTACTCAGATTATGAATTCGGAAACCGTTTTTTGAAACCTTTCAAGTTAAAATGTAACTGCTCAGACTCTTGGGATAGGTACCTGCCTATGACGATCAGGCAGATCAGGAAGAGAGCCACCTAAAGTAAAGTTAGAGGTAATCTTGGCTATTGTTTGCGACCATCAATCAGTCCCGCTTTATCCTAATACTAAAGTTGCCAATTCAAGAGAAGTAATAGCGATGACCTGAGATAATGAACCCCTTCTTTACAAATGAATGCATACAGTGAGGAACTGTATTTACTTTGTACACTTCTAGTGTGGTACATCAAGCGAGCATTTGGTACTGTTTCAAAGCAAACCACAACCCTTTTCTTATCAAACCTGGATCTGCCTGACTATTTTCGCAAAATCTTACCTCTAGCTCAACTACCAATCTCGTGATTAATCTAAAGCCCACCATCTTCTTCTCCACTGCTCAGTGTTACAACAGCCTCTAGAAGCCTATCCTCAGGTCGGAAAGGCACCAACATCCCAGTGTGTTTTCGTGTTCTCCAGGTTCTACGTCAGTGACTACCATGTTCTCGAAGATGCAACTCCCCAGAGACTTCTTCAAAATTCCAATGAAGTCTCCACGCGAACTCCTCTTGCCGAACACCATGGAAAGCTCCCAACATTACCAAAATCCCATCTCCTCTATCGACTCGTTACACAACATGGTCCAGATTGCACCACTACCTCCACGTGTGGATCCTGATTGATTTCTGATAGCGCAATAATCTAAGACCTAGGCGGTGCCTCGAGTTCGGGCTCTAGGTGAAGGCTTGGGAGTCGAAGCACACCCTTTTTAGTTTTGTAACGCGACATTCACCTCGCACGATCCAGGGCTTGGGTAATCAGATAACGATTCTGTGATGATCAATAAAGTGTGGCATACCTACAGTCTGAAAGGTATCTTAGGTAAAGCAAAGTTCGGAAGTAAAAAGTAAGGTTCGAGATAGAGATAGCTGTCTGGGAGCTATCGGTATCCCCCTGCGACCAAGTTTCGTTCCTGCGTGTTGATCATCCTCTGGATATCCATTCACGCCACATTCCAAGCCATCTGAGATACGAGTAGTCAGTCTCGTCTTTGAGAAAAGTGGGCCCAGAATTTATCCCACACATACCCATATCCAGATGCTGCAAGTTATTTCGCATATATTCCCCCTTCCGTCCAACGTGTCCGGAACAATAGCACCAGGTAGTATCTCCTCTGCCGAATCTGCGTCTAGGCGATTATTGCAATGACCTTCACTGTGCGTGATTTTGTCCACGCTTGACGGCTATCTAGACTCTAGGAAGTGGAGTGAAGTGAAATGTGAAGGGAAGTGAAGTGGCAGGGACTTCAACTCTCTTCGCTTCCCTCCATCTCTTCCATCCAGCACTTACAGTCTTGATCGCAAACCCCCATTGCACTGCAGCGCTTGGAAGTATCAGCAGTCTAGGAAGGACTGACCATTCGTTGTCGTGGTGTTATCCATCTCGTTGATATCCAGAGAAATCACTCTGGTGAGTTTGCGCTCAATTCGTCAATCAATCAGGCCAAACTGAGCTACGCCGTTCCTTTCACATGGACCAAGTGTAACGGTCTGTACCTTCAGACGGAGATAAAGACAGACAATGACTCGTGCCGGCAATTTTGCTTGGTGGTTGGTGCCTCTTGATCAGAGGAAAATTCGGAAAGCATCTACCGTACTCAAAGATGATACTACTAAAGCACATCAGAGAAAACCTACTCATCTTATCGTCAGCCACCAAAAAAAAAGAGAAAAAAGGAGGATACATAAAGTCCGCCCTATGAATACAGACCCGACCCTTACAGTCAAACATCCCAAGGTGAAAACTGGTAATAATACCGAGACTTGGAAACAGGAGATGAATCAACGTAAAGATTATATTTCTATCTCTCTCGTACGTACGCCATGTACACAGCCTTTCTATTCACATATCCCATGCCATACTGTCATTTGTTTGCAGGACATTTCAACGCCGTGCCTTGCCCTGCCGCCCACCCCTTGGTCGACCCACCGACACTTTCAAACCATCCATCCATCCCAAAAGTCTCGCAAGCAAAGCGCCAGTAATGTACTATCCCGGAACAGGGAGGAAACCAGTCCCATGTGCCCGAACATTCATTCGCTCAGAAAAAAGACCAAATGTGTAGGAAGAAGAATGCAAGCAGATGCGAAAGTGAAGTGAAGTTGGAGACCAAAAACCAAAAATAGATGACCCCACGCCCAGCCCAAAACACCTCGTTCGTTCGTAGCTCTGAATAACCTCGCTCGGAAGAATGGTTTATGAAAGATTCGCCCGCTCCAAAGCAAAGATACACCAGCACCAGCACCCAAGCGCCTCCATCGTTTTTAATTGGTAGCATGTAGCAATGCGTACCCAACCTACGCTTTAGCAATCCACCCGTGCGCCTGAAAGAACTCAAATATTCTACTCCCCTTCTGCCCATCGACCTTCGAAATCTCCCTAACCTGCTTCTTCTTCAGCGCCCCGTTGACCTTCAATGCTTCCTTCATGACTGTCTCCTTAATAACCAGGTACGGCTTAGGATGTACGCGGATCTTCTCGCAGAGGTCGATTTCCTCGTTGGTGAGGAGGTGGCTGTCGAGGACGTTTTCTTGGGCGAAGGAGAGCGGTGAGACGCCGTTGATGGGTGCGATCTGGAACTTTTGTTTCGTGGTGACGGCATGAGAGGGAGTAGATGTACCGTTTGCATGGCCATTGGTGAGGATTCCGTTTTTGGAGTTGGCGTTTGCGGGTGTGGAAGTGCCGTTGGATGTAGAAACTGAGGCTTTGATGCGGGTTGGGAGGTCAGGTGCGACGAATGCTGCGGCGCCAGAAGGTGTTTCGATGACGGGTGGTGCTTTCGAGCGCTGTGAGCTTGCGAAGCGCTCTCTGTCCAAAGATCCCATCGGTTGAGCTTTCTGTGCTCGGAGCATTTTCTCAGCTTCGTATTTCTCGCCGCCGCGCAAGTCGCCTATCTTCATTCCTCGCCAGTCTTGTAATTGAGCGACTGCTTGCCGTAGATTGTGTTCTTCGATGAGGCCATTGCAGAGTTCTTGGAAATCGTCGTGGTTCATCATACGTGCAAAGGGTTTGGCTTTGTTGAGAAGGTCGCGTTCTTCTTTCGTGCGCTTCTTATCTAGTGCTGCGTTCTTGCGGTATTCGAGAAGGTTGTGTTCGAAGATCACTTTCTTGCGTTCGGCTCGCTGGGTGAGGCGTGAATTGTAAATGTCCATCACTGTGATCTTAAGCTCCATTTCAGGTTCCAGTTCGCCTGTACGTGGATTGATCCCATCTCCTGGATCGAACTGCATGAGTTGGACAGCCTCTTCTGCTTCATTGGCATATTCCGTCTCGAACTCAAGACGTCCGGGCATGTAACCTTGTACTTCATGACATGCAGGAACACTTGCTGTGGGCTTCTTCTTGGGTGTTGCTGGTGGTGCGTTACTCTGCGCCTCCTTCCTGTCTTCGATCCTGCGCTTCTTCCTGGCTTGGAACTCTTCTCTGGGTAATTCGTCTTGTAATTGCATGTCCTTGGGATCGGCTCGGACAGGTAAAGGAAAGTTTGCACTGTCGAGGTAAATCTTCTGGTAATGCGCCCTGACTTCATCCTTATTCCTGTATCCACCAATATGATCTGCCACATCCGCCCATGACCCAAGACCATATATCTCACATCCTTCCAGCAGCAGTAATTCCTCATCTGCACCCCAGTTCTTGTCATATATGGGCACGGAGTTCTGTTCGATGACTCGGAAAGGATGGGTGGCAGGTTGGTGATTATGGCTTGAGTCTCCTTGGGAGAAACATGGTACGCAGAGATCATAGTCATTGCAGGAGCTGTGGGCGCATCTTATCCGGACCTGGTAGATGGTCAGCGACGAGTTTGCTGGAAAGATGTCGGACTGTGCTTACAGTTGAAGTGATATCAGCACTGCAAACATCACAAACATACTTGACTCCTCCCTCTCCACCTCGGGCTGCGGTCTTCTTGCGGATGACGCCCATGGTGATGGTTTGCGCCGGGGCGAATGGCCGGGGCTGTCTGCACCTTCAGGAAACGTCTTGGGTAGGATACGCGCGAGATCCTATTCCTCCTCTCTTGATCTATTCCTCTCCTCCTGAATCTTCTGAGGACGATGGCGTCGGCGTTGAGTTGTGCGCGTGATTGGATTAGATTCGATGGTCCCTGAAGTCCACAGGCTGACAGGACCTCCAGCCGATGATGGCAAGTGGGGCTAATTCAAAAAGGGTTAGCAGAAGAACAATGACTAAGCAAAAGCTCCCCCAGCGTGCATTGCCCCAGTATTGCCAGCCCGATTTTGATACAGGAAGAGAAGTGTCATATTCCTCGACGCAAAACCCCATTTCAATTTCACAATACAATAAAACCCTAGTGTTTTCACTTCAATTCATTTGCATCCCCGTCTCACGTATCAATTACGTGGTGTTGTCACGCAGCCTCGTGAACAACACTGCATGACCGCGAATTGACTAGGTCGCGCCGCTAGTAATTTTGGTGCCTGACGGCCTGCACCTTACCTCGCGAAAGGGCTGAGATCATTCTTCGCATCAACTCAATCCAAACCCGACCTCCCCAAGACCCTCCAAAACCCTCACCCACAACTTCTTCTCCATCTTCCCTTTTCTGTCTGCTTTTACACACATAAAACCTCACACATTGAAATGTCGGAGGTACAATCTCGACCAGCTGCGCCTCGGGGCAGAGGCTCAGCTCGTGGAGGACGAGGAGGTTTCTCTTCCAGAGGAGGCCGTGGTGGAAGAGGTCACGCAACCAACGGAGACAAGACAGATTCCACAACAGCACCAATTGAAGATGATGGCGAAGTCGGCCAACTGAAGAAGAAGTATGGTAGCAAGGTCACAACCATCAAGGAGATGTTCCCCGACTGGACAGATGAGGATGTCGTATTTGCTCTTCAGGAGACAGACGGAGATCTTGAGACTACGGTTGATCGCATCACTGATGGTATGAAAACCCCCGAAAGGCGAGATCTGCTGCAAGCATTGTCACTTGATCTACTTCTGCATTGTTTGATGCTAACATTATTCTGCAGGCACAATTACTCAATGGGGAGAGGTCTCGAAGAGCAAGAAGGATCGATCCAAGTCCAAGGTCAAGGAGGCTACAACGGTCACATCTTTCGGCGATTCTACCAATCAATCCAGAGTCTCTCGCGGCGGTCGAGCTGGATTTGACGGTGCCAGAGGAGGTCGGGGTCGTGCTACAGAGCGAGGAGGCAGAGGTGGACGAGGTCGCGCACCTACAAATGGCGTTCGCAAGGAAAATACCGTCGAGACTTCTACTCCAACTGTCGAATCAACTGCATGGGAAACTGCTCCATCGGGCGAATCATCCTGGGATGCTCCAAAAGCCACTGAAGATAGCTATGACACTACAAAGCCTGCACAGGACAGCTGGAGCTCAACTGCGACTGGAGCTGCGGCTGCAACTGCTACAACAGCTGCCAAGGTAACATCGAGCGTCATTCCAGATGGTGTCAAGAAGAGCTGGGCAAGCATTTTCGCACCTGCTCCTGCCCCAAAGAAGGCGCCAGAGCCCGTCGTCGAGAAGTATGTTATCACCCCCTTGCATTGGACATCTGCTGACCAGCTTATAGGCCCGCAGAACCTACCAAAGTGGAAGAACCTGTCGAAGCCCCCGTACCAGAAGCCGAACCATCGATTCCTGAACCTGCCCCAGTTGAAGCCGTCGAATCCACCGCCATCGAAGAACCCAGTGCGCCCGAGCCAGAGGTACAAATTCCACCATCAGAAGATAAACTGACGGAGGACAATCTTGAACAACTTCCAGATTCTTCAAACCCTGCCCCTACTGCAACTGTAGCTAGCACTAAGGGAAGCTGGGATCCTCGAAGCGCTGCAGCCACACCATACTCAAACCTGCAACCAACCCCACAAGCCATCCGCCCCCCAACCAGTGGATTCCAAGCTTCTGCACAGAAGGCAACAGGTTCGTCTGGTCGAACTGCCAGCTATCAGCGTCGGGTCCTCGACCAAGAAGAGGCTGTCCGCATGCCAGGCAATCGCGAGGTTGAAAGAACTGCTGTCCAATTTGGTGCCTTCAACCTGAATGGTTCTGGCGAGGAGGATGTGGATGGAGATCGTGAGGAGGCTGAGACCCGTGCTCAACCACCACAACACTCTCCAGTAGCCCCAAGAGCCGCTCTTCCTCCTGCCAACGCACAGGCAGCTACGGTTCCTGAGAGCGTTCCGACTCCAAAGCAGCCGGCTGGCTTGCCAGCAGCTACTCATCCAACAGCTGCCCCAGGTCTTCCATCCCCCGCTCCTCACCAAAGTGCTCAAGCTACAGCTCAACAAGGACCCCAAGGAAACGCTCAGTACAGTCAATACGGTCGTTATGGACAGGCTGGCGTGCAAGAGTCTTCGTTGCCTCCAAAGCCATATGATGCTTTCAGCCAACAAGCTCCGTCCACCCAAAGTCCTTTCGAAGGCTACCCATCCCAGCCATCTCAGTCTCAGTCTCAGCCACAATCTGGGGCTTTCTCCTCCGCTCCTAACGAGTTCTCTTCGTACTACACTGCCGATCCCCAACAGCAGCGCAATGCGTACAATAGCTACTATCAGCAACAGTACGGCCAACAGCAAGGATCCCAAGGCCAAGATGGACCCGCCTCTCAGCAACGCGGCTACCCAGGATACAATGGTCCACAAGCCGAGAACTCCTCGCAATTCCCCCAGAGCGCTGCACAAACCACTCAGTCTCGCTATGCAACTGCCGGAGAGGGTCAAAACAGTGGCCACACCACTCCAAACCCGGTTGCGCAAAGCCAACAACCAGCTGCCTCCCAAGGCGCTCAACCTCAACCAGGCCATCAGCAACAACCACAAGTTGGTAACTACCCATACGGTCATCCTTACTACCAAAGCCCGTACTATGCTGCTTGGAACCAATACCAACAGGGATATGGCGGCAACTATCCTGGTGGACCATACGGCGCCAAAGGTGGTCACCAACCATATCAAGGCTACGGAATGTCCCCTGCTGCTCCATATGAGCATACTGCATCTCCAGCTGCAGGTGGCTTTGGAGCTTCTTCACTTCATGGCCGTGATAGTGCTCTCGGAGGTCTTTCTGAGTATGGTCGTGCAGGTTCAGCTCAGGCCGCTCAGACTCCGCAAGGACTTGGTGGCAGTGGAGCCTTCGGTGGACATGATGCATTTGGACGTGGCTCTTCCTATCAAGGACAAGGTCAACAGCATTACAACAGTCAACAGGGTGCTCAACCAGGTACCAGTGATGAGCTGAAGCCATTCGGAGAGTCCAAGGCTGCTAATGGCCCAAGCCCTTCGCTTCAGGCCGGCCGACCCGGATCTGCGACAAACGCGAGCTCTGGATCGAGTCTTCCTCCAAGCCAAACTCAGGCAGGTTATGGTGGATACCCAGCTCATCTTCAACAACCAGGCCAAGGTCTTCACGCCAACCAGACTGGCAGTGGATATGGAGGTCTTGGAGGAGCCGGTCACCAGGCAGGTGGACAGGGTCACCAAAACAGCCAATACGGAGGCTACCAAGGTTTCGGCGGAAACTCATACGGAAACTATGGAAGCCAGCGGGGAGGATGGGGCGGCAACTACGGACACTAATTGGCCACGTTTTCTGTAGCTGCACGTCCTTTGGTACAATGTTGGCGCCTCGTTCTCTCAAATGCTTGGGGGTTGTAATATTTACCAAAACCTGTGTTACTACTACTCAATCAACTTCATGTTTTTTCTTCTCCTTTTTCGTCGTCTTTTTTTCTGGCTTGCATTTTCTGCTGCTGCTCGTTTCCTCACATGCTGCGAAACTGGGAAAACTGGGATAACTGGGAATGGAAAGAAAGTTGAATGGAAAAAACTTGGTCTTCAATCAATCAATGGCAATGGGTGCGGTCTGTAATTGTTTCTCTGGAGGGATGGGGTGGAATCTTTCTGCGCTGGCAGGTAGGCATAGCTGGCAAGCATGGCTGGCTGGAGGGTATTAGTTAGGTCTTTATGATGACTACCGGCAATCTATGATGGATGCATGCATGCAGCCAACACTGTTTTCAAATAGTTTTTTCTTCGTCTTCAATCGATCAGGATCAAAAACCAGAGTTTTCGTTTCTCTTTTTTTCTCTGTCTCTGTCCAATCACAAATCAAATCGCCTCTTGTCGGCTGGCCTGGGCTGGTGTGCTCTGCTACTGCTTTGGGAGGATGGATGGATGAGTGGATCGTAAGGGAGGGAGAATTGCGAATACAATACTGGTGGATGCGATGCTTGCTTTCTTCGTCTGTCTGTCTCTCTGTGTATGAATCAGGGCCTGGATGAATAGGTCAACTCAAATCGGAATGAAATGAAATGATCTTGAGAGAGTGTGTGTTATTGTTCCATTGTATCTGTGAATTTTGACTAGTGTTCTCCTTTTGACGGTCGAACGTACGTGATCACCGGTAGATGGTCACTCGCAACTAAAGCGCAGCAGTTTTTTTGTGTAAGTCCTGGCCGGTGATGTGTTCCATGTAGGGTCAACTAACGGGAAGTGCGAGTAGGTACCCTATGATCAACTATTGAGAAGTCTGTCCCAGTGTAATTGAGAACTTAGCAACACTTTTACTAAATCGAAGTGATTGAATTCAGTAACCCTTCTTGAATTTGTGAACATCTATTTATTCGATCGTGGGATGAAAGTGCCCATAAGTGAAGACTTGGACGAAGGCATTCACAATTGTGTCAATGTACCCCTCTATCCGCCTCACAAAGTAATTAGCAATCAATCCTGCTTATGTTGGAGTTCCAAATCACAATAGTTTCTACTCGTCTGATAGAAGCTACTGGGTAAAGAACAATTCCCTCAATTCTAGACCCTCCCGACTCAGCCATCTTTTGTTTAGTCTTGAATCACGTTACTCGCGTATGTCCGTACTTGGACCCTGGACATTGACTCTTGGCGCTCGAGAGCTGAGCCACTGACCAGCACCTGAAATTCAACTTCAAACCGTAGTAGACCATTTCGCCTCCTTTCGTAATCCACCTCCCTCCTTTTTCCACTTCAAAAAGACACAAATATCAACGACATCCTTGATATTACCAGATCAAATATCATCGTCGACCTCACTTCAACGCTGTTGCATACCCCATACAATTTACAAGCCTATTTCCCAACGGCGGCACCGCCATCCTAGCTCGAACTGATCGGTCGGGTAAACAAGAGCGCAGCGCATCCTTTGGCGGGGCATCGACCTTCCTCTCAGAAACCTGGTCACCGCACTGCACTTGACTGCACTTGCACCGCACTTCAACGGCGCTCCATCTCCTTCGACTTCGATTACCAACAGTATCATCTCCACACCTCGAGCACCACACATTCCACAACACCATCAATATGTCGTGGAAACTCACCAAGAGTAAGTCCACATCAGTCCTGTCCCGCATTCCAATGCAATAGCCTCTGCAGCTCTCCCGTGTTGACATTGCCGTGGGGTGGATCTGCCAATCTCCCATTGACGGCTTCAACACTACCAGTACTGACGTGTCAATACAGAGCTCAAGGAGACGCACCTTGGTCCTCTTGCTAACACCTTCTCTCGCTCCCCATCCACATCTACAATTACAGGAGACTCTGCCAAGGAGGAGAAGGCCAGCATAGGCGGTTCGACCCCCAATGACAATGGAATTGGTATGTAGGAGACGTCTGATATTATGATTGAAGACTGACATGATTAGCTGCTTCCGAAATCATAGCTACTCAACCCCCTGCTCAACCTCGACCTGGTATCTTAATCGTTACATTACACGAAGGATCCAACTTCTCCCTCCCTGACCAGTACAAGACCGTCTTCAACACACATACATCTAACTCTCTTTCACAAGGAAATGGCTTTGGAGTGGCTGGATCAGTTCGACCAGGATCGTCACAACAAGCAGGTAGTGTTGCAGGATCATATGCCAATAACGCCAGACCACAGACTTCTGGAGGAGGATTCAGCAATGTCCCCACGAACCATGGTCGGATCTCATCAAAGTACCTCCCATACGCCCTCCTCGATTTCGATAAGCTGCAAGTCTTTGTCAACGCAGTCTCAGGAACCCCCGAGAACCCTCTATGGGCTGGAGACAACACACAGTACAAGTTTGATGTCTCACGAGTGACAGAATTGGCTGTCCATCTTTATCTCCGAAATCCGAATGCTGCTCAAGGTGCCGGGAGAACCACAGATATCTTCCTCGGCGTAGCGCGTATCAATCCGAGATTCGAGGAAACTCATACGTATGTCGAGGATCCTAAGCTGAGCAAGAAAGATAAGGAGAAGGCAGCTGCGGAGTGGGCAAACAAGGAGAAGTCTTTGGGACAATCGGGGCCGGAATGGTTGGATGTCCAGTATGGTACAGGAAAGATCCGAATTGGAGTGCAATACATCGAGAACCGATCACGATCGTTGAAGATTGAGGATTTCGATTTGTTGAAGGTGGTTGGAAAGGGCAGTTTTGGAAAGGTCATGCAGGTCAAGAAGAAGGATACCCAGCGAATTTACGCCCTGAAGACGATTCGAAAAGCCCACATCATCTCTCGATCGGAAGTTGCACACACCTTGGCTGAGAGATCAGTTCTCTCCCAAATCAACAACCCTTTTATCGTCCCTCTCAAATTTACCTTCCAATCGCCAGAGAAGCTCTACTTCGTCCTGGCTTTCGTCAATGGCGGAGAGCTTTTCCACCATCTCCAGAAGGAGCAGAGATTCGACATCAACCGGTCGAGGTTCTACACAGCGGAACTTCTGTGTGCTTTGGAGTGTTTGCACGGCTTCAATGTTATTTACCGTGACTTGAAGCCCGAGAATATTCTTCTGGATTACTCTGGACATATCGCCTTGTGTGATTTCGGTCTTTGCAAGCTGGATATGAAGGATGAGGATCGAACCAACACTTTCTGTGGTACACCCGAGTATCTTGCTCCAGAACTGCTGTTGGGCCAAGGTTATACCAAGACCGTCGATTGGTGGACTTTAGGCGTCCTTCTCTACGAGATGTTGACAGGTCTACCACCATTCTACGACGAGAACACCAACGAGATGTACCGCAAGATCCTGTCCGAACCACTTCACTTCCCCAGCGCAGAAGTCGTTCCACCATCCGCCAAGGACCTCCTTACCAGACTTCTCAACCGTAAGCCAGATCAGAGATTAGGTGCGAATGGTGCATCTGAGATCAAGGCCCACCCATTCTTCCACAGCATCGACTGGCGAAAGCTTCTCCAGCGAAAGTATGAGCCTACTTTCAAACCCAATGTGGTAGGTCCAAGCCTTGATGTCACCGATGGTTGCACGTGGATAAGTAAGCTAACCTGTTTCCTTAGACTGATGCCCTTGATACCAAGAACTTTGATGTTGAGTTCACACAAGAAATTGCCCAGGATTCGTATGTTGATGGACCTGTTCTGTCTGATGATGCTCAGCGGGATTTCGTTGGGTTCAGTTACAACAGGTACGTCTTCCCAGTACGGGGATTGTCTGCAAAAATATTCTTTGTCCTCGGCCCTCTAATAAATTGCATATGTACTAACTTTCCCAGACCTGTAGCTGGCCTCGGAGACGGAGGTGGCAGTATCAGAGACCCATCATTCGTAGGAAGTGTGACAGAGAGGTAGTGGATCCTCACCACTTCTCATTCCAGCTTTCTCTTCCGGACCACATACACATAGAAATCACGTGGAGCATGGAGCACGGACATCCATTCTGCTACAGACACAACACAACATCTCACTTTCCGAATATTCCGTCTGTCTCTCTTCCTCGTCTGATTGACAGTAGCGAAAGCGTTTCATTGCAGTGGGACCGGAGCTCGGAATTGAATGCAGTGAACGATCGAACGAAAATGGTGGAGCGCCTTCTTTATGGTCTTTCTGCATGCATGCACTTTGGTTTGATCTTGACTTGTGTGCGTGGTGCGAGGGCGGGCGTTGATGGGTTTGCTATGACTGACTGACTGATTGACATGGACTTTTTTCTGCACTGGAAGAACGGAAGATGGAGCGACTGCAACCGCGCAGGACTGCGGCTGATTTGACTTGGATTCGTTACATAGCTTTCTGAGGTCATTTGGTATGTGGATGAATGGGTGGGTGGGTAGGTGGGAGGCAGGTCTCTGTTTGTAGGTGCCATTCGGTAGTGCAAATCAATAGACTCTGCGTACATGCAGTCATGATAGAGGTTCTTGATTTAAGAAATGCGCATGAATGCCTCTGGACTTTGTACATGAAGAAAGCATGCAAGCAAGCTACAAAGTTGCCTGAATAGGAAAACCACCCACCTTCTCGCATGTAGTCTCGGGTCTCACACATATCAAGTCCTCCCGAATTCGAACCCGCAATAAAATGGTTCATCCCATCCATGCTTCTTACCAGACCAGAAAGGACAAAGCTCTCCGTAAGCTAGGTACTTTTGATCTTCTCTGACTTTGAAGCAAGCTTGTCTTCGTTGTTCATTCAATGTCCCAATGTAGCCGCGAGATCAACAGCGTACCAGACATAACATTATGCCCCGAGCCCGTCTAGACCCAAATTTTTCCACTGCACGCAATATATCGGTCAGAAGATTACACAATCTCCTTACTAACCCAGCAAATTCCTTCGCATCAATTGAACCCGAGAGCCTTGCATGCTTGGATGGATTTTGTCTGCATCTCCGCCTCCACGGCATTGGGTAATTCAATACCTACATTAGACTCTTGCTTGGGGGCTCCTAGGAGAAAATATGTACAATGCTCAGTCAGCTTTGTGGTCTGGGCCAGTCAACAGCCGCTCAAGCACCACTCAACGGCTGTTTCGGAGGGGCATGCCATGCCATGCCCACAGGGTTGATGAAGCGACGCCCGGACGCTAAAGGAGGGGTGAGGGATCAGCCAAACGTCATGAGCGATTTCTCCCCTCTTCTCCGACTTCTTCCCTCCATTCTCTATAAACAAAAATCCATCGCTGCCAGCAGACATTCGAATAACGATTTGACAATACACGGGAAATTGAGTCTTGCAGCTTCAGAAGTCAATTGATAGGTAAGCACGCCCTTTTGATGCAGGTGTGGTCTGATGGAGACGCCCGGAGTATTGTATGAGGTGATGGATGTGAGGTGTTGTTGAGGAGGGGAGGGGAGGGGAGGACCCCGCCTTGCTTGCTTGCTTGCGCTGCTGCTGGAGCTGGGCTGGGCTGGGCTCAGCAGAGCAGAGATGGACAACGCCGCAACACATGATCTTCAGCGTCGCTACCAGCACGCAGAGTAGAGCACAAACAGGAATTGGCTGTCTATTCCTGATGCTGGGGCTGTAGCTGCGCTGAGACTGGTTGCTGGCTGTTGCTGGCACATCGGACCGACGAACGAACGAGCAAAGAAACCTGCAGGAAAAGAGATTTAGCTGACGGGTGATTATCAACAGAAAATCTTCACTTTCTTCCATCCATTCAATCAATTCCCCCAGCAGACCAGCCGCCATCGCATATATTCTCCGGAGACGCAGGTCCCAGATTTAAAAAAGCAATTGCTCGAGCTACACATCTCCGCCTCTTCACACTATAACACCAGCACTATCCAGTGTTGACCACCACAGAACACACCGAAGAAAGACATCTAAACCGCAACCATGGTAGCAGACGCCCTCCCATCCTGGAGTACCCTCCAACAACACCACAACGACGTCGGCAAATCCTTCGTCCTCAAAAAGGAATTCGCCAAGGACCCCTCCCGCTTCGAGAAGTTCTCCTTCACATTCCCCAACTCGGCCGATGGCACCGAAATCCTCTTCGATTTCAGCAAGAACTTCCTGACCGAAGAGACGCTCAAGATCCTAGTGCAGGTTGCGAAAGAGGCTAAGGTCGAGGAGCTCCGCGATGCGATGTTCAAGGGGGAGAAGATTAATAACACCGAGGGTAGAGCGGTGTTGCATGCTGCGTTGAGGAATACAGGGGATGAGAAGATCTTGGTGGATGATGAGGATGTGATGCCTGGTGTTAATAAGGAGTTGAAGCATATGGAGGAGTTTAGTGAGGCGATTAGGAGTGGGGAGTGGAAGGGCTATACGGGGAAACCATTGACTACTATCATTAACATTGGTATTGGTGGTTCTGATCTGTAAGTTTCCCTTCCCTTGCGATGCCAGGAAATCCAAAGATTGTGCTAACTCGTCCCCTAGCGGCCCTGTCATGGTTACAGAAGCCCTCAAATTCTATGGCGACCGCAAACAAACCCTCCACTTTGTTTCCAACATCGATGGTACCCACATGGCCGAAGCACTCCGCGACTCCAACCCGGAAACCACTCTCTTCCTCGTCGCATCCAAGACCTTCACCACTGCTGAGACAGTCACCAACGCCAACAGCGCCAAAGAATGGTTCCTCAAGGAGACCGACGGAAAGGGCGACATCGCCAAGCACTTCGTTGCACTCTCCACCAACGAGGGAGAAGTCACCAAGTTCGGTATCGACGCCAAGAACATGTTTGGCTTCGAGAGCTGGGTAGGTGGACGATACAGTGTTTGGTCTGCTATCGGATTGAGCGTTGCCATCCACATTGGATACAAGAACTTCTACCAGTTCTTGCAAGGTGCTCATGCTATGGATAAGCATTTCCGTGAGACGCCGTTGGAGAAGAATATCCCTGTTATTGCGGGTTTGTTGAGTGTTTGGTATTCGGATTTCTATGGTGCTCAGACGCATTTGGTATCTCCGTAAGTTTTCCTCGCGATAATTCCCTGTAATCTGTTCCAGATCTTAGGCTTGAGAGGACGATGTTAATGTTAGGAACATCTAGATTCGACCAATACCTCCACCGCTTCCCCGCCTACCTCCAACAACTCTCCATGGAATCCAACGGCAAAGCCGTCTCCCGCAGCACCAACTCCTTCATCAAATACACCACGGGCCCCATCCTCTTCGGCGAACCCGCCACTAACGCCCAGCACTCCTTCTACCAGCTCCTCCACCAAGGCACCAAACTCATCCCCACGGACTTCATCCTTGCCGCCCAATCCCACAACCCCATCGACAACAACAAGCACCAGAAGATGCTGGCGAGTAACTTCTTCGCGCAAGCTGAAGCCCTCATGGTCGGAAAGGACGAGGCTCAACTCAAAGCCGAATCGACCCCCGATAACTTGCTGAAGCATAAAACCTTCCTGGGAAACCGACCAACGACGTCTATCCTAGCGGATAAGATCACGCCTGCGACGCTGGGAGCCCTGATTGTGTATTATGAGCATCTGACGTTCACCGAGGGTGCGGTTTGGGATATCAATTCTTTTGATCAGTGGGGTGTGGAGTTGGGGAAGAGTTTGGCGAAGAAGATCCAGGGGGAGCTGGAGGATGGAGCGAGCAAGGGGGAGCATGATAGTAGTACGGGGGGATTGATTGAGGCCTTTAAGAAGAGGGGGGCGAGTAAGATTTAGATGAGTTGGTAGAAATGATAGTCAATAAGATTGAGGGAAATCAGATGGGATGAGAGAGGGTAGATTGCCAACTGGAATGGGGATGTTGAGTATTGATTGATTGATGAACAAACGCACTGCAGTAAACCCTTACAGAAAAGCACAGAACTTAGGTACAAATGGACATGGCTATGATATGACCAAGGCTTCTTTCTTCCCCGTGACATCTCGGCTCCTGTCTATCTCCTTGTTGATTTTTGACACCTCTGTATAATCCACTTCACTTCATTTCATTTCCAATGTCACTTCCCTCCCTCTTGAACCTCCCTCATCCGAGTATCTACCTCTTCCATCATAGTATATATGTCCTATGTGATGATCTCCTCGGCAGTCATCGATCTCTGCCACAGCTCAGAGGTACTGCGCATGTGAAGAGATGGTTGTGGCTTATATGCGTATTTTACTTACAAGAGAGTGGGATAAGATGAGATGAGGGAGGGGTTGGTGGTTTGGAGGGGAAAGTGAAGAGGAAAGAAGTGGAAGGGGAGTGATGCCGCGAGGGAATCTAAGCCTAGGAGCGGAGTAATTGTACTTGGGAGCAAGAAGTGAGCGGTAGAGGTTGAATGAGGGACATAGCAGAGTTACTTAAAAAGGGATTATGATGGCATATATAGTCGACTACCTACGTCTATAGAATGATGCAGCGCGAAGGATGTTCCACATTGCAGATCTCTAATAGAGTGTTGTTGACCAGAAGTCACTGAGAGATCTGAGGACAGGATCTCTGTGCCAGAGTTCGGATCTTAGAGATGAGGGGTTTGCTTGAGGAGAAATGAGGGCTGTGCAGAACGCAATAAGGACGGAGCAAGGGAAGCGGGGGGAAAATGTCAAATGTAGATCATATGACGGAGACTATTGAAATGACAGCGAAAGCTGCTTTGGGACAGAATCAAGAAAGAGATCCGGGAAGTGAGACTTCAAGTGATTTTGTGGGTAGTTTTTTCTAAATTTTTCTCATCGTTAAAGTACGATGAAATACAAGGAACAAATGCCTGACACCAAGTCACAGGCTGTGAAACACGTAGCCAGATCTTGCGGATTCAGGATTCTACGACGGATGAGATTACTTACATGTCTTTAGGTGTAGGTGAAGAGTGCCGAGCACCAGAACAGGATAGAGGCGCGTAAGCAGTTGATGAGTCAAAGTTAAATTGTGTTAGTCTTAACCTCTCCACTCATCATCTATCTCACCACGCTCAACGCATTCTCTTACGCCCCACTTGATATTTCGAGTAGGTGAAGTTTACTGGTGGAGTGGGGCTAAGGAGTATATAAGGCGACATTCTACATCGTTATGATGATCAACTGCTAAAAGATCTTCACCTGACATTGGCACATGTCTCTACAGTGTCTGCGTCTGTCCACTGTGGGAGCTCAGGCTCTAAGGATAGAATAACAATGGCCTTCATGGCGGATGAAGAAGGCTGGGATCTGCGTTGCTGAAGGACACGGAAGCTGAGTTTTCAACTTGTGAGCGGAAGACTTATCCGAGGGAGACGTTGGACAAGTTTGGCAGTAGCAATAATCTCGACGAGAGAGAGGAGGATGGTAGTAGAGGAACGAGTACGGGGCTGACTTCACACAAGTCTTAAAACTTTACCCAACTACTCGCAAAAGTGACTTGAAAGTTTCGAGACACTGCAAAGATCTTCAGGGATATTGATCGAGCTACTTAGTCTATACTGAGGCTACTAGTCCACCACTTCAATCCTGTGATTGGCTGTGATTTTCTTGGTGTGCAGCTGTCGTAGCAAGACGAGGTCATTGCCTAGGTATATCACTGCTAAGCGAGAGATGAGGCCGGTTTGTCAACAACATCATACAAGCGGAGTACTGTCACCTTGGTTGAAAAGAAAAACAGAATTTGTGATTTGGTGGAATTACAGGATATTTATACACTCATCAGAGCATCTACTTGCGTGATCTTTACTCTCGATACAAGAATATGCTGTATAAAGCGTTGCCTCTGTTGAGCTTGGGACATCCGCCACAACACCAGCCAGAATTAGGCGCTTGACGTTTTCTGCAGTCTGATGGAAGAAGAAGTGTACTTGGACTGCAAATGGACACGTAACTAAAATTGTTCTGAATAACCTAGTAAAGGAGAGAAAGGTCAACAAGTTCACTTATTGCTGGATATCTTGCGATTAGTTTGTTTCAAGATCTCGAAGGATATGACAACAAATTGAGGTATGACGATCATCAGAGTCCGACAGCAGAGAATTTGGGCTAATTCTAGATGTCGAAAGCCCCCTATCCTAAGACACCCAAGATCTATGTACTCATCGGGAGCAGAGTGACGATAAGTATGTAGATGCAAATGCTGCCCCTGAAGTTTGAAGAGCGAACATCGAACAAACGACAGCCAAGCCAATGTAGGGATGGCATTGCGAAGCGGACATTTGCGGAGTATCAACGAATGTATAGGTGTCTCTTAATGCTTTAGCGAATCTATCAAACCACAGTCAGTAATGTATTAGTCTGCAGGAGGTTGACAGGCTACTGTTTGAAGCCGAACCAGGAGTCTGTCAGACAGATAAGGCAGCTCTGCGACTGCGATATCTTGAAGAGATGCAACATAAAGCGCTCTCAGCCCTATCTCGTGTCTTCTTGGACACAAGGGCACCAAACAATTGCCGACGAACTTAGGTGGCGGGCTCAAGGAGGTTGAGCTTGGTAGATTGTTTCCGAATTATTGTTGCTGGCTTTGCATGAAGAGGAGTGAGAAGATAAGCCTCTCTAGTCACACATTGTCGCCCGTTTTCCATCATTATGTTGGTGTCATCGTTATGTTAGCGTCAAATTGAGGGCAAGTCAGCGATGGTAATGGTATGGTAAATGGCAGAAGTACTCCGTGTGACGAACTATATCCCAGCGACAGTGAAGCAGCCACTATTGCATTGGGGTAGATAGGGGGACAGACGTCTAGGAGTTTGGATCAAATGAAATGAAATTTGACTCTAGGGGTCTTGATCTATCCAAAGCCAGATTCAAAACGCACCTCGAATGTACACGCATGGCATTGGAAATGTTTTCAATGTAGTGAGCTGGCATGCTTATCATAGGGCGAAAGAAATGCCAAATTCACCTCAACATTCTCTTCGTTTGCGCCACACTCATCATCAGTTTACACGGCAGTCGTGTCGTTTGCCGGACCCTGTTTTGTTAATTTTCTTCCAAATGATTATCACTCATTGCAACGTCGGATGATCGTAAATTTTATGTATAGATTGAGCGAGAGCGTGAATTTAGTGCCATCTCAATGTCACCTCGATCGATACCAAAGAATGGGCCATATTGACATCGAGCGGACAGAAGACGAATGCTAATGCCTATTTCCGGGATTAACAATCAGGACCATGAATCTGTACTACTATAGGCCGCATTTCAGCTGGCTGAAAAATTGGACACCAATGCATGAGTCAAGTGTCGTCGACTTGACCCGTGCTAAGAACGCTATTTCGACCTCTTTGTAATCAGACCCCCTAACGAGAAGTTGTGAACCAGATTATTTAACTTTGCAATTAGAATCAATTTACAAAAGACCTACAGCATCAAACACAGAATTTCAGACATGCTTGTTCTTGAAGGTCAAACAGCTTTAGTGGTACGTATGTTTCAGATTTCTGCCTTCACTCTAGCCTCGCAGAAGAAAACTTGTTGACATTGAAGTGAGAGTAGACAGGGGCGTCTATGGGTATTGGTGAGGCCATTGCAAAACGGCTGGCCAAAGACGGAGCTAATATTGTCCTAATGTCCCGCAGCAAGGTGAGTATTTACTCTTCCCAGGATCTGGCTTTTGCCAGCTAATACGGTCATATATTTAGGACAAATTGGACAAACTCAAAGAAGAAATCATATTTCAATCGCCTTCTGCAAGAGTGGCAGTTCTCCCAGTAGACATCCAAAATTACAAGGACGTGGATAAATCAGTTGAAGCTGCAGCGGCCGAATTTGGCTCTATCGATATTCTCGTCAACAATGTCAGTTTCCTGCTTCCGTACGCGAATACATTCTGATCTGACGGCTTCAGGCCGGACTCGCATTAGGTGCGCCAGCAACATTCTGGGAGCTCCCAATCGAGCTCATCGACAAGATGAACGGCACAAACATCTCTGGTCTCATGTACACCACACATTCTGTGCTAAAACGTAGCATGATTCCCAAAGACAAGGGGTCAATCTTAAACATCTCATCTGTCACCGCCTTGGAATGCCCACCTTTTCCAGGAGAGGCCGTCTACCATGCGAACAAGGCTTGCATCGAGCCCTTCAGTAACAGTTTGAGAACTGAGACCTCCGGCACAAATATACGTGTTATGGTGCTAAGACCTGGCTGTATTAACACGCACTTTCATCTCCAGAGGGTCCAGTTCGACCAAGAGGCCATGGATGACTTCTTCTCTGGGTACACGCCGTTGGTTGCTGAGGACATTGCCAATTCTGCTTCATTTATGTTAGCCCAGCCTGAGACTACAACGATCAAGGCTCTGGATTGCGTGCCGACAGGTAAGCAAGAGCTTCTTCAGATCTCAAGTGATCAAGACATTAAGACTAATATCTATGATGTGTTCAGCTCAGAGATCGTTGACAAACTTTGATCGAACATGGGATGAACGGAACCAGGCAAAGAAGTAGTCATGGAGAGCAAGAGCTTCGGTCATGCAGTGTACAAAGCCCAATACAAACAGTTGTCATTTAGCCAAAATTTCAAAACAAGGACAAGAGTATCTATGACTGAAATAGCAGGCTTTCGCTTTCCTGTGATCAAGGTCACCTAGCTAGTCGTCCAGGCCAGCCGGGGCAGTCAATTGCACTACGGACGAGCAAGGCCGCTCAAAATGCGATAGTGATGAATGATGTGCCAAGACAACAAGGGGAAATGAAATGAGCACCGTACATTATCCAGTTCTCTCATTTCTGGTTCGAATCAGCTTTATTACTGAACCAAGTTTCAAGATAGATCTTGCACGGCGAGGAGTAAAGGGGGTGTGGATGTGCACGTGACCGTCAGCCTCGGCGCCCTAATATCGATAACCTTAACGCGAACTCCACAAGATTCACTATCGAAGTGTCAACATCTCTTTGCGCCAGCGACGACCACAGCTGCGCATTATGAGTACTTAAGTTTTACGCCTTGGATCTTGCGAGAAGTTGACCAGAAGAAGAGTACCCCGTGGAATAGAGGACAAGATGGCACGAATTGCCGGCTGGAGGCTCTTTTTGGGAGCTGGAGCCTTGCTGTTGGGGGCTCAGGGGATCACAGCGCAGGAGGAGCATAGCAAGATACCTCTGCCGTCCTACCATTATGGAGCCAAGATTCCAGTCAGCTGTTTGAACCGTTCAATGTGAGTACAATTATTTTTCTAGTAGGAATTTTGAGACCCCTGAACTTGGGAGAAATTTGTTGGCAGGAACCAGACACTGATGGCGGCACAGTGATACGGGCGAACATATCTCGAACGACAAGAATGAATTGCAATATATCCCATTTCCCGTCTGCAAGGAGACTGGGAAGCCATTAGAGCTGCAGTATGGAATCGAGGACGGTAGGTTCTGTTCTACCAAGAAACGTCGAACTATCTAACGTCAACCTAGAACTAAACTGCACGATCCCATTCATTACCGACCCTTTCTTCCATCTTCTAGAATTCTACATCCACAATGACGCCCCTCTTTCCTGCCGCATACCCTCTCGACCGCCAGCACATATTCACCCCGGTGGAAGCGAAGCCGATATTCCTGCAGAATTCCAGCAAGAGTTCGTCCCTCTGATATTTGCGCTGGCTGGAACTCTCCAGCTGTCACATCTACATGTCTCTACACATTTGAATATCCTGCTACACTCGACGCCGAAGCACCACCTACATCCACATGATAGCGGAGTCATAGATTCTGGAGCAGCATACAGCACGAGTCCATTGTCACATACCACTGGCCCTGCAGCGTTGACAAAGAAGTTGGTTATTGGCGATCCATTGCCCTTACAATTTAGTGTCCGCTGGTTCCCTACACCGCATCTACCAAGAGAGAATGGCAAGATCGAATGGGCGGGTATGGGTGGGCATTTCTATGCCAGCACATTCTTCTACTGCGTACTTAGTGCAGGGGCTGGTGCATTGGGCAGTGCCGTGTGGTTTTTGGGCGTTGTGTTACCGAAGAGACTGAAGGGAAGGGGATTGGGCGGGGCTACACCGCTAGGGTATGGAGTTGGCAATGGCTGGGGGATGGGCAAGAGGGATTGAACCTGTACGATATTGAGATCACGTTGAACCATTGAAGGATGGAGTGAGGGAAAACCAAAAGGTTCATGACAAGGAAACGGTGTGTATATTATGACCTGGCTTGACATGACATGATATTGGCGTCATGTTGAGATGACCGGGATGGAGAAATCGAGAGGATTAATACAATAATCACAACAATTTGCAAATGTTGTTTCTTGAAACCCTGGAACGGGCACCGAATGACTTGGGGTATGTGATGAGGTTCTAGACATCAGATGTAATGGCAGATGCAGTCTAACTGAGGGCTGTTCCACCCATCTGTCTAGCTTGATCCCGCGAAGGGAGAAATGCAGAGAAACCATGTGCCACCATCTGTAGCCCGTTTCTGTGTGAGTATCAAGTGTCTGAGTTTCCCCATGCTTTCTAATGGATCAAAAATTCATCCCAGATCTCAGCCTTTAGTCTGGTGAACGTAATTGAAGAGGGCATCATGTCCACGAAGATCGATCTCCAACCTGCTTCCCACACTCTTCATGGCGCGCTGACAGCTCTCAAAATGTATGAGACCTGTAGTCGTTAGTCAGTACTCAAGTTTTGCCCATCGACAAAGAAAAGATAGAATCGAAGACTCACATTTCATCCACCTCTCCTGATCCCCATCATCATCATCATACTCAAAACCAATAACCTCAATCTGATCCTCACTCTTCCCACTCAACCTCGCCAGCTCCGTACATTCCGTCTCATCCATATAACACACACGATTAAACCCTGTCTTCTGTCTCGGAAATCCTGGTACAGGATATCCAAAGACCTTACATAGATGATCCTGATACGTGTCGTGCTCATGGCGGGCGATGTGGATTTGCGTGGGCGTGAAGAATATGCCTTGGATGTCGCGCCATAGGGGAGAGAGCACGTCGCCGAAGATCCAGCCGCCCCGCCAGAATGCGTCGGGTTGGGGCCGGCCCATTTCGATCATGGTTGCGTGGTCGATTTGGCGGAGCTCGAAGCCGTAGGTTTTGAGTTTGTATTTTTTGATGATGGGTTTGAAGACTTCGGTAACTCTTTGAAGTGGATGTCAGCATGATTGAGGATTTTGAGGGAGGGATAATGTGGCGCATAACATACAATCGAGTGAAGGTTTCGGTAGCGAAGGGATGCCAGATTATGGTACAAGACTTAATGCCTTTGAGTGTGAGGAAGATCTCGACGTAGTGGCGCATCTGGGCTGCGATCATGAAAGGCATGTCTTTGGAGCTGATACCCGGGACAGGCATCAGAGCCTTAGCGTCGGCTTTAGAAAGACCTAGATAGAATTCCCTCTCGACTATGGTTGGCCATGTTAGTCTCTGATTTCGTTCGTCTCCCGGGCGCGGGTTGACCTACGGCGTGTGAGATCCGAGAATACTTCCTTGAGAATTTCTTCGAAAGCATCATCTCGAGGCTTCAGAGACTCGGAGTCGAGGGTTGGAGCAACAGCGCCAAGGTTGTTAGCATCCATGCAAGCCTTGAGACGCTTTTCACTCAGCCTATCCGATGATTAGCAAACTCTATCACTCTTTGGAAATCTGTTGTTGAGGTAACATACTCCCAGCCGTTCTCATCCTTGAGATGCTTCAGGACTTTTGCGCGGGCAAGAGTTGGATCTTGAAGTCGAATGTCCCTGACCGCCTTAATGAGGTCCTCTTCCGTTGGGCTAACCATTTTAAGGTACTCTAAGATGTGTGCGGCGTTGAGAACAAGTTTCGTCGAAGTCAAAAGGAATGCTTGTGATTCCGTGCGAGTTGAATGCTGAAGCAGGTAGGAGGTTTGAAATCAGGCGAGGCGCTAGATCATCTGAGCTAAGCCAAAGTCGGGTAAGCGAAAGGAAAACAATCGACACTTCAAAGTCAATCAGAATGTAACTTTGACTAGTGCGTTGGACTCTGGGGACCATGAAGCGAACAATCGATTTGATTTCTCACATGAAATGTTCTGACCTGTAGTTGGATTTTATGCATGCAGTAGCCGAAGAAGTAAACACAGCCACAACAAAACTAATCGGCTAATGGACATGCCCTAGAGAACGTATTGGACCTTGAGGAAGGGTTGCAAACTGTTGGTTTCTAAGTTACTCGAGAGGAAGCACAGTTTTATGCCTCCTAAAGTTTTCCTTTCATGGGCCATACAACCTTTGTCACCACCCCACGATAACCGCCCTCTGTTTCCGATCAACAATTCAACGCTTCTTCTGCTTCAATGTTCATTGTCATCGCCATGACCCGATCCTGGAGGATTGTAGGGGGAGGTTTCAAAGTAGACCAAAAGTTCGTCGCCTTACTCGCCAGATCTTGCTTCGTTCCACAGCATTGTCAGCTCGTCATCGGGCCTCCAGCCTGACGTGCCCCAATACAATCGGATACGCCATCTATTCTTCTCGTTCATTCCCTCGAGCTCATCATATTGATTGTACAGGATCGGGTTGTTTCCTTTTGCAGCGAAGGTGAACTCCAAATCACCAATGTCTTCGTGTGGATCGGATGCCCAAATCGCCGCTCCAGTCATTGACATTGACTTGAGTGCTGGCATACACTTCACTGCTTTTGTGACGGCCTTCAGCCAAGGCAGAATTTCCGCATTATATGGCCAAGTGCGGAACTCGTAGGAATATCTCCTTGTTCGAGACCTTGCCTGATTGGGTAGTAAATCTCATGTGTAGTGTCAGAGGGAGAAGAGCTATGATCTGATACTTCATCCGTGTCCTTGGAACTATCATTCTGTTGCTCCAGGGTGTCATTGTTGTCACTTTCGTCATCAGAATCCTCTGGGGTGTCAATATCGTCGGGATCGAACAGATCATAGGCTTCAGTCGTTCCAGGTAGTCTCATAAAGTACCATCCACCCTTTGGAGTGCAAGGACTGTACGTGACGCGATACTGCTCTAGTTTCGGCCACAGAGGCTGGCTTGGCCCCGTATTCAAATGCCGAAATACATCCGGGAAAATCACACATGGGCCCGAGAGTTCAAAGCGAATGAGGTTGGGAGTTGGAAAGTTTCAAAGTGCATGCTGCCTTTTGGTATGGAGACACATGCGCATGTTCCGGTAGGGATTCGCCATCCTGCAGATGAGAATGGTGGATCAGACAGGTCCCTATTGATGAGAAGCAGCTGGAGTTGCTTGCCGTACCAGTGATGTCGGACAATAGCGATTTTGAATGAATGTTCTCGTCGCAAGCGGCAGACTTGTGGCAGAAAGCGGCAGGTGGCTGTATGCACTTCGCAGCCGAGAATATCTGGAAGGTTCGTGCAGGTTCTGATGATTCGGCAGATGCTTTCGATAGTACATTTGAAGAGATGAAGTTTTTGCGGTATTTTTCTTTTGGTAAAGCGGAGTCTCCTTCTTTGCTCTGCAAGTTCTAAGATGCACGGCGAGGTGCCCCCAGGTTGGGGCGCATGCGACCTCGTCGCTTTTCTGAACATGAAACGCGTGCCATCGCAAACTTCAGATCGTAGTAGCACGTACTGAGCACAGTTATAATGTGATATATAACTTTGGAAAAGACCTCGCCTTTGATGTGGCTTTGTTCTTATGTCACTGATGTGGTGCGTCTCTCTTTTGTGGTATACAATAAGTAGCGTACCGGAGTTACGATATGCGCCGCTATAGGTTAGCAACATGCAAACTATTCTAGTCATTCACTAAAAAGCATCAGTCATGTGCTAAGCAGGAAAAAGTCGGATGAACAAGATTGAAAAGGCGATGTTACACATACGAAGTAATGATACCAGAACCGCCGAGCAAGCGTTCCCACAAAAGTATGATGAGACTTGTCTTTATTTCAATAGCCATAGCTTCAAATCATGTCTTCACACTAGCAGAGGGCCCCTAATAATGATTAGAGCCGAGGAAGCTCAGGGAAGAAGTCCGGGATTTCCCATTGAGGGTCCATGAAGTACGAATCTTGGCCAGGTGCATTTGGGGACAACTGATCCGTTCCCCGACTGGTAATCGATCCGTTCTCAACCGCTGTCGCAAATTTTTTATCATTTGCCCGTTTCAATCTCAACATGATGTTTTCTGACTGAAAGCTTGGACCGTGACTTGAACTGGTCGCCAGTTCCCTCATCAGCTGAGCCACCTCTTCCACTTTACGAAGATGCTCGTCCGGGGTTTGGACCGCAGAGCGAAATAGTTCGCAACTTCGAATGATGAAGAGACAGGAGAACGATATCATGACGAACCCGGAGTCAGACATGTATCGAGCTCCTTCTCGACTGGATGGGCCGAGATCCAGTAAAAACTGGCAGAAGTCGGACGCATTCGATATGCTTTTCCTAAGGGTATCAACCTCCGAGGGACTAATTTTGGTGCCAGCTAGTCGAAGATTCCGGATCAAATGCGCACTCAGACAGAAGCGGGCGAAACGGTAATTGAATTCAATTCCTGGTGTGAGAGGATCTACGTCATGTGAGAAGACCGGAAAAGAACGTTTGAATGGCAGGGCCATATTTACCGCTGTTGAAAAAGGCTTCCCATTTGCCATACCAAGTGTTCAGATAGCCACTTACGCTAGCAACGACTTCTTGTTCGATATAATGGACATTGTCCGAGACACCTGGAGGACACCACCACTCTCTCAAACCCATCGGGATCTGTCAAGAATTAGCATTTTGTCGGAAAAGCCAATAGACTCTTACCTTTCCCCAAATAAGACAGAGCTCAACTTCAGCTAGCACTTGAAGGATACGTGGGTCGACTTTACAACGACCAAGTAATTCAGGAGCAGCACGTATTGTTGAGTCGTCTCGTATGCTTGGTGGGGTACTTGTAACCATTGCATGGCTGCATTGTTAGTCTCCTATTGTGGACAATGAGCAATCGGCTTACTGATGTGACATGTTGAAGAGCCAGAGCCAGAAAATATACTTTTTGAAAGAGAGGCTTGTTGTAATTTCGGGGTCCTCTGTTCGTAATGACGCCTTCACACCAGATATGGATCGGTGGATGGACAACTTAAGAGCATATGTCTCGATATGTGCTTTGATAGAGCGCGGCGATATTTCGAGAGCGCCATCTGGCGACGAGCCATCCGATACAGCCGTTCGGTAGGCATAGAGAATCGATAAAGCTTGTAGCATACCCCACTCCTCTTGAGGACTTTCCGGCTGAAAAGCCTTTTCTTGGAGAATCGCTGAGATGACTGGAAGGAGCTTAGACCTTGTTGAATCTCCTCCTGGGATGTATCGTGCAGTAACATAGCATATAGAGTAAGCTAGTGGCTTTCTCGTTGAGATAATATCGCCAGCGTTGTCCAGATCGTCAGTATTTAACAGTGGAATGAAGCTCATCAAACGTTTTCGAAAGCTAATCATTCAGCACGAATTTTAACCACTCCAAATGCCATACTTACATATCAATGAATTGTACCATATCTCGCTCGCTTATTACCTGCTGGAGTGTTTCACCCTGCGAACGTACCATGCCCAACGACAAGCTACTTCCACCAAGTTTTGGTCGCTTGGGGGGTCGCTGATCAGGTGACGAGCCGGCGGTGTTTACTCTGGTCTGGTCTACCACCACAGCATATGGAGAAGTCGCAAAGACAGATGATGACTTTGTCGAACTCCTCATGTGAGCATCCCGATCCGAACTATCCGGAAAGAAAGTTCGCGCCACCGAATTTCCGAATCCAGCAATTTGGCTATCTCTTCCGAATCCAACGCCATTGACCGGCTGGAATGACGGACCGTCATATGTTCGACTTGGCTGGGCTGGTTGTGAGAAGGTTTCTTCCATCTGGGACAATCTTCGTCGAGACTCAGTATCTCTATTCAGATTGGCAGAGTCCTGTGGACGCCCGCATTGGACGACACATTCGCGACCGGCTTTGGCACACCGGTCGCAAGGCGGGTTATCGGAGCCTGTGCATTTCATCTAGCTCGAATCAGCGATTGAACACAATGAATCCCTCAAGAGCTGACCTTCAATCGCCGACAACTCATGCATGCTATGGATGCCACCGCAACCGGTGGCCTAGTGCCGGAGGCAGATCCAGAGGCAGAGGCTTCCATCGCAGACATTGATGTTGGACTTGACGGTGAGGGAGGTCCGGAGTCCGGAATGAAGTCGGGATGTTGGCATTCGGATTTAGTCAGCGCCGGCCGCTAGCCGTTAGCCGAGGGACAACAAACACGGAGGACTGCGAAATCCTAACCTACTGGTGTGTACAATTGTCCTGTATATTTGGGTGCTCATATAATACGTGATAAAATTCAAGGGGACGATACATCGAGGCGGAACCATTTTGGACTTGGCCTTCTGTAAGTGCTGAGTTGTTCTGAACAGTCCGAAACCCAGAATCGACCAGGTGGGCCCGCCACTGCATGCTGTCAGCCTGGCTGTACCGCGCAGCACACACTGTGTTTGTATCTCTAGTTCATAGTTGAGAGTATCAACAGGCACTCGACTTCTTCGTACAGCAAGGTCTATCATCTTCAGTACAGAGACTTCTCATCAGAAACACCGACAAGAAGACTTTATTTAAATCCTTCTCATTGAGGAGAGGTCCGAGATAAAGTTATTCGATATTGTGATCCATTGAGCAGGTTCCTCGAACATCTATTGCATGGTGTTGTATCTGCAGTCAATGACAGACAACATCAGGGAAATCTGGAATACTGGCGGCACGGGACTACCTCGAAGCGCCGCCGACATGCAACCCCCTTGGATATTGGAAAAAGGTCCATTGTGTAGATGATGTCTTCAGCAAAAGTAAGATCTCAGTATTGAGAGCCAACATTTACTCATTGGCCGAAAATCAGGGAGATGCTATGCGACTTTCTGAACGCAACCGACAAACAAAATGTATAAGATTTAGACCTGCCAATGGAATGACCATCAGAAAAAGACCGTAGGTTCTACTGTTCCAAAGGGAATGCTCAACGGCATGACTGGAGGTCCGTTCACGGATAAAAGTACCTTGGACTGGATGCACATCGAAAGGTTTGGTGGAGAGACTTCTACTGCCTCATGGCCCAAAAGAGCTGGGCTATGCATGGTATGCATGAGAACAGATGTTTGTATAGGTATGGCGAAGACCTCCAGAATAACCAAATTTATGATGAGATGACATCTAATTCACATGACTTCTACCTCAAGTCTCGAAGGAAATTTGGAAAAGCGAGTCCTGGGCAATCGTAGGTGCAGAAGAAGAAAGAAAAAGACTCCATAAAGATAATGTTTTCGAGAAAAGAAAGCCTCATGATAATCTAATTACTCCATATTGTTATGCTATAATTTTCGAACTTAACTCCTCGATTAATCACATGCTGTCAAACGTTTTGAATAACGATTTGTATTCTGTAGACGCTTGTTGAGCAATGCCTGAAATTGTGCCGCAATTGACCCCGCACTTACCTGGAAGACACTGTAGCGAGCCTCTAAACCTTTGCGACTTAGGGATCACCCCCTCTTCCTAACTGCGTGATAACTTTGCAAGCTTCATGAGAGGCTGAAGTTCTGTATCTCGCTAACCAATGTCTCTTAGGTCATCTGTCATATTTTGAGAGCAGAGCCTCGACAAGTTTCCACCATTGCAGACGCCGAAATTTCAAGTCTCATAATCATTATTTCTAAAAGTTTACCATTGCTTGCTCGAAGCCGCTGCAGTTTGACCCAGCCAAACCGAACTCAGGCCAAATAAGAACCCATAACCCACTATCAACCCCCAAGAAAAGTCAAATTTCCCCCTGCCTATGGCTCGATGAAACTGTCTGTAGTCTTCCACCTTTGAAGTGGTCCACCAACACCCCCGACTGAACCACTCCTATTGCCAAGAACGCGAGTGTCAACAGCACTAACAGCAGTACCCTTGACCCAAAGCACAGCTCCAATCGAAGTACCAAACACGATACTCAGAACGCCCAAAGCGATCGTCGTGTTCTTCAGCCCAGCAACAACAAACATCGCGCCATCCCCCGAGATCCACATTGGCATCCCAATGACCCAAATACCGATCATGATCTCTTGGATGACATGGTGCGCACCAGCAAGCTCACTTGCTCCAAGCCCACTGGATGGAACGAATGTTGAGAGATATGTTGAGCCTGAGTACTGCAACATAACAGCTCCACTGACCATGAGACCAAATAGGGACGAGACAGTCTTGAGCGAGATCTCCAACCCAACAATGTTGAGCGCGAAGATGGTACCATTATCCTCAACTTCAGGCATGAGTTCGGCTGAAGTGTATAGACCGAAGGCGAGGAGTCCAGCAACACCAATAAGCATTCCAGGTGCAGCCACAGTGAGGGTTTTGACGGCAGAGTCAGACAAGTGGTGAGGCGGCTTTGTCCGAAGGTGTGTGACGAATGATCCAAGTGTATAAGCGAGAAGCGAAAAGACGAGCGGTAGGATGAAGATATATCCAATCCGTGCGGGGAACAAGAATGTCGGCATGGCGGCGAATAGAAGCGACAGCGAGCTGGCGGCACCGAATGAAGATGCCAATAACGGAGCAGTCAGCAGGGCTGTAAGGATAGTGCTCGGAGCAGCTAAAGCTCGAACTGGGCGAAGTGCCTCTTTCATGGTGAACTTGCTTGTGCTGTGTGAGTTGGTGAGTTTCAAAGTGTCGATATACATGCCAAGTGCCGTTTTGGATGGCGCATTGTCACCACTAGGCTGCTGAGATGATGAACGATCGAAAGTTGATTCTGGTGTACCGAAAATGAGCAAAACAATCGAGACAGCCTGCATGACGTTGATTATCATGATCTGGTTTCGGAAACCATCGTTGGACTGCGAGACGTAGCCACCCAGAATAGGAGAACCCCATGTGAACCAGAGTGAGATGGCGTTGTATGCGTTAGTTCGGGACGTCCTTTCGTGGAGCTGTTCAGTCGATTAGCAGAGAAAAGTACGCTTTCCTCGGGCTAGTACTTACGAAGAACATATCTGCTATCGAGCTGCTGATCAAAGACTCGAACATGCCCCACCCGATCCCCTGGAATATCCTGGCCACCATAAATTGCGCATAGCTATCGTATACGTGCATGTTCCATAGCGCACCGATCAGCATCAAGAGAGAGCTTCCGAGATAAATGCCTCTCTTTCCGAAGCTATGGCACAACATCTGGCTCTTGAGCGCTGCGAAAGCACCGAACATAATTGGCGCTCCCGTCAAAGCTGTCGCTGACATGTAATCAACACTTAACTCGCTGGCAATGACCGAGTTGACTGTGACGAGAAGTGTCTTCAGTGTTCCAATGACCGCTGTGCCAAGCATGAGTGATCCAAAAGCCAATTCTTTCCGCCATCGAGGCCAATTCTGCAGTCACCAGTCAGTACCAGTGCTTGAATTCGAGACAACATATCGTACCAGAGGATCTGCAGGTGAGTTGGTTGGGTTTGGAACCATCCCTACTCCAGCTCTTCTGTGACTCGATGTCCTTTGCAGCCCACCCTCGTCGTCGACACTCGTATTTGATCTTGATGGTCGCCGGCCTGTCGCTCTCTCAACTTTCGCATCGAAGTCGAACTCATCACTCGTCGCCCTTTCCTTCATCGACGTCTTTGATCCATTTTTACTGTGAGCCTTCTTCGGCGCTTCCGGTCGTGAATCCATTCTATCTTCGGTTTCGCTAGAAAAATCCTGAATATCGTTCGTCGTAAAGAATGTGACCTGTTCCTGACAGTTGTATTGTTTCCAAGTATCAAACGAAGATCAATGAATTAAGCAAGAGTGTAAATCATAAGAGCAGCAAAACAAAATAGAATGAATGAAGATAGTCGAAGGAATGAAGAGAAAATAATCCAAGGTAGAACAGAAGAAGACGAAGATTGAAGGCAGACCAGCAAGCGCATAAACCAGGCAGACCCTTCAAGACGGTGTGGGAGAAGGGCATATATCAGACGCTCATCCATCAATGCATGACGCCAGCCACGCAATCCTCGCCAACCTAATTTTGGCCCACCTAAAACAACAGAACGCCCATAGATTGGGTGAACCAACTGAACAGGACTGTGGATCAGACGATAGATCTTGGCAGCTGTCTGGACCCCAGCAGTTCAAACCTAAGCATAAAATAATCGTCCGAAGATCACATCCGGCACACGACCTATCCAGATATCGATGAAGATCATGCGAGTAGAATTGCTTGATTGGTGAAAGAAGCACATTTTAAGCGGATCTTCCCTTGCTTTGGGATTGCATAAAGATGTTGGAAAGTACGTGCGGTGGCTGAAACCAGACGAGGCAGAAACTGTCTTCGGTGAGTTTCAAACCCCGGTTCCTGACTGCCGTTACTGCAGATGATGCTCGCTTCCTCAGCCTTAGGCTAGTCGAAGCACTACAAGGCCCCAGCTTGCTCCTCTTTGTTTTCTTTCGCGACAGACAATTCGCTAAATAGGTGCGTGGTTCTCATTTGTTTGGGGTTTCACGTGCAAAGGAAGGTCAACAAGATGCCCTAATATTGCTCGTGAGAAGAATTTGGTGCACTGTGTTCATCAAATCATGTGTCTCTCGATAAAGAAACCTCTAGTCATTAAGATCTCTATAGTATTCTTGAAGTCGCAACTTTGCAAAAGATGTAGATTTTGGAGAGCTGGCTGTCTACTACCCTCATACAACACTGACTTCTCTGGACCTTCAACTGGGGAACAAGAATGTCTATGAAAACATGACAATACCGTCCACAAAGCTAGATATTTGTCCATGTGTGTTTTGAGTCAAGTCTGGTACATAAACTAGAAGATGCGGATCATCTAGGGACGTCCTCATTACGCAACACAAATCGCAAAGCAGTCTCTTTGAGGTCACTCACAATTGCAGCCTTACGACTGGCGGGGGAGGATCACGTTCACACACAAGCATCCTAAGTACTCTTCTGTCTAGATTCCTGCTATCACGATCCATTGATGTTATTTCTTGCTAATCGCGGAGTTTGGCGTCCTGGCGCTTGGTTGACTTGCGTTGTCTTCCATCAATTGAAATTGTATATATGGAGAGCATTTGACCAGACATAACTCACGTGAGTGAAGCCAGAGCATATTCTAGCCTTGAATGATTCAGTGGTCTATTCAGGCTAGCTTGTTGATCAACTTCATCCTGCCGGCAACGTGGGAAAATTCGATTATCGCCTCTCATACTCGGGGGAATTCCAGATAAATCTGAAGAACATACACAGTGATTGCAGATGAGAGGTGGTATTCGACTCCTACGAGTCTCATGAAAGGAATTCTGGCCACTCTGTAGCCGAATTAACAGCCCTGCAGTGGCTCCCTCAGCCAATCTTCCCCACAATACCCAGATTTCCTGTTCTGCAGATACACTTCAATACTTGGCGTGGCAAATAAGGCGGCTAAACATTGATCAATATGACTCTTCTGCCAATCCTTTACAAGAGCACCATAGTCTGGTGTATTTCACGAGAGCGGCAAGAAACTTCTATGTACTTGGCCGCCGGAAAGCTTTGCCAAAAGGCTTACATAAAGCTTCTTGTGGTGATATTCTTCTTCTAGTACTACAGCTCTGAAAACCATCGAAGTCGATACAATCAAGATAGTAGGCATGTTTGCCATAAGAAACCAGAAAACTACAAGAAAATTAAGTCATCGATGCAGAATCAAATCCCATGTCATTGTTGGCCACCAGACGGTTGAACTGGACATCCGTAGAAAATCCACGTTTTCTAGGAGACGATGCTCGGTCAATTTCTTCGTAGTTACTTGTTAGGAAAAGAAGCCGACTATCCCATTTGCCCAGAAAATACTATTCCTTGTCTCGGCAGTCACTCTTGTGATTACAAGAGTATACTTTCCGTCCAAGCAAGCGTCATGCAACGGGAGAGTTACCTGACAGTGACCTCTTCCCACCAAACATCTGCCGAGCATCTGTTCAAATATATGTCAACCTTGACGAGTGACCTCGTGCCTGATATTAAACCCTATATATCGGTATACCCGTGAATTGCCTATTACCCCGCTAATTCCAATCGAGCTGATCCCACAGGCGCAGCACCCACGTCAGACGCGATGATTGGCAGCAAGAATTTCTTCGAACAATATAAACATTATACGAAAACTTCCTGACGAGCCGGCATTTGTACTGCCGTCATACGAAGATCATGAAGTGGCAACTTGGCTGGAACTCCCCCACAATGCTTGTTCGACATAAGACAGATGACAGCCCGCCCGCCCCATCTCTCACTTCTTTTGTTTGGCATACATCTATAGTTTTACAGCTTTCATTCTCTTCACGATGTTCTGGAAGTCTCTCCTCGCCTTCGCGGCAGCCGCCAATGCCGCTCCTCAGGTTATGGAACTCGAAGCCCGACAAGGAGGCACAACCATGTTACGATTTGGGTGTGCGCAGGTCGTAATTGATCGTCTTGATCCCTTGGTCAACCCTGGCCAGATCCCTTCCGGCCATGTCCATCAAATTGTTGGTGGTAATGGCTTCAACGCGTCCATGACGACGGGTGATGTTGCTGGGACCGCATCATGCACGACTTGTGCATTCTCTGAAGATTTCTCCAACTATTGGACCGCGAATGTGTACTTCAAAGCGAAGAACGGCACTTATAAACGTGTTCCCCAACTTGGTCACGCGTACGTTTGCTCAGAACATCGTACAAGTACTCATGCTAAACACTCGCAGACGTCAATTCAACGATGACTTCAGCACAAAGATCGATGGTGGCATCCTCATCTACTATGCGTCGGCCCAGCCTGGTAGAATCACTGCTTTCAAGCCAGTATGTACCAATCATTGGCGCTCAGGGCTACAAGACTAATACGTTGAACAGGGATTCCGCATGCTTGTTGGGGATCCAATGAGACGAACAAGTGCTGGTACCAAATTCAGAAGACAAAACTGTTTCCGATGCTACACGGGGCCCAACTTTGGAGGAGATACAGGGGCACCATGCTCTGACTCTAAGTGAGTACTTTCATACAGCTCTCTTACCTCTCGTTCTTTGAGATCGTCATTGCTGATTAATCGAGCACAGTGTCGATACCGAAGCATTCCCAACGAAGCCATGCCCAGGTGGCATCCGTTCCAATTTACTCTTCCCAACGTAAGTTTCCATGACTCACTAGCTTCGTTATCAAGCCTAATGACGGTTCAGGTGCTGGGATGGTGTCAATCTTGACTCCCCAAACCACCAAGATCACGTCGCTTACCCAACAGGTAATCCACCAGACTTCCTACAACTGGGAGGCGCATGCCCATCCACTCACCCTGTCCGCATCCCGCAACTCATGTACGAAGTCGTCTGGGATACCACAAAGTTCAACAACAAAGCAGACTGGCCATCAACTGGACAGCCATTTGTCTTGAGCACAGGAGACAATACTGGTTATGGCCAGCATGGAGATTATGTCTTCGGCTGGAAGGATGACAGTCTCCAAAGCGCGATGGATACCTCGGGATGCTTTGGTGCTGGCAAGTGTGGCAAGGCCAACGTTCAAAAGATCGACAAAGCCAAGTCATGTTCTGTGAAGAAGGTCGTCAGCGAAGATCAAGAAGGATGTGAGTTTTACCTCTTTGTGTTGAGCACTGTACTGACAATCGACTAGGGCTCAAGGAACTTCCAGGAGTCATGCAAATGTAAGATTGTGGACTTCAAGTTAAGTGTAGATCCAACGGCGGCATGTAATGAAGCTGAATGGGATGGCTTAGGGATTAGATTCGGGTGAACCGCGGCTTGTGGACGGGTGTGTTCTGGATGGGAGGAACGAACTTCAATCAGACTGCTTCACTTTGTACAATTTTATATCGCTGACATCACTCGCTATCTCACATCAAATATATCACAAGCAAGGCACGAAGTCTTTGCAAACTGCCCCACCGCATGGCCCCCCGTTTGCCCAGTTGCTAAATACCCGCCCGGTAAAAATGATACATGCCGTCTCTATTGACTCGGCAGCCCTTAAGCGAGAATGAAGGATAACAACTTTAAGTAATATTGGATTCTTGAAGTAGAAGATTACTTCCAGTCGAAAAGAGTCAGGGAAGCATTGAAGAAAGGTCGTAGCTAAAAAGGGGATAAAGATTTGACAAAGGGAAAACAACCTCTGCACTGACTTTTACAGATGACTTGGGCATCTGGGCCACAGCTTTGTCCAGGGATGAAATTGAGTTTGTACCTGTCTGAGCAATTGTTTCGGTAGAAAGGTGTTGTGCCCGTGATGAATGATGGTGAGACAGAAGATGAAGTTAAGAGGAGAGCTCTGGATATTGTTGAGGACTCAAAGTTGGCGACGACGTGGGGTATGAAGAGTTCCGAGACCGTGAAGCTGGTGTGAGAATAAGGATGAGGAGAGCTGATGTGGTGTTTTTGTCTCTCGAAACCTCGCTGTCTGTCATTGCTAAATGACGTTCTCTGGGCCATTTCTTTCCAGTCATTCCAATTCCATAAAAATCGGAGGGGCCGGTATCCTACCCAGAAAGAAGTGACAACCACAATTACCATATTTCTTTTTGTCTAAGTCAGACGCCCGGCGAGAAAATTTAACTCCTTCAACAAAAGCCCATCATAACAAGAGCAACGAAATTATCAATCCCTCTCTCTCCTGCGACTAATGTTTGCCGAGGATTAGCCATCCGCTAAGGAAGCTGGGCTGCGGGATCTACAGTACTTAGCGCTTCCCCCATTACCAGCTCATGTCGTCAAGTACGCAGGCCTAAACTGATCAAACAAAGAACGAAAAAACCTCAGTGCTTCGAGCTCGATAGGCCTAGACATACAGATACGTACCTAAGTACCTGCTTGAGGTTATGATGATGCCATCCTTCACATCGGCCCCACAGCGCCCCAGGACATGCGCGCCCATTGCCTGCGCTGCATGCCGTCGGCTAAAGGTATGTGCAGTTCAACATTCCTAGTGTATGCGAGCTCACAAGTTCAGATGAAATGTATTGGGGCAGAGAATCCTCCATGTGTTCGCTGTAACAAAGCCCGGCGTGCATGCATCGTCCAGCCTCCTTCACGCGCGACACGGAGTGGAAGCGAAGCACGACCATCGTTGCCACCGCCCAACATACCGAATGATGGTCCAGTGGCATCTTCAGCAATGGCGCCCATGACAGCCCTTCCGGAATCCGATGTTCATCGAGGTTTTGCGGGGAATTCTTTGCCGTCCGTGTACTCAATCTCTCCTGTTGAAATGATGGAGTCGCAACAGTCCGGTACATCCGATTCTGCCCAAAAGAGCCCGAACATGGAAGATCGAGAGCCTCTTCGCTCTGTGGCGGATGTCTGCAACTGGACTGCACAAGCATCGGTAGTACCGAGCGATGGGCAGCTCAAGGATCTCATCCATTTGTCAGTCCTATGACACGTTCTTTGCGGGGTACTAGCTGATATTTGCTAGTTTCAATTCGCGCCTTCTGCACAATTTACCCTTCTTGCTGGATGTCACAACTCGAAATATCGAAGAGTTCATCCGCAGGCAGCGGCCTTTGGCGTATTGCTGTGCGTTCGTGACCACAAGATTCGTTCCTGGTTATGGAGAACTACGCCAACAGATGATACCAGAGATTGCAAATATTTTGAAATTGAAGCAACTCCCTGCTGCAAAAATGCGTGAGCAGGCATGGACTGTCTTACTGTCATACGCTGTTCTTTACGCTTATTCCGCTGGTCAGGCAAATGGAGACCTTTACTGGAACAATGAACTAAGCCCATGGTTATTGAAGAGTACAGTGGAGATGTTTGCTTTGCGGTTGGCACTTCACAGATCAGGCGAGACTCTCCGCAGTCTTCTTGAATGGAACTCAGAAGCAGGTGCCGATTCCATGGAGCTACATCGCTATGTAATCTGGCTGTGGCTTTATACCATGTCGCATCACACATCTTTATTGATGCGGGTGCCACCTACAATTGTAGGGGACTGCAACATCAGAAGTGCCTCCAAACTGCTGGAGAGGTTTTCGTCGGATTCTAGAGTTCACCGCGTGCTGGCAGAGGTCGAACTGAGCTTATTGTGGAATGAATCTGCCAAACACGATCCCGCCTCAGCCGAGTGGTGGTGCTCACCACCTACCATTCCTGACGTAAGAGAAACACTCACCACCCTTGAGAGACTAGAGGGTGCGCTGGATGCGTGGAAAAAGCGATACCTGCAACATGATCCCGAGGAGATGTCAGTCCCACCTCGAACAGAATCCGAAATTTTCCATTATCGATTCACTCGATTCTGTATCAATACATATGCTACGCGCTCGCTATATCAAGGTCGACAAGCTGCAGGCCGCGATTTATCTGAGCCTGCTATGAATGTTCTGTCTATGCCTGTTGTCAAAGCAGTGCTTCGCACGACAGAAACAGCAGTCGATATATGCACAGTATTCCCTCGTCTGAGCCCTATGCAAAGAGACCGAGCCCGATACATGTAAGTGTTTTTTCCCACCTATTATTTTCAAGTTAAGGGGTTTAGGATCAAAGACAAGTCTTCAAGAAACAAGAGTCCTGATCCTGGTCCGAAGACTTTGTGTTTGACGGGGCTAATGTTCTTAAAGTGGGGATGTTGGCTTCACAATGGTTGCATTGCCATGCTACTACATCATTCGAGCGGCTGAAATGCTTCGACCCATGGATATTCCCTTTGATACTCAGCTGCAGAAAGTCAAAGAAGTTGCCCAGATGATGCTGGAACTTGCGGTAGATGAAAATCACTGCCCCCGAGTCTATGGTGAAAGTATCCTTGCAAAGCTTGCAAGTTCGAGCTCACGGCAAGATCTTGAAGGCAAAATTACTGCTAGCGAAGTAGCCCCCGAGAAAAGAGAAACGGAGACTGGGAATAACAGCTCTAGTGCACCGGGCAAGCAATTACTCCATCCTACGACTTCTACACAACTGGGTGCACATTTGGAGTCACGCAACATAAACCAGTTCCCGGGTGGCTTTGATGGGACTGCGTCACTTACGGCGGAAGGCATGTTCGGCTTTGACGATATGTTCTTTTTGGATGCAGATCTTGAGTCTGCCGCCGACATGCTGTCAGCTAATTATGACAACTGGACGCTGTGATGCATGGGTCTACTCAGAGCCGATCGATCCCCTCCAACATGGAACCTTTGAGGGAACAATAAGGTTGACTGTACGTCTCCGAGCGGAGCGTACCGTCAACGAGTGCCCAACCTCACGTGAATAATGAGAGTATATTGCAGAGTAGAGGAAAAGACAGAAGATCGCAATCCTACTCGCGACGCGTCTCTATGGGAGCTGGCGACTCGATCTCTATCGAGTGGTCTTTCGCCTAACAGAGACACGTGTTGTGGTTAAGGTTGAAAGGATCGGGTGGTGGTGGTTTTGGGCAAGGAGGCGTGGCTACAATAAGGTGTGTTTAGTTCAAACCCTCCACTATTAGAATTACAGTTGTATAAAGTTGATAAAATGAAGGCTATAGACTTACAGAGTTTTATAGTCAATACTAATTATTTCTTAGAAACGTACTATATATTGTACTGTGTATTACGAGATAACTACTTTTGTAGTTCTGTAAAGTTGATACATTGAGGCTACAGAACTATAGAGATTTCTAATTGATATTAGCTTCAGCTAATTCTTAGAAATACATGGTATCATTTATAATGAATATTACGAGCTAATTACTCTAGCACTCCCTTATATTTCTAACATTCCCACCTCTTGTCGCCAAGGGGCATTTACTCGATCAGGCACTTGTTCACTACGGTGCAGATACTTTTGCACTCTGCTGTACCTGATTGTCTTTGGTCCGGATCCTAACATTAGATTGCCGAATGCCGGGCTCCAAGGAAGACGGACGGTTGGAGGTTTTAGATCCTGGACTAACTACTTCCTGCCTTCTAGTAAAACTACGCTAATACGTCATCCATGGAAAAATGCACCCATCGCGAAAGTCTTACGCCGACTGTCGGCCCCCGTAGCTCCTTGCTGCCATTAGTAGTAGAGTGGCCCGTGATGTGATCGATTACTACGAGTACAGCAACCCCAATTCTACACAGTTCGCGTCTCTTAGGCTCATCGAACAACAAACATACTCTTACTGTTGTCGCCCTTCGAAAATGTTTGAATCACAGCCCGCAGTACCGTTGCCTCCGCCCCAAGTCCATGTCTACCGAACGGTCGGTAATGTTAAAATCGAAGCAGACGTCTACTTTCCTTCCTTGGACTTCCAAAAGTCGAAATGTCCCATCTTCTTGCATATCCACGGCGGTGGCTGGATGGCCGGACACCGTAAGGAAGCAAATCTTTTGGTGTTCTATGAGCTTCTTCAAAGAGGATTTTTGGTTGTGTCTATCGATTACCGTTTGCTTCCGGAAGTGTCCATCGAAGAGCAATTTGATGATATTCGGGCCGCCGAGGACTGGGTTCGAGATGATCTTCCCTCCAAAGTAAAGGGCACTGGCTGGGAGGTTGCATCCGAAAAAGTCATTGTTGGCGGAGGCTCTGCTGGTGCCCATCTAGCAATGATGGTGGTAAGTATTGAGCATCTCGGTATTGCACATGACTGGATTTATTCTAACATTTTTTTGAAAGCCACATTTATGGAAGAAGCAACCCCTCGCAATACTGGCATTCTACGGCCCCACGGATTTCTCAACGATCACTCCACGAAAAGAGACAGTCCAGATGTTGAAGTCTCTTCCTCCTGTTACTCCTGAGATCGCCAAGGCAGCTATATTCGATTCAGTACGTACAAATGTCATCGAAAAGCCAGGGGACGCTTTTGCAGCACCCCGTTCTCTTCTTCCTTTGGAGCTTTTTCGGAATGGTGGCATTGGCGAATTTGTTGCTGCTCGCTTCACCCCCGATTTTGAATTTCGCCCACCTGGATCTGTTCCTTTTGAAAAGATTGTGAACATCTGTAGGTTCATTAATAACACGCCCAACCACCTTGTAAATATTGACGAAGTTATAGCACCGGCTCTCCTGCCCCTGGACAACTATCCACCTTTGATGCATGTTATGGGTACCGGGGATCAGGTATTCACTTCAGACCAGGCTACATCGTTTGCAGAGAATCTCGGGGATGCAGGCGTTGTGACAGAAACTCTGCTCGTGACCGCAGGAGAGCATGGTTTCGATGTAGCAGGCGCTGCGGACGGTGAGGTCCATCATCAGGTAGTCCTACCAGCCATTAAATTCATTTGTCAGACACTGCAGGATGGAGGAAAGCAAATATCGAGTCGGGGCATTGTGCAGATAGATCTACCCAGCGATGCTTTTGTGATGCCAGCAATGCCGGCATTGTAAACCCGAGAATTGGAAAGGTAGCCTCTTTCGGAATTACTCTTCTTATTTCTATATAATTCTTCTTGAATCTACTAGGACCCACCCAAAACACTCCTTATCGAGCTCTTGCACAGCAATAGTCTTGAAGATTCTTACTTCCACTCTGCGACGTGCTTCACTAGTTCATCGTTTTTAAGGACGGTGCTACTCCTACATGCCGTTGTACCGAAACTTATCCTGTAGAAATTGTGCCATGCTTCTTCCCCGGAACGAAAGTCGGTCTTCATTATGTGATGGGAGTTGATTGTTGTTTGATACGCTATTACGACGTCACCTCGATTACAAGTGGTTTGGTTTTTGTGATGGAGTTAATGATGCCACCAGAAAGTGGCTTGGGATGGCTGGAATCAAGGAATCCTTGCAAAGTGATCATGCCATCCGCGATAGCTATTTCGAAATTCCGTAACGTCCGCTCGGCCCACGGGACGATGAGCCGAGTTGAGCCTCCGTGACATTTTTTACTTACCAGAACCACGGACCGGTGCCCTAGTTTGAGGATGGCCTGGCTTGGCTTGACCGGTCCGGCTTTAAATCTTTCTGTTCCACTTTAACCCGGTCCCTCCCAGGTCAGGTAAGGTGACGAAGAACAAGTGAACGGCCGCAGCAAAGATCTCAGATGCATAAGCAGCTGAACTTCTGTGTATCTTGTCTCGCGGAGTGAATCTGGGGAACCCACATGTTGAGGCAGTTCCAAGTGCCGAGATCACGAGACTCGAGTCGTGACACAGATGCATGTCTTCGAGCCCATTTTAAGTTCCCTTTTTTTCTTGCGGATATTGGTTTATGTACATACATATCCTTAACCGACTTTGCACCGTTCTCCATTTAACATATTCATTGATTTCCCTTGATCTATCCTCACCATGGAACAAAAGCCTGATGCGGTTGAGGAGGAGGGTGCTTCGATGAAGCTCGAGACCGAAAACGCTTCTCATTATGGAGCCATGACCGAAGCTGATCGGGCTCGACAGCTTGCTAATGCAAATTCGGGTATAACTTGGAGTAAAAAGGAGGAAAAGAGACTGCTTTTGAAACTCGATTTGATGATCGTACCTCTTGTAAGTGGTCGTCCATGTGTGTTTTCAAGACTCGAAACTGATCTTAAATCAATCGCAGACGTTCATATCTGGCCTCCTGTGCTACGCTGATTCGGGTGCTTACGGGGTTGCTGCACTCTTTGGTATGATTCAAGACCTCAAGTTGTTCGACATTGTCTCCGAGCAGCCTCTCGTGTTGTCGACCACAAAATATTCGTGGACTTCATCGGCTCCAACCTTCGGCAATCTCATTGTAGGCTCATCGACTACTTCTTTCTCAGCGCGACACACATGTACTTACCTGATGCCAGACAACGCTACCGATTCTTCTTGTCGCTCAACGTACACCGCTTGGTAAATTGTATTCTGGTCTAGTTATGTGGTCAGGTGTATTTGGACTGCTTATGTTGGCTGTGAATGACTTTGCTGGAACAATGGCAGTCCGGTATATACACACCCGAGCCAAGTATAAGCTCTAAGCAAGACTGACAGAATTTAGGGTCTTTTATGGTGTGCAAGCAATCTTGACCACCCTTCTCCTGATCTACATCCCTTCTTGGTACGTCACATTCTCTGGATTACAGCGCTCTTGTAACGTTTGGCTTCAGGTACACCCAGAAAGAGCAGCCTTTACGTTTAGGTCTCATCTCGACCGGTTCAGCTTTGGGTGCTCTAGTCGGTCAAGCAATCGACCTAGCCGCGATAAATATTGGTGGTGTATACGCAGACTCTCCATGGCGATGGATGTACGTTATCATAGGCTCTGTGACACTGGGGTTTGGAGTCCTAGATATGATTCTCCTCCCAGATACTCCGACAAAGGCATTTTTTCTCACTGCCCGCGAAAAGGTTCGGAATTCGCTACTCTGTGCTCATAATCAACAACATACTGACTGTTTGCAGGCAATTGCAATCGAGCGTGTCCGCCGTAACGGAACAGGCATGCAAACTCCTTCATTCAAAATCAAAAAGGCATTCATAGCCCTAAAAGATCCACAAGTCTGGGGCTTAGCTTACGTTAACTTTGTTATTGCCTTTGGAAACGCGGCAATTGGATCGTGAGTTGGCCTGATGCTGTTTCATAACAAAAAGGTTAACCCTACCAGATTCAGTGCGCTTCTGGCGGGGAGTTTTGGATATGAGGAGGAGGAAACCTTGAAACTCCTCATGCCGAGTTCTGGAGTAGGATTTTTCATTATTCTTCTCGCTGGGTAAGTACATTCTGTGATCCACATCAATTATTATTAGCTAACTTATTATACAGTATCATCCCGACGGTTTTCAAGAATGCACGCATTTACACAGGCATTGCGGGTCTACTGGTCTCAATCGCTGGTAATATCCTCATCTGGCGCTCTCCACGAGATAATCAGAGTGCTCTTTTTGGAGGCCTCTATGTTGTAAGTCCGCAAGTTCGACATCCATGTCTCTCAAGCGCAAAACTGACGTCTTCAGTCTGTCTTTTTCCTTTCGGCATATGTCACCATACTCACCCTCGTATCTTCCAACATCGGTGGCAGTACCAAGAAAACTGTTACCAATGCCGTGGTCTTCATCTGTTCCGCCGCGGGTGGCATCGTAGCTCCTTTCGCGTACAAGGGTGAAGAGGCTGAGCAGGGGTACCCTACTGGTATCATCACCACCATGGTCCTCCAGATTGTTGCGATCTTCGTTCTGGTCGCGCTCCGGTATATCTGATCCTTGCTTGTTTGTTTTATATTTTCAAAGGCTAACGGCTGTTGAGTTTTCACTATGCCCGCTTCAACAAAAAGGCGGACACGGATATGCCTGCTAGTCCAGGAACGAACCAGATCGTCAGCGCTGAGCAGTTAGGTTATGATGACACTGATGAGAGAGAGGTGTCTCATTTCCGTTACCAATATTAAGGGTGACATGAATTGTTCAATGCGGCGAAATACTTGTACTTGCAGACCTACTGTATTTGCGAGGTTATAGGGCGCTCTGTGTGATGGCATGTAAAACAGCTGCAGAAAGAGGAATACATCTCGTCATCAATTTTTTTTTGGCACAGTAATTCTTGTTTACTTTTGCTTGGTGAGCATTATCATGAACACAGAAATTGTAAAGTTCGTTTCAGAGTTCTGTTAAAGATTGGCTTTCTGAATTGTATACTTGAAAATGCACAATGTGAATATGCCACAAGCTTAAATTATTAATTGAGTATACAACTCCATCATTACAGTCAATTTGAACCTGAGTTTGGCAACTTGTTCTTGAAATTCTTTGGTGATGGCGCCGCATATGAGAGTTGACTTTAATGGTCAAGATCAAGCTCTGATCTGAAGCTGTCAGTGCTAAGCGGGCTCACAACATCACAACAACAACTTCCTCGTAAGATAATGGAGAAATCTCCCTATTCGAAAAGAGATATTTGATTTGTAAAATTACACTATTGCGTCACGTGTGTGCAGTTCCCGTCCCATGTACACGATCTCTGAACCCATTCACACCATTTAATCGAACACGTCCACCGCATCTGCCTCTACTCGAGCTGAGTAGGATTGACACATTTGTAAGAAGACGCCAGGCTTCCGTTTCCACCCTGGTAAACCGACACAGAGGGGTATGCGCACAAGTTCCTTTTCAAGAAAGTTCCGTTGACAAGCGCAGTACCCTTCGCAGGGACAGTCTGAGGCGAAGTGCCATTCTCAACCCAGGCGATAAGTTGATCTAGAATCGCAATCGGCGCAGCTCCAAGACCCCCGCTGCAGTGGTGTACACCAGGCGCCAAGAAAAGCTTGTAGTATTCAGCGACACCAGTATCAAGGGCAGCAACTCTGTTGTAGTAGTCAATTGTGCCTCCGACTGGGATGTAGTCATCAGCAATACCGTGCCAGCTAAGCAATTTGGTTCCGCTATTTTTGAGGTTCGTGAGGTCGGCATCGTTTGTGCCAATAATCGAATCGTATTCTTGCATCCCAGCGCGCACGAAACGAGAAAGATTCGCGGAAGTGATTGTAGTGAGGTCAAACGATACGTTCTTAGCCACATAGTATTGGAACCAATCTGAACCAAGGGCCCAGGCGGTTAAGGAGCAGTTGCCTGTGGCTACGCAGCCGGTGTTTGTGATCGTAGCAAGGGGGGCGTCGCGGCTGTATCCAGGATAGATGATTCGTCCCTGTTGGCTGAGTATACCTGACCAAGTCTCATTAGCCACTATAGCTGCTGTTTGGGAAATAGTCGTGTTTGTATTGTTTCCGCATGCGGCAGGTTGGCCAACGACGGTGAAGGGGTCGAATTTGCAAAGGGCTGGCTGAGCAATGATATTATCATATACTCCGTCAAGCCCATCGCATGCTTCAATCGCCTTAGCAGTGATCGCTTCGAATTCACAATCTGCGGGATAGTCGTTTAATCCATTCATCACAGCTTGTGGATGATATAGACCCCCCATAAGTCCTCCCCAGTTCAAGGCAGGTGCTCCGGCCAGAATGCCATCGAACGCAGTGGGGTACCTTTGGGCAAGCATCATGCCCTGACGACCACCTTGAGAGCAACCATTCCAACTAAATAGAAGCAATTAGTTCTATTGTATTATAATCCCAGTTCCATCCAGTTAACTTACTAGGAATAACTGGCTTCCTTTTCATAAAACTGGGCTGTCACAGCTTTTCCAAACACTGCTAACTCATTCAGAGCGATAGAGCCAAAATTCTTTAATGGAACGAAGTCGACATTTCCAGGAGATGACAAGGCCCAAGTCGAAGTACCACTATCCACAATCGAATGCCCTGCGTCGGTAGAAGCAGCAGCATACCCACCAACGATAGCAGGAACTAATGCAAGATCAAAAATACCGCCACGCCAACCAGAACCACCTGTACCTTGGAAACGGCCATTCCAGTTGTCTGGCAGCCAGATCTGTAAATTGATTGCGTCATTCTGGTTCGGATGCGTATAGGTCATTGTCACATTACAGTAACTGACGTTGGCGGTAGTGACGCCTCCCAATTGTGCTATAAAAGGTTCGAAGAATGGACTAGCGACATATTGAGAGTATGGCTGAGCGCTGAAGGTGAGGATTTCAGTTCCGTTCAGAAATGGCTGTTGAAGATTCGAGCATGCTAAGGCGCGGGTTGCTAGAGAATCGTTAGAGTCTAATTGAAAAGAACCAGTCAACTCTTACCAATGTGGCTGACACTGCCTTGGGCAGGGATTAACATCTCGACTATGGTATTGATGTTGTGGCTGGAGAGTTCGTAGGTAGTGACTGGTAAGCAAAGAACGGATGAAAGCCCGGACGATGCTGAGACAAGACAGCAACAGTCCTCATCTTATAAAAGCGATTGATCGCTCATGATGCCAAACATCTAGAACTTGTGGATAGCGAACCCTTGTCCACATTGACGTACCGTTGTTAATAGAATTATACGAGCTCACGACGTGGCGCTACCTTGCCCCCACCGGCACTTGAATTTCAAAAATTAAATCATTAGCTTCCGGTTCAACTGTCTCCGGACAGTAGATATCAATAGTGCAGTAGATCCGGTCCTGAAGAATCGTCTGTGCGTGTACTGTCAACATGCACTGTCCGTCCGGAGACAGCTGTTAGTCTTCCGGTCCGGCTGCTCCGAGGTTGAAAGCATGACTTGACGAAACAGACTGGCTCGGGCAAAGATGGACGGACACTTGAGAATCAGACACAATCACTTCTCTCAATCCGAGGTTAACATTCAGAATGTCGCAGGCAGCTAAAATGGCTTTCGACGGAAAAGATAAGATGTTATTAGTTCGGCAACATGACTTGAAGTTGGGACTAAGCTGCACAATATTGACCTTCAAAATTGGGTGAAGCAGCTTCAGGGAATGACTGGGCTTGGGTCCAATAAATACAAGTATCCTACTTGAACGTTCAGATTATTAACTAAACGACTAAGAGTGTTTCAAACAAAGTCGCGAGGAAATACTGGGTTCCAGTGATTGTCCAGTACCCCTTACAACCTACAAGCAAGAGACTGGAATGCTTGCTCGAGGACTTCTCTGAACCACATGTTCGCCTCCTAAACGATATGTATCCGAATTCATTCAGTAAAGTCTTTCCAATGAGCTAGAGCGCTGCTTGTGAATTTTTGATGCACCGTCAACCTTAATTCCGCAAGGATGATGAAGGCCTTCTGAGCTAGATTGGTGGAGATAGATTGGAAATTCTGATTATAATGCTTTCTATGACTTGGAACTATAATTCGGAAGAAAACTCGGTATTAAGACTACCACTCCTCATCAAGTGAGCGACTCGGGATCATCGTCCTCCGCCATGAACGGCGTAGGGGCAGGCAAAGACGGCCGCTCAGGCTCTACATACTTGGTCCGAAATGTGTACTTTCCCGAACCCACGGTCTGCGGGACTTCCAAGCCCAGTAGTACCACAGCAGTCGTGTTTGGTGGTACTGCTACTTCCAAGATCAGCTCGTCTTTTTCTACTCTCCAGCTTGATGTAAGCTTCCCGTAAGGACTCTGGAAATCAACTCTCGCAGAGGTTAATCTTCCACCCGGTTGGGGGGCCACCCGAAAGCGTTTCCATCCAGGTTCAAGCGTACTGAGGCCGCCGATCACGGCATGCATCCAATCCGCCACAGACCCGAGCGCATAGTGATTGAACGAGGTCATTTCGCCAGGGTTGATGCTTCCGTCCGGCAGCATGCTATCCCATCGCTCCCACATCGTCGTAGCGCCCATACTGACGGGATATAACCAAGAGGGTGACTTAGCGTTCATCAGCATGCGATAGAACAACTGAGTTTTCCCGACGCTCGAAAGAGCATGCCCGATGATGGGAGTACCAGCAAAGCCGGTGGCGATCTTGAAGCGGGATCTTTGGCGGACAAGCTCTTCCAGCCGTTCGGCAGCATGATTCTGCTGGGCTTGCGTAGGGAATAATTTGAAGTGGATTCCTAACGCGATTGCGGTCTGGGAATCTGAAGTGATGCGCCCATTCGGTGTGATGTATTCGGATGCAAAAGCGATGCGCATTGAAGAGGATTGGCCAGAGTACAATTTAGCTTTCTCATGATGCCCAAGAACCTGGCATACTTGCGCCATCACGTCCGTGATGCGTATGAGGAAACAATTGGCGACTAGCTGAGCTTCGGTGCTGCCATTACCTGGTCGATCAGCCGGCGCAATTGGATCCAGCCAGTCAGCAAGCTGGATGGTCGTTGGCCCCCATAGGTTCTGTGCGTTACGAGGGATTCCATGGTCGATCCAGTCTTGCATGCTTTCAAACTGAGAAGAAAGAATGCTGGCGTCGCCGGATGCAAGGTACAGATCCCAAGGGACGAGAATTGTGGCATCGCCCCATATGGCAAGAGGAAAGGCTGGTATGGACATGGCATTCGGTGAGAAAAGTGGTGGTGAGCCATTGCCGCCACTTTTCTGCTCAAACGCGAGATTTCGCAGCCAATTCTTCAGCATTCCTTGACAGTCATAAAGAAATGCTGCAGTTGGCGCGAATGCCTGGATGTCGCCTGTCCATCCAAGACGCTCGTCTCTTTGCGGACAGTCAGTTGGAATACCGACAAAATTGCCTCTCATGGACCAGATGATATTTTGGTAGAGACGATTGAGGTAAGGGTTAGAGCTTTCAAAAGAACTTGTTTTTTTCATATCAGTGTGAATAACAACGGCTACGAAGTGAGTAGGATCGATTTCAAGTTGTGGCCATCCATTCAACTCAACGTAGCGAAATCCATGGAAAGTGAAGCGGGGCTCCCACCACTGCGCTGAAGGAGTCTTTCCGGATAGAATCAAAGTATCAGTAGCCTTGGCTTTACGAAGTGGTCGTGTGGCACATTCCCCATGTTCAAGAACTTCGGTATGCACAAGACGAATTGCATGTCCTTTGCCGCCCTCGGGGATCTTGATTCGGACATGACCAACAAGGTTCTGGCCGAAATCGAGGATTTTCTTGCCACTAGGACTTTTAATGATGTTGAGAACTGGCAAGGTTTCGGTAGAACGGATAGGTGGTCCATCAGGAGCTCGCAGAAGCCTCGCATCATGCTTCTTGGTACACACAGCACTCCAACCACGATCGTCAAAGCCTGGAGAAGACTATTGCCCTACCTCCCTTGCGATGTCGTACGATTCTCCATCATATAAGCTTGCATCGAGAGTTGGACCAGGAGAATGTTTCCAGGCAGCATCCGAGCAGATTGTCTCGACTTTACCATCCTCGTAGGTGATCACAAGCTGAGAAATAACTCCGAGCTTTGCGCCCCAGATGTTGTGCCTGCCCCCTTCAAAGCCCAATCTCCCACAATACCATCCTTCTGCCACTTCAACGCCAATGGCATTTTCGGCACCTGATTGAAGTAGATTGGATACATCGTAGGTCTGATATGGCAATTCGTGTTGATAAACTGTCCAGCCAGGAGAAAGCAAATGATCAGAAACCTTGGCACCATTGATCTCCGCTTCATATATACCATGGGCTGTGATATACAGACGAGCTTTGAGAATGGTGCGATTAGTCAAGAAGGTCCGGCGAAACAATGTGGGTGACTCTGGTTTGCTTGTAGAGTCCGACCCTACATGGCCATGAGGGGCATGAACTTCCGCGGAAGTCTCAATCAAAGTAGCCTTCCAGTCCTCAACTCGTAACAGTCCTGCCTCAACACGCCTGTGCTCTGACCAAGAAGTATGCACCCCGCTGCCAGAAGCCCGAACGCGAACAGAAGCTTCATCGCCACTTTCAAGCGGGCGACTAGGCCATGGTACAAATGTTGAATCTGCCGTTTGGACGGTGTAGGCTTCGGTTGATGTTGACGAAGATCGCCGGATCTCGATAGTGTAGGAATCTTGAACCCAGTCCTGAGCGTCGCCATCGTACTTCCAGGATATCCTTGGACTTGGTTGCCCAATACCCAGAGCATCACGGTGGTGCTCAAATGAAAGGTCGAATATATGTAGTGCCATTTCGTCTGATAGAGAACAGGAGAATAGAAGATTACTGATCTAAGTCACCAGGGACAGGACGACGCTTTACAGCCGTTATGACTTTGACTCATTTGGAATGACGAGGTAAGTACGTCCTTGCCGCTGTGGAAGCGAGGAGCGCGGTAGACATTTGCACAATCTGCAACTCCATCTCGTCACGCGTATATAAGTCTGGAGCGGATGGATGCGGATTTCGATCCCTACACCCATCGCATCACTAGTGTTGATGTCATGGGTTTCTGGCGAGATGTCATTGAGATAGTTTGTGTTCAAATTGTAGTCATATAAGGTTACTAAACCTAATTCGTAACAAGTATTAAACTATTATTCAAAGTAGAGCTATAAAATCAAAGCACTATTTCAATATCAATGTTAATTTTCTTAGTAGTATTAATAGTAATAAATTTTAAGCGTGTATTATGCTTTAATAATAGATGTAATAGTATAACATAACAAAGATTTCAATGATTATAAAGTCCTAAAGGTTTTATCAATAAGTCGGAATTACTACTATTTTCAAAAATAATTTGAAAATAAAACTGTAAAGATTGACAATTAACGTTAATAGATTGCTAGCAATATATTATATAATATATATTATGACTCGAATACTTTAGTAATCACTTACATTTTTAACTATTGGTCAAACCATCACCGGAGCTTCCCATTGGACTGCTGGTTCCGGCTTGGCACTGCATCGCCTCCAATCTTGGACATCCCCCATTCCCCATTTCCCATGCATTCCCCATCAACGCCACCGACCAGACCGGTCCGGCTTAATTATAAAAAAGTTGTCTTTAGCAAATCCGACTAATGTCGGTATTACGTATATCTACCGGTCACGGACCTAAGACATGCTTGGTTAGTGACTGTCGAATACGCCCTGGATGGCTGAGTATGCTTCTCGACATCATTTGGCCCACGTGCCCGGGATTCTGTCCTGGCCAGTGACTACGCTCCAAGCGGAGCATCGAGCGTTTGTAAGGGAAAAGCGATTGCCCTCATTGCTGAGTCTGAAAGTCCTTGTACATTTCTCTGTCTTTCTTAGCTCCTGATGAAAGATCATTCCTTTCCTCGAATTCATTGATTCCAGCCACACCTCATACTTGACTGGATACTCCCATCTAGACGAGCAATGTCTGAGGAACAGATGAAAGTTGACAGCATTCTCGCTGGCCTAGCTCCAGATGAGATCGCAAAACTTTTAGCGGGTAGAGACCTGTCAGTTTTCCCTATCGTGACACCAATATCTGACTGACTTTACTTAGATGGCACACAGCATCTTTCCCCTCTAAAGGAGTAAAAGGGCTTCGGGTAAGATATATGACAACTTGACAACGTACAAATCCCGTGAGTCCTCCACTGACGTCTCTAAAGGTATCGGATGGTCCCAACGGTATTCGGGGGTAAAGTGGTCAATCCTCTGCTGTTGGCCATCGAGACTTACCCCGTTCTAGGATCAAGACCTTCAATGGCTCTAAAACAACGGCTTTCCCATGCTCTACAGCACAGGGCGCTACTTGGAACCAGAAGTTGATGGGTAAAGTCGGTACGGCGATGGCTGCTCAAGCGAAGGCGAAAGGTGTATCGTGAGTACAGATACCAAACGGGAAAATCACCTCTAACTGTCAACAGCGTCCATCTGGCCCCTACCGTGAATCTTCATCGTTCGCCATTAGGTGGCCGTGCCTTTGAATGCTTCTCCGAGGACCCTCTACTCAGTGGAAAGCTCGGCGCTGCTCTTGTCCGAGGTGTTCAAGAACAGGGTATCGCTTCCTGTGTCAAGCATTTTGTTTGCAATGATCAGGAGACCGATCGCATGAAAGTTGATACGATCGTGGATGAGAGGTATGTTGATTGCAAGCTCCAAGGCAAGAAACATCAAGACTAACTTTCAGGACTTTGCGGGAGATTTACCTTAAACCATTCCAGACGATTGTTCGCGAAGCTCAACCATGGTCGATCATGTCTGGGTACAATCGAGTCAATGGTATCCATTGCAGTGAGAACAAAAGGCTGCTCGGGGATATCTTGAGAACGGAGTGGGGTTGGAATGGACTCATCATGTAAGTTCTTATTCACTGTGAGTGACGATGCTGATTTTCCAGGTCCGACTGGTGGGGCACAAGCTCATCTGCTGAGGCACTCAATGCTGGTGTGGACTTGGAAATGCCCGGTCCCTCCCTCTGGCGATCTCCTGAACAAATCATACGTCTCACACAGGCTGGCAAGATTACCCAGTCCACCTTGAATTCTGGGGCAACTAATGTCTTGACGTTGATGCACCGTGTCGCTGGAGCGGGAGTTACTGAAAATGCCGAAGAACAAGAACATAACACTCCTGAATCGCAAGCAATCAATCGGAAAGCAGCAAGCGAGGCCATCGTCCTTCTAAAAAACGACAAGGACATTCTCCCGCTGAAGCCGACTTCTAACATTGTAGTCATCGGTCCAAATGCGAAGCGCAATGTCTCAACAGGAGGGGGCAGTGCCAGCTTGAGTCAGTACTATTATGTATCAGCCTTCGAGGGGATTAAAAAGGCGTGTCAGAACTTGACGCCAAAGACGGAACTATCGTTTTCTCAGGGTTGCTTCTGTCATGAAATGCTGCCACTCATAGACGGCTTTACCGCTTCAGGAGAAGATGCCTGGGATGTCGAGTTTTTTGATGGTGACTTTGATTCTCCTGGACGTGTCCTAGCGAAAACAACCACCGGCACTTCGCAGATGATATTTTTCGACTCCGCTCCAAAGGAAGTATCTTTGCCAGCTCATGCCCGAGAAACATCAAAATTCTCCCCAGAAATGGATGCGGAATACGAGTTTTCGCTCATCACAACCGGTCGTGCGAAATTGTACGTTGATGGCAAGCTGATCGTCAGTAGTTGGGAGAAGCAGGAGCCGTCCACGAAATTTTTTGGTAACCGCGACACTATATAAATAATTAAATTGCTAATCATTTGACAGGTTTGGCATCGAAGGAAATCAAGGGCTCAGTCTCGTTGAAGAAATCGAAGACGTACACAATTCTTGTCGAGTACTCCTCCGTTAGCTCTTTCCCAGATGGTAAATCTGCCGACTTTGCAGCTGGAATGCTTCGTATCGGGGCCCTACCTGTTCTAGATCCCGATCAGCTCATGAAAGAGGCCGTGGATGCTGCTTCTAAAGCGGATGCGGTGATTTTGGCAATCGGTACAGATGAAGAGCGAGAAAGCGAAGCATATGACAGAGATGACATGAAGTACGGTTCTCACACCCTCTCACTTTCACACCTTTTAATAAAAATCTAGACTTGTCGGCCGTCAGGACGAGCTCGTAGAGCGGGTTCTGCAGGTAAACCCGAAGACAGTGATCGTCAACTTCTCGGGCTCGCCCATTGAAATGCCTTGGGCAGCCAAAGCCCCAGCCATTCTGCAAGCGTGGTTCCTGGGAAGTGAGCTCGGAACTGCCGTTGCAGACGTCATATTCGGCAATGTCAATCCATCAGGCAGACTGCCCATAACATTTCCTGCCAGAATTGAAGACACGCCATGCTTTGGTAACTTTCCTGGAGAAAATGCCGTTGTGAAGTACGCCGAAGGGCTGGAGATCGGCTATCGCCATTACATCACGAACAATATCCCTACCGCATTCTCGTTCGGTCACGGACTTACGTACACTGAGTTCACGTACCGCAATCTTTACGCCGATAAATGGACGTTAGAGCCTGGTGTCAGCAGCTTGAGCCTCAACATTGATGTTGTCAATGTCGGGGGTCGTATTGGAAGCGAAGTGGTCCAGCTATATATCTCACCACAGAATGCTTCACTATACCGGCCGAAACGAGAATTGCAGGCCTTTGAGAAAGTCGTGGATCTTGCTCCTGGAGAGGAGGTTACGGTTACCTTTGAGGTGGATAAGTATGCGTTGTCATACTATGACGACAGGGAATGCGCGTGGGTACTCGCCGCAGGGACGTATGATATTGAGATTGGAAAGTCGATTGAGCATATAGTTCTGAGGCATGTGTTGACTGTGAAAGAGACTTTGAAATGGACTGGGGTTTAAGATGTGATTCAAAAAAGCTTTAGAGGCAGCTACCTTGGCAAAACGTACGTAGAGTCAATGTATTAAGACATGGCATTGGATTTCACGACATCCGTCTCAAGTATAAGTCATCTTACTGCGTTCTTCCTCCTCAACGAGTAGAGTCGTGTATTTATTGTATTTTTGAGTTGTGCTAGAAGACATAACTTCTTCGATTTGACGTCGGATCAAAAGTCTATTCTTGTTAGTAATATTAGTACTTTACTTTACAGTCGAATCGCATTAAACATGGTAATTTTAGAAATAGAGTATGATCAAAAGTCTATTCAATTCAAATTAGGATAGTTGACTGGTAGTGCTGTAATGGACTCACTCTTGTCCCGATTAGACTAGTGGTAAGATAGTTATTTGTTATATTAATAAGGTCTTGACACTGAAGCATGCTGTACCCACATGAACCAACCCATGAAGAAGCGTGAATGCGCGCCGCCGCCGCAACGGTCCATGTATGTTTGACGTGTACCCTACAGGCTAAGATCAGTGAGTGATTGTAGGTTAATTGCAGACGTCTGGCGGCGGGCAGCCGGTCACCAGCAGGAGCATGGAAAAGGCAACTGTAGAAGCGAAGGGTATAGAGTCAGAAGGGACTGGTTTTTTTAATTATAACAGTGAACTGGGTTGCTTTGGGCAATAAGTTACGGATCGATAAACGAGACATGTTCGCTGCGAAACATTGGTGCAGAAGGGAGTATTATCTAGAGTAGAGAAGATAACACGTTAAGTTTCAAGATTTCGTGCTTTGAATGATATAATGGTATTCCATATCATCATCGACTGATAGCTGAGAGCCGTGAGGTTCAGTTAGCATCTCTGTCTAGGTTTTGCACCGAATCCCAACTACACCACGCAGCCTCGCAGACATGCAGACCCCTCACATCATACGCTGCCTTCTCTACTATCCATTTCCCCTAGCCTTTCCTCTCGCATCTCCACCGCGAACAAGTCTTTCCCCCCACTACTTAGCAACCAACCCCAACTCCCTATAAAACGCCTCCGTACTCGGCTTCCTCCCCAAAAAGTCCTCCAATGTCTTCATTTCCTCCTGACTCCCCCCCTTCTCCAACACCATATGCCTATACCTCCTACCCTCCTTCTTACTCATCGGATCCTGCTTGAATACACTATAGAACATATCCGTGCTATAGACCTGACTAGACAGGTATCCATAATACCCGGCATCATACCCGCCGATGAGATGTCCAAAGGTAGCCTGTCCATTACCCCAATCGGATTTGAGACCGAGTTCTTCGGGACCTTTGACGCCGGAGATCTCGGAGCGGAGTTGGTTGTACATTTCCGAGAGCTTGAAGGATTCGGCTTCGGCGTGCGAGGAGGGCGTGTGGATCGTCATGTCGAAGATGCCGAAGTGGAGCTGGCGGAGGTTGAAGAGGGCGTCGTTGACGTGCTTGACGGAGATTTGTTTCTCGATGAGATCGTCAGTGATCTTCTCGCCGGTGAGGTAGTGGTTGCTGAGGGATTTGAGTTGGGAGGGGGTCCAGCACCAGTTCTCCAGCATTTGGGAGGGGGCTTCGACGAAATCGCGGACGACTGATGTGCCGTGGAAACGCGAGTATTTGGTGCGACCTGCTAGATCGTGGATACCGTGGCCAAGCTCGTGGAAGAGGGTGACGACTTCGTCGTGTTTGAGGAGGGATGGTTTGGTGGGTGTTGGTTTGGAGAAGTTGCATACCAGCGCTGTGGCTGGATAGCGACGAGTACCGTTGGGATAGAGGAAGCCTGGTTGGAGGTTGAAGTTGGCGGCGTGACCATACTTTCCTGGACGTGGGTGTAAGTCAAGGTAAAGATAGCCAACGAAGCCGTTGCCTTCTTCCGCATCATCCCAAACACTGAAAGTCTTTACATCTTCGTGCCAGAAGATATCTTCACCCTTCCCAGTGCCTATCTTCTGTTAGCATAGATACAGGTGAGTCGATGGGCAACATACTTGAGATCTTAGCCTTGTCCTCAGCCGTAAGCTCAACAAACACAAAGCCAAACAGCTCCTCGAAGATCTTAAGCATACCCTCCACCGTAGACTGTAGTGGAAAGTATTCTGCAATCTTCTGTTCATCAATCGAGAATTCCTTCTCGACCATCATACGGCCATAGAAGCGAGAATCCCAAAGATAGTAGTTGCCATCAGCAGACGAATCTAGACCTCTAGATTTCATGTCCTCTTTCTTGATATCAAGAAGATGAGCAACTTCCTTAGCCCCACCGGGAGTAAGCTGCTGTCTGAGATCGTCCAGGAAATCGTTTACTGTCTTTGGAGTCTTTGCCATCTTATCTTCGATTCGGAAAGATGCGTGATCTGGGTATCCAAGAAGTCTAGCAGCTTCATCTCGAAGGATGATAGCTTCCTTGAAGAGAGGGACGTTCTCATTGCACTGCACATATCAGCTCAATTCGACCACCATGTCTAGGTTACTAACCTTATTCTCATTCTCGATGAAGACCTTCTGTCTAGTCTCCGCATCAAGCGCAAACTTCAACGTAGGGAACAAATCCGGATACTTGAAAGTGAACCGTAATTTGCCCTCATTTTCACCCGTACCCTTCTCAAATCCCTCCAAAACATCACCCGGAACACCTTCAAGTTCCTTCTTGGTGAACCAAATACCTCCATTCTCCTCATTAAGGTTCTTCTGGAACTCGATGGAGATCTACTACTGTCAGTCGCCGCCTCTAATATCCTCATTTCCACTCTTCCCAGTGAGAAGAACGTACCTGACTCAACCGCTTCTTAATCTCCTTAAACCGATCCCTCTTCGGACCCTTCTCAATCCCCAAACCATTCCGAATATAGCTCTTCCTCTCCTTCTCCAGCAATCTCAAGCTCTCGCCATCAAGACCACTCTCCCCCTTCTTCGCCTTCTCCCACGCCTTATCCACCAGCACGAAGATATCCTCGCGCATGCTCGCCTCGATCGAGAACTCATCCATGATCTCCTCTGCTTTGGATGACGCATCTCTGAGCTCCGCGGATGTGGATACAGCTTGGTAGAAGCCTATGATGCGGGACTGTAGAGCCACGGCATCCTCGTCTTGTGCCATGGGAAGCACGACGTTCTCGAATGTGGCATCTTCGGGCTTGACGGTTGCGACGATGGTGTCGTAGAGGGAGCGGGTATTCTCGCAGAGTTTCTTTGCGTCAGCGACGAGGGAGGAGGCTGTTGCTGTGAAGAGCGGGGGAGCTTGTGGTGGGGATTGGTATTGGGAGGGGGCCATGGTGGAGTTGGTTATTGGGCGGAAGCTGGATGGTGGTGAGGAGGTGTAGAATGGGTTGTAGCTTGCTGGACGGATTTGGCTGAAGAGACTGCGGAGTCTGGGCCCGATGCGTGAAGACGCCAGGGTGAAGGAGATCGAGGTGAAGAGGAGGAGGGAGAGGATTATGAGGAGGAGGGTGCCTTTGCGGAAGCGGGAGGGCGCCAGGTTAGGTGTATTGATTGGGAGAGGGAGCTCCCGAGGTGATGTGGGTTGATGCAGGTAAAGTAAGACGGGGAGGAGGAATCAATTGGAAAGGGGAGGGGTTGCGGGGGTGGGATTGAGGTGGGAGGATGGATGTCTTCTTGACAGTTTGGACGTTGGAAGGCAGCTCGGCGTCCCCACGTTTCACTTGCGGGACATGAGGCGGAAGGCTGCAGGAGCTGGGGCGAGACGAGAAGTGTTTACAGAACAATTATAGAACAGAAATTGCAAGTATTCTATTTTGGCTGGAAAATGGTATTGAATCATTAAATTAGGTATTCAATGCGCCAAAAAAAAATCATTAATACAAACTGATCAACACAATTGTAAACAATCAATCCTGTACGGAATGCAGCCATCCAATCCGTACAAGTCCAGCCTGGCCAGGGCTGAACCCAGCCCTGAAAATCCACCTTCAGCCTCGTCCGAATCCTTTCTTTCTAACCCAACCCCTCCAAAGCCTCACTTCACAACACCACAACACGACACCAAACATCACACTTTCAAACCAATCAGCCTCAGAATAACGCCTCGAGTCCACCACAGTCTTCCGAAGAGAAAAGAAACAGCAAGAAAATGGCACCCCCCACAATCAAAACCTACCACTGCCTCTGCACCTCCCTCCTCCTCTCCTCAACACACACCCTCTCTAACCTCCCCCGCCGCTCCTCACCACCAGCCGACTCCGACTCAGCCACTCCCCATCCAGCTTCCGACGCAGCCATAATCCTACCACTCCCGTCTACGCCTCCACTTCCCCCCTCTTCCCCAGTTGAAGGAGAAGCAGAAGATGGTTCGAGGAATGGGACTGGGAATGGGAATGAGGAAGGAGGGAATCTCCCAAGTGAAGGCTACACCGTCCTCCTAGGCCTCCTCCCCGACCGAAAAACAACTCTAATCCGCCGCTCCGACGGTTTTGAAAAACGGATCTTATACCGCTGCTCGAGATGCAATTTGGTAGTAGGCTATGAACTCCAATCCGCCTCTTCCTTGCCCACCTCCTCGGCCACGGATACGAACATGGATATGGATATCGATTCTGGAAAGGGTAAAAGCAAACAGGGGGAGGGAGATGCTGGAGTATATGATGGGAAGATTCTGTATATCTTACCAGGTGGAGTGATGAGTACAGAGGTTCTGGCTAGTGGGAGGAAGATTGGAGAGGAGGATGTTGGGTTTGTGGGGACTGGGACGGGGGGTAGGAGGGCGGTGGGGGTTTTTGAATGAGAAGATGGTTTATCCTGTCTGGTGGGTAAATAGAAGGGAGGAAGGAAATCGCAGTGAGGAAGTGGGTAAATGAGGAATAGAGGATTAGATCGATGGTGATTTTATGACATCGAGCATAGCGAGGCGTTAAGGTATAGACAAAGTCCAGGGGATCATGGACAAGTCAAGAGAGGTCATGTTAGATGAAGAGCCATAGAAAGCTGTATTCTTCTACAGACATGAATGCATTACGCTCATGGCATTCCATATAGTATCCGTCAATGTCCTCGTAAGCTCCATTACTGCTCGCTCTACTCCGTTCTCCCTCAGGAATCAACAACAGGAGAGAAGCATCAACAGTTGAAAAAAAAAAAGTAAACGCCAATAATCCACCCCGTTTTGCCATAAGATAGCCCCTATGCATGCCATGAATGCGTATATGTCGTACAATGAAGTATGCTCTCTATCCTATTCCAGTCCATTCCACCCTCTACATCCCTCTCCATCTCACTGGTTGTCTAGTTTGCGAGGATCGTGCGGACGAGATCTATTCTCCTGTTAGCCCAGTCCTTTCCCCTTGCTCCTTACTCCTTGCCCATCCCAGCCCTCTCCCAAAAGCACCACCCCTAGACAGATACCGGATAGAGTGTAGACATACCAGTATAATTAATCTCTCCACTACTGGTATCCACTGCCTTCAACAACTCATCAACCTCATCATCACTCATCTTCTCTCCCAAATTCGTCAGGATATAGCGAAGCTGTCCAACACCAATAAAGCCCGTCATATCCTTATCGAACACCTGGAAGCCGCGGCAGTATTCTTCTGGTTCGCCGGGGTCGCGGAAGCCGCCGGGGCGGTTGAGCATCTTGGAGAAGGTCTCGAAGTCAACTAGAAGGGAGAGCAGAAAATGTTAGCTGCGTTCCTTGTCCTTTCTGCTATGAAGTGTTGCGGTGTTGAAACGAGGTGCTTGCAGCTGGCAGTGATGGCGTGGGGAACTTGGGTGTAGAAGGGAAGCAGGAGGAAGAAAGAACATACAATCACCACCAACATTCTTCTCCAAATCCCGAATCTCGCTCAGAGTAGGATTCTGCCCACACGCTCTCAGCAAATCACCCAGGCTCTCGACCTGCACGCGCTGGTTGCCGCGCTTGTCGAAGAGTGCGAATGCTTCCTTGTAGTTTGTTGAGGCCTGCGCGTCGTAGGGGGCTTGGTTAGCTGCCATTCTGTCTGAATTTTCTCGTTCTATCTATCTCTGTCTCTCTGAATGTGAATGTGAATTTGGTTGTGTGTCTCTGCCAGGAGATAAGGAGGATGTGCTGAGCCAGGAGAACAGCCCGAGAAGGAGGGGTGCGATGCGGGTGTGGTGTTAATAGCAGAGGAGAGGGCTTGTTTGCGTGTAAAGGTGCTCAAATGCAAACGATGCTGTATTCGATGCGCGGTATTGAATCGTGCGTAGCAAATGCGAGTAGTTGTTGAGCTTTGAATATCCTTGTTTGCAGATGCTGTGTATGTTGATGTTCCGTGAAGTGGGCGACGTAGATAGGAGGATCAACAAACTTTAGCTTCCTAGTTTGTACCTGCCGTGTCGTTCGTTCGTCCAGTCCGTTCCGTTTGTTGATCGCTCGTTCCGTCTAGCTGGGCTGCTGTGGTGCTCGCTCTTACTCTGGTTCTCGTGCTATTTTGGCGCCTCCCCCAATCCATCGGAAGGGAGGGGAAGGGAGGAAAGCGCATGACACCGCGTCTTGTCTTTGTTGTCCCTCCCTCACTTTGCCCATCCCACCGCCCCTTTACTCCTAGCACTCTCCTGGCATTCCTCCACATTCCCTGGCAACAGAAGTAAAAAAGCGTTAGACTTACCATGATGAATATGTGCAATTGATGCAAGAATTGAGTTCGTAATGGAGAACAGTACGTCGAGGTAGATGTAGTTGAAGATGAAAGGAGGTTGTGATGTTGTAGAAATTGTATGGGGTTTGATGTTGGTTTGTTTCCTTTGCTGGGGCCGTGCATTTATGCAGGAAACGAAACATGCGCTGGAACGGTGGGCATGGCAACGGCAGCAACAATCAACGAGTCAGAGGAAAGGCTGCGAAGCGAGGCTAAGGATAGGGGAGCATAGAAATATGCATTTCTGAATCTGTATCTACAAAGAATGATTTGAAGCATAGAATTTCAGAAGTCGTTTTTCGGTACAGCACTGTCCTGAGTTCGGGAGTTACCATTCACGGTAACATTTTGTTGTTTTGGGGTCTTGAACATCAACAATGCTCAACACTCAATTTTCCCAAAAGTATGGGAGAGATTTGCTGGAATCTTCGTCTGTTCTTACTTCCAATGGTACTCTTCTCAAGTATTTTCTTCCTGAGATACTTATCGATCATGCATTTCCATATCTTACCATACAATAGCCACTGTCCTGTTTCAAGGATTTGCTAGTATGCCAGTCCCCAGTTCTTATCTTCGATATTTCTTCTAAACATCTAAGATACAGTTTCTTCGAAGTGATATTAGGATAACCTACATCACCTCCTCCTCGCCATCAAAATAACACTCCCCCACTCATTCTCAACCTCCACATCCCTCCACCCCTCCCCCTTCCCCTCCCACTCAGGTTCCACCCCCCTCATCTCATCAAACATCTCATCAACCACATCTCCCTCCCCTCCCTCCGCTCTGCTCCTCACCCCCGGATTCGCCCCCATCCAATTCCAATACGCACTAAAAGTCCTCACGTACCCCTCCACCTCCCCCAATCTCAGTCTCCTCTGCATTAGTACCTCCCCATTCCCCTTCCCCTTCCCCTTTCCCCCTAAATCAGGCTCATACTCCACCCTCTGTACCCCTTCCCACTCCGTCTCCGGTGGAACAACCTCCCTAAGCAAATTCCTAAGAATATCCCGTCCAGGCTGTTCCCAGTACGGTCCCATCTTATCCTCCCCATAGCAGTATTTATCCAACACAGCAGTAGCCTTCGGATGATCCACAAAAACATTATCTTTATATCCCCAGAAAGCGACTGTTCCTCCCCTCCTCACCGTCCTACTCAGCTCTGCCCAAACGCGCGTGTAATCGAACCAGTGCGCTGCTTGGCCGGCTACTGCCATATCCAGTTCGCCATCTTGAACGAACCACAGGTCCTCCGCTGAGGCTTGGCGGAATTCGACGTTGGGAAATTTCTCTTTCTCTCCAGCATTCTCTGCTGCTTTGTCTGTATCTTGATTTGAGCCCCCGCCTGCACCCTCATTGCAAAAAGGTGTGGAGGAGATGGCTTGCGTGATCATCTTTGCAGAGGGATCGGTGCCTATTACTCGGTCGAAGTGAGGGGACAAGGCGCGGGATATGAGGCCATGGCCGCAGCCTAGGTCGAGGAGGGTGTGTTGTTTTGGGGAGGGGGAGGAGGCGTGGTAGGAGAGGACGGTTTTGAAGATTTGAGGTGGGTAGGTTGGGCGGAAGGTGGCGTAGGTGAGGGCGTTGAAGGTTGATTTGCTGAAGGGGAGAAGGAATGTTAGAATGACTGATTGGAGAGAGGGAGGGAGAGGCAAGAGGGATGGGGGAAATGGATAGACTTGCGCGAAGGTTGTCATTTTGCTTGACTCTTGTTTTACGACGGGAAAATCCGAGGTAAAGGGAGGCCCTGTGCTGTTATGAAGGAGTACCCTCTACAGGTCCCTATAGCTGCTTTGATGTAGACGAACAGCTTGTGAGGGTGGGATGAAGGCCCAATGCAGCTTCTCAGGTATAATTGGGGATTGGGAAGACTACTGAAGGGCAGAGAAATTCCTGCCTTGAAAATGACCGAAGAAGAACTTGTGAGAGTTTGATCGAAAGGTAGAGTTCAATTGATCGTTATGTTGTTTTACTGTACGTAGATTAATGCGATGTCGGATTGCCGTGATGATCTACGAGGCTGTAGGATCCTGTCTTCCGTTGGGCCTCGGCTCCTTCAGCCTTCCCTTGGCGAGGCTTTCAGATGTAGACAGAGGAGCAGAGGAGATACCAGAACAGAGGCTGGAGAAACCAGTCAAAAAAACATAGCAGGAGTTCGTAAGCAGGCACTGTCATGTACGGCTACTGGTTACTGGTAATCCAGAAAAGAATATTATATACGGCCATGGCTCATGGTCAATACGAAGTTTCACAGAACGTAAGCTCGAAGTGACGGTATCACAATCAAAAAAGCGGAATCTCCTAAAGGTATTCTCTAGGAATTCTGCCCGAACTAAAGATTGTGCTAGTCATCATGAAGGCACATGCTTTTACACTGCAAATAGTCCATTCTGGTATCCCATTCATCACTTCAACATATCAAATCAAGGCAGTGCAAAATATCTGGACCTCAAGACCCTCCCAAGCCCAACTCACCCTCTGGACACCCCCATCAACCTAACCCTCATTCACAACTTGAAGCTCTTCCCCGCAGCCTTCGCCGACCTCTCCCCATCAACAAGGACACACCACCCCTCATGACCCCTCCCGCCATCACCCCCAACAGCAGCCTTAAATTCCTTCAACGCATACCCCAAAATCTCATCATCAAAGCTCCCCGGCTGTAACCAGACGCCCTGCACACCCAACTTCTTCGCCTCTTCCAAGACCTTGAGTGTGACTTTCGGGGGTGTGATGATCGAGACGGATGTTTGGCTTGGGTTTGGTAGAGCGGAGAGGTTGGGGAGTGTGGAGTAAGATTGGATGTCAAGCGCGGGGTAGGGTGGGAAGGCTTTGATTTCGGGGGTGGAAGGGTTGATGGGTGTTACGGGGAGGTTGTGGTGTGTGTACCATGTGAATACTGTGGTTTAATCAGTACAGAGTAAGATGCAATGTCGTGGATTGAAAACAAAGAGGGAGAGAGGAGTACTCTTGTGGCCGAACTTGGTGGGGTCGCTGGATGCGCCTACGACTGCGAATTGTGGTGCGGAGAAGAAGGCTTTTGCTGCTGCATCGGTGGCCATTGTAGATAGTGATCTGATTCTGCCAATTGACGCTGGCCTGAACATAGGGGTATTATGAGGTGGGAGGTTGAAGCTATTCAGAAGATGACATGGAGGATGAGGTGCTGAAGATGTTAATGCACGTGGGGTTCGTCCACTGAAACCTTAAATTTAGCGCGTTTCCATTGTTTCCAGAACAAAACACCTCGCCAAGCCCTACAGTAGTTCAAGGAGAACATAAACAATCTGGTCAAAGTCACTGTTTACTTTTCCGTCGCTTAATTGACCCCTATAATTATCTTCTTTTCCAAGATCATACGTTGTCTCGTACACCTGGAGATTACCCATCATTCAGCCCCGTAACTTTCCCAAATAGGGCCTCACGATGCATCCGGATACCCTGCAGCAGTCGACGGATTCGACGCCCAGCCGCTTCAGCATCCACTCAGGGTCCAGATTGCATCTCATCCCGATGTTAAGGCGCCGTGGCACAGTCGATGGCTTGTTGGGCAAGACAAAAGGCCCAAACCCCAAAAACGGCGGACTCGGGAGCTTGTCTCGATATCGCTCCTGAGCACGCGACAGCGACCATTGAGTCCAGGGCGAGCGAGAAGTTGAGCGATGAAGTTTGTTGCGGTGCTGTCAGCCGCGACAACAAGTCGCAAGATCCTGACTGGCGTGGGGACTTTCTTCGTCGTTGCATCAGCGCTTGTGTTCTACTATTTGTAAGGGTCCAATTAATCCATAATTCCCCTATCCTTCCGAAGCAGCGCATTGCAGGACCTCAAGCTCTCGAGCTAGAACAAAACCTCCAGATGTACTTCGACTAACAGACATATTTACTTCCAGCTCAGCAAATATCCTTCAACCCTCATATTACCGCGACCGCATCCAAATCCCCGAAACCCCCTTCTGTCCAACCCTCCAACAACCCTACGATGAGCGCAAACTCGCCTTCCTGGTCGAAACGCGACCACTCCCTCACCTCCCCGCCCTCTTCGCCCACATGACCAACCTCGTTCCCCCAGAATGGCGATTCCGCTTCATGGGGTCCCCCGAAGCCATGCTCTTCATGCGCTCCAACCCATTCATCGCACGATTAGAAGCCGCCGGAAAAATAATAATAACAGGAATACCGGGCAACTATTCCATGGCTGGCAGGCAGGAGATCAGTCAGATGTTTACGGATCCGTATTTGTACACGCATCATCTTGCGCCCGCGGAACATCTCCTGGTGTTTCAGCCGGATAGTGTATTGTGTGCGAAGCGCCCGAAGACGGTTAATGATTTTCTGGAGTGGGATTATATTGGGGCGCCATGGAGACCGGAGTCGAATTTTGGGGGGAATGGTGGGCTGAGTTTGAGGAGGGTGAGTAGGATTTTGATGGTGTTGGAGAGGGAACGCAGGGAGATGGGACATATTCAGATGGAGGATGAGTGGTTGGGGAATAGGATGAATAAGTTGCCTGGGGCGCATATGGCGAATGCGTCGGTGAGTAAGACATTTAGTGTTGAGGCGAATGTGTGGGATGAGAGTCCTATGGGGTATCATGTTGGATGGATGGGCGTTCATCATGGTCAGGTAAGGACTTCCATTTATCCCGCGCTTGAGAAAAGAGCAGCGCTGACGAATTTAGCTATGGGATAATGAGGAGAAGGTTGCCCATATCATGGAATATTGTCCTGAGGTCAAGATGATCCTCGGGATGAAATTGATGGGAGACAAACCAAGTGGTGTTGAACGTCGAGGATTGGAAATCGACATGTTGTGATTTTGTGGCATATTAAGCATTTAGATACCTTTTGAATTTACTTCTCGTTCGCTGAATCTTTGTTTCCGTAGTCATCTGTGATCAAAATCTGTGATCTGAAAGCTCCTTCATTCTGTTCCTTCGTTCTGTTTCTTTTATACACATCTACTCAGAACCTTGAATTGAACCAAAGACTGCTGTTCAAGAGTATTATCTTCCACTAATGCGGCCTTAAACGCTTTTGCTTGGGCATCATTGGCTGTTGTATCGTCGTCGCGCTTTCGGAACCACTTTGCATCCCTTCTATTTCCACGAAATTGCTCCCTCGTTTGGGATTCTTGACAGCTTTCTTGATGTCTTCTTGTAATTGTTTTGCTTCGGTAGGATAGTGAGGGAATGTCTTGTGTTGGACGACTTCAGCAAGTGACTTCTCCTGCCACCCAATTGACACATTAGGATCAGCCCCGCGAGCCAGAGCAGTGCTGATGAACTGTGGCAGTATTGGGTCCAAATCTATGATCGGGTTGAATCCATTAATTTGAAGTCGATCGGCGAGCATCGACCCCCATACAGTCACGTTGGAATCCTTTTTATCGAGTACGTTCACATCAGCGCCTTGCTTGACCAGCATCATAGCCATATCTAGTCCACGCATTCGTATGTCTTTCAAGTAGCGGTGCATAAATGTTGCAGCTTTTTTTCCCACTTCCGGATTTTGTTTCCGATATTTCATCAATCTTAGAGCCACGTACTCCAAGAAATTGAGGACTAGTGCACAGGCAAGTAGAGGGCTGCGTATGCCTGAGGGAGAGTCATCACCTTCCATCCTATCATACCAATTTCCATATACGGCGAGAAGGTCAACGCTGCCGTCATACTGCTTAAGCAAGTTGTTGACATCAAGAGCACGTCCATCCTACATAGGCGGTACGGACTTTGCTGATCTATTTCCATAGAGCATACCAGCATCTCGGGGCAAATAATTTCCAACCTTTCGTCGACTGATTCGGCTTGCTCTGCAAGGAGTTGGTAGGCTAGCAAACCTTTGCTTCGCAACATTGACCACCACGGATCGAAGACAGCCTTTGTGTCATTAAGAATCGCCGCCCAGCGAGACGGCTCCTCTAAAAAATCTTTGACAGTACGGTGCAGATATTGAATCTGCCCGTCGCGTGCCTTTGATGCTTCGCTGACTTCCAAAAGGCAAGCACACCTAGCAGTTACATGGTGGTGCGTTTCGCGGCATCTAATGTCAAGCTCAACATCCCCCATCTCTTGGACAATCGTGATTTCAAGGTTGTCATCCAGGGCGTAGTACAATTCCACAATTGTCAAGAATCTCGCAGCCCTTAAGCCACGCCCATAATCAAGATGTCGAGGGACGGTACAATTTCGTGCGCGCGGATGATTTGAAACGTTTTGGACGCCCAGCTGAGATATGAAGGTTCAATTTGTGACAGAATTCTAAGGTATAGTGGCTCCAATTCCCGTGGAAGCGCGTCAAGCCGTCGCCATAAGTCAAGTATGGTGTCACGATTTCGAATTCCCCTGAGAAGATCCTTGACAACGAATTACCCAGAGGAAAACTCCATCCGCTTTTGATACGATAGCTGGAATCAGCTCATTACTAGCTGTAGGCTGTCGCACTACTAGCTTTTTATAAGCTCCATTCGTACGGAATCGATCACGGACAAACAATGTGATATCATGAATCGTAAGTTCTTGCAATTTCAAGTTTGGATGCCCTTCGAAGTTTTCCTGAAATACCACATATGGCCGACTCGACACACAGAGCTTGACAGAGCTCTTGCTATTTGGGACAACTTTCCTCGATATGTCGTTCCAAAACTCTGCGAGAAGTTCGTGGTCTCCGTCAAACTCGTCGAGGCCGTCAATCAGGAAGAACAGCTTGCAATTCACTTCTTGCTGAGATGTGAGGCGCCTGAAAGCTGCCATGAGCATTTTCGAAGACCACTTCTCCGACCAGACTCTAGCCGGTCCATTGGTCAGATATTTACCGTACTGCTTAAGCCAAAGCGATGGAAGTACCACTGGGACCAACTCGGGTCTTTGTTCGAAAACTTATAACAAAAGCGATCGAAGCATTCCAAGCTGAGATCTCTGCTCCACGGTTCCACTGTTCCAGAAGAAGAAGCTCGCGATGATCAAAGGCCCATCTCCCCAAGGAGACTTTTGTCCTTTCATCGTCTAATGTGTGCTTCATGAGGGTTGATTTTCCAGAGCCAGGCTTTCCGCTGACCCAGAATAATCCATCTTGACTCTGCAGCCATGTTGACAGACTTGTGCCCTTGAGATCCTGAAAAGCCCATTCGAAAGTATTCGGGTGGGCTTCGGCAACTGCCTCGTACCGCTTTGGCAGCATTTCGTATGTCAAATGGTTGAGAATGCTGTTGTTCACCAGGCTCTGGAGCTGATTCTCGTCCCACTGCGCAAGAGTGAAGGCTTCCCCCTCTCGCGTCTTTCCGTTCAATGACAACATCCCTAGATCGGCTCCTACTTCTTCCATAATCACATTCCGCTTATAATGTCGGATATCGTCCAAGAAGAGTTCCATTCGACTCGCGAGTTGTGCCACACCTGCCACAACTTCTCGGTCATTGGCCTGGGATGTGTCAACCGCTGATCCGAGCATTGATCGCACCCATTGATGGAACGCTTGGTAGTGAGCCAAAGCACGAGCACTGTCATCGCCGAGCTCGTTGACCTTAAATCTTCATACGTGTCAGCTGAGATACAAAAGAACATTCCAAATACACGTCGACTGACAAGACTGCTGCTAGCATATCAGAATCGATCGCCTCTTTCAGCCGGGAAAGCCTCTCGAAGAGAACATCTAACTCCCCCTGGGACCATATCTATCTCCATACACGCTTGAACGACTCAAATTTTCGATTTCGATTCTTATCCAGCTTTCGATTCTTGAGTTTGCTCAAGATAGCTTCAGCAATCTTCACAGCCTCGTGACAGATCTTCTCGAAATTCGTATCCGGTGCTTGCCCTTGGGTAGGAGCTGAAGCTTGCAGGATATTAAATGTTCCAAAATTCACTACTGGACTCTTGATCTTGGATACAAAGTCCTGAGGCTCCGCAGCGATGAGCCTAATCTCGTCGTCTACCGCCAAGCGTCCGTCGGTAGACTTGTACAGCTCACAGCCTTGCGAAGATAACTTGCACCCGAAGTCTATAAACTGAAGCACTTTGCCTGCTAAGGCTAATGCGACGAGTGGCTCCATGTTGTCACCGAGGGAGTTATCGAAGTCGATCTGGGTCTCGACAGTAAGATCATGGAAAGAAGTTGTGAGACCAGCTCAGAGAAGTTCGCGCTACCGCCTGCAGCAAATCTGCCAATGAATCAGCCTTGAAAGCCTACACACTCCTACACAGCGACATTCAACAGCGCACGAATTAAATACACGGTTCTGGTACCACACTCATGTATCTATACTCATCCACCAGATAAGATCAGATTAGGCGCTAAAGATCCATCACATGCCCGGAAGACTGCAAACAAGTTTTGATCTGAGCAGGAGGCTGCAGACCATTACATCGCGATCGCATTTCATTCCTCTAGTACACGGAGTAAACAGAAGATCAATTATGCACAGTTTCCAATCGTCAAAATCAAAAGCATTACCCCGTAGACCCTGATTGAAATTGTGCGAAAACGCGTTGGTAGTGACTAAGGCAGACTCGATGTAACTCCTGCTCTCAGAGTCCCGGGCTCTATGTTTCTAAAGCTGATTTAATTGTAACATTCTTCGGGCTTGTGTTATCGCATGCTCCGATTACGTCGTTGAAAGTGAGAAGTCGAATTATCGATGTTTTCGGTGAGTGGAAATGTACAGCGAATTCGATTTATCCGGTGGGAGCCTTGCAGCCATCAGGTGTCTATCGATGCGGCACAGAGGTAGCATAAATGCTCCAGAGCTCGCCATAAACACATTATTCACTATCTTTCGTCAATAAAGTCGAATCCTAAAGCAGTCAGCAGAAAATGTGCTTGCCCAATATGCCTTTACGAAGTCTCTTGAATCGCATGGTCACCGCGAAGTCCAAGACCAAGACTTCCTCCTCCTCGAACACTACTGCCATCTTCCCCAAATTCTCGAACTTACCACTTGAGATCCGCCAGAAAATATGGCGTGAGACACTACCAGGTCCTCGTGTCATGCTCGTCACCCTCTCCAAGTCCAAGAACAAAAAGAAGAATGGGACCGCGACCACGAAGCCTGCGTCCTACGGTGGTCGACACCCAGCACTCCTCTCGGTAGATCGAACCTCACGAGCAGAAGGTTTTCGGTTCTTGCGACCAAAGTTTAACGCATTCTGGAATTTCGAGCTCGACACACCGTATTTCGAGATTAAGGATAACTCGGACGAGAATGTGGTTCTCTTGGCTCAGTTGAGCAGGCAGGGTCTACTCAATGACTTCAAAAATATTGCGGTTGATTGGATGTTGTGGAACTGGCGGATGGCGACACAGAATATGGAGTTCAGGGTAACATTTGGGAACAAGTTTAACGACTACGAGCATCCGTATGTTTATCTTGGTGTTAAATCCCTATTGACAGACTCGCTCACCACTCGCTCTTTACAACAGGGTTCAAACACTCAATGCCCTACCCAAGATCAAGAGATGCAGCTTCGTCTACACCGATCACACTTTGCAGGCAGATCTTGTCACAGGTAATCCTTGGTATCTTGATCCTCTGACCAAGGAAACAGCACTCAGCGACCATTGGGCTGCGGTCGAAGCTGAGATGCGAAGACAATTCGAGAAGCTCAAGGAAACGGGTAAGATAGGGGACTGGAATCCTTTGGACATCAAGCTACGAGACTGTGTGGAAATCGAGGTGTGCGGTATACATGGAAGGGAGAGACAGTGGCTGCCGCAGGATAAATTGAAAAGACAACCTCAGGGTTGGGAAATGGATTGGTTTGGCTGAAAGATGTTGCCTTTTTGGTTTCTTCACCAATGGGCTTCTGTCTTGATGGTCTCAAGAGCCAGTTTTTTCTGAATCCCTGTTCTCTCTGGATTTCTTTCATTTAACTTAATCGTTGATTGATGGTCCATTATCGCACCAAATCTTGCCAATTCGATTCGCAGACGTTGTCAGAACTCTTGTTTCATACTTTTTCCGGATTGAGAATTGTCTTTTGAAAAAGATTACCACGGAAGACAGCCGACCATTCAGAAAATTGCATTGTTGACATTGTCATACCCGGTCGGTAAATTCGTAAGCGACCGGGGAAGGAATTCAGTTTTCTTGGGCTTTTCCAGTGCCGAGACAAACATGGCTGCGACAATCAAGGCCGTAAAGTCGTTGCTCATGTGATGACAAGCAGTCAGATCCGGGCAACTACGAGCTTGATTTTATGACTCTCGTATACCTCCGTACGTATATCTCCATAATACTTCCGCGTGCCGAGCAGATTTGATCTTGAAGAATCAAATCGTCAAAACTTCGGAATGTCGGATAGAACTGATTTTCATCATGACAAGACACGGAAGTATGTCGTAAATAGACGGCGATTGACAAAGTAACGGCCGTTTGCGGAAGTACTTAACTTCGTGTCCGTGTTTGGACTCAACACGAGGTCACGAGTCTTGCTGGTTTCTCGGCATCATATCCGACTTCTCGGCAACGTAAATTACGAACTTATTCTTACCCTCAATTCCCCACGATGACATCACTTCCGAAAAAGAGTCCATTCGCCGTTGTCTTTCTTCCTGAGTTGATTGCCGCCGTGTTGCAGTTAGTGCAGCTCTCTCACTGAAACGGAGATCTCAGCACTGTTGTTTTCTCCACATCCTCGCTTAGTGGCATTCTTCCCACTTCTCAGGTCAGTGGCGGCTTGCCCGAAAGAAACAGGGCCTCGGTATGAGGTGCACAAGGACCTTTGCATCCATCAGCTCCGTCAGCCTCGCATCCTTTTTTCCAACTCCAACAGGCATAGAAATCTGAAGGCATCTTGCGCAACTCGTGAAGTCATACATGGTCACGTGTCGTACAGCTCCAACCAACAACGCCACCGTTGGAGATCTCCCCACCTTTGTAGAAGCTTTCGAATTCCGTCGAAACCTAATCATCTGAGCCTCAGCTGTCATACAAGCCGTGTTTTTCCAACGACATTATTACTGCACCGCATTAGTTCTCAGCCCTATGCACTCGTGGTTCGACGATCAAGCGACTCAATCATCAGCATCTCACGCAAGCCACAAGGCTGACATTCGTATCCACCACACCCATCAGATCGAAGCTGATCCTTCCCCAGACTCGGCGCACATCACTATTCGTCGAAAGACTTCACCGTTCTGTCATCGCCACGATGGCGTTGGATCCACGCCTCGCCCAAAATAAATCGGTGGAGCCTTGCTGGCAATGGGATGGCACCAGTAAGAAGCTTAAATCTTAGCTTCTTTGCAATGGCAACCTATCTCCCAGTTTTCGGATGGTCGGATTATTGCTTGATGAGTTGTTTGTAGTCTGATACTTTCTGCATTTTTATATTGTTTCTGCATATTTTGTGTAATAATGATGTTTGTTGTTGTCGAACTGTTGATTTAATGGCTTATCAAATGCAAGCTGAACAGGTGATAATCACTCTACTCAGCAAATATGTGAGTGATTCTCTCAGTAAGATTCAGCCTCGGTACTTACATGCAGTAAGCTTGAAGCCATCGTGAGAGCTCAAGCTCACTCAGAGCTCAGCCCCGCCTCACCTCTGTCTACATTCCTACTCTTCGAACATCTGCCCCTCCACACCTCATTCGTATTGAGTCTAGCGATATGCACTCGGCATCCTACAATTACTGCGCAATAGCTCCCGTATCTTTTCTTAGCTCTCGTATGCAGCCTCTTCGAATGTTGGCAAGTGATCAATCCAGTGATGATCATTCTGTCCTCACTGCAGCCTCTTGTCGTAGCTGCTCACATTCGGGTATATATATGACCTGATCCCACCTCCCAATGCTATCTTTCTCCATCATTACCACCACATTCACACAACCATCTCTTATACACCATCTTCTACACATCATCATCTTCTAAAATAGACCTTTCAAAAACACAAACAAACTTCAATATGCAACTCTCAACAATCCTCAGCTTGGCCGCCGGCGCCGCTCTCACTCAAGCCGCACCACTCCAATCCCGCACCAACTACGCCGATGTAGTCTTCCACGGTGCCGCAGATGCATCTTACACTGTCTCTGTTCCTCTTGACGGAACCTTGACCAACACTGGTATGTTTTGATCATGACCTGATACACCGGGCTCTCGGCTAACACATCTCCAGGCAATGTTCTCTCAATCTCCTCAGTCTCTTCTTACGGTGTCAATGTCGCCACCGAGTGCACCCTCCACACAGTCGACTACCCACCAGCGCTGGTCGAGGGACCAGCCAACACCTGGGTCGTCGGTCCTCCTCAAACCGTCAACTCCATCTCTTGCACTAAGGGCACCACCCCACCACCACCTCCTCCACCAGCTTCCATCGTCATCGAGTTCGATGGTGCGGATCCAGACAAGGGAGCTTTCTACAAGGTCACCGTCCCACTTGACGGATCTGTTGTCCCGACCAACAACGTCTTGAGCATCTCAACTCTCGTTTCTGACTTCGGTGCTTTGGCTACCAACTGCAACTTTGTCTACGTTGATGGTTCTGCTGCACTTGCTCGTCTGAGTGCTACCAAGTGGGCTGTTGGACCTCCTCAGACCATCATCAGCGTTGCATGCCACGCATAAATATTTACATCACCTCACGTGGCTTTAAAGCTTTGATATACACCCACAAATGGCATCGGCTGGACATTGGGGCGGAGCTTGGGAACTTGATAATTTGCATTTTCACGGTTGCATTGCATGATCTGGGGGGCTTGAGTATTGGGACGAACGGGCTTGATGTTTGCATTGACGACTAAATAATCAGATAGAACCACACTGCAATCACTGCAATTTAAAATTCTCAACAATATGTATTGCTTTAACAGCTCTCTGCTCTGTAACATCGATGCCTCTCCGGTGCTGGATAATGAACACTTGTACAAAGGTTTTCCTCGGTGCCAAGGACAGTATTCACTCAGAATTACACAGAAACCGAGGTGATCTTGCGGTCTGTCATCCGTGATCTTAGCCACATTAGTAGGGGCTCAAACATTTTGTTGTCCAAGATATTTCTACATTTGACAACACCCATGTCGGCAATACCCTCGACTACACTAAGCAGTCTAAGAGACCAGAAGCAGGTCAGGCTGGACTCGAATAGCGGTCATCACCAGCCTCTGAGATATTCCCTTCCGTGACTACTGCGTGCACTTGTTTGAAAGAGAGAGCTGTTGACGCCTCACGTGACGAATAATTTCTCAGGCTGGTACTCTTGTAACATGAGATTCTTAGCAAGGAAAATGCTTGGGGACAGTAAGCAGAAGTGAAATGGTCATATTTAATCCTCAAGCTAACTTTATCAGCATGCTCACTTCCTTGTATTCTTGGTACGACGAGGGAAAAGTCAACAAATCTAAGCGAGAAGTGCGGCCATGGCCTGCAGCTAGGTGCAGTAGGGGTTCCTGACTTATGAATCCCTGTCAACTCGACCTCGGTTTCGGGTTATCATTAGTCTATCTCCTGGAAAGGTTTGGAGATAGCCACTTATCACACCGGTGAGGCTGGAAAGGGAAGGGGGAACAAGGGTCACTTGGCCTGGTGTTAAGTCTCTTCATTTTTAGCTACTCGTATTTTGCTGATTCTTGTTGGTCCACCTAGTGGTCCTCCCAAAGGGGCGGAGGACGGCAGCACCCCAGCCAGTAATCCTCATACCCTTCGTCATCCAAGTCAAGCTCAAATGTATGAGGCTTCAATCAGATACCCAACAGTGAACTAGTACCGAAATTAGTCGTGGTTCAGTTGGCAGCGTGGAAGTTTCCTTTGACTCACCTTCGAGTGTCTTAAGATGGCATCCCACATAATGGTCGAGTATGCATCGTTGGGGGAGTGTATGTAAGGACTGCTAGTCGACATCACTTCATCACACACGTAGCTCGCGGCTGCACAAAAAGCTGTCAGCAATTCCACTTCCTCAAAACTTCGTGTCCGGTTTGCATCCGCGCTGGGGAGGCCGCAGAATGAACGATCAGCAACTTACGGAAACCATTGGCGTAAGCAGATGCGTGATCGGAACATCCATAACCACATTTATCGGTCGTGTAGGTGATGCCAGTATACTGAGTAACGATCTTGCGAACGTAGGTGATAAGGCCGGAGTCGCTATAGTCTGTGTACACGCTCACTTTGCCGGATGGAGAGTATCCGGTCATGTCTGTATACGTGTCAGCGTTATCGCTCGCTTCTTAATCCCTGAACAGTGTTCATCAGGAGATATGAATCGGTTCAGCATAGCGAAACAATTCAAACACACCTTGGCAAACAACAGCCAAAACTGTCTTTCCAGTGCTAGCATAGTTGCTGAAGATAGCCTGGGAGCCGAGAAGGCCGCCCTCTTCACCAGCATAGAAGTGGAACTCGATGGTGTTCTTTGGCTTGAATCCCGACGCGGCAATGACACGGAGAGCTTCGAGGATGGTGACGACGCCAGAGCCGTTATCGTCTGCACCTGGACCACGGGCAGTAGATGACCCTCCTGTGGAGTCGTAGTGCGCACCTACGATAACTGTACAGTTGTAAGTATTGTTTCGAGATATGAAATTGAAGAGAAGGCAAGAAGCAGGAACGAGTTCAAAGTAGCAGAGGTGACGAACCGAGGTTTGAGCTTGTCCCTGGAATTTTGGCAATGATAGAAGGCTGGTTGAATGAATGTGTGAATGTGGTGACAGTGATGGCTGCGTTGGTTGATGCGATGGTCTTGACTTGCGCAAGTAACCACGTTCCAGCCTGCGTTCCGTACGTGGATCGGTAGTATCGGTTGTAGTAGCTGGTTGACTGTAAGTGATTGCTAGACTTTCTTCTCGGTAAACTTCAGCTTACTTGGTTAAGGTTGTTAACCAGCTCTTTGGGCCGGTAGTTGTAAGCTTGGCGATAAGAGCATTGGCTTCGGTCGTGTGTGTCAGTGTCGTTGGGTAAGTGACAGCACGAGCTTGAATGGCGGATTCGCTTTGGACTGTTGAGAGGCGACTGAGAACCGTCTCGTTCTACCTCTTAGATTAGGCGCTGATCCCGATGGTGGAAGTTTAGAACTTTCATACCTTTATGTCTGTAATATCGATGAAGCCGATATTCTTAGCGACGTATTGAGTAATTTTCTGCTCCTCCGTGACCCATACTCCAGGATCAGATTCGGAGGTCTTGATCAGACGAAGGGTCCCGTCATTGGCGACTCTACCGTCGGTAGGAGGCAATGCCGCAACCAATGACAGAGACGCAACAAAAGCCCGAAGCACTGCAGAGAAATACATCGTGGGAAATAATCAAGGACAGATTGGCTTGAGAATTTACCCAAAGTACTCTCGATAGAAGCAATCTATATAGCAATTCATTGCCCCTTGGTTCCTTGGTCGGCATGCTCTAATTGCCATCATCTACACCTCTCGGCACTCAAACCTCAAGCGAATGGCAAGATGGCAGCGGTAGCTTGCAGTACCAAGAGTCTTGTACCTTCCACAAGCCTTCGACTCCGATCCAACGACCTTCTTGAAGCGGGATAACCCCAGCGGCAATGCGATCTGCTGCACAACACAGCCTCGGTACTGGTTGTATCTTATCTTTGTTTTACTGCACTTTGGCTTGTCGAGGGTGGATATCAGATTTGATTGGACGCGGAGAGGGCCGTAGGGCTTGGTGTTTGCGATGCCAAGTGAAGCTGGTGTGGGGGAACCTTGCCATAACTTCTGAACTTCTGGATGTGGCTAGTGTGACATTCACAACTCCCAGTTTGAGATGCTTCTCCATCTCGCATTGCAGTAGATGATTGCTGACCATATTTGGTGTGTATCGTCACAACTTACGTACTGGAAAGCTTGTGAGAGGCAATCCTGGCAGAAATACGGATTGAAGTGAGGCCAGAACAAGACAGCAGGGGCGAGATAACTCAAGGGCTGTGCGGCTCGAACAAATCAGGACATTTTGGGATTAAAGAATGCATTCAAAGCAGCATATGCGAGTACATTGACCTTTGTGTTCTGGTAAGCAGTCGTCAATTGCTCTTCGCGGAATAATAATATGACCCGGTGATGCCAAAGCTTCACGATACACAAATGACCGACTGAATTCCAAGGATTGCAGCTGGACAACATTGTGAGATGTTGAAAAGGTGACAGCGATACTCGCAAAATTGAACTTTGTCATATTCATCCTTACAAGTGACGAGCCATTAATTTGTGATGAGATCCCATGTAAGCTATCACTGTACTGGGTAGGTTGCCTTCCGCCCATTGAAGATCATGTCGCGTGCGCTTGCTATGCTGATGTACAGGAAGCATGTACAAATTGCCTAGAAAAAGGGATGATACAGGGGAATAATCAAGTACAAATGGAGAAATTCGAAGAGGCCTCGAGTCCATGACAAAGAACCTACTCAGGTCTTCCGCTTCTTGGACTTGAAAGGCTTTGCATCCTTCTCCTCGTCATCATCTGCAGACCGCTTGGCTCCACCGCTGCCTTCGATGAGTTTGACGAGCCCGTCTTCATCTAGTGTAGTAAGACCTAGGGTCTCTATTTTCTCCAGCCTGTCTAATTGTTAGCGAACACAACATAGTCCAAGAAGGTTCGTCCCAAGCGAGACGGACGGAACGTACTTCGTCGGTCCCGCATCGTTACCCACGACAACATAACTTGTCTTGCTGCTCAAACTGCTGGCAACCTTTCCGCCATAGTTCACGACCAGCTTTTCGGCATTCTTTCTACCCAGTGTCGGCGGAACACCAGTAACACAGATAGTCAGGCCATTCAGCGCAGTTCCCATCCCACCCAACAATGTTTTGTAGTTATCCGGTAGTTCTGACTCGTCCACGGCGCCCTTAGGCTTCGTCGCATTCGCTGCGCGCTGTTCCGCAGGCGTCTTTGTCTTCTTCGGCGCGACCGTGTTGACCTCCTTGTCCTCTTTGTCTTCCTTCTTGATGGCTTTCAATTTGGCAGATTTCTTCTCCTTGATGGGATTGACTGTTATGCTTCCTCCGACCAAGCTCTGCACTTCGATCTTGGGCGTGCCATTGCCTTCCACTTTGGCTGCTGCTACGCGCTCGTTCGCAGATTCAAGGGAGGCGTGGACGGAGTCAATTGAGGTGCCCAGGAGGACAATGAAGACGGGTGTGAACGCGGCACCAGCGATTTTCTTCGGAGGCATGTTGCTGGTAGGTAGCATTGACAGCTAGCTAATTGGGATGGAGAGATGCTCTGTTCAAGTTAGTTGCAGCGAGGTGCAGTCAGATGGAGGTTATTTTGTTGATGTCATGGTCGAGAATACGCCGAGTGGCACAGCAGAAACAAGCTGGCGCGTCTGGATAAATGCGCGATCTTCATTGTCGCGACAGCACGTGCTTTTGCTTACTTTTCTTGCATCATTCCAATTCTTTTCTCAACTCGCAATAATGCTTAATTTATCCGTGTATCGAATTCTTTGCTCGTTGTTCTGTAGCGCGTGCTTGGGGAAGATGTATTTTCATGTTGCGTTAATTCCCTCGTCCTTCTTCGACTTACTGACAATCTTTCGTCCCAGCTTCCTGAATCATAAAAGCAACGTTTGAAAATGGAGAGTTGCAAATAGAGCCATAGTAATTCCGTTTATAGACTTTTCTCAATCGTTCTTTCCTGCAAACTCAATGGAAAGTACAAAAATCTGGCGTCTATGTGATGCTGAACCCTGATAGGTTTTCGAGCTACGCCATGCAAAGATTCTCAAAAGCCAGGTGGCCGTGGTTCTTAGTCGATGGTGCCGATCAAATAGACCCTGAGTGACGATCACGTTAACATTCAGATATGTGCAGGTGACCATAGCGTCGGTATTGCCTTGTCAAATTGGCCATTTTGTTGAGGTTATAGGGTGGTTTGGTCTTCGAAATCGGCTTTCTAATCGATTTGGTACCAATGCTGCTGTAGCCTTCAGGATGAGGCGTAGCACCGCCTTCTCGATGAAATATCGCCAACGCTGTAAGTCCAAGAAGTCCCGTAGTGATTGAGTCAAGTTGTCATGGCTACGTGAACAGAGCTGGCTGGCTGAGGTTTGTGGTAGAGACGCAACTTAGACGACAAGCGATCATTGTCAACATTAAGACCCTGAAGGGCCCTGTGGACATAAATCAAGCCGCAAACAGATGCGATTTTAATTTGACAGCTCCAGGCCCCCATATCCTCCAGTCTACTCCTTTCGGAAGTCAAGCATTCAGTTCTTACGCGGGAGACCTCAAGATCGCCAGACCTTTTCGTGTATCACCGGCTGGCACTGGCTGTTGACAAAATTAGATCAATTAATGGACACCTTTCTATGCTCATTTGATTCGCACGGTGCGCCTAGGCAAATGGAGCTTAACGGCAGAAGACTCTCAACTCTTTGCTGATAGATGCAACCAGGAAGAGTTTATGTCACTATGTGAATCAGATCCGCGATTAGTATTTTTACCCTTTCTTACGAATTTAACAGATGAAAATATGTCAATTCAGGTCCAAGGCATAGTCAAGCTACTATCGAATTCTGCAAACGAAGCTGGCATCTGAAAAATAGGACGAGAACATTCACAATGCCACAGATGTCGAGCCAACCTGTCCGAACGGCCATTTCTGGCCAACACTGCGAACTACAAGAAGGCACGCTGAGGAACATCAGGTACGATTTGACGACTGCGCGGAATACATGGACTAGCACGGGGAACCGGGGGTTTTTTTTTCTTCAACTTTGCTGGTCAAGCAGCCAGCAATTCGATCGTAGTCCATGTCGATTGGTATCTGTTTCTTCGACCTGCTCCATCGAAGCTTTGGTACTGCTACCCCTCATTGTTGATCTCCACGGATCACAAGCGAGCCGAGATGTCCGCGGTGCAGCTTCGTCGTTTCGGCATTCGGATTCGCATCTATCCCTCCCGTACCCACCACCTCAGATATCGTCATTAATACCCAAGAGTACTCACCTACTACTGTCGGCTCATCATTAGTACAATCACGAGGTGTGCGATCATTCGGTACGTCGACGTCGGCATTTGGGGACGACGAATGTCGTTGGTTTAGGATAAGGACTTGGCCAGGAAAGGCATAGATACTATGTCAACATTGGAGTAAAATCGGGGATAGCGGAGAAAATGGGTGCGGGACGTTGATCAATGCGGAGGTGTTCCACTGTCACGTGAGATGCAAAGCTTTGCTACTGAGTTTAAAATATACTTCTGACATGAGGTTGAGCCAAGAAAGAGGATAGGCTTCAGAGAAGAGATCAATTCGCACAGTTGAGTGTGCCTCTACCGCCTTTAAAACTAGAAAGCTCTCCTTCGCCAAGCGCAGAATTATTCGGTGACGTCTGTCACGAACAGAGCTAGGAGATACAATGTACCTAGTCCCAGTAGTTGACTAGCTGCTGTATGCTTAAAGACTGCAGTTGCTGTATCCGAATGAGCGTCTATCCCAGGTCCCGACCCTCTGCCTAATTTGACAGATGATGTGTTCTACAGTAATACGGTCCTGTGGGCTTGGGCCCAGGCAACCCGAAAAGGGTTCGTTGGAAAAACAACCTGCTCAATGCAGCATCGTCGATTATAATAAATCAAGTTGATACGTGAAAGAACAAAAGATCATGACATCTGGCAAAACCTCCTCTGCACTACCTACCCTTAATACAATATCGAGAGGGCCGCTTCTATCCACGTGATGATGTTGCTTTCGTTTATACTTCCCACGTATATTCTCGGCCCAGCCTCCTCACTTTCTTTCCCCTTGCTTCTGCGGAAGGAAATCATTGACGTTCTCAGCAGAAAACTAGCTTGAGGGTCGTGAACTTCGTCTCCGGTCAAGAACGTGATGCGAAGTCTAGCCAGACATCAGAGCAGCTCTGAGCCGCGTCCGCCAAAAAAGCCGCTAGCTTCCCCCGCATTCTCGGCTTGTCGATCCATCCCCGGACTTCAACGCCATGCCCTTCTCGTATCAAGTGAATCTCTTCCACTTGGCCGGCATTCCCTCTCAGCCATTTTAAACCAATGAAACCTTACCGACGACCAGTGTGAGGCCGCAAATCATACAGATCACAGAAAGCCAGTGACTCGTGCATCGACAAGCATCACCAAGTGAGCTGGGGCCGCATCGTACGACTGTCCATTGGCCGACAGCGCGCCGTAATTCCGTTCCGTTCCTCCATGACGCGACCATTAATGGGACGATGTCGTGAAACTGAAATACGATATCTTCAATTACAATTGAGGCAACTGATAAGATATCGGAAATGGAAGTTCTTTCATTTCCAAGTGTTGTTCCTGTTGTAGAACACTCTTCGAAATCGTTCTCGGGATTCAAATCTATAGAGCAGTAGACCCCGAAATTCAACCTAATGAGCTGTATTGGATCGTCGTTCCCAAGTCATGGCAATCGAACTTTCCCTGCACAACTTTAGCTCCTTCTCAGCCAATGACAAAAGCCGAGCTCGGATGGCTCCTGGGAAGTAAGACTATCTTCAAGCTTCCCCACCACCTACATTCACACTTGCACCCATTCGGACAGCTTCTCCTCAGGGGTGAACGTTGGTGATGCTGCTATGCGTCCTACCAGGATCGTCTGATCGCCTGGTTGGACCTAGCAGCTATCACTACCTGAGTGAATCCGGGGATCCGCAGGTGCGGAGGTGTGGAAGGTGCAATACACGGAGCTACATAATGCTTTGAGGGCCCCAGATTCTTCCTCCCTCCCTGAACAATTTTCCTTGTGGGCATTTCATCCATCTCTTTACACTTCAGCAACAGAAATCTCATTCCGGTACCAGTCAATATGGCAGCCACAGCGCACGATGCCCAAGCTCCTTTGGAGAAAGATTTCAGCAACAATGGCTACACAAATGGACATGGACAGAACTCGTATCACCTGAACGACACCAACATGGACAATGACACAGCATTGAAAAGAATCAGAACCGCAGGCAGCATTTCCATCTCACCCGAACTTTTCGAGAAGATCTACCTGTCCCCCCAGAATCAAGTGAAGGGTGATCTTCGAAAGACATTCGGTAACCCAACTCCAGTGTTAGTTCGCTCCAATTCTGACACTTTCAAATTTACTGACCGATTTACAGTGCACTGTGTGGTTTCCTACTCTGCCTGTCTCCTCTCTGCTGTATTCTTATGGGATGGCGAGGCGCTGGTGGCAACGGTGCTTCTGGAATGTGAGTAACTCTGCACAAGCAATTCAGTTGGAGAATGAGACTAATGGCAAACAGTGGATCCTACTTCTTCTTCGGCGGTGTTCTCATGATGGTTGGTGGCTTCCTTGAGTTCATTCTGGGAAACACCTTCCCATTCGTAGTCTTCATGTCCTTCGGTGCCTTCTGGCTCACATTCGCCTCGACGCTCCAACCGTTCTACTACGCTTATGCATCATATGCACCTGCTGGCGAGCCAGAAGCTGCAGGTATATCAACCGTCGGGTTCACGGCCTCATTCGCATTCTTCCTTCTCTTCATGGGAGTCCTCTGCTTCGTCTACCTCATTTGCTCTCTCCGCACCAACGTAGTCTTCGTCGTCATCTTTTTCACCCTCGTCCCGGCTTTCGGCCTACTCGCTGGAGCTTATTGGCAGAACGCTCTTGCTATTGGCACTGGAGATCTTTCGCACGCAGAGACTGCACACAGGTGTCAAGTTGCTGCCGGTGCGTTCACATTCGTCACTTCCATGGCCGGGTGGTGGATCTTCTTGGCCATTATGCTCGCAGCTCTCGACTTCCCATTCCAACTTCCAGTCGGTGACTTGTCGACCATGATCAAGGGTGCCAGCGAGAAGAGAAAGGCAAAGGAGAACATGGTCTAAATCATGTGTCTGCAAAAGATTATCAGGGTCAAGAAGTACTGTCTTCACTAGATCGAGCGTGGTTGTATATAGTCATGGGAATATAGCGAGCAGTGGTTGTCTCTTGAGTTATTGACACTGAAATATCCAAAATTAATGGGGAGTTAGGTGACAGGATAGCGTTGCATTTGCGTTTGCTGGTGCAGGAGCAGTAGCTGAAGCGTTCAGCTTGATGGTTTATACCTAATAATTGACCAATCTTGAACATGTAAATCGTAAAATCCATCAAAGTGTTGCTATTGTTGCCAGCCATTTGCACGGAATACCTTCTCTCAACGGGTCAAGAGCTTCTGTCGCCTGGCAGGCTCTACTGTAACAACCTTACTTAAAGCTGCGGTGATCCAGGTCGCAATAGGCTTTCATCTCCACACACCCCAAAGTTCAACTCAAATCTCCCTTTTCAGCCCAAAAGAAATGAAACAACCAACGCACATCACGCCCTAGACCCAAACACACAGACCCTAGCTCCCCCAGCTGAGTTCGACCCATCGATCCAGACCCGCAGCCCAAACCGTCAAACCCAAGTAAAGTTACGCTTCCAAAGTCAAAACGTAGCGCAAGGATCTCCAGTGCAATGACTGGATGGCGGACCTTAGCGCTTGTGGCATGCTGGGAATTGCTTTCCCCGCGGTTGTAGAGTGGGTTCGTGGGCTTTTAGTTTGGGATTTGGTTGGGGGTTGGGGCTGTTTTGGCTTTCCTTTGGTCCGCTGCACGCTATTCCCGGACTCATGGGGTGGGATCAAGGGAGGATCACCATGGATGTGCGATTTCTTCGGAAGGGCGAATGTAAGGGGTGAAGTGAGCAATAGCTGGAAGGTCTTGACAACTGAAACGTACTGCCATGGTTTTTTTTTTCGAGAGCTATGGCAAGTTATTTGACGGCGATGAAGGACACCAAACATCACGTGATATGATAAGTCCGGCATTCCATTGTTGGTGGAGGATCTGCTGGTAATGTAGAGTCCGAGATCTGTCCCACAGGAAGCAGAACAAATTTTAACCAAATTTCAGTTTGAGTAGTCATCAAACAAACAGTCTTTGGGCTGTGAAGCCTTAGCCCCATATATTTAGTGAAGTGCAGTCAACCACACGAATGTGCGTGATTAGATCACCATTGTTCCAAGAACATCCCGCGGACAAACGCATTATCCTTACCAAACTACCCACTATCGACCTTAAAAATCTCTCATGAACTATGGAGCCGCTGAAATTGCTTACGAATACTGGGTTGTTCAGCGTCGCTTGTCCACGTTCCCCCACCAAAGACTCTGTTGCTCTCACTCTTAAGTTCTTAGGCCTGCCAGATGTGTCGAGACATTGGTCTGTATCAAACAATCAAATTACTTAACAGAAATGCAAACAAATTATACATTCTGGTCATGGCAGGACTTCATCGTGATAAGTATTTGTGCATGCCAGAGGAGAAGATCACTAGTGAAGACGAGCATCATTGGTTGTGCGACATGAGACAATGTATCGGGATTCCACATCCATGCTGTGATCCCGAGGCGAGATGCTAGATGATGCCGTACCCTCCTATCTCGGACGAAGAATCTGGCTTATGACATCTTCCAAAGAGCGCGCATGAGACTGGGAGTCCTTTTGCCATGCACCGTCGCCAGACTGTGGCTCATTCTGTACTGTCACATCTAGACATCAAGCAAGTTCTACAGCCAATACAAGTTTCATAGTTGCGAATGAGAGAAGGATATTGTCAAACCAAATTGATACTGTTTCTCATGCCTACTCGATCATCTCCCTGCAGAAAACACCCTCGAAGTCCATTGACCTGAAAACCCCAATGGGCCGATCTTAAAGTATGCTACAACTCAAGTCGTGGTACTTTGTGCCAGTGTTGCACGGCTGTTTGCCGATCAATAGTTTCCCATGCTGTGACAGTATTCCTTGCGCGACGAAGGCTCGCAGAAGGATCTAGCAATGGTATTGGAACAGATTCTTGCCTGTCACTTAAAACCCATTCGAAAGAGTCGCCTATGGAGTCATGAACTACTCAGCAGCATCTTTATAGCAGGTTGGCGTGTATATTTCTGTGTCGAGAACTAAATCAGGACAAGAATCTGATCTTGTTGTTTACTTGATAAGGGGTCTATCAATTAGGCTCGGTAAGCGACGGAATGTCTTGGCGAACAAAACACTAAAGGGGTCGCTCACCTTTCATCATCGTGTTTAAAGTTCTCCAAAGTGAAATAGTTGACGATCTCCATTGATAGTGGGAGATCTGCTGAAATGCCAGATGAGGGCCATAAAGGTCCAGCTTCTCTAGGGACGTGATGAAATCATACTGCATGCAACAGCCAAGAAACATCAACGGAGGTTATTCCGTTCGGTACCAACATGCTGCGAGATGGTATCATGATACGAGGTCAGATTTAATGATTGGATATGGTTATTACAATTCCAGCAAGCCAACCAGCATCATCTAGAGCTGTGCCACGACACTTTCAAGGTGCGGGGTTGCTCTTGTACGCAAAATACTGCGGGGTATGGCGGGGAGGTTTAGCGACACATTATTCCCGGCTTCGTATGGAGAAGGAATATGAATGGCCTATGAAAGGAGAATAAATCCACAAACTTACACGAGTTTGAGAGTAAGTCACACCAATAATCAACCATAACAATTTCCACAAAATGCATTCCAATCAACACGCGTGGGCTGACCTTCCCAGTCAACTCAAGAACGCAGTCCCCAAATTCAATAACCTCCTCCTCTAAGATCCCCAGTTTCAAGCATTCGCAGACGCACCTGAAATTACAGCGCACAGCGCCCATAACCTTCGGCATCAAGGCCGCTGGGTCCGACAATGCGGTTCTCGTCACTGTCAACAACAAGTGTGGCGTCGCAGAAACGGGCAGCCACAAGAAAGCCCTATTTACACTCTCCGCCCTGCCAGAGCAATGGCAAGAATTCTTCAAACCGGTCCCAGAAATGCCGTATCAGAGCTAGTGGGGCATGTTCGGGATGAACATCAAGCAGGACGGGATTGAGGTCTTGGGCGATCAAGTGGCGTTTAACACGTATGCGCATTTCTGGCGTCGAACGCTGGAAGTCCTGCACGATGCACAATGCGGCGAGATGAAAGTGGATAGCCAGGCTGAGACGGACGAAGATCACATCGTTGGCAAATATGTGTATATAAAAACTCCTGTTTGGGGACGATGCAAGGTTTTCTATGAGGCGAGTGGAGAGGGCAACCAGCAGATCGTTTTCCTGCACACGGCTGGATCAGACAGTCGCCAGTAACATGGAGTGATGAATAACCCCACAATGCGCCAGAAATGCAGCATGATCGCTTTCGATCTTCCTGGCCATGGCAGGAGCTTTCCTTCCGAGTTACCTCCGGGATCGCATACGAACACCGAGGATGCCTATGTTGGAGCTATTGCAGCGATGGTGAAGGCCTTGAAGTTAAACAAGCCTATCATCTGCGGTGCATCGATGGCTGGGCAGGTGTGTCTCGCTGTTGCGATTCGAGCCGATGAAGTTGGCGCCGGAGGAACGATTCCTTTGCAAGGGTAAGTATGACATTTTCCCTTGGAAATGAACTTTGCTTACTAGATGAAAGTCCGACTACCTCAACATGGAGAGGCAATTCAACGACCGTTCTCCCCACGTCAATCAATCCCTCTACAATCCAGAATAGGTGTACGGCGTAAGCGTCCTCATTCGTCCCAATACGTCTTGGAGCCACTAATAAACGCAGATTATGTGTCCCACGGCACCGCTGAAGAACCTCCAACTCATCTGGCATCTGTATTCCGCCCAGGCCTACGGGATCTTCCACGAAGACCTTGACTTCTACTTCGGCGGCTGGGACGGCCGCTCCCGCGTCGGCAAGATCGATACCAAGAAATGCCCTGTCTTCATGCTGACAGGTGAGTACGATTGGAGCAATACTCCGGCCATGGCATAGGCAACTTGTGACAAGATCCCTAGTGCAAAGCACAAGGCTATGCCTAAGTTAGGACATTTCCCTGCTACTGAGGATTCGGACAAATTCGTGCCGCATCTGCTTGAAGCTATTGAGCATATTCAGAAGTCCAGACAGGATTGAAGAACGTGCGGCTTAACTACCTAATGTTCGGGCGTGGCCCCTGTGTATGATATTAGCTTGACCTTATATCGTTATAGTATGCTGTACCAAATCGATCTCTCGCTGTTTACCCTTCAATGCGACCACATTTCTGTCCTCACCAATGATATCCAGTAGTAGTTTGTAGAAGCTTGTATTTGGATCTGGTTTACGGCTCAAGAGTGACCTGTTCTTCTGACAGGGCCGTACCTCACGGTAAACGCCCTGATTTTCTTCCCCCATAGAACGAATACAACGACCCACAGGCAGAGAAAGTACTGCAATCCAGCCATTTGCCCAAATGCCTGTTTCTGCCCTGCAACTCTGATCCAGTCGTCTCCGTAAAGCATGACCACCGCTCCTATCACACCCTTAAGCACAAACACCACTGTGAGAGCCTCTGCTGCATGCGTCAGGTAAGTATCGACGATATACGTAACAACAATGTTAGAGAATGTTGTGAGACCAAAGGCTTGCATTGCATAGCCTATGGCTGCCTGAATCCATGGTCTTTTCTCAGCAATGGTGAGACCGAAGAGGAGAACTCCAGCTGGCCCGACGAAGGCTGGTATGATGAGAGCGTACAGTCGATATTCGGGTTCGCGTGTACCGTAGTGCGAAGTGGTGAAGCGATTCGATAGGATGTCTATCAATTTGCCTCCAACAGGTATGGCGAGGATAGAACCGATGAATCCAGATATTGCGAAAAGACCTAAGAATGGAGTCTCGTGGTTATATGGTGACTCAGTAAAAGTCCGGTAGGAAGTTAGCTGGATGATGATATCCCTGAAGCTTGTAAGCAGAACATATGCGACTTGAGAATTAGGGACAACGTGCCATGCTGAAAATGTCCCAATCAAGAGACTAGTCCACAATACGTTCGGATATGAGACGATACTAATGCAATCGCACAATACGTTGATGATATTCATGTGCTCATTGTAGCCTTTCACGACACTCAACTTTCCGGCAAAGGTCGTTCTTGATCCATATGAACTGACTGGTGCATACACGTCCCGATTGTGATACGTCGTCTCCTGGAAGAAGAAAGCGGCGATGATCCATAAAGCACCAGCGGCAATAGAGTACGATTCGCATGCGATTCTCCAAGTCGAATACTCGATGATGTAAGCATTCACCAATGGACCTAGATAGAGCCCACCAGAAAGAGTGAAGTGGAAGACCATCATCTTGGCCCCACGCTCATGGACAAAGTAGAGGTCTGTAACGACGGCTACCACTGGAGCTTCAGCAGCAGCGGACACGAATCCAGAGAGTATCGAGGATGCCAGAAGTTGATTGAAATGGTGTGTTTTCGCCGACCAAACATTTGCAGCCACAAAAATTGGAAGAGCAAGAAGCAGGGTCGGTCTTTCACCGAGGACACGCATGACTGGAACCCAGAAGATGTTTCCTAGTCCGGAAGCTAGGATACTGAAGGAAGTGAGGAATTCAACGGTCATGTGACTTTTGTCGAATTCCTTCTCCAGCAGAGATGCCGCAAGAACATATTTCGAAGTGTTCGCTGCTGCGAGGAAACCGAATACGCTGATGATGAGGTATGTCCTGTACTTCTGCCAGTCTGACCAGTTCTTGATATGCGTCAAAAAAGCCTCTAAGATGAGAACGGGTAACTTACCAGCGGATCATTCCAATCCATCGAAGGTTGAGGTCTCAGAGCTCTTCTCCCCGTATCCAACGAGCCCATAACAATCGTTCCCACAAGTTGCGAATCGGCATCGACATCATACACTCCCCGCTCGATCTCGACAACTTTAGGCTCGAATGCAGGTGGCTCTGGAGTCCTCCGTATGCTGACGAAGTCCATTGGCGAGTACCATCGTGTATGGAGTTGAGGTATGGATGGCTCGCTAGCCAACTCCCTCACCTGTAAGAAATCCAGCGTGATGAAACCAGTGGAAATTTGAGGGGGTGAGTCCTGAAACAGTTGTAGTTAGGAATTTAAAAATTGGTCGAACAGGAATCAGGACGGTAGCCATTGCAAAGGGAGTAAGATCATTAAATATCATGTGCAGGGGGATCCATTTTATTCTGCCTTGGACCTGCGCTGTGGCTAGATGGCGAGATCTTGCCTTGTAGCTGGGCCGTCCTGACTTCGTACCAGGCACAGTTGACGGCTCCAGAAAATGGGATGACAGGCATCAGTTGGGCCACTACGACGCCTCATAAGTCGCGACGGGAAGATGTGTTGTAACAGTTCGGCAAATCCTGCACTGTGAAGTATCGACTTCACCTTTACTTGGAAAATCCAGTCTGTGGAAATTTTAATGCGAGAGGCTGCTCCCAACAAACTGGTTAAAAGTGCCGCGGTCACTGACCAGCTCCTACGTGAAGCATACTCTCAACTTTCTCACAATACATCGAGCCAGCCATATTTCCAGGAGCCTTGGTGCAGCGACCGAGCAAAAGCATCTGAAGAAATAGAGGTCGGGTGTGTTGAAGTCTGGTAACGCAGGGGTTATTAAGCATAGATTCAACCAACACATGCGACGCGAAATGTGTAGCAACCTATCAGATGAGGTGCCTTGATGTGGCTCTGACCTCATCGGCTTTCCAGAAATTGACAAAGGCATGTGTCTGAAAGCACGCTGGGACTTTCAATATATTGAAGCTGCAAAGCTCTGCTTTGGTATGTTACTTGCGAAAAGATCATTGTGATTTGTTGCATCGTAAATGAAGCTGATGACAAAATGATTTGTGTACTTTCGGTCAAAAATAGGCTGTCAAGAAGGGGTAAGGAGAATAAGGCAGTTCCAATTGCCAAAAGGAAATTATAGAAGCACCAGGCCAGGTCCATATTTTGCCTGATTGGAATTCGCGAGTACTGGCGGGAACACCTCGTCATCATGCCCGAACCATGCCATAATGCAGATCGCGGGCTGTTCAGCCGAGGACCCCTGGAAGCCAAACCAGGGTACAAACGCACCACATATGGGCTTCGGACATCGCCTCTGAGTTCCTATACCTGCGACAGAATACGTGTAAGACGTCACTTCGAAGCATTTGAATGCCTTTGGAAGTTCATTCAGATCCGTACCGCGATACTGATATCACGAGCAGAACTCTATCTAACTAGAATAAGCAACTGCTGACACTTTGGAAACAGTACGGAGATCGGGGACTGCAAAATACCCAAGACAGGCTATTTTAAGTACCCTAACACGCCGTTGTCAGCAATAGTTCTTGTGCGAGCTTTCCAAAAAGACATTTCATGCCAAGATTCCGCGACTGGCTCTTGGTCCTCACTGCTTATATGAACAAAGCTAGCTATGGGGAAACATCAGAGGGGGGGAGCGCGGGGGGAGTTGATTCATCTCAAAATTGGAACTCAATTCGGAAAAATGGGAACAAGTTCGGATCTGTTCATTTGAGGCCGACTTGAGTTATTTGTTGGGTAAAACTTTCAGAGAAGTCTTCCGCCGTCTATCCTAGATTTAGCCAAGCCCTGATGAATCCAAATTATACTTAACAATTTCAATACTAGTCCCAGTAGCATATTCTGCCTTCGCAAGGTAAAGATATGCTTCGGCAATGTCATCAGGAGCGGCTACAAAGCCCATCGACTGAACAGTATTTGCAAAAGTCTCCTGCTGCTTCTCCTCAGACTGGCCCAACTTTCCCCACAGCTCAGTCTTAACAAGCCCCGGAACGACAACATTGACCCTGAATTTGATTTCAGCAAGGTCGGAAGCGAGACCTTTGGTCAGTGTGATGACGCCAGCGTTCAGCGCACCGCCTATAGCAGCGCCTTTCCCGGGCTTGATGCCAGCGCTTCCAGATGTGAGAGTAAGAGAGCCGCCCGGGTTAATGATGTTGTGTTTCTTCACAGCTTGTGTCGTCAGCGTTAGATCCTCAACAGTATGAATGGACTTCACCTTTGCCAATGATGACAGATCCCCAGAATTTGACCCCGAAAAGATGTTTCGCTTCCTCGAGATTGAGCTCCTCCAGCTTGCCCCGGATTATGATATCTACTGCTGAAAAGACGATGTGATCAACAGGGGCAAGGCTTCTCAGGACCTCAACAAAGGCTTCTTCTTCTCGAACGTTTCCGACCGCCCCGGCGACATTTGGGTAGTCTAGTCGCTTGACTGCATCTTTAACGTGATCTTGGTTCGATGAAATGACGATCACTTTCGCGCCAGCATCAAGGAATGCTTGAGCGGCACCGAAGCCGATTCTGAGATATGTGAGTACTTCTTGAATGTCAAAGATCCATGGTATTGCCATACCTGAATTGCCACCAACGACGATGACCTTTTTGTTCAGGAGCTTTTCTGCTGATTTGGTCATGCTGGTGACGGGAGGATGCTGAGATTGCTGAATGACAGTGAAAGTTGGCGCGGGTCGAGAAGTATATATCTCCCGAGTTGTCGTCTTCGAACTCGAAATCCGTGTCATTGAGCAGTCAATTGATGGGCTTGAAGGCATTCTGAGGAATGCATTCGAGCCCCGACGTCAATGGCCGGATGAGCTGCTCAATGCTATTGCTTGGATTGCATCTCACGTCATGCCCGCAGAACTTCGGCAAAAATCATCAAAGGTGGGGAGTAAACACAGCCGAGAACATTGCGCCGCTTTCGCTAAACACCGTCCTGATATTTGGATTCAATTCCCGATCATATTGCGATTGATGATCGGGATACATAGGTCGGACTCTGTCCAAAGTTGCGGTTCTATCGTTCAGCATGTCGCTCTCCAATGCCCGAACGTTCCCGAAAGACATCAGCGTTGGGTCGCGATTCTAGGATCGCTTCCCTGTCATGGACCACAATATCACTTCCTTTCGTCAAGACGTGTCGTAGATAAATTCTCAACTTCGTGGAACTATCGCGTAGAGGCGCAGGATATTTATACTCTTCATTGCGCCCTCATTGATGTCAAGTTTGGGCGATTGAGGTCTGCTTCGACGCATGGTTTGGCTGGAGGAGACATTGAGAAAAATAAGGCGATGATAAGTCTTGTCTCCAGCAATCTAGACATATCCGTCGGAGTTTGAGTGATGGCCAATGAGAGATGAGGCCTCCTCCTCAAGTTGAACAGAGTCTGATGAGTGTTCGGAAAGTTCGTGGCAGTTGGGTGAGGGTACAAAACCCCTCCACATACGACTTGACGCGTAGCGCGATAACACGTGAAATGTGGAGGCGTTTAGCTTCGGCTCAACTACTTCCCCGAAGCTCGCTTTCTTACATTTGTGATTATCTTCAAGTTATTTCTGATGCTCATACATTACAGCATTGAAGTCCTATGCCAGTTTCATCCTCAAAGTCCACACAGGTTTGTTCTTCGGACGGTACCTGGTATCGCTTCTATTAGTATTCCTTCCGTGGTGCATGCCTGGAATCGTTCGACTCCCAGGCTAGGTCTGCCAATACGAAGAGTCTTCTCAACTTAGAATCAAGCTATAGGCACGTGTCTCGAGACAGGCGAAGACCATTGCTGTTGTATGACTGGGTGGCTCGGAGTAATCATCCCATGCAGCTCTCGATGAATGGAGCTGTTTTGGGTTTAGTGAGGAAGCTTGCATGAGCTCGCCCTTCGTCAACCGAACGCCACAGTTGATCCTGGGGTCCATCCTTGAACGATTTTGGAGAAATTATGTAGTCGATGATTTGGAGTGAAATGCTCATCCAGAAACCGTTCATTCTCCTATTCGTCTTTTATTCGACCTCCGTAGAGGGCATCCCATCCTTTTCAGTCCGAGGCAGAGCGAACAGCATGTCGATACAAAGTGCATGCCTGAATTTTTGATTTTTACGCCTTCTCTTGCTGCCAAAGGAAGTTCAGGAAGAAAGTGAGCCTGAGCATTTCATGAGATAGAGTCTAAAATGATGGCGGGTGTTGTAACGCCTTGTTGACTTTGGCTTTGCTCTCATGTCTGCATAAGCCCTATCACTCTCGCTCCTGGCTCTCGCTTCAGCCTGTGGCGTCCTCAAAACAGGGGCTTTCCTCAGCTGCCTGGAGATCGACCCCTCCAACATTTTTTATTTAGTCGAAGCTCTGCCCCGCCATACCTCGCGAACTTGAGGAACACTTTTCAAGTAAGAGACTCTGGCGAAATTATTGATCAGTCTTTCAAGAACCAAAGTTTGGTTTTGGTGAACGTTGCTCTTGTGCAATTAATGACAATCGGACACAGAAATGGTAGGCGTGACTGGGAGGTCGAAGACCTGCAAGACCTGCAAGAAACGGAGAATTGCTGTGAGTGACAATACGAAGTGGGAATCTACTGGGGAAAGAAGAACTGACTAGCCACTGTCTTCTAGTGCAGCCTCGAACGTCCAGCATGCAACACTTGCGTGAAGTCGAGCAGAGTATGCGAGGGCTACCAAGACGCACCGATCTTCATACTCGATAAGCGAAGTAAACCTTCTACGCCAAAGGATCAGAACTCCTCCCTTAAATCTGCTTCGTCGAGCGAGGGATTCGAGACCTCAAGTTTTGAGATACCTACAAAACCCGGCAATGAACTTACCAGATTAGAACGCACCATCTGTACAAGAGAAGCGTACAAATCCCTCTGGCACATCTCCTCGCCTCACACTCGCGCCGTCTACCGCGAGCAGATACTGAATGAATTCCTCACAAACTATCCACAAAGCCCTTCGGAGCCACGCGCAGGCTCCTGGCTAGCCCTTCTCCCTTCCCATCCAACGTACACCACCGCACTCGAAGCCTCTGTCCTAGCAGTCTGCACTGCCAAGCTTGGTCGCACCAACAATGACCAAGCTCTGGTGAAGGAGAGTCTGAAGTTCTATGTACAAGGTCTATGGGAACTGCAGCGGGCGCTGTGGGACGAGAAACTGATGTATAGAGATGAGACGGTGGCAGCATGTATGTGTTTGATCATATATGAGGTAGCTGAATGTCCAGATCAGAGCATCAAAGGATGGGTCGGGCATCTGAAAGGTTGTGCGAGGCTATTTCAATTAAGGGGTCCGAAGATGTATAGGTCCGAGATGGCGCATCGTTTGTTCTTGACTTTCAGGCAAATTGAGGTGGGGCATCCTTCTGTACGACCTTCGAGTTGAGACTGATTGAATCCCCAGATCCAGCAGGCGATAGCCGAGCGCAGGTCAACATTTCTGTCGCAGCCAGAATGGCAGAGCCTTCCATGGAAAGGACATCAAAAACACATCTCGCAACAGCTACTCGACCTGATGGCTCAAGCTGCCGGCATTATCGAAACAGCCTACCAGACCATCGGGAACCCAGAACTGCAAACTCGACCCGACATCCTAATAGTTGCGATTCTGGGCCTAATCGATCAAGGACGGAAGCTGGACATCATGCTGCGAGCATTTTACCGCCGGCTGGAGAAGACGACAGCAGGGCCACTGTTCCAGCCGAGACTATCTTCAAGCCCGTATGACGTCGAAAAAGAATCCGAAATCGAAAAAGTGTTCCCCGTCGCTTTCCAGTTCCCTAGCATGACCGTAGCACACACGTGCATGGTCTACTGGGCGACATGTTGTATTCTCTGGTCCGGCCTCAGGGTTCTATACAGCTTGCTTGCTGTTTTCAAAGCGCAAATGGAAGGACTCTCATCCCCGAGTGAGATGCCTCCTGGTGTTCCCGATCTCGACAAGCTTCCGCCACTTGACCATGGTGTCGATCCAACGATTCTGGCGAAGAATATCTGCCAGTCCATGGAGTTTTGTATGCAAGCTGGCCCAATGACTCCAGCAGGGGCTGTCTTCCCTTTGAAGGTAGCGATCGAGACTTTGTCTTTGGATCCAACGCTCAGGTATGAGGTAGCATGGGCAGAAGATGCTATGGAGAGGATTCGAAGTGGGACTGGTGTGCGAATTCTCGGGCATTTGGGATGTAAATTCACGGATCGGTCATTTATACCTGGGTGAAAGGGACGGACAGTTATGATATGCTAACCTCCAGGGGTATCTCCAACCACCTCTTGAATGGAATACTCAGAGATGAGTATAAATTGCTATAAGTAGAAGAACAGTGATGAGAAATGCTCGGATCTACCATACTGTCGGCTGCCTGCCTGAGGCATCAACCAGCCCCAACGACGACAAAGGCAATCTTTAGTAGCACTCACTTTTCCAACAACTGCAGCCATCAATAACAGAGGACGACAAACATACCCCATGCGAGAGCCAGGCAGAAGACAAGTGTTGCGTCTCCGTGAACCAGCCGTACGAGCTTCGTTGACGCAGCTGTCGTCCTCGGCCATTCCTCGATATCATATCCCTTCTCGCGACCTGCGCATACGCGTACCATTGCATTCGCGCGCGTAGATGACTATGGAACGATAAGATCGAAGCATAGTGACATAATCACAACCTGCCAGGAACTACTGGACGCGTCGAACTAGTCCTCCAAGAGTTCAAGGACGAGAGGCGGACGTGTATGAGTATCAGGACAAGCAGAAGAAATAAACGCGCGCAATGAAATGCAGAAGCGAGGACAATACACGCGGTGGGAAATTGATGAGACACGAATCCTCTTTTCGTACGATGCGTAGTGGCTATCGAAATCATTCGCTTCGTCGAGATGGTGTTGAGGATGAGTATCTGTGAGGGACGAAGTCTTTATCAAGCCAAGCTAGGTCTTGATCTCCAATGCAAGTCCAACAAGAACCGCATTGCCTAACCTGCACTCGTTCTACTCTGTCGTCCAAGACACGTTGAGTTGTTCGGAACTCTGTGGGGTTAGCGGCTGTAGTCTGTTGCTCAATAGTCTCGCTATCTCCGAGCAGGATTTGTCTAAGACAGGTTCAAACATAGGGCTAAGTTTTAATATTCAGGTCGCTAGTAGAATAACACGATCCTCGCTGAATGCACAGTCGTTCAGTCCTAATCTTTTACCTTTCCTCATCGCTACTATACGATTCTGGCTTTCCCGGTGCATTTCCCCATAACTTTCTCTTCATTTCTTCTGTGATGTCCATATCATTGCAGGCCGCGCTGTACAGCCTAAGACTATCTGGGTCCCGGACGTTCCAGACCAAATTGGCCTTGCTATGCTCAACAGCTACTTCCCCTCGATCGCTTGACATCACTTCTCGTATGGTCCTGATGACAGCGATCAGGCACTGGATCTCGATCTTGTGCTCAAACTACCAGTCAGCATGTTGTAAATCGAACATCTGATATTCGGTGATCTGATCCCCACATATCTGTGGACATGCGCCTTTGTCGATCTGTTGGAGCCATGCCATCTGCCCGAGTCTCTTGGGCACCTTTTCCGGGACGAGTGGCAATGTTTTCTGGGTGTTCCACGAACCGGTTGCAACATCGGATATGTAGAAATGGTTGTCGTTAATGGATATCGGCGCGGTCATTGCAATGAGAGACTTCGCCCGTATCTCACGACCTGCTTGCATGTCTTGCGATTCCGGGACCGCAATTCTGTTGGTCTCGGAGCTGGACGACGTTTCCAGTTTGCAGGCGCTTGGGTTGTCCGTACTTGTAGATTCGTCAAACCATTGTTCTGCGTTACTTCTGACAATCCATTTAATAAGGCCAATGTTGTAGGTCACCACCCTCCAATATCTCTGATTAATTTCGAAACTGTAGGCAACATTTTGCATAACTTCTGCTTCCTGCTTATCAACGATTGAGCTTTTGTGGTTCTCCCAATGGTCGCAAAGTATCAACGTATTATGAACGAGCTCAACTTGAATTTGCCACGTATCACCGTAGCGGTGATCGTGTGCCTGGCGTCCGACTCTCACGAAGCCCATTATTTTCTCTACGGCTCCCGCGTCAGCAATTAAATCAATGACGCTCAGCAGGCCCGACGCCTCGCTATTCAATTTCTCCAAAGCTGCAAACAGTGGCAACATGGAATGTCGCTGCTTCAATCCTTCGAGCGGTATGACATTGCTGCGTGTAGAATCCCAGATTGGCTTGACAGTGATTGTGTTATTTTTCAATTTCGGTGGGATACCTGTAGCCACATCAGACTCATCCAAAGTTATCCATGACTTGATGAGTACCTGGCACGGCTATCGTTTGCGCATCATTCTTGACCCAGCTATACGACACGAGAGTCTTCGTGTTGACAATACTAAAGGAGTATGTCGTGCAATACTCTAGCTGGCTGCGGCGAATGCATTTGATCAATTGCGAGACTCCTGGAATCTCCACATCTGGCCTGGGAGGGGAGCCTGCCTTAGTCGAATTGCTGTTAGCCACCTTCACTATTCCTTCATATCGACCTTGCATTTCGTTGAGCGTAGAATGTTCTTTCATTCTCTCATCATCTGATGATATCGACCAACCAGGAGTCGCAGGTGTCGAATTTGAATCGGCTGGGGCTTGTGTCTCCATATGTCCTAGTATAGGCTGCATCGACGTCTTCATATTCCCCGGAATCGTCTGCTGTATACGTAAGCCCCACCTCAGATACCGCACAAACGTCTATATGTCTTTGTCACTTCAATAGTTCACTGGCCGAAGACTTTCACTCCTCCAATAAGTTTCATCTACACGTGACGCCAAGATCTAGCATAGAACAACGTTACAGCCTAACGGTCCCAGCCAACATCGTAAAGAAAAGCGGCCATAAAATAGTAGCAAGATAGCCCCCTCGACTTGCTGATGGCATAAGTACCAGCAAAGCCATCAGCGAAACATTCGTAGCAACCAGCCCGTGTATCACCACTGAATTCCTTGCTTTCACCGAAACTTTCCCACACAAGATAAACCAGACCGCGATCCCCGAAATCTCCAAGCCAACAGCGGCAATCCCAGCCCCGAGGATAAGTGCATCTTGGGAACGTTTTTGTTGTGAATAGTCGGGGTATTGATGTCTGGGCAAAAGGACAGCATGGAAGCTGAGATTCGAGAAGCAGATCAACCCAAGGCTTATAAGTGCATATTGTTTTGCCGCTGCTTGTTTTGTTGAGAGTTGTGTTGAGGGCAGCATCGTGAAGTATTGAAACCTGGGTGTTTAAGAGCAAGCTTTGAAGATTCACTTCTGACGGTAGGACATAAAAAATAATGTTTGAATACAAACAGACAGATGATACGAGTAAGGTAACGGGAGTGAGTTGTTTAAAAGTCGAATATCTGGTTCGCAAGTGTGGTCAAAGATCAATACTCAAGATGAGGTCGCCCGAGAAGTCCGTTCGGCTTTAGCAAAGAAGTTCGAGCTGCAACTTTGTAAGACTAGGGGATCTAAATTGCAGCCCCTCTTTCGAAGTCGGACAGATAAGAGATAAAGACCCCACTCGGCAAGTCGAAAGCGACTAGACCAAATCGCGACCCCACTAGATAAATGAGGTAAACAAGGATCGGCTCGCATCCGGCACACCTGCATCATGCATGTTAAAGCATCTCATCACAAGTAGGATGTCTTCTTCCTGGAAGCACAGAAAACACCGTCTAGTTACTGCCCGTATAGTGTGTACCCGAATACAATGACGCTGACGTGTCGAGCTCTATTTCACTCGTATACACTAATTCGAAAGAGGCCCCGTGCCAGGCGAGGTCCCCCCCCCCTTAAGTGAAACAAAGGTGTTGAATTTTATCGCGGATAGATATTTCGTTATCAGCGTGCCATCGCCAGCTCTTGCTCGTATTTGTGACGCCGAGCTTTTTCCAGGGCCCGCCGCTTCCCATTTGGAGCTTTACGACGAACAGCTGGCTGCTGCAAGTCATGGCCTGGTAATTCTGTGTCCTAGATCTCATTACAGGCTGCTACTAGGCACCAATTTGCTAGTATAGCTCTTCCCGATGAGCCTTCCCGTTCCGAATATCTTGCGATGTATATCACTTGGCTTGGAGAGATGCCACTTGCCCGCCGTAATTTACTTTGGTGTTGCCCCTACAATAAGAAGACCAAGAAAACTTATCTCAGCACCTTATAGTTCCATGTATTAAACTTTTTCTAAAGTACAAATTTTCGATCTGTCCAAAGTTAGGACGCCTAATGTTTCCAATATGAGAAATCAAAACCATAGCACAAGTGTACCATCTGCCTTTTGTGTACTTTGTCCGATGCAAAAGCGGTCATGGTCAGATACGTACAGTAAGATAAAGAGAAAAATGGGCTCATGCACAACTTGAGGACCCTGCCATCAGACCACTGAGGAGAGGGATTGGTCCTGCACGTCACCTTGACCGGAACAGATCCCGCCCCTGCCTTAGAAAAGGTCTTGACGACCCGTCCAAATGTGCAGCCGAAGCTTATCTCAACTTGGCACCTCCTTGGCATTGCTTATTTCCAAGACCCATCAAAGTTCTCGCGGGCGGACAAAAGTTGACGATTTCTGTCAAAAGTGCGAATTTCGAGAAATCACAATATTCAAATGCTACCATGAGAGTCCAATGACTATCTTTGGAGGCCTAATAGTAGCATGTATTTCCTTAGATTTAAGAGTTGTCTTGAAATTATTTGATTAACGTAGTGTAGAGAAATACAGTCTTCGTAGGGTCGACTTTAGTGTTCTTGCTTGCAAAAATAAGCTACTTTCAAGCACCCCCGAGAACAGAGCGGAGGCCGTAATCCGAAATCTCAGACGGGGCAGGTCACTTATTAGGGCCATTACTTCTGCTCATACGAAGAACTCCGGCTCAGAAGGACTTCCATGTCTGCGAGGGACTTCAGGCTGAAGAAGAAAAGGAACTGTTCTTCCTATCAAACGGGCGAGAATTGCGCCACGGACTGCAGCAGAATAGTTGCGTAGTGGTGTAGATGAAGCGAATCCATAAGCTACATAAACAACCGCCGTTTCCAAAACGTTGCACTTCTTTTCAAAGACCCTTCAAAATATCATTGACAATCCCATCCTGTGATAAAACACAACCAACCACCCTCAATATGCTGTTCCACCGTCTCTTCGTACTACCAATGGCATCAACCTTCAAGCAGGCCCTCGCTAAGCCGCTGATAGCCCGGCCTCTCATCAATGAACCCCTCGTCAAATCCCGAGCCATCATGAATATCAGCAACAGTCTCGAACTGAAAAACGTCACCCACGTTTCTTTGTCGCTGCCAGTCACTCGCGATGTCGTCAGCCGTGACATTGCTGTCCGTGGTCCATCCGGTGTCTCAACCTTTGTGCAGGGACGCTCATCAGCTGATGCATCCGTCGTTATGGGAACTGTTGTTACGGCTTCATATGGTCTCGCAGGAACGGTCTGTGTTTTGGGTGGTCTTACAACTGCTGGAACCGTGTGTATCGCTGCCATGATCTATGCTGCAGTAGTGACGATGTTCGCTTTCTGTAAGTGGACTGTCAAAACTTTTGCTTTTCCGAATGCGTTGCCTCTCTGATGCTTGGTCCCCGCATCAACGACACGTCTTTATACTGACACTCTTGCTCTTGTCAGGGTACATTGCTTACACGACCGTCAACCCAAGACATTTGCAACTCTCGGGCCATACCATTAGCGTCCACGAGTCCTTCGCACAGATTGGCTCCTGCGACACGGCTTGTCAACTTGCTGCCAAAGTCACAGATGGTACATGGACGCATTTCGGGAACATCACCGTTCAAGACACCCTGCACAATCTCCACTACTACCAGAGTGGCTCCCGCCGTGGTATCCGCATAGTACAGATGAAACCAATCAACACAACCCATGCAAAGATAGACCGCAGACAGTTCACGATCCAAGAGGGATGGTCGCAGGAGGGAGCTCTGGTTGGTTCTCAATACTGGGCGGATGATGCTAAAGTTGCGTAAGTGCCGCACCCTCTCTGCCTCGATCTTTGGCGAGCGATGAATAGCTAACATTACATCTTGTAGTTTCGACGACTGGAACTCTAACTTCGATCAACCAGTTGCAAATGCTTTTGCCCAATATGCGGACGACAATTCCCTTCAGCTTGGCTGCTTGAGCGTCAACGATGATGATGGAACAGTCTTGAACTCACTCTGGTTGCTAGATGATAACGATGAGGAGCTTGAGTTGACTGATGATCAAATCGATACTTATCTACCACAGTGCAATGCTGAAGATCCATACTCTACCAGTTAGACGTCGCAGTAGGAGTATCATCTGGGTGAGAGTCACGAGTTAGCATTTTTTCCCAGTACCCTTGCCCGGTTGAGAAAAGCGATGTTGAAGGCGGGGTAGGGAAACCAAGTCTGGCATGGCTGAGAATTTACTCGTTCGGCATGAAGACAGGCGAAAGCGAGAGGCCCGATGGAAGCGGTGAACGGAAAAGTCTCCGATCTATATCCGTTCGACGGAATTAGTACCAGAAACCCTTAGCAAAAGCCGTGAATTAGATCAATCAACAATCAGACTCGGAGACTGTTCAAAGTCTTTACATCTGCTTGCAAATGAGCGTCCCATATGACCAAGAGGAGTGTTTCCTCTCTTCTCGCTAATAATAGTCTCGTGAGCTACCCCATAAAAAGGGGCCCTTTCGGGCCCCTCGTTAAAAGTTGACGATATCTAGTAAGATGGATAAGCAGACTTGAGCAGGCATGAGCTGAAGCTAAGCCAGGCCTGAGCCAGCCTAAGCAAAGGCGGCGCGAGATCACGTAAACTTGATAGGTGGGAGGTGTCGAGACTCCGGTCATGGAACAGGTCGTAGAAGAGTTCAATGTCCGTGGCATCTTCGTATCGTTTGAAATCGGGTGTTTCTCGCATGTGCGCATCCTCGAGACGGTCCATATACTTCTCAGGCTGGGACTTCATGGCTGGATCGAATAGATTTGGCATAGCAAGTGATCGTGGCCCAGATATGTTGACGAATGCGAGTCGTTTCGGAGAGGCAATTGGCGTCGACTTCTTTCGTTCGTGTTTGAGTGTACTTTCAAAGAGTCGCAAAGATGGTTGCGTGTCTTCCACTCTCCCCTGTCCAACTTTAAAACCCTTACGTTTTTCATCCTCTCCCAATTCTTTGGGGAGTCTCATGGACATGCTTGAAGATCTGCTTTGTGTAGAGAATTAGCTATGCAGAGATTAAATCAAGGATGTTCACTCACCTCCAAGCAACTTCTCTGAAAGCTATTTGGCAGCTTGGACGTCCGATTTAGGGATCTATTTGTTCTATAAACAGGTGACACGCAGAGTTATGGCCCGACTCCGCCAAATGGTAGGAGGAAGTTCTCAAGGTCTACCAAGTGATAGGATACCAACTCCACTGTCGAGAAGGGCAGAGGAGCTTTAGACACAGCAGAATCTCACGTAATGTAGGACAATATCCTTTCCGGTAGGAAATGACCGACATACGTTAACAACGGTTTCCAACATTTATATGAATTCAAATGAAGCAGATTACCTGTGCGTATCAATCGGTCTTCATTCGCTGACGGCGATTGGCCGGGGAATCCAAATCGGACCAGTGCGTCATACATGTTGAGCGGATTCCCTTGTTCGCGAGGAACACACTGCGTCTTCGTTTCTTCAAGCACGTGAGAACGGATCACGGCATTCGGGAAATTCTGAGATTTATGCTTCGAAAGAACAGTTCGGATGAAAGTGTGGTTCAGAATCTCAAGTCAGTCTATACATGGTACTTGCAAGATTTAGTACATATGGTCGAATCCACGATTTCGGGAACTATTCACGATTGACAACTTAGCTTTCCCGAGTGCCTGTTATCTGCCTGATTGATCTCAACTGTGGAAATTCATGTGCAACTTGACCAGAATTGAAATGGTCTGAAGGTCCCAGAGCCTCACTTTCTGGCCTCATTGATGTCGAGACAAGCTTTAAGTTAGTCTGTGCGGCGGGAGCGGGAAAATCCGTCCTCGTTCTCAGATCGAACACGATTAATCTTATCTGGATTGGCAAGAGTTTGTAATCGCATGTTCCCGACTCTCAAGTGTGTGGGGGCATAATGCATCGAAACAAAAGTTGAAACAACTTCAGCTCCCGTGGGGGGTGGGGGCTCGTGGGTCTAGGTCCGGCCAATCCGCAATGGCTCCTTAAGGACGCTGCCAGTAGAAGTAGGACGCTGAGCATTCATCAAGAACATCTAATTCCAACTCCGAAGTCAAGGTGGCTGTGCTAAGTCGATTTTCATGTTGATAGAATATGTCCCACTTGTCGAGCTCGCTTAGGTTTTACTTTCAACAGAGCAATGGGTATGTGGTTTGGCGAGATGTATTGAACTACCGAATGGAAGCCCAGCCTGCAAAGGATCTTGCTGGGTGTGGTTGTTGACCGAACCCATTTTTCGAGCTTCCACAAGATCTGTTACCTTCCTCCCTCATTCCTCACCACCGATCATTCCAGGTCATCGAGCACTGGCTTTGGTAGCCGTCAGGACAAAGACCAAAATTCTCGAAGTCCGGTATAAAAGAACTGAGCTCACGCGAATGGCCGAAAGCGTGGGGAAAAGAAATGTCCATCGTCGAAGTGGGATGCTTTCTTTCAAACCTAGTCTATTCGCCAACTGAATGGGTTGCCAGTATGACACAAATGATAAATTTGGAGAAAACATAACAACCAAGTCCTACCCAAACATATCTTTTATGGAGAGAAACCTCACATATTTTATCTTCCGGGTACTTCAAGCCACTTGCCCATCACTACATTACCAGCAAGCTCGACTATCTAATATCTGACTCAATGCTGCGAAACATGCCGGTTGTCCATATATACAGTATACCCTGGGCTTAGGGACCAGAGACATGGAACTTTATCTCTGCCGGAGAAGTCGCCTTAGTGAAATGGAACAAGATTGAAATGGGGAAGCTGGCTGATCTAATTTGTTTTATCTCGAATTCTTTCTTTTTCCAAGGTTGATGTCCGCGGACAGTGACACATAGTAACCAACACTAAACATCAGCTAGCGAAAACTTTTTAAAGTTATAGTTCGACCTCGGACTCTACAGCGCTGTCCTCCTGCCCTCTCAAGTGAGATTCCGATCAAGTTATATGGAACCAAGTAATAGCCCGACTAGCGAACTCATCCCATCCTCACATGATAGATTCATTTCGGGCCGCCGCAATTCCAAATCTCGCTGATTTCATCTGTGGTCCGTATAGCTATATTCCACAACATCCGAGGGGCGACACAAGCGAATATGATACTCGGAGAAAGGGATTTCCGCGTGAGAAATGAGTTAATGAACGATGTGGGGTCTGTGTCGCGCAACTTGATTCTTGCCCAGATAGGGTCTCCACATGACCATGTCATGATCCAATATCAGATTGATGTCAGCAGACTGAGGATTACACCGTATCTCACGCTTCAAACACCACGAAAGAATTGACGGTATCCTTCAAGAAGTACCGTTGCATCAACAGATACCTTTAGCGAGTCTCATGCACGTCAAGAGCGCGCATGGAACAGGCCACATTCAGCCAATCAAGCCTCCTCGCTTCACAGCTTCAAGACATTTCAGGTCTCCGGCATGGCCTCCCCAGCCGCTGCAGGCATACCTCTCTGCCGAATAGGAAAATGGTACATCTGAGACCTCCCTGCATGTCCCACGAATAGATTGATCTGGCCATCTCACTCGATAACAATCCAGACCCCGCATGCTCAACCGTCCCAGCAAAAAGCCAGCCGTCCCCTCCCAAAATCAATCCTGCATCTCGAAGTCAAAGCGCAACAATCAAGATGGAGGCACCAACGACGGAGGCTCTATTCGCAGCGGCAGCGGCTTTAGGTGTCACTGCGCATCTGTTATTCTTTAAGCGCTTCGAGATTGATACGCATCCTTTGCTTTTGTTCCTCGTTTTCAGCATCGCACCATTTGTTTTGCAGCACATCCTATCGATCACATTGCTTTTCGGATTTGTACTGGCAGCGACTTTCACCACCTCACTCTTCACATCCATCGCTGTCTATCGCGTATATTTCCATCCTCTTCATCACTTTCCCGGACGACCGCTCGCCAAACTCACTCAACTTCACTCTCTCACCCTCACCACCAAAAGTGGCCTGAAATGGCATCAGATCCTCCAGTCTCTACATTTGCAGTATGGAGACTATGTGCGCACTGGACCTCGTGAGTTGTCAGTAGCTAATCCAGCTGCGATGAGTTATATTCTGGGATTTGGAGCCAAGCCAGGGAAAGGTCCCGTGTACGACTCTATGGAAGAAAGCGTGAACACGACGAGAGACAGGGATTTTCACACCCAACGAAGGAAAATATGGGACTCGAGCTTGAAAACGTGTACGTGACGCCGAGCCATATCTAGGACGTGAATTGATTGGATTTAGTGGTCTCGGCATATACGCCTCAGATTGAGAGCTTTACCAACACATTGCTTACACGCATCCGATCCAGCGAGGGTGAATCTCTCAACGTCAACAGCCTAGCGCTACACTACAGTTATGATGTTGCCATGCAACTAGCATTCGGTCAGGCGGGAGGATTCATCAGTGGCAGCCAGAGTGCGACGGCGAGATCAGTAATGGCAGGCATCAAGGAAGCAACATTTGCACTGGGACTGCTTTACCACGTGCCTTGGATCATGACGCTATTGACGACCTTTGCGTTCTTGCCCGGTCCAATGAAAGTGTGGAATGACTGGAGTGAGAAGATGCTGAATGAGAGAAAGCAGGTAAGTGAAGCTGTTCTTAAATGCCACTGGAGCAGGAAAATGTTCCAAAATTGTAAACACACGAAAACTGATGAACAATCAAACAGCGAGGAACAGAGAAGCCCGATCTCATGGGATACTTGATAGCGAACACACCAGATACTAGAAAAGGGAACACTTTACTCTTTGCAGACTCTCGTGTGATCGTCGCCGCAGGCAGGTCAGTGCACCCTTTTATCCACAATATCAACGACTCCTAACAATCTACAGCGACACAACAGCAACGGCCCTCACCGCCCTATTCACTCTCCTCGCCTCGTCCCCTAATCTTATGGGTCAAATCCGAGAAGAGATAGACCCAAAACTCTCCTCCAACCCATCCACATTCTCTTGCGCGACAAGCTACCCCGTCCTCGACTCCATAATCAACGAAACTCTCCGCCTCTACCCACCCGTCCTCTTCGCCTCCCAACGCACCAACCTCAAAACTCCCCTCTTCATCCCATCCTCTCCACTCAAGCCCAAGTCCCTCGTTGAAGGTGGCGGCACCCTCATCCCCGCTGACACCATCCTCTCCATGCCAACGTACACACTTCACCGCGACCCGCGAAATTTCTCTCGACCAACAGAATTCATCCCCGAGCGATGGACGACGAAGACGGAATTGGTGCTGAACAGACAGGCATTCATTCCATTTTCGACGGGCATGACGAACTGTCCTGGGAAGAATCTGGCGATGATGGAATTGAGAGATGTGGTTGCGAGGACGGTTTGCAAGTTTGATTTGTGTTTGCCGGAGAGTACGGCGAGAGAGTTCGATATGGAGGAGTTCATGAGGGGGACAAAAGATTGCTTTATGGCTACCGTACCGGATGTAGATGTCATCTTTACTGCGCGGAGCACGGCACCCAGGTGATTAGACCGCTTGAGAGGAAGTTATAGAGTATGGATCTCGGGTTGCATACATAGTGTGCATTTCAATCAAGTTCTCCCCACCACCCTCCAACAGTTATCTCCTCCTTCTCATGCTTTCCTATATCTTCCCGAACCGAGTCTTCCTCGTCAGTTTCCATACCACAGCGTGAAACACTGTCTGGCTCATTGCTGCTGCAGCAATCCGAAACGCATCTCAACCCGCCAAAGAGCCAGAGGGGTAAAATATTTCCGAGGAGAATAAGACACGCGATCCATGGCATGTTATGGTCAGCGTGCAATATTTATAGCCCGCAGAGGAATGAAAGGAAGTTGATCATCCTGAATATTGAGCAAATAATTTGTTTTGTGTGTGGGATCATTTTGACGTGGTATTATTGGAAGAGTAGAGTTGGAGACAGAAAAATGACTCTAGTCATTGATGGGCAGGAGGATACATCAATATGAAGAGCTAAACGATCTATAAATACTTCTGTGTGTGAAGTGAGAAATCGGCAGTCGAAATCAAGCTATGAGCGCTGACGCTTATGGGTTCGGGAGAACCGCTAAGATTATTGAGTGGGCGACTAGCAATTTACTGGTGCACTTGCACCTGCTCAAGCTCCGAGCAAAGTACCAATGTTAGATGAATGGGACAATGTAGAAGAATTAACAAAGTTCAGTTGCTTTGAAAATAACACGCGTTGTGGAAGCTCTGACAACGTGACGACGACATCAGCGTCCACATCCAATGTCTTTGTGATTGAGACATAAATGGACGAAAGATATATACATATATACAAAATTGTGCATTATTTGAAACAGAGTCGTTACCTTTGATGAGAAGAGATTCCATGCAAATTTTATTGCAAATAGAAATTTGGGAGCAGGGAACTGACCAACTCTCATCCACGTCACAAACTTTTCCACATATCCCAAGCGTACTTATACAATTTCCCGGGCCCTGGAATCCTCCATCTCAAACTTGTAACAGTTTCCCCCTCTCAAATAGCGACTAATCCAAGAACAAATCCACATCACTCGAACTGTCCCCCTCCAACCTCGAGATCTCCCTCCTCAGCACATCCGCCTTGAACAATCTGAAAGCCTTCTCAATTCTCGCCTTACTTTCAGGATCACTCGTGATCGACCTCTTGGCCGCATAAGACCCAGTCAAAAGTCCAAGCTCGCCTCCGATGAACAGACCTCCTGCAGAAAAGAACATGTACGCTGCGAAGTCACCAAGTGTGGTGGGCTTCAGTAGTGGCGTGATATCCGGGATTGGCTCTGCTTTCTGGTCAATACCAATCTCCTCCCAATCACGAAACAGACTAAGCATGATCTAGGCAAGAGAATAAGAAATTGAGTGACTAACCAGTCCTGCCTCCCGCAAACTGGACATGAGTCGGCCTTTCCATCGCTCTGAACGCCTTGAAATACCCCGCCCTCGCACTCCTCACTCTGAAAGCCAAGAACGCTCCAAGACCCAGACCAACCAGTGAGCCTACTGTGGTGAAAGTTCCGAATTTCTGGGCTGCGCTGTTGAGGGCATCGCGATCAGATTGCTGAAGGTCGTGCTTCATGTGATCTTCTGCTAGCTGGGCCATTTCCTTGCTCGCATTTTTGCGAGAGATGGCGAGGGATTGGAAAGACATCTTGAGAACTGAGGATATTAATTAGAGAGAGGATTCGATTTTTCGATTAAATGGATATGAATAGAAGTCGGTTTGAAACTTCGAGATGAGTTGAAGGAGGTGTTTTGAGAGGCGGAATGGAATTTGCGGAAGCTAGGCCAACATCTGATGATGACGTCGATGGCTCGGAGTCACGTGCTTGGCTCTGAATTTTCATCTCCCGTCACGAGCATTACAACTGGGACACTTTCAGTATAACATGGTCAGCAAGGGCCTTCGTTGAAGCTGCAATTACTGTTCAAAAGTGACTGATAAAATGTTAGGTAGCGAAAGAGAGCCGAGCCGCCAATGAGCGCGCGACTTCCTTATCAGATGTCCACTGAATGTTGGCCATATAGAATAAATCACGATGAAAAAACTTTCTAGAGTGTGGAATCGTAACAATTAGGTGCTTCGGGTATCCATAACTATCAGGACTATCTCAAAGAAGAAGGGCCCACGTTCTAGGGTTGTTTACTTGCGAGGACGGCTTAGCGAGCCCGAACCAGTTCATCCCGTAAAGGATATCTCAGGGAATCACGAGTGCATAAAAAGGTATTTCATATTGGTTGGTAATATTTTAATACTTACTAACAAGATAGCTCACAATAAAAGGCTGTCTCCGCCAGCGAAGACACCTGTGAATCAAGCATTATGACCTAGGAACGCAACGATGTGACCCTAACCAGCCCAGCTGAAGAATGGGACACAGTCATCTGTGATCACGCTCCAAGCACAACATAGAACACAAGGAGAAGCTTTCTCTTGTGTGTGGTGTGTAAAATGCCATCAAAATGCAATTGGAAGTGGGGAACATGCGTGACCAAGTCTGGTCCTGCCAGCTTAGCCACAACAACAACAAAGGCTACCAGGCCTTTAAAGGGAGAATGAAACATGAGCCACGAGAGAAAGAAAAGAGAGGGACTTTAGCCGTCATAGTTGGCAGGAGGTCGTTGATTACCATGAATCTCGTGCCAGGCGGTATGATGTCTTAGCCATCCTTCATTCCTGCACACGGCATTACAACGTGCACAAGTGACCAGTCCGATGGGATCAAGAACATCTCTGTGATAGGACCACATGTGGGTGTGCAGTGTTGGGTCGTCTGGATACTCGATATGACACCCACTTCGGACGCAGACCCAGCATTTAGGCATGTCAGCGATTCAGGTGTTCTGTGCTTTGTTGTTGAGCTGGAGTTGTGCTGAGCGATGACTTTCAGGTAGAATGAATCGACAGAAGGGAGGCGACTAGGTCCTGATCTTTTTGCTCGACAGAACCACTAGGGCTGCTTCGTTGATGCGACTTCGGTGTCAGTGTTGTGCTATTGTGCTTTGGTGTTCAACGTCTTCGGTGTTGTATCTGGTGATGTGGTGTCACCGTTGGAGGTGTTTGATAGAGATGCAAGAAAGGTTCAGGAAATGCAAACATGCTTTGCTTTTATAGAATTCGAGGAGCGGCATCGTCTGTGGTGAAGGAAACAGAATGAAGGGAACTGTGATTGAATTTCTGTTTCAAACAATCACAAGTCATCGTGGAAGAAAGAAAGAGTTGCAAAAATGGCTTGACTCTAATATTGGATAATGTGAGCAACCATTGTGAGGTCAATTTACTCTAAGCTCCTTTGCAAACTTTCAAATAGCTTAGAATCCAGTACTCTCAAGCAGCTGCTGATATTTCAATAGTAGTAACCTGTCCTGTGATATTTTTCCACGCCTCTCATCGCCCCCCAAAATAAGAAAAGGCTTTGATGTGATCTATCCTTGTCCCATGATGCACCCAAACCCTATATATTCACGTCTATGTGCCCCATGAAAACCTCATTTGAGTCTTTTTGTCAATCTGCTTAGATGATTCAATCCTATATTCCCAACGCCGCCCATGTATGCATACCACCGAGGAACCTGGATGAGCCGTCAGCAAAAATTCTATCTCTTTCTCTAAATGTTCCGTTGTTTCTTTGACCTACTTTGATATACTTTCGTAGAAATCATATGGCAGTGTTCACGAAATTCGCACACACATCTGTCTATTCTAGGAGCGGGCTCTCCTCTCCTTCAACTTGCTCGCCAAGACGTTTGCTTCCATCAGGAGGGAAGTAAGCAAAGAGCAAGACGACAAAACCAACGAATGCCACAGCCTGTGAGACATTAGCATCAGAGCAGAAATTTGTTCCGAGACTGGTAGCACAGAGAGACTGCTTACCGCGTTGCATGTAAACACGAGATTTATCTTCCCCGCTTCGGCAAAAGCGGCGAAGACCAGTCCGAAAACGGAAGCTGGAGAAGGGTCAGTCAACGTTTGTGGGCACAATTGAGATATCACGAATTCTTACTAGTTGTCAATCTCGCCACCATCTCAACAAGTGTGATAGCGCTCAGTGCATCTGTCCTTTCTGATGGCGAGCACATCTGAATAATCGTCCCCTTGGCACTGGACCCTGTCCCGGAAGCGAACGGCAGCAAAATCGCCACCACATACAGTTGCCATCCCTGCGTAACAAAAGTCGCGCAGCCAGTCAGAATACAGTCCGCCAGCAGACTGTATCGACTGTACTGCAAATCGAAATCGAAAGTCTCGTTCTCATTTTCCAGATGCGGGTTCGCCAATGGTTCTTCATCATGGTCCCTCACCTCGCCTGCTAAGTCGTTCGGCTCCGTCGGAAATTCGGCTTCTTGGTTTGAAGAAGCTTCGCAGTCTTTGATGTGCTTTGGGTTTGAGTATCGTGCTCGTCCATAGGAGATGATGTGTGGGAACACTGATGTAAGAAAAATACCTCGGATGAAGGAGTTCAGGGAGATTAGGTATCCGTTCTCCGTAGTGCCGAATCCATACACATCGGTTGCATACATTTGAAGCAATACAGGGATGAAACCCGTTGCAAGAACGCCTAGGAACACTCCGATCCCCAGTAGAATGGTGCCATACTGTTTTCGAATCTGCCCATCTTGAAGAACCCATTTCTGGGGACTGAAGATCTTCAGCGGGCCGAAGAATTTGGTGAGTTTGGTCGTGGGTGCTGCAATGACGGCTTTGTTGGGAGGGATCCATGGGAGCGCTACCATCACATAGATAGATGATAAGGTGAATAGAGCAAGGGTAACTTGGAATGGAGCTAAGATACCGAATACATCGCTGATGATTCCACCAAGGAGGTAGGCAAGTGCTGTGCCAAGGAATGAACAGCCTTGAAGTTTCCCCAGAGCTCCAGTCCGCTCACTCGCCTCGAGAATTTCAGCAACATAAGAATTGAGTGCGAGGAGGTATCCAGCCGGCCCCCCGATAATGCAAATAATCTGTGATGCTTGAATGATCATGATTCCTGCTGCACCTCCAGTGACTACGCCAAGGTTCTGAATGGCGAGCCGGACTGCTGGCCAGAAAACCGAGTTCAGAAGAGCAGCTCTCACGCCCAATTTCTTGATGGCCCATCCTGTGACGAAGAGATTCGCAACTCCGAAGAAGGTGGTTGAGGCTCCCAGTAAACTGTAGGCTCGAGCCGTGCCGGCTTCGATGGCGTGGTTGTCACAACGGTCGCCATGAGATGGCTCTGGATGATTCGTGTAGTACGCTTGACATGTCATCAAACGAAAGACAAAGAGCAGTCTATAATTGATCATGAGCACGTGTGGTAGAACAATTGTTTTTTACCCGACATACGGTACCTGTGTCACGCCAAACGATAACGATACCACGAACCCACACAGCAAGGCTCGATATAACACGGATTTGCCATATTTGACAGATTCTGGTGGCGTCTGTGGTATGAGCGGAGTGGTCTCATCGGCCTTCATGGCATTGGCTTCAAGTACAGCCATGGCGGAAAATTTGTGTGAGAGAAGAAGTTGAAAATGCCTAGAGAAAATAAAGATACCGTACTGTTATCGGAGTGGAAATTCTAGAGTGGGGTACGGAATTGATGCCGAACGGGCAACTCGTCGGGCGCATCGGGCGGGGCGTGCCGATTGCCCACTCCTGACTTTCTCCCCTCTTTGAACGCAGGCAAACATCGACGTAGAACCCTGTGGTATCAGGGGAACTTATTAAAACTATCAACCAAATCACAGATTTTTCTGTTTCAAAGCTTGACAGAAAATATTGGCTTCAGCCTGGCTTGAAAGTCGCATTGGCTTCGGAAGTGCCTGTCCACTAGGCTGCGCTTCAAACCACAGCAGAAAGTTCGTCTTTTGCACAAATATTCAAAGCAGAGAATATCCAGCAGAATCTAGTCAGCTAGCTAGTCTGACATTAAGAATCCCGTGTACTTCGCACCTACGAGAGTGTGAAGTCAAATCCTGTCAGCGCTCTGTTTTGGTCGCAAGCGAAGTCCGAGCTCACTTTGGCGAATATCACCAGAATAAAAGTCTAGTCTTTCAATCGTTGCAGTCTTCGATTGTTCCATAGTTTTGAACTGCGTCTGGCGCTTGCAAAATTTTAAAGAAATACATATCTGACTTAGCTAGTATGCAAAGTAATCCAAGAAAATTGGCAGTCCACAATCAAGGAAAAACGAAAGTGTCAACAGCCGGAATAATCAATCTACGAAGGTTCCCTTCACATGTGTCCAGCGTCGTGAAAGGTATTGGAGTCAAGAAAATCATCTGCGACGAAGAAGTGTTGACAGAAGTATGTACAAATTCTCGACGGCTCCTGTACACAGCTCATCCGCTTCCCGACCCCTCCACCGCTGACACCAATCCTTCACTCAGGTTGCAGTGGCATTCAAGAGCGGCCAATTGATACCTTTATCTGCAGCTCCGGTGTTGCCCAGTCCAGCACAAGTATACAATCCAACAGGATTGTTCGCCGTGGCTCGCAGGTACTGCAGGTCAAGACATTGTTCTGAAGATTGTATTAGCACCCAATTGTCGCTCAAAAATCTCATTTGCGGTTGGAATTTTATGGTCACTTACGAGGTTTTGGTGAAGGTGTCAAAGCGATTCTTCCATCGGTCATGACGACCCACTGTTGAGCTACCGTAGTCTCGGAACATGTTTGGAGCGAGACGGGGCCCATGTCCTTCCAGTTGGCTGACTAAAGTTAGTGACCAGATTGATGATTGCCATATTCAAAAGTGAGTTGGATTTCTCACATTGAGCGCCTGCATCCATGCAAAAGGTGGTATCCGCCAATTGAATTCTACCCGTCACGTTCCCATCCTTAATGTACCACTGTTGCTCCGACTTGTTATTGAGAGTCTGCCTATATAGACGGACAATAATCAGTTCAGTTGTACTGTATATCATAAAGTGTATTTTGGAGATCTTCTCTGCAGGACGTGTATAGTGGAATAAACCTACACAACAAGTGTCGTTCCAATCTTTACTGGCAATTTCGGCACGATGACGAACTTCTTGTCTTGCATCGAAGTAAGATAAACCTTGCGATATCCAGCTGGTAGTGTTGTGTTTACTTGCGCCAACCCAGTGGCGGCGAACGCAAGGACGAAAAGCGAGGAAGTCCACATCATTTTGACAGTCGAAAATGCAATGAACAATCCTTCAACACTGCGATGAATCTCCTTTTGGATTTGAAGTAGCGGGACAGGTGTTTATATGCGGACAAGACCCCTGGGCTACACATTACCTGGCCCATATATCATCCTTGGCTAATTCCCCACACCTAGCCAGGCACGAGGATAAATTCTTCCCCACATGGAAACCCCCCCCCCTTCCCCGCGCGACCACTATGCACGCTTTGCGACACTGTTGAGCTGTATTGGTTATTAGATGGAACTGGCTTTTGAGGTCAATAACGGCAGATGTATGCGTTTGGATGTTGAATATATGGAAATTAAGAAGCGGTGCAGGCTGTTTTGATTGTCAGGGGTTAAGCGAGGTCGGGTGATGGTAGAAGCTTCCGGCAAATATTCACTGCCGATGTCTTGGTGAGCTTGTAGGAAATGGAAATGGAGGCGAGAGGACGAGAGTAGTTTGAGCAAGCCTGAACCTTCTGGGAGGTCGCGAGCCAGACCATCCAAGGAGACCCGCTTGTGCACCTTAGCCTCCCTTCCTACAGACTGGTCTTTTCATAACAACTCAACGTCTCATGCCCTTGTTGAAACTAAGTAGTGGTAGACGATTTGTCTGAAATATTTTCTCCTGTTACCTAATGTACCACAAATTAAGATTTGACAGCTCGCAATTGACGTACTCTCCTAGTTCTCTTTCCGGCCAGTGTTCAACACATCGGGATCACGTGCAGATCCGTCACTTCAGACATATTCCTTGAAGTGAGTGCTCGAGCATTGATTGACTATGAAGATAAGCAAGATGTTGGTAGCCTATCATTTGCTAACAACTCGCATGAATCTAAATTTTTGACTGCCTAGTCAGATCTTGAGGACGATGCTTACCGGGAGTGGGGACAAGTCCGAAACCCATCTGGAGACATTGCTTAGAGAACAGGACGGATACCAGGCTGACAGCACCAATCTTTGGCGACAACGATCAAAAGCTGATGACTGACGACCGAAGACTCCCACGCAAGAGGTCCGCAGTAAATCATGGTCCTTAAGTAGTGTCTATATTGAGTTGCACTAAAGATATCTACAGCAATTTTGAACTAAGGTTGGACATCAGCATACCGCAAGAAAAGGCAACCGCCATATATAGTTTTGCAGACAGAATCGTTGGTTCCAGTCAATGCCATGTAGGAGATGTTTTTTCAACATAGACTTTGTGTATAGTGTAGAGTAGCCCAGTGGCCGGCCTAATGTTTATATGGCAAAAGAACTGCGTGCTTATTCAGTGTAAATGTCGCCTCAAGGAAAATGAAAATGAATACTGAATAAAGTATGACCGCCCATCTCCAAGCACAACCTTTCAGTTTCCCAGAAATAACTTGCATCTGGAACGTATCATCAACCTCCCCTTCCGGGGTATAGACTCCTCCCACGAACGGAAGTAGAACGATAGAGAAAGACATACAGAGGAGAGATGGGGAAATTACACGAGAGGAAGAGAATATGTTCGCGCACCACATGGTTCACACCGGAGTCTGCCTGGCCTGTCTGTCCCATAAATAATAGTACAATGAAGTTTTTACAAGGCTTTGCTATGGTGATTCATACTTCGTCTTAGGTGTATGAGAGGTGGTGAAGAGCGGCAGTGGAGCAAAATATGCGATATTCTGGCAGGAGATGGACTCACAGCAGGGAAAGAAATTGGCAGTGAGCTCGAAGGCGAGTGATTACAAAAACCACGCAACGTCATGGCTTCGACATATCTTGCTTTTCGTAACACGAAGTGAATATCGCTTGGAAATATCTCCCATCATTTCTTTCGACGCCGTTCCTGGACAACTAAGATAGAACCACTGTGAAGGATATGCCGAAAGTGCTCTTCTGCGCCAGACTTGTGAGATGATGATTGTTCCATGGAGAGTAGCAGAGCTGTCAGGTGCGGTGTCTTTATATAGCGACATAGCTGAAATCTGTGAAAGGAAAAGAAACGGACTGTCCGAGATAATTACTTGAATATGTGAGAGTCAGCAGTGGGTATTAGAACCACAGAGCAGAATAACCTTCCGCTAGTAGACGTCCTCGCTTGCACATCTGTCTCACAATATTACCGAAGCAAAGAGATCCCGCTCAGGCATTCGAGCTTATGATCGCTGGCGCACTAGTATAGAGGAACACATGCTCAACAGCACGAGCATCGTGGAGATGTCTCTGATTGAGATGTCTCTGATGGAGTTGTTGTGTTGTAGGATACCAAAAAAAGAGTGACAGCAAGCTCAACTTTGACAGCAGATCCTTACCGGCCTGGGAACGCTCTTGTTCGGATGATGGCTGGACCGTCTAACTGCCACAATGAAAGGTCCTATATTTCCAGTAGAGAAGGCCGTTAAGGTATTGAGAAGGGAAAGCGGATGGAAGATGAGGTGTGCCGGGCTCGGTCCTTGTATCACGGAAGCCCAAATATCGAGGTCTCTAGTATAAGCAGGAGTGGAGCGAGCTACGGCTTTTATCCTTTCGGCATTTTGTGAATGTGGGGGAGGGGGGGAGGGGAGGAGAAGGGGGAAGGAGAAGAGGATAGACAGGCTGAAGTGAGTGTCGGGTTTGGAATTCTAGTGGGCTGAGAAAGATTGACTTGAACAGTCTTTCATACATTCAAGGTTGACTTGATAAGTGGAAACTTTTCGAGCTTGAAGGGTATCTCATTTCCATGCCTTCATTATGCATCATTATGTCGTAAATGGTATATACCTCCCACGCCATCCATCCATGCACCAAGAACGCCTATCAGTCCCATTCCATTCGATCCCACGCTATGCAAGCTCATCAAAGCGAACCCATCACTCCATCCCCATCTCCTCATCCTCACTGCCCTCCCCATCACCACCCAGCTCCTCCCTTTCTCTCCTCGCGACCTCCCTACTAGCCCCCAACTTCCTCAACCCATCCATAACGCCCACAATGAAGCCCCTCCCCTCCGCAACTTCCATCGCCCCAACACCCTTCAAACTACTTACGCCTCCACCCTCCAAGACTTTAACACTAGCCCTCATCTTCGCCATCCTAACCTCCCTCAAATCCCTCAACAAAGTCCTTACTCTTCCCGGCTCCGGAATATCATCGGAGCAAGCTTCCAGTAATATCTCGCCTAGTTCGAGCCAGTGGTAGGGGAGGTAGTCTGGAGGCGAGTCGGCTGTGCTGGAGGGCAGGAAGGGTGGAGAGATGCTGTCTGTTGGGAGCGGGCGGGTTGTGAGAGGGTAGGGGTGGGGTGGTGGAGGAGAGAATGTTTGTGGTGAGGTTTCAGTTTCGTGCTTGAGGATTCGGTCGAGGGAGGAGGGGAGGAGCCAGGGTGGGGGGAGAATGTTGGCGCGGCGTTGGCGTTTGAGGAGGAGGGCGAGCCAGAGGGGGATGGATGCGCGGTGGGGTGGCCGGAGGGAGGATGTTGGGCCCTGAATTGAGTGCTGTTAGCATTGCTGAGGAAGTGAGAGCGGAAAGTGGCGGTATAGTGTTGTGTGATTGTGGAATTGAACTGTGGGTGGATGTTGAAGTGTGGATGGAGGGGTTTGGCGGGGTAAAACATACAGCGAGAAGATTGAGGCTTTCGAGCCGCTGGCGAGGTACCACGGTAATCATTTCCATTTCACAGAGGAATGCCACCTCTGCTGGTGTCAGACCAGGCTGCAGTGGTAATGCCATAGTGAGTTGTCAATTCGTGTGGTTTGTGTTTTGGGAATGGTTGGACGACGCGCTGAGGAGACGCGATGATTTCTTGGTGCCTCGCTTCGTCGCCCGAGCCTCAGGCAAGATTGTCCCCCTTCCAAACTGACGACGACATTCGATCCACATCGCCGACTTGTCTCCCCATTCCAAATACCTCGTTCTTTCGTGACAACTCCCACGCATGTCGCCGTATATACTCGCTGAGTGTAACTTGAAGCATTCGAATCATACTCAACTACCCGTCAAAAGACCCTTGAAGCTCCGAATAAGAGCCGTCTCGAGCTCGTCAACGTCTCGAAGTCATGTGAATCGGTATGTGGATTGAATAGACGTAGCATGACGCACGCCACGTCGACGACCTGAAAGTGGATATACTGAAGGAGATCCTGTGACATATCATTACTATGTGCCACAAGGCAGGAGAAAGAGGCCACAACGGCGGTGAGATATTACAATTCGCCGATGCAATGAAACATCAACAGCGTGGTCAATGTAGTGTATAACTTCAATTCCGTCTACCTTAGTTTTATCCCTCGACTCTGGAAACTCGGGCCGGTTGATCTTTCCCTGCTTCGTTCCCCATGTTCTAGATTTGGTGATTTCGATGCCACTTTCCGTAGCAACGTGCCAACCCACCCTCGGGTACCTGCCGAATCGCTGTTGGGTCAGGTTCCACCATCTGGATCATCTGGCTTCGCTGCGTGATTCGGGGCAATGAAGCCATTCCCGTATAGTACCTTACATTGGTATCCTTGATCGGGTTCTGGGAATCCGGTTCGGTCTTGATTGATCGACACGGCGGCAGCATCAATAAGTTTTCCCTCCTCCTCCAAAGATAGATTCACGTGGAGACACAACATGGGCGTTGTGCGATCTGATGAAGCTGACGATACTGGCTTCATTGTTTACGAAGTGGGTGGTTGGTGGATTGGGCATCTACTTGGTGGAACAGAAGCTTTGGGTTCCAATGGTATGGCCTGGGTCGGATAGCTGAGTTGGAAAGCGTGGAGAATTGAGTCCATTGCCGTTTGTGTTGCCAACAAATCACTGGAATGGTACAGATGAGTGTTCGAAATGGTGCTGAGCATTGAACGAACTGGGAATACTGGATCGTATCGAGCTCATGCGATGTAGGAAAGTGCTGCAATGCGCAGAAGGTAGGTAGAGAAACCCGTAGATATGGGACCAAGATGCTAAGTCAAGGTCAGGCCATATTGTGCGCAACCAAGTTGCAAGTCCAGAGTATTCGACGCTCGAAACAAGCTTTTGTTCGTTGTGCCTACCCTCTTGTGCTCGCATCCTTCTGCTCTGTCCTTCCTTGTTGACGCTAGTTTTCTCCCCGTCACTCCCTTGCTCTCGCTTCTCACCTCGCATCATCACCTCGTCGCCTCACCTCACCTTTCCCAAACACAAACTCTGTATCTCCAATCGATGACTTGTCAGGCACCACAAAGCAACAAGGAATTCACCTCCAAGATTAGCCCTCGCTTCCGCATAAAACCCTCTCCGCCTCGAGAAACCTCACACCATGCGCAACTGGGACGACGAGACATCTACCAAATCTCTCGATTCATCCAAATCAAACTGCAAGAAAATACCATCCAAGCTCGAAACCATGGCGTCAACATCGGCTTCGACGGTTGAGAATCACACCTTGACCGATCTCGACCTCAACCTGACCACTACAACCTACCGAGAGAAGAACCCTGACCTCACCAGCTCAACTGACAGCCGACCTGTCAGTGCTGCTCCTTTCAATGAGGCCGACACCAAGAAGCTTCTTCGCAAGTTGGATCTTCACCTCATCCCATTCCTAGCTCTCATCTACCTGTAAGTATGCAATCGTCACATCGAACTATACTCTTCTGCGCTCCCTGCTAATACTCACAGTCTCTGCTTCCTCGACCGCTCCAACATTGGAAATGCCCGCCTCGTCCATCTCGAGAAGGATCTGGGTATGGAGGGCCTGGACTACAACATCGCCTTGGCCATCTTCTTCCCTTTCTACGTCGCCGCCGAGATCCCAAGCAATATGATGATGAAGCGATTCCGTCCAAGCATCTGGTTTACCGTCATCATGCTTTCCTGGGGACTGGTTATGACCTGCATGGGATTGGTACACAACTTCCAAGGTCTCTTGGCTTGCAGAGTCTTCCTTGGTATCGCAGAGGGTGGACTCTTCCCTGGTATCAGCTACTTCATCACTATGTGGTATCGTCGCGATGAGTGTGGATTTCGAATGGCCTTGTTCTTCTCTGCTGCTACAGCTGCTGGTGCCTTTGGTGGATTGCTTGCTCGAGGCATCTCTGAGATGGACAATGTTGGAGGAAAGGCTGGCTGGGCTTGGATCTTTATTCTTGAGGGCCTCTTAACGCTCGTCGTTGGTTGCTTCACATACTGGGCTGTCAAGGACTACCCTGCTACGTAAGTTCTACTTATCTTCTAAAGACCTGAACTAATATTAATCAGTGCCACATTCCTCACCACTCCCGAACGTATCGAAGTCAAGCGAAGGCTATCTGAAGACAACGGTCTTTCCGATGACTTCCGCATTAAATATGCCGTTCAAGCATTCAGAGATTGGAAGATCTGGGTAAAGATGATCATCACGATTGGTCTTTTCACACCACTCTACTCTGTCGCACTATTTCTCCCAACAATCATCAACAATCTTGGCTATGCCAACAATGAGGCCCAACTGTTGACTGTTCCACCTTACGTCGTGGCATGTATTTGTACTATTGCAGGCAATTATGCTGCGGATAAGGCTGGTCAACGAGGAGTCTTTTTGCTCGGCTTCCAAGGCTTGTCGGTCGTTGGATTACTCATGTTGGTCACCAATGGAATGCCTCATGTTCAATATGCTGGTACATTCTTGGCAGCTTCTGGTATGCCCACTTCTCCCGTCCTTTGAGATCTGCTGACCATGGAGGAATCTACTCAATGGTACCTCTGATCACCGCCTGGACCAGTAACAACATCGGAGGAACTCTCAAGCGTGGTGTCGGAATCGCCATGCAAGTCGGCTTTGGTAATCTTGGCGGTGCGATTTCAGGGTTTGTCTACTTGTCCAAGGATAAGCCAAGGTATGTGTCATCTTCCATGTCTCCTTTTATGTAGTGCTGACAACCAAGCAGATTCATCGCAGGCCACTGCCTCCTCATCGCCCTCATCACCATGTCCTTCACGCTCACCACCGTCATGACAATCTACTACCGCCGCGAGAACGCCCGTCGTGATGCTCTCTGCGCTGAGCGTAATATTGCTCCAGGTGGATATACGGACGAGATGAAGTGGGATGAGAGAGAGTTGGGTGATGATGCGCTGTTTTTCAGATATACTGTCTAAGCTGATCCCGTGTTTCTTTCTGTTTGTCTCATTGAAGGTCGATGCTGAACAAGTCAATGATTTGTTTCTGTCTGGTGACTTTCGTGCGAGATTTACGAAAGGGATGGTTGAAACATGTTTTTAACTTGCTCGTTTGATGAGTGGATGGATGGATGAGTGAAACGTACATGGGCGGGTGGTTTGTAAGTTGATGGAGGCTACTGTCTAGATGAATGAATGAACGCACGCTCAACATGGATTGATAGATGAAGTATAAATGCAAAGTCTTTCTACTTTCATGTGAGGAATGTTGTTACTGTGCTTTGAATTCCGTGGTGAAGCAAACAGTTGAGTATGGTGGTTGTAAGAGAGGGTGGGGGGTGGGGTGTAATCAAGCTTAGCGATCATCACCAAATGAGTGGAGGGTGGTTGATAAAGCCAGATTGTATTTGCATCCTAGGTACTATTATCATTTGGATAGACACAAGTTTAGTATAGTACAATACGATTAATTGCAAGTATCTACCGAGTAGTAGTTATTCAACTCAACTCTGCCTCTCTACTAAAGGCGAGATCGTCCAGCACCATGGCAGTAGCGAACGAAGTGCCAGCCAACTTCAGCTTCAGCTCTTCCGTACTCTCACACTCAACCAGACCACCAACTCCTTCTCCCTCCCTCCCTACTCTCCGAGATGACAGGTGGAGTAAGATGATGAAAGCAGATGAGGTAAGATCATCTACTCGTCATCATTGATATCCACCACCGTCTTCTTCCACTTCCTGGCGGGAACCCTCCTCTTGAACAGAATATCAATCTCGCGGAAACTCCTATGCTTCATCTCGGGAACCCACTGCCACGCCATGGCCGTACAGATGAACGCCGTCCCAGCCCAGACATAGCCACTCTTGCCCCCAAGGTTCCACTTATCCGTGTTAAGCATATAACTCGCCAAAAAGATACACGGGATGTTAACGAGATAGTAAGCACCTCTTCCGATACCCGTGGTGAGAGGACGGAGACGGACGGATGAGGTCTCGCCGATAATGACCCATGAGGCGGGAGCGGGGCCGAGACAGAAGAGGACGGAGACGATCAACCCGAGGGAGGCTTGCGCGTTGGATGCCGCGGTGGATTTGCCGACTGAGGCGGCGATGCCGAGGGCCACGAGGAAACCGCACGAGATTAGTTGCCCGTAGACGTAGATGGTGCGGCGGCCCAGGTAGGTGGTTAGGACCCAGGAGAGCATGACCATTATCCATTGGAGGGCCGAGGTGATGAGGCCGAGGGCGAAGGCGGTGTTGTCGTTCATGCCGGCTTCTGTTTAGTTGTCAGTATATGTTTGCTTTAATTGCTTATATGAAGAGAGAGGAAGTAGGAGGGGAAAACATACGCTTGAAGAAATACACGGCCTGATTGGCAATCAAGTTTCCAGTCAAGTTCTGACTCGCATACACACCACAGACGATCAGGGTTCGGTATCTGTCGGTTCCCTTCCATAGCTCGACTAAGCTGGGGCTCTTCTCCGTCTTCTCGAGATCGATGGTTCGGCGCATCATGGAGACGGCGTCGGCGGGGTTGTCGGTTGCGCTGGCGCGGCCGAGACGCTTGACTGCCTTTTCGGCTTCGGCGAGACGGCCCTTGCGGACGAGCCACCAAGGGGATTCGGGCGCGATGTAGAGGAGGATGGCGAGGGGGGTGGGGAACATCCATTGGAGGGCGATCGGGACTCTGTTTGGGGAAACGGGTTAGTATATAAGTGCGTTTGAGGTTGAATTTCGGCATGGGGATGGGGATGGGAGATCCGGAGATGGGATGGCTAACCTGTATGCTGAAGCATCGTCCCTCGACTGATAATGGTAGGTGATACCACCCACAATAATAGCACCGATAGCCCAGAACATCTGCAACATCTGCGTCGCTGGAGCTCTGAGTCTCATAGGCACGATCTCGGCACAGTATGCGGGTGCGTTGGCGATGAAGATACCCCACGGGATACCCTCCAAGATTTGAGCGGCGAAGAACATGCCTTGCGAGTTACCGAAGTAGAAGATGAAAATGAATGCGTTGAGGGCCATGAGACCACCAATGGTTGCCCAGCGGTATCCGATCCAGGATGTGATGGGTCCAGCGATGAAGACACCGATGAAGGCACCTACGGGTCCAGAACATTGGAAGGCGGATTGCCAGGAGGCGACGATGATAAACTCTCCAGGATTGGTGGTACTTGGGACGCCAAAGTCTTCGGCGAACTTTTTGGTAGCAATGAATTGGCCCATCAGGAAGACGCAGTAGGATTCCATGATCTAGAGCGGCGTTTGTTAGAGCCTTGTCTTTTTCGTAATTTCATTTCTGGCTGGGGATATGTGTAGAATGGATATGGTGGTGAGAAGAACTTACAATGGTGCACGACATAACGAATGCCCACCAACTAGCAGCAGGATAGGCCTTGACTGCTTGCATGACAGTCATATCAAACTCGACCTTCTCCGCATCGATAGCTCCCGTGCGATTGTAATCGGCCTTCTCGTAGGTATCGTAGACGGGGCCATTGTTGTTGGAGGGGTTGGCCTCGACCTCCGACGCGTGGATCGGCTTCTCTGAATCCATGGTGATGGATGGGGTGTTGTTCCTTGCCCGTTGGATGTTGAACGGTGGTTGAACGATTTCTGGGGAGAAACGTGAGAAGGAAAGACAAGAAGCAGTGTGACTGCAGGCGGGGATGGAGGGTTTTAAATGTTTTTTTTCTTCGCTTTACGTACCTTACCCTTACCTTAACTTGCTACCCCAGTTCTATCCTTGTGACAGCTGAATTGGATGCAGAGTGAAGCTTGCCTGTGTGCCCCGGACGTTTGGCCATGTCCGTACACGAGGGAGCACTTGCTTGGACATGGGGCATTGGGTAGTCAAACTAAGCTCCACAGGCTATCCAGCCCATCCCCATCCCCATCCCCACCTCCACTCACCTCATTCCCTTCCCCTTCTTCCCCCCATCACCCTCACCCTTACCATCATCTGCAGGGTCATTCTTCCGTGTGCCACCTTCTAGTCCTCGAGCCAGCCAATCAAATGGCCAATGGAACGTCGCATCCGCAACGCCATCTCTTCTCTCGCCCATCAAGCTTTCTCATTAGCTGTAGCTCGCTCCAGCGGGCATCGGTGCATCTTCCCCCGAGCCGCCGTCTGCTCGAGATCTCATTGATGGATCATGGCAAGGCTAGTACTCCGGACTGGGAGGGATAGCCGAGGATCTATCCTGTCCAATCACAAACTCATCATAGTAGAGCCTTTCCCCAAAAGAGGAGGTCGGTGGTTTGTTAGTGCGAGTCAGGTGTGGAGAAGCTTGGGGTCGGGGGAAGAGAGGGGATGTGGAATGCCCAGGTGGTGGTGCTCTGGCGAGTCTGGCTCTGGCTCGGGTGGAATGCTCGTGGAAGCCGTTTGAGAGTTTGAGATGAAGTGCGGGGTCGTTAGCCTCTTGATCTCGGCGCCTCTGCGGCCAGACTGCCACTAACCTGGGGTAATGCTGTGATTTGATTTGTGCGCATAGAGGAGGAACGCAATGGAATCTGCAAATGGAAGCTTGGTATACTACGCCCACTGCTTTTGAGGTTCTCGACTCTTGACTGAGTCGCCGGATGTTGTTTACGATGATACGAAAGGGCTCGGACTAGGTATTTGGCAGAACCAACTTACCAAGTCTCTGGGATTTTAAGGATCTGGGATTGAAGGGGGATACATAGCTATCGTCGGTACCAGATGAGCGAGCTGCGATCAGGGTCCATCAGTAATCGTTCCATCTTCATACAGTAAGCAAATGGCATGAATAGTTGTCCTGACTGCACCGCTAGGCAAGTGAATTACCGGTCCGTGGATTACCCCGGCTTGCGATCTCTCCTCAGATTACAGTTCAGGAGATGGAGATGGAGATGGAGAAATTGTATCCATGCCTCCGCGTGGCACAGTTAGGCCTCTGACTACTGTATTATTGAGTCCAAATGACCAGACAAGCCTGACAAGCTCTGAATCTGGAGTGCGCTCCCGAACTTAGATTTCCGCTCAAGCGCACCAATCAGAGCACTCGTCCTGTGATTGTTGACAACTTGGCATCGAGTTTGACGACGACCAGATTCAGTAATATGCTTGAACCTCTCCCGTTACCCCGTAATCCAGTCGTCAGTGAACCATGTGGTCGTGCCGCCCATGTGGTTCGAGGTTCTGCGTGGTGCGTTTGGAGTTCAAGCGCACCTATCCATGAATGTCCACAATGCAAGGTAGACAGGTCAACTGTCCCAGTGAGATGGTATTGCGATCCGCATCGTCGGCTAAAGTTGCAAGCGCACCTATCCAGCCTGATCTAGTTACTATCCGAGGGGACTGAGAAGTCTCCCAATTAATGATGTGGTTCTGCAATTCGCAATGTCCGTTAGGTCTGTCAGAGAGGAGCCTTGGCTGACTGGCTAGCTTTGACGAACCGATCGGAAAGCTGAAACAGAAGTCCAGTCATGGATAGGTGCGCTTCAAGGTCAAGACAAAATGGTGTAGATTGCAGAACCGTCTCTCTGGGACTGCTTCTCTTGTGTGCACTAAGGTTAACGAGGAGTCCGCTGTAAGTGATGGATAGGTGCGCTTCATGAGACTGGTCTCGTTAAAGGGCAAACACTACAGGATCCCACCAAAATCACCAGATCAACTCTCGAGTTCTCGAACGAGACTTGAACAAGTTAGCTGGGTAAGGCTGGGAATAGTTGGTAGACGGGATAGGCACAAAGTCGTGGATGGGTGCGCTTGAAACTACCAGATCTGAAAAGCTTGTCTGTGATGTGGTTCAGAAATCTATATATTGTGTCGAGATTGAGGTTCATGCGCACCTATCCACATGTGTTCCACTCCCGCCCCCAGCTGTAGGCAGTCCCCGTATGTATGCGACTTCGAGGCGTTCCGGTGATGTGGTTTGAGGATCGACCCGTCTTGCGTCTCGAGAGTCTCAAGCGCACCTATGATATCCGTCCGGCTATCTACTCCCTTTTGTGACTCTTGACTTACCTTAACAGCATATCAGGAGGACCGTGGGGTGCCGCGGAGCCGCGCATATGGTTATGCTTCTGCTCCTGCAAACCATAATTGGAGAGTATTCTTCTTATTTTGCGGACTGACAGGTGAGATTGTCCACCACAAGGCCCTCTGACAAACTTCTTAATCCCCTTTCCCCAGGCGCGGATAGGCTCCACTACCAGTGCACTGTATCAAATGAGTAGTATCTATAAGCTCCGGAGATGCATCGAAAGCAGGTAGGCGCGTACCGGTAGCTGAAGATGCGTGTTTTCAGTGGTGCGAGAGAACTCCTTCCTCAGGGGTGCAGATCATAGTATATTGGCACCAACTCCCGCGCTTGTAGTGCCAGTGCCATGGCTGAGGATGGGATTCATGAGGGGTGCGCGTGCCAAATGAAATGAAGCTTGGTTGTTCACGTATACTGGTTGACTGGTAGCTTGGGGCTCGTCTCGATCAGCCTGCTGTTGGGTGAGGCTTCTGTGTAACAGCCTGGACTCTTTCGCGTTCGATTCAGCTCCAGGAATTGGATTCGGGGCCTATGGTTCGGCTCGTCCGGGAGTTGATGTAGATATATTGGAAAATTGGAAGTGTTTGCTTTCCTGGGGCGTTAGAGGCTCAAAAGCAAGGCAGTCCGGCTGTCTCCACACGCGAGTGTAGTGTAGGACTGGTCGATGCCACCGTCTGCCAGTAACATTGGTAGCCTAGATATTGCGACGAGCGAGACAACTGTGGTGTTGGGTGATTTTTGTTTGATTTGAGACGTGAGCCGGGGCCGTTATGTGAGCTGTTTAACACGACCTCCTTTAACCCTTCAGACTGGGATAGTGCTTGCGCAGCGAGATGACATGGGACAGATAGAATGCCAGTCATTGAAACCCAGCAACGTTGGTCGTCGGCCCGCAGGGGATCTGATTTCCTTTATGCTACTAGACATTATGTCTCAGCAACACCTATACTGAAAGCTCCCTGCGGTAATAGGAACACAAAGATTCGATGTCCGGGAATTCGAGAAATGTAGTCACTGGGACCAAAGTCCCAAAAGCTTCCCTGAGTTCACCAAAGACCGCCAGAGCCATCAAAGAGTCGATCCCGAGATCCTCGATCTTCGTCTCACCAGTCAGATTGTCTACGGAAACATCAGCAGCGCGAGCTAGTATTTCGAATATCTCGAGGTCGAGTGATTTGGGCTTTGAGCGGAGGCCAGCAGCCATCTCAGATGAAATTGGAGTCGATTCTGCTGTTGAAGAGACGTAACCGTTTCCACATAGATGCATCCTCGTGGCCATAAACGTCACATCTCCTGTCACGGTGATCCAATTTGGAGGCCGATGACAAGAGTAGACAGGGTATCCTTCTAGGTCTTTCTGAAGGAAGAGGAGGTTGAGGCCGGCCATCTTGAAACTCTCGTTGACATCGTACACTGCACAATTCAGTACAGCTCTAGTGTCTACGTCAGACCGGCCAGTAAGCCAGACGATTGGCAACGTGATACGCAGCCCCAGATTCGTCATGGTGAACGAGGACCATAAACTCTGCTCTCTTCCTACTCTTCTCATATCAGCATAACTCATCAGCACTACGTCGCCTGAATTCCAGAAATAGTCCGGTGACTCAGCTAGCAGGCGATATGATGTCTCGCCTGTTTTATACCACATCAATATGCTTTGGTCGGGACTCTTCAACATTATTTCATGTTGAAGTCTGGTAAATGCCTTCTCAAGACCTTCTCCGTACAAGATGGGCATGTTGATATCGAATAGGCCCATCAGACTGTATGCTCGGTCTTCTTCTCTCGTTGTCTTCCTACGAGATGCCCAGAACATTCGCTGTGCGACACATGCTTGTCGTAGGGCTTTCGTTCCGATCAAGTAATCTGCTGGGATTTGTGTCGCGAGTGAGATCTGTGATGCTAGGTCGAGATATGGATGAGAGAGGCTTCGGTAAGCTTTTTCATTTCTTCTGGCCATTTCTCGTTGAGACTCGAGCGGCGGAGGAGATTTATCCGTGTCTGCCAACCCATTCGGTACCGAATTATGAAGAGTTTTCTTCCCACCATATCTGTGATTTGCCATGTATCCAATAGGAGTCCAATCCCGGGCAAAGAATTCAAGTTTCCGAGGAGCAAGCAACTCTTGCAACGTCCAACCGCGGGTGAACCATCGACTGTCGCCAAACCCACGCAAACCTGTAGCCTCGTCTTCTCCCCCATCACTGCTGGCTTCTCCCCAATCACTGCTTGGAGTTGAAACGACGTCGACATCGAAAAGATACACATAACAACACGCAGCGCGGCTATACCACACAAACATCGAGTTGATCGCTTCAGACAGCTCCGCGCTACTGCGCTTGTCGATGCAGCACGTGTCGACCCACACCCAGTGGTACCCATCTCTCTGCGCCTGCTTACAACACATCTCGATTTTGCGGAAGCCCGATTGTTGCTCTGCGATGGCACGATGTTTAGGCTTTGCCATCGAGACGTAGGAGACTTCCTCTGATCCCCAGACGTGTGAGAGGATTGCGTAGGGCGGGATAGCTTCGCCGATGAATGAGTGGAGGGTGAGCGTTGTGACGGAGAGGAGATACATTCTGGTGATGTACTTGGATGCTCTCAATTCTCAATTGTGAAATGTCCAAGGATCGAGATGATAGCGGGCCCAAGTGTAGCTAGTAAGCTCGAGGCTCTGTGGACTTCGCTGAGTTGGCCTGGAGGGAGGGACCTCATCAATTCTGGCTTTGCCTGCTTCTAGCACATGCAAATCTAGCCAATGAACAACTTTTAAGTTCAGAAATTGAGAAAATACCCAAAAGCAAAAGATGGCTTGATTGTGTGTTGTTGGTATTAAGGATGAAAGATGCGGACCAAACAGCTGAAGGTACGTGGCAGCCTAGGTCACGTTCTTACCTAGGTATCACCACCCCACTCTGCAGAAATGACGCCTTTCCCTATCTTTAATAGTAATTGCTAAGTCTTTGGAACAGAAGTTCCTTCCTACTAGTACAGATGACTATAAAGCGTCGATCGAATGAACCAGTCGGAGAAGAAACGTGACCTAGAAAGTCTTGGCATTAAGTGGGCTCTCTTACATTCGTCCCCGAATCCTCGTCCTTCAATCAACATCGATCCTCAAAATTCATCGGTGAAGCACTTCTCGTTCTCTATCACGAGCCTCGGACTCATTCCAGCGTGCCTGGAGGTCTTGATGGACTCTAGGAAGCCTTGGTTCTGTGTGTTCCCAAGTGCGGACGACGCCGCGATATGTCAGCTACATTCTGCCTGCTTATCTTCTTCCCGTGTCACTCTAAGCTTTCATCCTGTCCGTTTCTTTCGTATCTCTTCTGCTGAGGCTCTGCTCTGCTCTTGTCTGCTGCCTGTGTTCTGTTCTCTGACAGGCTGATGGTGGTGTGATGCGAAGAGGTCAGCCAAGCGGCCGCTCACTCGGTGAGCAAGTGCCTCAGCCTCCACAGGTGCGACACCCACCCTTCTCCTGCCTGTGTCTGCACGTTTGCCGGGCGTCTTTGGCGGAAAAATCTCTATTGTTACATGAGTAGCTGGCTTGTATCGTCCATGAGTCTGCGCAGAGAACGAATTGATGCGTAGGTAGGTAGTGTTGGTCGTGATGAGGGCTAGCAGACGAGTAAAGGCTGCTGCAACTGAGGCTGTGCTCATCAGAGCCTCACCCCTCTTTCACAAACATACCCCTCTTCTCGCAGAGAGCTGTTTGGGCAATGGACTCTCGTTTTCTCTCCTGTCTGCAATTCTCGACATACAATACGAGCAATTCTCTGCGTAGAACCGAAATTCGCGGTGCGGCCCGGAACCGCCCCCAGACAACCCTTAGCGGCCAGATTACATCCCTCTGCCGGAAACCGGGATCAGTTGCACCTGCTCAGCTGAATCTTGATGCTCGAGGCAACGAGGCAGATTGGGAATGATTCTTTGTTCACCACGCGGACCGACACAGCCTCCGCCTCGGATGCGATACTTCTTCCTGACCACAATATATTCTTTACTTCCATTATTTGGTGCAGAGCCCTGTCACTTTCCGACCACCATGTACCATTGTGGTTCGCATTATCTCTATCATCATAGTTGAGTGAGAAAGCCTGACCATGGCCGCCTCGTCGTAGTCTTTTTCACCGGTCACCAAAACCGAACGCCCTTTTGCGTGCCCTTCACACCCTCTTCTCATAATCTGCCCTCAACAGTACCATCCTCACCGAAATCCCTGCTTCCATTACGTCGTCGCTTTTTCCATTATCTTCTCTCAAGTCACGTTTCAGACTACATCGCAGCGGCGGCCGGGCGATGAAAGAAAGACAGACATTACTTCGTCGCCCCGCTGGTTTCAACTCCCCAACCACTCTTCCTTCACTTGCTTTATCCTCACTCGCTATCAGAAATTTTGGTTCATTCTACGCTTTGTTCTAGAAGTTGGTGGCTTGAATACTTGACTCTCACTGCTAGCCTTATATTCGTAGCCTCATCATATCTTTCACGAATCGCTTGTTGTCCTGTGCTGCACTGAGAACCATGGCGAACGGGCACAAGAATCATGCTTCATCTAGCAAAGCAGTCGGCAGGAAGCTTTGCGACGACTGTGTGGAACACAAACCTTATCGTCAAAAGCACGGGAGGAAGTATTGTACCAGCCGTAAGTTTTTAAGATCGCATCCAAGCCGGAAGTATGCTGACCATTACAGACTCCTGCCCAGTACTACTCAAGGACGGACAACCATGTTGGGAATGGAAAAGTAGGGACGAGCCTCAATGTGAATATCGTCAGTAGATATCGGACCTTCATTGCCTTGAGCGCAAGTTGATGATAATTCAGATCCGCTGCCACCACCACCCACAACCCCCGCAATCTTGAGCTGCGAGGCCGAACGCTGCGATGAACCCGCGTTAGCCGGTCTTATATACTGTGGACTCCGTATGTCTTCGCCATTTCTCCCTCAGTGCCCATAGCTAACGCTCGTAGATTCATGCACGTTCCCGGTTTGTCGAAGCTTCGCAAGTCCTGCAGAGGGAAGAGACTTCTGCGACAATCGTACGCCTCGCCCCTAATGTCATTTCTGAGCTGTGTTGACCAAATCTTAGATAAATGCTCGGTGCCAACATGTCAATTTTTGAGAAAGAGAAATCGAGACGGGAATCGCCTTGTCATGGTTTATTTCTGCCGTCCCCGTAAGTCGTTTTAATAACCATCATCTCTGTAACTGCAGCTAACACACCACCAGACGAGTGTATGACCGACAACTGCCAAGCACTGAAAGTTCCAAGGAAGAACCATTGCAAGGATCGTATGTATAACCACCCAGATTCAGTAGACTATAATCTGATTATCCTTAGATTGCTGCACTGTGCCCAACTGCCCGTCAGCCCGTAACCCGGATCTAGGGACAAGCTGCCTTGTTCACCACAACGAGCAGGTCGGCATCGAAGCCGCCGCCCGGCGCGAAGCCGAGATCAAAGCCGAGATCAAAGCTGATCTCCGAGCACAAGCAGAAGCCGAAGCCATCAAACGAAATGAAGCTATTAAGCAACAAGAGATCCAAGACTCCATAATGGCTCGTAAGTTGGATAAAGAGCATCGAGAGCGCGAGGCGAACGAGAAAATCCTGAGAAGCCACAGAGCGAAGATGGAGGAAGACGAGGAGCGTAGAATCAAAGACGAGAAGAGACGAAGAGACGAAGAGGCTGCCGAACGGGAAAGAGAAAGGAGAGAATCGAACGAGCGAAAGAAATACCAGACTCAATGCCAGTGGGAGAAGTCGCCTCGAAGCAGCGGCTCGCACTTCTACGAGAAGCCGAGTGATCGTCCCGCCCATGGACATGCCAATGACATCCCCAGCTCTCCTCGAAACGGCGAGCCGTTCGTCGAAATCCCGCATCGCACTAGAACGAGACGAACGCCTGATAGTCATGACAATGAGGGCGGTAGAGGAGAGTACAGGCGTTCTGAGCGGGAGAGAAGGAGGAGCGGCGATAGCTATGTGCATGTCCACCAGGATGAGGATGACGACGAGGCGTATCATTCTGCCACCAATTCAAACGATCACGATCATGAAGATGGGTACTTGCACCCTTCTTCGGGGAAGAGAAGGGAGAGAGAGAGGAATGTCAAGAGTGGGAGGGGGTGGTGATGATGCACATTGCCTTTTGAGTTTGCTCGTTTCTCTTCTCTATGTTGGCTTGAATTATTCCCAGTTATCTCCTGCCTCTTTCTAAGCTTTCTCCTGTTCTTGCTTGTCTTCTGTCTAGTCTATGCTGGGATACATATATGTTTGTGGGAGCGAATTGATCAGGTTGGGAGGGACGCAATCGCAAGCGGGAAAAGGATAGAACGGCGGTGTTGTAGGATTTTGTATTCTGGGATTCCATTCCTTCCTTGGTATTTCTTCATGTAGTTTTCGCTTGGGCTTGGGCTTGGGTTGGCTGTCGTACTACGGCTTTGATGTGGTCTCTGGAGTGATCTGGGTCGGGATGGGAAGAAAAGGGGGTTTGGAATCAGGCTTGTGATTCGAGTCACTGAAACGATGGCTAAAGGCCGATGGACTAGACAGCACTGGATCTCAGCGGGAAAAGCTGGACCAGGGAGTTTGACAGATTGTATGATTTGCTATGATAGGGAATATGTAGGCTTTTCTTGTATCGTTAGCGGGTAGCAAGCGGGTCGTTGTTTATTATTAGATTCATAACAAATTTGATTCTGTTTTATTGCGAAGTTGTGTTTTGCGCCTCTGGTGAAAATAGGTCTTGCTTCCTGTGGCCGGACTCTTGAGGGGGATGAATAACACGCCGCTCCCACCCCTCCTTTCCCCGGTACTCAAAATCACCTCTGTCCGCGCCCGGCCCATGACGGAGTCCTAGCTGAACCGATGTACTCCAAAATTTGCTGGCATGCTTTACGTGTTCCCCCGATGAAAGAATATGAGTATCCATACTCTTCTCTGCTTCGTTGGTCAACTCCTGCACCCGTTCGCGGCTCAGCTCTGCCTTTCAGTAAGAAACTTTGACGCAAAAATCTGCTGTCGACTTGGGTAGTATTGTCATTTTGCCTCTCGCTCTGTTGTTTCCAGACGTCTTTTGGAGCTCATGCGCACTCATCCTTGCACTCGTCGACAAAGCTCTGGGGTACCAAGCTAATTAGGACTGATGCTTTGGCTCAGATCATGTCTCAGAGAATGATTAAGTGATTGGGTGGATGATTTGCACTGGCGGTTTATGTACTGTGGTGCAAGCACATGGATATATTTAGGGTAATTGGAGGAGAGGGATAGGGACGAAGGTGAGATCGGGTGGGATTTAGTAAGGGTTTGTGGTACGTGGGTTGTTGGTGATGCAGTGCTTGGATTCGGTTTCGGTTTGGGGATGAGTGAAAGCTCAAGATTTAATTTACTGTGATTGGAAATGTAATATTCCAGATCAGGACATATTCACGCTCGTGTCCTTCCTCGAGTATTTGCCATTCGATTGTCTAGCTGATGTCGCTTGATTTAGCTGAGAAATCCATATCATTCACATTCCGATCCAATGGACCATTTCGTATTCTTCTGTTTTACTTCTGGTCTGGACTTCATGTGATCATGGACTATATATGGATACCTGGTCAGGACACTACAATTCTCTTCCCCTCATACTATTGTCACTGGAAAGATAGCACAGAGATATAGAAACTGGGTATCGCTACCTCGTCATCCATTCCAACCATTTGCCTTGACCAAACATCAGAACTGTATAAAGTTCTCATTAGCTCCCAGGAGATGTTAGAATGACGGAAGAGTGTTCGACTGGAAACATGCTGAAGGTGTGAGTTATTCTCGTTGTCATCCCACGGACTGTTAACATCCCACCCACCATTCATGTGTGCAATCCTCCCCAAACACCTCTTGTCACTTCGTCAGAGCATCGTTGAAAATACTGCCCTTGCAGTATCAGTTCCCGATTCCAAGTTATACTGTCTTCTCCGCAAGAATAGCCATTAGGGCCCCAGTGATCGAACCACTTCTGTATCCACACCATACTTCGAGTATTTCCGAAGTTTCTAATATTCACACATTATTAGCAGTGGAGGTGAAATGTGTTGTTTAGATACCCGTTTAGTATCCATACCCTTTCCAAGGCTAGGACCGGATCGGATCGGTGGAAAATTTCGTTTATCTTTCCAATTTTAAAATGCGGATTTCTGTTCAGTTTTCGTTGGGCTGCGTGGAATTCTGCGCTGGGAATGGCGTTGGATCGCCACAGTAGGCTAACCTAACAGATATTTACTTCACCATTTTTGAGTGTATTTTGAAATATCTTCAGTCGACTTCGTTTGAGAAAGGAGAGAAGGAGATGAAGACTAGAGAAAGGTATATTTAGACCTCGCTAAGAAGACATTGGTCTTGAGTAGCCTCTCACCAAATCTTGGTAGAGGAGATCAAGAGGCGTGGGACAAGTGCCCAAAAGGTGAGTGAGAGCAAATTCTACATATTCCATGGGTGTAGCTGAATTGCTGCAACATTGGTTGTAGGTGTTGGCGTATGCTTGTTGGTCAAAAAAGTTGGGGAAATTGGTTATTTGCCAGGATGATTCGACCGTTGCCATTGGCAAAGATCCTGTCAGATTGATAATTTCTCGCCTCCAAGTGTTATGGTAAAAGCGAAGGAGAGCTTCTCGACATCCCCTTCTCTCAGTCCTCGGGTGGTCTACCGTCAGCGACTCATCTTGGTTTAACTTACGAAATATTTCGATACGTTTATGTTTAGCACAGTGAGCCTGCTCAAAAAAGTTTTCGGAAAGCTGGCATTCGAAAAGTAGTCTCGCGATGTGATGTCTATCCCAGACCGGTTACCAGGGCTGAGAAAATCCAGCATAATACGGGTGATGATCAAGCGGTCTAACTCTTGCGCTGTGAAAACGATTCAAACATATTCGGGGATATGTCCATTAAAGGTGTATGAGGTCATATTTGGCGTTCACCGCTAAAATCCTACATTAGGGAGGGGTCATTGAGGTTTCCTTCCATATACCGCAAATCTCGATCTACAGTCAGCACACAATCCCAGAAATCTGCTAGCGTCAGATGGGTACTCACATTGGGTAGTACCCATGAACATTCGGATCCTTCATGCTTTTCCTCACATCCGCCAGGAAAACCTCAAGCTCCTCCTGGGACCAGCCCAAGCCTCTCGTGAACACAGCCATGCTCAATCCCGCTAATCCAGTACTGAAATTCTCATGCATCCACATCCCTAGGTACAGAAAATCAGCCATGCCTCCAGAATTCCAAGACCAAGAAATCAATCGCTCACCCAATTCTTTCAACTTCTTATCCTTCGGCCACCTATTCTGCGGCCATTTATACCTCACCTCCACTACATCCTCAAAGCCCACCTCAATCAGCATGGTCTTATAGTCTTTCGCACTATCACATGGCCGACCGAGTTTGATAGTTCCTTCGAGGATCAGGTCGGACCATTTCTTGACGGCGCAGTCCTCAGGAAACGAGGAGTCGTTGTCTTCGATGGGGAAAGAGATGTCTTTTACTTCGAGCCAACCGCCGGGATTGAGATTACTGGTGAAGAAGGTGTGAGATGGTGAGGGATAAGAAGGTGAGAAGGGAAAACGGCAGGGGGGCTTACTCGAAGCATTGTTTGAAGCACCGCGGCCAGTCGGATACGCAGCCGACCATCATACGCATGTTGATGAAGTCAAATTTGTACTTGTACTCCCAGGGCTCCTCGATGTCGTCGATTTCGAACTGGCAATTTGGTGGTACGCTGATAATGTCAGTAAGGGAGGGAATGATAAAGCTTAATCCATGGGATGTGGTACAAAGTTGGTTGGATGGGACTTAGGTCGACACCTAGGACCTTGAGTAGAAGTCAGATCCAGATCCATTCGTTCGAAGCTGTGAGTGTCCCATACCTGGGTTTCTGGATGTTCGTCGGCTTGATAATGTTAGCGACTTATCTGACGTGGTATTCAGATGGCTCGTGGGGTCGTACCGAAGTCAATCGCCCATATTCCAGTCCCCGTTCCGAGATCTAATACTCGATGGATCTTCTGGTCTTCTGGTATAGGCGCGATATATAACTTCCCACCTAGCGTCAGGTAATACATGTGATGTTGGAGATCTGGAATCGTCAATACCTATGTGCTGGAACAGGACAGCTCAGACCACGTACCTAAACGATCATTCTCCCCCTACGTTCCACAGAGTAAACACCATGCTGCAAGCGAGCTTTGAGACCGGAATCTTACCTCGTCATTTGGAAGAAGATATTCTATTATTTATTTCAGCCAAATTGCATCTCTAACGTTCGCGCATGAAATGTTCTTACTTCCATCTTTATACGCATGATATGTCCTTCCATTCTCCTGTCTATATCTCAAGATACTTGAGCCGATGGACGCCGTAGAGCTCAGATCTTCATCGTCCTGCAGGTAGCCGTTAGCGCTTGATGGAGATACTGGAGAGGTGGTCCAGAACCTCTCCCAGTGCCGAATCAGCATCATCGAACTCATCGGCGACCTGCATATCTCATGTTACCATATTCCTGATCACAATGTGCCTGAAGAGGACAAACCTCCGATTGTGGTGGGTCAGCCATGGTTAACGAAACTCTCAAGGTATTGTAATCCGGGATTTCTCGTGTTCGCGGTGCAGTCAGGTGGAATTTCCAGAGGATGTTGAAATTGTGCGATCGTGGGGCACATTAAAAACCTGGAAGGCCGGGTCTCGTGTTAAAAATACAGGCTTGTCATCCTCGTGAGCTGTATCGTTCTTGATAAAGTTTTTCGGGGTTCATCCTTCTTGGTACGGGCCGCAGGTCAACATCTCCATAAGCGATACGATTGGCTGTCAGACCCTGTAAACTCAATATACAGGGTCTTCGAGATACCTTACCCAGGCTGTTTGCAGCTGCCGCATGGCACTAAACCCCACGTACCTTGAAGCCGCTGGGTTGTATCGGCCACGGCTATCGAATAGGAAGGAGGCTCCGATCCCTAGCTTTCTTGGAGACGGAAGAACTTCGTTGATACCGAGAGACTACATTCCTCTTTCTTCCACCTTTCAACCCAGACTACCGGTATCAAACTCTCCAGTGACCAGCATCTGATTTGCAATGAGTAGTTTGGCGGATTTGCTAGGCTTCCTGGCCAGTCACTGGATCCTTGCGACGTTCCTGGCTTTGGCGACATGGCACTCTGTGCGGGTCTTCCGAAGCTGGTATCGACTGCGACACTTTAAAGGCCCGACGATAGCGGCACTGACCCGGTTCTGGCTCGCGCGAAAGATTTCAGCTGGTGGCATGCATCATGACCTTCAGGCGGTGAACGAGAAGTATGGTAAGTTGTCTGCCGTGTACCAAGTCAAGCTTTTGAGTGAGACGGGATGCAAGGATTGATGACCGTTAGGATCGCTTGCTCGAGTTGGTCCTAATGACCTGGTCGCTGGGGACCCCGCGATTATCAAGAGGATGATGGCTGTGAGGTCGCCATACACAAGATCAGATGTATGTTGACATTTGACGAAATTTACAAATCTCGAAATGAGATCATCGTTTCGATTGCCCAAATGACCACAGCTGATCTTCGTGAAGTGGTACGTCGGAGTTCGGTTCGACCCAGTGAAAGACAATGTTTCATCCGAGCGAGATGAGAAGAAACACAATGAGCTGAGAGCGATGATGGCTCCAGGGGTAAGCTTAATGCTCTGGCTATGTCTCAGAGATAATCTGATGATCAATCCAGTACTCCGGAAAAGAAAATGAGGACCTCGAAGGAACAATCGATCGCAACATTCACGTCTTGGTCAACCTGATTCGGACCAAATACCTATCAACCGAGACTGAAACCAAGCCTATGGACTTCGCTCGGAAAGCGCAATATCTCACACTGGATGTGATCTCCGATGCAGCATACCGAGAAGCCTTTGGGTATCTGAGGACGGATTCGGACATGTATGACTTCATTGCGACTGTCGAGAACGTGTTCTCGTCTGCTTTAATGGTCACGATTTTTCCTTGGCTCAACTGGGTGTTGCGTCTGAGTATTTTGAAGGCAGTCATGCCGTCCGACAAGGACCCTCTAGGTATGGGGAAGATTCTTGGGTATGATTTGCTTCCGAGTGAAATGATGAGAGTACTGACGAGACGTAGAATCACCAACGGTGTTGTTGCAAAGAGATTCGGTCCTGATAAGAAAGTCGAGAAAGACATGCTTGGGTCTTTTATTGCTCATGGACTTACTCAAGACCAAGCAGAATCGGAAACCGTGTTACAGATGTAAGCCTTCGCACCAGTCTCCGCCTCAATAATCAGATTTAACGTGACCAGTTTGGCTGGCTCGGATACCACAGCGACAGCCATGCGAGCAATAATGCTACACCTCGTCATGAGCCCTCGCGTCGTCGAGAAACTCCGCGCTGAAATCGACAGCCATGACATCTCCTCGCCTATCACCGACGCCGAAGCACGCAAGATGCCCTACCTGCAAGCCGTGATCAAAGAAGGTCTCCGCATATTCCCACCCGTGGTCGGTCTAATGTCCAAAGAAGTACCTCCAGGAGGCGATACCATCGACGGTGTTTTCATTCCTGGAGGAACCAAGATCGGGTATGGGATGTACGGTGTTTTCCACAACAAAGCGATGTGGGGTGATGATCCGGCTGTGTACAGGCCGGAGAGGTGGCTGGATAAGGATGAGGAGAAGTTGAGGGAGATGGACTCCACGCTTGATTTGGTGTTTGGGTATGGCAAGTGGAAGTGTCTGGGGAGTGTGGTGGCGTGGATGGAGTTGAATAAGTTGTTCGTTGAGGTATGTTCTACATAAGTGCTGGGAGTTGAGTTGATACTGACTTTGAAAAAACACAGCTTTTCCGACAATTTGATTTCAATGTGGTAAATCCGATGAAGCCGATGAGATCTGTATGCTACGGGCTATTTTTTCAGTCGGAGTTTTGGTTGACAGTGTACGAACGGGCCTAAAGGATGGTTTTAAGCATGCTGCGCGCAAGTAAGACTCGAGAGAACATGTACGCATATTACAAGTAGGGTAACATTTTCTTGAAATTAAGCACCGAATGAACAATTTAGAGTCGTGGCTGCCGCGAAATTGTGAAGTAATACGGATCTCAGTGCTTCCGAAAAAGCCTTGCTATATCAACAGTGAAACGAAACTGAACATGTACAAACTGACGCGATTTCTCCTGATCTCAGCCCGCTGAATCATCTACTTGGAGTCATTGCGGATTATGATGACAAGGAGATCCCGATTTCATCGTTAACGAGAGATTATGATAAAATGTGGAGTGTAAAGATGCAACCCGAGAGGCCAAGCTCGATGATTGAGGAGCTCAGGGGTTCTTGAAGATTGGCTACAGCGAGCCGTGGTTTGTTCCATAGCAACAGTCGTTCAAACGACAGCAACTAGACAAATGTGCAAATCATTTGATATTCAACAAGTATATCCACGCGGACTGTTCACGTTTTATATAGAAACGGAGTATGTAGCATCGTCGGTTCTAGCCCTATTACATCAACCGTCGTGCTGACGCCACGTCTGACGTCCGTGTTTCCTGGATTATCTACATATAGTATGAATGCATGATTCTTAAATTGTCGTTAAATGTCCCCAGAACACTTTTGTCTTAGCGCCTTAGAATTTTAGAGGTAATTGGCTACCCTTATACTTGTTGTACTGACCCGGCATGCCCTGCGGTTAATCTAAGACCCCTCCCTCCACCCATGTGAGGCCAATGAAGACCATCAAAAGTAGGAAGCGAAATGCTACAAAGCGCAATGATTAATTCCAAGTGTAGACTTTTCATTGCAGACATGGAACTCGACCAGTGAAACAAGCGTGCATTCTCCAGGTAATGGACGAGCAGTCCCCTATCGGTGAACCTGGGATCTGAAATCCAGATAGTTTGGAAGGCTTGTGGAATTCGATGAGGATCGATGTGGATGTTCTCTCCTGGGTCAAAGATCAGCGAAACTAGACCGATAAGGAGGAAAGTGATGAGATCGATAGCAGGTCGGAATTGACAACGGATATTGTGGTGGATCCAATAGTGAACCCTTGCCTCTAGCTGTAGCTGACATGGGCGTTAGGGAAGTTAGGTTTCTACTCGCTGCTCAACATTTGAGTATTTTTTGCAAGATGGGTGGCGTAGCTGTGGAGGAATAAAGATCTGAGTAACATAAGGTTAAACTGAGGCTTTGAAATTGGTTTGTGGTTTGCAACGAGTAGTGATGTGACGGCTCGTACTTATGTCTGATGTGTACTCATTCCTCAAAACTCTTTTCTGGCGTCTGGAAAGTTTCAAGCTGTAGCCGGCGTAAGTATATACGAAGGTATTCTGCTTCGTGAAATGCAAGATCCTTTTAACATACAAATTCCCTACCATTTCTTTCCATGATCTACCACGCAGTACAGAACAATAATCAAAGAAACAATGTGGAGAGCTGGACTATTAGGAGATATTTGTATGATCGAACTCTATTTGCAGTAAAGAAAGCGATCTACCTGTGACATGAGACGGTGAACAAATCAGATGTAGTGTTACAGAGTTGACTGTAGATAATGGTAGCTGCGGGATGATTGCACCACATCATTGACAACAAAGCCAGGTATGACAACAGTTCTAAGCGAAACGCAACATCGTCGCCTCGCATCTCCTACTCCCTTCTGCCACATTTCTGGCTTTTCGTAAATCATCCAATTTAATCATATACAGCAAAAATGTGTCTGGAAGGTGTTGAATCGTTTCCAGGTGCCCGCATCCACCTTAGAATCCCACAGGTATTTTCCATCTGGGTTAATGTCTTGATTGTTAGCCTGAACAAGTCCAAATATATACTTACGGCAACCTCACGAGCAGTATGGATTTTTATCAGCCCCATGTATTCACTTTCACCCTTCATTCACCTTTTCCATAAAGGACTAAGGCTCGACTCTCTCGTAAAAACCAGCCCTACCACCCCAATGCACCACCAGATTCCCCACCCCCAAATTCCCCCGTCTTACCACCCCGCCAAGGCCCCTCCCGCTCATCCCCTCCCGTCAGCCACGCACCACGCACACACTGCATAACCACGCACGCAATACGATAGAATGCGAGGTTTCCCGTCTTGGAATTCGCTTCTGGGTCCAATTGCGCGGGTGATTGGTAGGTGACTAAGAAGGTAAATGCGAGGATGGGAGGGGTTATGCGGTTGGGGAGAGTGAGTGGATGGTGTTGGGATGGGAGGGGGATGGAGAGGGAAGGGAGAATGCGATGGATGGGAGATCTAGGGGGGATTTTTGTTACGATTTCGACAGGTTGAAGGGGCTAGATAGGGATCAATGCGAGGAGGGCGTGTGAGAGGGTACGACGGGATAGAGGTGGTTTGTTGAAGAATGGGATTTTGGTTGTGGAAAGTGGAAATTGGAACTGGTCCTAGAAATGTATATATAGATGGGAATGAGAAATCAAGGTCGAAGTATGAAATTGTATGCAAGTATTTTGAGAATACGCAAGGTCTGCATTTCTGTCCTGCAGTGCTTTGTACCACGCACAAACGGTCGATCAAAATCGACATCTATCTTCGAGCGTTCAAATTCTCACTTTGAAATCTCTGTCAGAACAATCGAAGAAACGGAAACTTGCCCGAGATCTAAAGGGAGAAAGACGAAAACAAAAGCCAGAATGCCAGGCAGGAACTCGAACCCGGACAGCATCTGGCTGTACGACCCCTCACTAGCACTTGCGATCGTCTTCACGGTCATATATACCTTGCCATTGGTATGGCAGATCTATTTGACTGTTTTCAGGTATCGAGCCTGTTACTTTAGTGTCGTGATTGTGGGTGCTGCGTTTGAGGTTGGTGGATATATCAGTCGTGCTGTTAGTATCAAGCAGGAGGAACAAATCGTGAGTCGCCTTTTCCAATTCCTCTTCCGCCCCAAAAGCCGGGGTTGTGTGATCATCGGCTGACACAATGCTGCGTGCGAACAGCCACCCTACGCGGTATCCTCCTCCCTCATAGTCCTCGCTCCTCTGTTCATCGCCGCTGGGAATTACCTCCTCCTCACCCGTCTCTGTACGCGAGTTCTGCCACCACATATCACGCATATCTATCGACTTCCATTGAGGAAATTGACGAGGATCTTTGTGACGTCGGATATTGTGACGTTGATGATTCAGGTTAGCGGGACGAGTATTGCGTCGAGTAATGATTGGAAGGGTGATATGGTGAGTTCTTGCTTCCGCTCTTCGTCTTTCCCACCACCGTGGTCCCGCCAGGCCTCTGGAACCAAAATCAAATATAGATAATACGATGCGAAAATTTGGGGCGATTGCTGATGTGTGGTGGTACCAACGGATAGGTGCAAGTAGGCGAGAATGTTTTAATCGCAGGACTGGCCATTCAGTGTTTCAGTCTGGTGGTTTTCTTGACTGTTCTATGGAAATTCTGGGAACTGGCGAGGAGAGAGCAGAGAATTGACGCGGAGAATGGGTGGAGGAGGGTTGTGAGAGCAGTTGCGATCTCTTGTGTCTTGATCTTGGTGAGTCTGATCTCTCCTTTTTTCACCCCTCAATATTTCCCATCACGTTCTAAAATACCTGATCCTCGTCTTCGCCTTTCATTTCTTGACACAAATTGAGGATTATAGTAGATGCTGACACCATGCTAAAAGATCCGCTCCATCTATCGCCTGATAGAATTTGCACTCGGCATTTTCGGCTATCCGTTTACGCACGAATGGATGTTCTATGTTTTGGAAAGTGTGCCTATGGTGCCTGCTATATTGGTCTTTTGCGTCTGGCATCCGGCGGCTTACCTTGGTGGACGGAGGAGTGGTACGGTGAAGAGTAATGGCGATGAGATGGGACCAGTCAATGAGAGTGGCGAGATGGTCGTGTAGACTGAGATCCGTGAAGGAGTTTTGGTTGGAAAAGAAGGATCGAGAGTTGAGGTTGAAGCGTTGGTGTATTGTGCTGTCTTTAGTCGGTCTGAATTTGCTGGATGCGTTTTCTGAGTCTTGTCAATTGACTGAAATTATTCCTCTCTTTGAATATCAAAACTGTTCTGGTCTTCGGGTGTATGTCCCTCTGTTGACATGATGGTGTAAAAGCCGAGAGGAACTTGATCTACATATGGCAACGGAAGAGGGTGCTGATGCAGAATCAATGCTGACAACTCATTCTGCAACAGCTCACAGTGGTACAAAAATACCAAGATTTCTCCGTAGATGGTATGTTGAAAAGGCAAAAAGGCTGTGTCCTTCCTAATATGGTTCAATTGCTGACCTCGGCACTGCCCCGGGTACTTGTTTCTTCAGGTACCCGAATCACGCACTTCGACATTGGTCTGCTCACTCAAGCATTGGGCATCATCGGATGCCCTGGAAATCGAACGGGAAAATTGATTTCTGCTCCTTTATCAAATAGGCAGGTCGGTCAACTGTCTATGGAAATATGACAGAGTCCAGAAAGTCTTCCTCACAAGAATAGAAATGCCAGAAGCTCTCCTCGCTAAATCTAGTCAAGTCCTAAAGCTTCGCGTCCTGGCCCTGTTCAACAAGCAGCCTGACAGCTTACCAGAAAGTCAAAAAGCTTGATCCACTACCGTATTCCCTAGTATCTGATTTGATCTATTACAATTAAGATTACGCACTACCGCTCGGCACTCAGCCCTTCAAAGATCCACAGCCACCAACCAGCATCTTCTCTGCGAGGGACACGTGACGCAGCATCCAAGTGGAGCCCAATCGGCCGAATCATGTCCCCTCTCATCAGCAAAAGCTTCGCTTCCAGCTTCCCATCACTTCATCGACACGGGCGGGCTTGACTCCGCCACACTCGGAACGACACTTGCATCTCAACCTTTGTCATCACTCGACCCTCACCATTCAAGGGAAAGTCAATGGTGCTCATCTCGTCGGGGGAGCAAAAAAGATGCATCCTAAACTCAACTCGTCATCCACATCTAATTTCAACACGGAATATCGCTCTCTTGTGGATGAGTTTAGGGCGTTCAAACAGGGAGCTTGTATTTCAGCCGAAGGCAGGATGAATGAGGAGGCTTTTTATTCGAATTGGGAGAGTCCGGGGTTTGGACCGGCTTCTGGTTCTGGTTCTAATTCTAATTCTAATGGGGAGTCGTCTGCTGGGACTGTTGTTTTGACGCCGAAGTCATCGGATGTGTCGAATTCGGAGTCGCCGGTTGGGGAGAGCGAGGGGAATGGAGCAATTGGGTCTGGACGCGAGATGACTTCGATGGAGAGGTCGAGGACGCACTCGTGTGGAGCGACGCCTGCTCTGAGGAAGGAGATGAGTTTGACTTTGGAGCAGGAAGAGCTTATGGAGGATGGGTTGCCGTCTCATAGGCCGAGGAAGGGGCATAAGAAGAGTAGAGGGGGGTGTTATAATTGTAAGAGGAGGAAGATAAAGGTTGGTCCTATTTACCTTATGCATTTAATGACGCCTCAGTCATCTCGTTTAGATTTGGTTCTACTTTTGCACATCAGAACTAACTTCCACACAGTGTCAAGAAAACCAACCAGCATGTCGCAATTGCACTCGGAAGAATCTGGACTGCAAATACCCAGCTCCAAAAACACTCTCGGCATTGCAGGGCTCGGCCCAGTACTCTGCTAGTCCGATCACGAGTGTGAACTTGCAGGTCACGCCGACAGTGTTCACATTGACGGACATGAGGCTCTTCCATCATTACCTGTTAGATGCGTATCCGCATTTGCCGGTTGGGAACGACACGGCTTGGTTATCACAAGTGCCGTTGGTGGCACATCACAACGAATACCTCATGCACGCCATTCTCGGTCTCGCAGCATCTCATCTCGAGCTTCTCACTGGCTCTGATCTCTCTGCCCAAGCCATCCACCACCGTGTCCTCGCCATAAAAGGTTCCAACAACGCGCTGCAACTCAAGTCCCGCACCGGCAGCGACGGCGATGCTCTTCTCGCCGCTTGCTACCTCCTCACTTTCCAATCATCTTACATGAAAGATGGTATCCACGAGTTCTTTCAGTTCGTGAGAGGATGTGCGTTGTTAAGTAACCAGTTGAGAGAAGAGAAGGTCCCTATGGCGTTCTTCCTAACGTCAAATGATCATTTCAGTTTCATGGAGAAGAGGCTGATAGATCTACCGGCGATTAATGAGGAGCTACTGGAGTGTGCGGAGAGGAGTCTGGGGGCGCTGCCGGGGTGTTTTGAAGTTCCTGTTCATGAGATCTTTTATACGGCGATGGTCGTTTGTCTTGAGGCTGTTAAAGTCTCGTCGTTACATGGTCAGTCATTCTCGTGTCTATTACCCCTTATATATCCTCTTTATCGCTTGGTCAGGAATAATAGAATATGCATACTGATGTCGTTCTCAGGCTACTTCAAATTCATCTTCATCTACCAATCCCTCAACCGTATGTCCAACGACCTCTTCCGCGACTTCATCGACCCCGAAAACGCCATCTCGCGCATCCTAATCGCGCACTTTCTCGCCATTCAGCTCATCATGTTACCTATTCTCGATCGGGAGTGGGCGGGGAGGACGAAGAATACGCCGGCGAGGATGAATCTGGCTTGGATGACAAGCATTTATGAGTCGAGTCCGAGGCATCTGAGGCATTTGGTGGAGTGGCCGCAGGCGGTGGCGGAGGCTGTTAGGGATGAATTGGCGGGGAAACAGTCGAATGTTCCGAGGGTGCCGATTTTGCAGAAGAAGGCGGGGTTTAGTAGGGATGTGGTGTATGGTGTTGATAGTGTTTCTAGAGGGGCGTTATTTGGAAGGTAGAGGAGTGGGAAATCATGATGAGAGAGATTTGCGTCATGGCTTGAATCCTTAAGTGAAAGACCCTGGGTCGAAACTATTGAGGCATTGAGGCATTGAGGCATTGAGGTTCTGCAATTGCTTCCTCGGTATCGGTCGGTCAGGATTCAAGATGATGAGAGATCCCAGTTCTGTTAGGCCAGGCAGGTGCTCCCAGCAGGTTTTGGGTTAGCGTGCCTTCCGTTTCGGGCAGGAACAACACTCTCGCCTACCTGAGAGCCGCGGTTCCCACCTCAAAGCATTTCCGCGTCCCTCTCTTTTCACCTTGGAGAAATTACTCCCGCCTCGTCAATCTCGTATCTTCCTTCCTTCTTCTGCTTTCTTCTCTTCTCTCACAACCAATATATTGACGCTCACAGCACCCATCAGCCAGTAGTGTGGGTATAACATCTGGTCTCCTTACCGGAAATACTTGGAGGGCTCTTTCCAGCGTGTTTTGACGCGTTCAAAAATCAAGAATCGCAGAAATGTCAAAGTGAGCCTACCTTTCTGTTTGATACTGCCTCTTGCAGTCTCCGAGATTAACAGCCCTTGTTTATAGCCCTCCTCACGACAATTCCAGCCATGGTGCTCCACAAGCAGGCTATCATGCTGTATTTCGACTTCCTGTCCCGAATGTCCCTCCTGCTCCCTCTCCGTATGGACAGCACGGAAATACTCCATTGACCCAGCATGTCTACTACACTCCTTACTCGGAGCATTGGACCCCAGGACAAGCGCCGTACGCCCCAATGCATGGATTTAACCAGCAGATGTACAGATCTTATGGTAGCAACGACCAAGCAGGAGGTCAATTTTCCCAGCCACAATATGGACAGTGGACGCCTGGCCCTACTGGTCCATATCTGACCTCTACGCATGCCGTTAACAGCACCGGTCAGTCCCAAAGTACTCTACCAGCAGATACCCAAGGATACAATTGTCAACAGTACGATCACCGAGGACTGTATCAGAATGGCTATACTCAAATTGGAAACTCCACAGTGACTGCTGCCCCTGGAACTCTGCAACAGACAGTTCAACAGTATCCCAGCCCAAATTCACAGCACCAAGTTCAATCTCAGTACATGTACCCTCAATCTTTCTTGATCACTGGAGCTTCGCATAGCAAAGCATATCAAGAATATGGAATTAAAGATCGACAACAGCAATGCGTTCAGGAGAAAGTCCAAAATCCGCCAATACCCAGCTCTACTCTATCAAGAACTCAAGGCAGCGGGCAACAATCAAATCATCCTCAATCGGCCTTGTTGGGACTTCCACGGTCATCTTCACTCAGACACGGAGCCAGCAACGGGAAGACTACGGGCACCACCGAAAAGTACAATTCCCAGCGCCGACGGCACATGTAGATTATTGCTAATAATCGTGCTCTCCTAGGAAGTTTATGGACTATCGCTCGAACCCGAATGGTTTTAGCAGCACCCCTCCGAGACCGTCAAGCCCCGATGCAGCTGTCAGAATTCCTGATCCGACCAGCTTTCTCCCCGAACGCCCTCAGTCTCCAGTATCTTCGAGATCGTCCACTGGCAGTGGAAACATCATTTCCGCTTTTATCAGCTCCAACACAATCTCCGTGACGAATGCCTTCGAAACTCGTCAGAGCACCCATCCGATGAAGTACGAACCTGAGTCAACTATAGCTAAGGATGTACCTACCAGCATTTCAACTGCGAGCAACGCACAAGCCCAAAAGGCAATCATGAATACAGAGCAAGTAGCGAATATCGTAACTAGCCATCGAAAGCCAAGTCTCGAAGTCGTCAAGGAACAAGTGGCAGCCGCGAAAAGGCGTCTCGAAGATATTACCAACCGGAAGAAGAACGCCCTACCACGAAGGCCGGAGGAGATGAAAGTCAAGCCTGAGCACTCTCCAAAATTAAAGGAGACCCCCTCGTTCAAGCCTGAGACTGCACAAAATGCTCAACCGGTTCACTCTCAGCACAAGAAGGAGAATGTCATCCCAAGTTCTGATCAAGCCAAGACGGGGGCTACGACCAGCATACCCAGGATTGCTCTATGCCATCTGCCCGAAAAGACGGTGGTTATCAAGGACACAAGAGCTGATGTGAAATCTGAGATGGGTACTTCACTACCTACTACGGCGCGAATTGCTTCTACCGAGAATGCCACGAAGAGTGCAGTTCAGCCAACAGTCGTCTTCCTCCGACCCGGCAAGATTAATGTTGAGGCTCGAAGTTCGAATAGAGTTGTTCAACCAGCAAAATTTGTTGAAAGGTCAGCCAACTCAATTCATGTGACGGCACAAAATGGTTCCCAGAAATGTGGCCAGCAAGAATCGCTTGGTCTGAAGTACCTGAGTTCTGTATCTCCAGAAGAGCATATGGATCAGAAGCCACATAATTTACCACTTTTGGCGCCCGAAGGACCGAAGGGCAGCTTGGCTATATATCGCCAGGGCGGCCTGATCAAGCCAGAGCCTGTGAGTTCTCCCAGTCCTTCGCCTTTCTCGGAACGACATCGCTAATCATTCCTGTCAGGCGCCTACTATCACAGATCAGCTTTCGACAGTTATTTCTTCCGCTAATGGTCCTTCGCAACAGCGTGTGACTGTACTGTCCAGACCAAACCGAGATTCTAGACCAAGCTTGGAGGTAGAATCATCACCAATTGCTCCACGAAATACCTGTCGACATTTTACGGCCTCAGTAACACATAATACTGCTAAGATTGATCCAGACCTTGAAGACTTCCTTGCAGGCACTTCAAAAATTGAATACCAGTCAGACGATCCTGATATGCACGACTTCCTTGTTGCTACCTCAAATCCAAAGGCCAATCTAGACCACTCGGATGATCCTGATCTGCAAGAATTCTTGGGCGCGACCTCCGTACCCGAGACAGATCCAATTGATGCCGAGACATCGCACCCATCCCACAAAAGCTCTTCTTTGGGCCGCTTCTTTGTACACATACCTCCATCTTGTTGTTCGGTGCTCTTGCTGACAGAACTTTAGAAGAAATCTTTTGTAGAAGCTGCATTGGGCAAACCTGCTCCCAAAAAGATCCAGATTGCAAGTGTAAAGATGCGTCCAGGATTCGAGGCTACTAACGCTGGGAAGAACGTGGAAGAAGAGATGACAAGGCCCATCGATCCACCAAGTTCTCTTGAGGAGGGTCAGATCCTTGAGTCTGATGAGTCTTTACTGCCATACGATTACACATCAACCGACAAACCGAAGGTTCCTCGTCCTTCACTTGCTCGTGCGGTCAGTCAGCCTGTTCGGACTGGCACGCTTTCGTACGATGAACCACCACCAAGGCGTCGCAAGCGAAAATCTTCTGACCTATCGCTCTGGTCCCCGCCTACCTTCTCAACGCCAGTGGTGGAAACCACTCAAGCTACAATCTATTCTCCTGCAAGAGCCCCATCCGACTCGATTCCATCATCACCACCTGTGCTCAAGAAGGAACTTAAATCCAAGGTGGAGACTTCCCTTACTGTTCCATCTGATGTTCCTTCCTACCTGGATATGGAAGATACAATTGTAGTAGATTGCTCGGCATGGCGTCGAAAGATCCCTGCAGAGGACACGCAGGATGAGTTGCCCGGCCCTCGACCCAGAAAGAAGCGTCTTGTTCGCCGGTCCGACATCAAGTCTACTCCGATCAACTCTGTGGAAGAGGATGATGTTTCTGACGACTCGATCGTGGTGAAGAGGGTTTCAGCACGCCGTCGATCTTCAGGTAAACCACAATCTACTCCCACCGAGAAGGTGATGCGATACGCCTCCGAGGACGAAATGAAGCTGTTGACGTCTTCCATCGAAGATGCTCAGTTCGAGGCTAGAACAGAAGCAAGTTACGATAAGCCTGATTCCTACGAGGAATGCGTCTCGAAGTCGAACTGGCAACCATACAAGTGTTTCGAATGTGGTCAGAAGTGGTCGCAAAATTCCGAACTGACCAAGCATTTGGAGATTCGACATTCGATCATCCTACCTAGGAAGTTCAAGGCTTGGCAGTGCTTCTTCCCGGAGTGTCCGAAGGGCTTTTGTGATAGGACTGGGGCTTTGAAGCATGCAAGGACTCACTTAAGAAGGCGTAGTGTCGGTGATACTTCTATGTTTGGGCTTTTATGTGTGGGCCATCAATAGAGGGAGCATCAAATGTGGAGATAAGGAGTTTGCGTGGACTTGGGAATGCATCAACTGATTTTCGGTTGTTTGTTTGTTTTGCTTTTGCTGTATTGTCTTGAAGTACCACGCAAAAGGCCAGCGGACCTGCTCGCTCTTGGCCCTGAGGATATTGCTATTTCGGATGATTACAAAGAAGATCAATTTTCATAATCCGTTGTGCTCTGTGTGTAGAGTAGTATGAAGTGATCGATTTGGCTCAGACACCGGCGACGCCGGCGTAGTGACAAATGAGCTTGAAGACGTCACAATGACTTTTCTAGAAGGTGACTTGATGTGCATACCCGTGACTTGTCTTCTGGTAATCGCATCTAGATGTATCATTGTTAGCTACGGAATTTCAATATAAATACCCTCGTCACCTGGAACGACGTTCGCTTAGTATCGAAGAGTTGCAGATGAAATGCTCAAGCCTGGGGCAGCAGCCAGGTGTGAGTGATGAGTTCAGCGCGCGTGTCGAGCGGAGTGGAGAGAGGAGAGGATTGAGTTGTTGTGTAGCATATAACAAGAATACATGAGCGTATCGTGAAGACAAATTCCGGGTCAGAAAGAAGAAGGCTCAATGCCATGTCCATGGATGGCAGTAACCTCGAGAGTTTCAGAGATGCAGTGGGCCAAAAGACAACCACAAGTCAGCATCGCCAAAACACAGGCCAACGAACAACTAATCCTTTCGCGGTCAAAACACCTGCCATCCTTATTTCAGAAGTACAAGTATACGTTATTGATGAGGAAGCATGAAGCCAGCCTTCGTAATCACGATCTCTCCCGCACTTGGCATTCAAGGCCTCCAATTTCTGAATCCTAGAGAAACGTCTCAACCAGCCCACCCAACAGCAACGCCGCCTGTTGCGCACGTTGCAGCTCTGTTGATACATTCAGCCCTACATCTAAGAATAGAAATTATCATGTCCGTGACAGCTTCCAGCAAAAACTTATTGTTGTGGCTTGAGCCCATCGCTCTTGGCCCAGGTAGGATTACTCCGACTGTGCCAAGGGGTGCGGGCATTGGAGCGTTTGTGGCTGGCGATGCAGAGGTATATGTAAGATGGCTTGAAAACTCGTGGAAAAGGTATAGATTGTTCTTGGAAATTACCAAGGTATACGTGGACCTGGATACGTAGTTGATTCTTGCTTTTTGGAAGGATACTTCCATATCAAACGTGGGGTTGGGTATGAAGTATATTATGGCTGCACTTGCGACTATATGAGATCAACAGTATTATATTCTGGTATTCCGGAGCTATTTCGTCCTGGCAGTTGGATCTACAAGTTTTCAAAGAGATATCCCAACATCAAAATGAGTCTCAAGAATGTCATTGTCGCTGGCGTAAGTACTACCCCATGGTCCCCATTTCGCACTACACTGACCTCTTGATTCTGACAAGTCACAGGCCAGCGGCACAATCGGGACTCCCATTGTTACCGCGCTCCTCGCTTCCAGGAAATTTAACGTTGCAGCACTGTCTCGCCCGGATTCAAAGTCCACCTTTCCCGCAGGCGTGACAGTCAAGCGAGGCGACCTCTCATCTCGCCCGTCACTGATCGCAGCCCTCCAAGGCCAAGAGGTCGTCATCTGTACTCTTAACGACGAAGCTGCTCAGTTCCAAGGAGAGTTAGTAGAAGCTGCTTACGAAGCAGGAGTCAAGCAGTACATGCCTAATGAGTGGGCTAGCCACGACATGACTGTCGAGGGGACGCCGATGGAGGAGGTGTATGAGGGCAAAAGAGCTATTGTCAGGTTGCTAGATGAGAAGGTGAAATTGGCTGAGCAGGAGGGTAGAGAGTTCAGCTGGACAGGGTTGAATACGGGTGTATTCTTTGACTGGTAGGCCACCCCTTCGAAACCTTGCACTCTGTCCCATGAAATTTGAGAGTATTGATAAAACTTAGGGCGCTTCAAACGTCTTTCCTTGACATCTCTCTCCCTCCAGCCCAAAGCGCCAAAATCTGGGATTCTGGCACAGCTAAATTCAGTGCCACGACCCTCTCAACAGTTGGTCGCGCCGTGGTTTCCATCCTTTCCACCGCTCAAGAACAGACTCGTAACAAGCTGGTCGAGATAGAGTCTCTCTCCACCAGTCAGAACGAAATCGTCGCTGCGCTTGAGAAAGCTACTGGTAAGGAGTGGAAAATCGAGAAGACGAGTATGGATGAGCAATTGGGTCATGCAGGCGCAAGTCTGGAGAAGGGCGAGTTTCTGGAGGCGTTTTATGTTTGGATTAGGGCTTGGGTGTTTTCTGGGAAGGAGGGAGCGAGATTGGTGAAGGCCGAGGAAGGGAATCAGCTGTTGGGTGTTGGTGGGGAGAGTATGGAGGAGGTTGTTGCGAAGGTCATCCGAGGGGAGGAGGTTTAGGATTATGGAAGTGAGTCTATGGAAAAGGAATAGTATCTTGACCATTTTTTTCATGAGTTTAGCTTATTCATCTTGTTGAAAACAAGGAAGAGATGTGACCATCATGCTTCCCAACAGGCAGTCGAACTTGAGACCCTTCTAAGCAAACTCGTCACAAGATACGTTGGTGATTCCATTGACGACCAGCACATCTTCTCATACCAGGTGTCCTTGGCGTACTGTCCTTCTTTCCGCCCTCAGTTGTTGGTATCAATCAGCGCATCATTAAATCCGAAAACTCCATTCGCGTCCGGATCTGTAAGCGAGACAATGGAAAATGGTTCCGCGACGGCTCACATCCATTTCTCAGATCATCATCGAAACGCAGAAACGTGAACTTGAAATACCTCTCGGGCTTCGGAATCAACGGTCTCGGCCTCGCGACTATCTCTTGAATGAATGGTGCGAATGGACATGCTGTCCCAATGGGGGCCATCCGAATCAGCCAATGAGCTTATTGATGTCACATGCTCGCCTGTATCTGCTGACAAACACTACGTGATTTGCAATCACTTCACTTCAAGGTCCGACATAATGTGCTTCATGCAACAAATTTGTTTACGTCGGAGGGTTTGTGGTGGGTCCGCCGAGTCTTGTTCTCCATGATTAATTATAAAGTCCGGGGATGACCTCGCAGAGGCTCGACCGGTCATTTCAATTCCAGCACAGACTTTTCGAGCAACACACGGGATCATCTCTCGCTCACCAATCGAATCATCAATCGAAGCTATGTCGAACTTCGCAGCTGTAATACCTGAAGCTAAAGCTCCGTTAATCGTACAGGATGTCGGCCTCTATAGTCCTGGACCTCATGAGCTTGTCATCAAGAACGAGGTGATCGCGTTCAATCCGGTGGAGTATAAAATGGCAAAGCTTGCTCTCTTTCCTATGCAATATCCGGCGATCATCGGTTCATCGTTCGGTGGTACCGTCCATTCTGTCGGATCCGAGGTCACTATTTTCAAAGTCGGTGACAAGGTTGCCGCTGCGAAAGGCTCCAAGGCCGTCGGGAACCAATACGGATCTTTCCAACAATATGTGGTTGCAGATGAAATGTTTACCAGCAAAGTACCTACGAATGTCGATGTGGAGATTTCAGCCAGCTTAACCGGCAACTTGCCCACAATTGTTGGTCTGTTCACTGGCCGCGCTGGGCTTGAGAAGCCAAATCTGGAAGATGCGGTAGTTGTGAGAAACAAGAAGGTTTTAATTTATGGTGGATCGTCCAGCGTCGGGTATCTTTCTGTGCAATACGTCTCCCAGGCTGGATACACGGTGGTCACTACGTCGTCCCCAAAGAACCACGAGGTAGTGTCGAAACTTGGAGCAGCTAAAGTCATCGATCATACGCAAGCGAAAGAAGATCTCATCAAAGCTCTCATCAACGAAGGTCCGTTCGACTTGGTTGTTGACACGATCGCTACTGCGCCATCAACAGCTATTTCTGGAGCTGTGGTTGCTGCCCAAGGTGGAGGGAAGCTATACGCCACACTCCCTCCATTTGGTCCTGAAACCCTTCCTACGAATGTGACTCGAGTCTATCAACCTTGGTCAACTCCACTGTTTGAGCCAGGAAATGAGGATTTGCCACAATGGGCATTCCATGAATATCTCACTAGTGGTCTTGCCAGTGGAAAGATTGTCCCATTGCCTATTCAGAAGGTCGATGGTGGATTGAAGAACGTGAATGTGGCGTTAGATTTGCTGGAAAAGGGAGTCAGTGGTGTGAAACTTGTCCTTGACCCCTGGGCTTGAGCAAATAGGTCAAGGCTGCGAGAGAAGGATGTAATAGATATATTCATAAGAACATCAATGGAAGATGAATGGAAGCATTGGTCCGAGACTGTTTAGCAAATGTAGAACCCTCGCTCCTTCCATTCCCCCATGAAACCCTCCCCATCCATCAAGCCATGAATGTAAGCGCCACCAATAACCTGGAACTTCTCCTCCAGATCATCACCTTGGACTGGTCTAAGCACGATAGGGACTTTGGCTCCGTCCAAGACTACCAGTATATCCCCTGGCTCCGATTTGGTGGGTATCATGGAGAAGTGCTTCGAGTCCGTGAGACAAAATCGCCAGTCTTTCAGCATCCTAATTATCATGCGGTAGCACCGCAGATCCGAGAGGTCATTTCGGCCAAATACTTCATCCTCGTCCGTTGTATTGCGAGCCTGTTCTGCCTTCTCTCGAACTGCCTGAAGTGCGGCTTGATCAGCAGCAATGTCTTCATCGCTTAGCCTAGCCATACGTTTTACGCCTGGCCCTTGGCAGTCTGCTGCAATAGATCGCCAGAATGCTTGAAATGGGTCTTCGCCTGTTGGTGCATATTTGTTGTCTGTGAATCCTGTCTTCGCCCACCAATCCATCATCGTCTCGTACTCAGCTGGACCGCTCCATATTCCGTGGTAGTCGCGCTTCAAGACATGAAAAGTATCTTTATCACTGGTTATTGTCGAAATGAAGTATCCTTTCAGAAAAAGGTTCCAAAAAGGATCAACTTGAACTGGGACTGTGCATTTTGCTCGACCCGCACCAAAGATTCCTCTTTGCGCAAACAAGAACTTGCTCTGCCCAAGCGATGTGAAATCGGGTACCCAGCTGGGAAGATCCGGTCTCCGTTCAGGACTGCCAAAACTTTGCCACTGGCTTTGGCATATGAGATCGAGGTTCTCGTCGTGATTTATCAGCCTTGCGGCTACGTCTGTGAAGATGACATTGATATCCTTGAATAATCTGCACTCATTCCCAAATCGTTCGATGTCAGACCCAACAGCCCAAATACTTTGTCGCGAGGATCTGTCGCGAGCGTCGATCGAAACCTCGACAGTACATCGACTAGACTGGAACCAGGCTCGTCAATATTTTGACGGCAGAGCTCACGTTGAGTCTTAATGATTTGGGCGGTCGAGAAGGACGAAGTTATGGTGATTGGCGTGCCGTGGCTGAAAGAATGGTGGTACGCGTCCGTGTGATGTCTCCCCATTCTCAAGAGGGACTCGACAACGCTCCAGTCAAGGGACCGTCTCTCTGAAGTGAGCAAGACTTTGGGAGCAAGTGAGATCTCCTGCATAATCCATACTCTCTTCCAAATGGAGTTCTGGACCAAAAGCTGTTTCAGTGCGTCCCAGTCTTCTTGCGTCAAATCGTAAAGAATCTTTGGTTTAGATTCGGAGTGTTGGCGTCTGAAGTCCCATTCCCAGGGATTCCCTTCGTATCCGAGACTTTCAATATCACATCCTTCCATCTTCGCCAAGAGTGTCATGGCACGACTCAGGACACTGCCTTCATCCCGTCCCAACCAGACGAGTCCCGATTGGCAATTCGAGTAGATTTGGCGCATGAGTCCTACCTGATATCGTCGCTCATTGTTGTTTCCTTGGTCGATGCACAAAGCATCAACCCACAGCACTCTTGGCTTGTCGGGATATCTTAAGCATCGCAGTGCTTCATCGAGCCGTGGTGTTATAAGGAATGGAATATTGTCCAGCTTTATAGATGCTGTAAACTTTGGCTCGCCCCATACGTAGGACAGAGCTTCGTAGGATTCGTGGTCATTGAAAGATGCTATTCGCAGTTGGCATTCCAACTGAGATGCATCTTCCGTTGATGGGAGAAGAACGAGAAGACGAAACTGCCCCATGTCCGGATTTAGAGTGCTGTAGATAGATGATTGAGGAGTCAACTCGATCAAATCATCCCCCAGCTGGCTCGGAAGAACATCTTTAGCATCAACCTGAGTTTCCATTAATGGCGGGAGAAGACCACCCACGACCAGGTGTGGGTCCTCGCTTATTCCATCTTCTGTTTTATCCATATTTTGTTGGTATCCGAATACCTTGGAACTGGTTGAGAGGTAGGAACGCCACCTAGACGACTTGATTAGATTTGAAGGTCAAACGGAAAATCGGAGGGAAACAATTGTGGGATATGCAAGATATCGTGTTAGCGCAACTCCTTCACAAACGTAAGCTATTTTCATTGGTCCTGGCGTTGCGATCTTGTAGCTTATGCAGAGCCAAGCGATACGTGCCTCATGTAAGCCTCGACAATATGCGTGTGGGGTCGGAATTCATTCACGCTGGACCGGACTTCTGGATTGTCCGAGAAAGATGAAATGAAATCTCTTTGTGAGTAACAATCTTTCAATTGTTCAGTAACACTGAAGAACAAGGCTTTGTTGGTCACTGTAGCTTCCCAAAACAATGGCTATTCCTAGTGAGCAACAACCCCGTGTGGCAAAACATTGAACAAACACTACTGGCTAAGGGATCATAAAAGCGAACCGCCGCCACCATTTATCCATATATACAAGCCTAAAAAGTATTTGTTTCCACCACAAATACTACAGTTCCAAGCCCAAAAAAACCGACCGAGAACACAAAATTCAGAATGTCATCTAAATTATTCGACTTGCTTGTCTCCGACGATGAGTTTGACGACAGACCTCAAAAGACAGTCAAAAGTGAAAGGAAAACTTTATCTGCGCGCGAAAAGAACCAGGGTAAAAGTTATTCTGCCAGAGACAAGAACAAGAAAGCCGCCACAGCCAAGTTCGAGCGGGACGAAAAGGGCTCGCAAGCTGAGTTGACGGGACTCCAAGCAAATTCTGATATCGACTCAGACAGCGAGGCAGAGAACCAAGACAAAGATAAAGCTGAAGCCTCGTCTGCCATAGACAAGAAGGTGAAGAAGACTGGCGCAGATAAGTTCACGCGAGGATCGCGCGAAAAGATGACGACCAAGCAGAAGCGGCAAGCCAAGAAGGCTGCTGCGACTGCGGAGAAGAAGGCAATGAAAGCTGCTTCGGTACAAAAGAAGGCGGCAGAAATGGACAGTTCATGGTCCTTGGCAAATACGAGAGTATGTTGACTAAAAGACTTGGTGGAGATTTTCAGGGGCAAGTTCCTTGCATTGTCACATACGCGAAGAAAATTTGATTGTTCACCCCCAGCAGCACCCTTCATACTTGCCTTATTAGACTACCTAGTGATCGTGAAAAATGCACTCAAATCAAAATGGATGATGATGAAGTATCCAATAGTGACATGTTTGGAATAGGACCGACATAATTACTAGGTGTTCAGCTGTGCCTCTAATAGAGATAGAACCCTCGGCAGCTGTTCAAGGTGGCTGGACTCAGGGAATAAATAGCAAGAAAGATATCTGTTGACGAAGACCCATGAGATTTACAACTGTCAAAATGAACGTCTTTCACTGTTGCCAATGCTTTGGTGATTGTTGCCATCCTGTCATCGTCACCAAAGATCTGTCGGGACAGCTTTACTCGCAAAACTATGGACGGAAGCACACGATCTCAGTCGCTCGTGGTATATTCCGGCCCTGTGCTTTGAGGGAAAATAGCATAAGCGAGTTGTGTCTACTCCGATACTACTCACTCCTGCCAGTTCTTTTTGGGCGGAGCTTACAGCTTGTAGATGCGCGTGCCTACATTGCTTGGTCTCTATATGCTCGACTTGTTCAATTTTAGTATTGACGCTAGAATATTCAATGCCTGGAAGAGGTGAAACCAGATCCTGGGAACACCACACCAAGCAAGTGACTCTTGACGACGATTCCATTCATTGAACTACTCGGAGCCAGTTTCTACGCCTATAAGTTGAGTCTGATTCCAGACCTTAAGATTCTCAACGTCTAGACATCTGGATACACAAACAAGCTTCTGAGAAGAATCCAGTTTGGACCGGTTTGACGAGCAATAAACATGCTTGGAGGAGAATGAAAGCTAATGGCTGCTCAAACACGGAAATAAAAGGACGTACTTGCGAGCTTGACATGCCAGCCTTTTTCTTCCCAGAGACTCATTTGAACAGCTTAGTGCTGTTGAAAATCTGACAGTGAGATTCTTCATGACAACAAGTGACAAACTACTCTGCCTTCCGGCGGCACCGAATTCAGGTTTCTGTACGGTTTTACGAAAGTGATGCAGAGCAAGCTTTCTACTGAAGGTGATTACATTAATCAGATTCAAACCAGGTTCGAAATTGTGAAATGCTTCCAGAATCTGTAAAGACTTTTTCATACCTTTGGCTTATTTTGGACCGGAACTTTTCATGAAAAGTAATGTCACTTATATACCGACAAAGCCTATAGCATTGATGAGGGACTATTTATGTAGAGAGTTGACTCAAATTTGGGACTCACTGACTATGCCCTTGAGTATACAACAATTGAAGCTGATGAAAATGCTCGATTTCTAGTTATAAAAGGCTAACGTAGATAATGGGAGAGAAACTAATCTTTAACAGAAACCTGTTGGACAAGTAAGACGTGCGACGACGTAGACTGGCGAACATTCTTAAACGTGGACTGTGGAAAGCAATGATATTGGAGCCGACAAGTATGGGAGAACGAAAAGTGGGATAACTGATGAAGAAGAAGCTCGAGTGACTATGAAGGGATGGCAGAGCTTTCAGCAGTATGCAATTGCCAGGCTCGATCCAATTGTCACTTACATATCCCATGTCGGTATTTCAGTTTTCCACCATCTACATCAACAAAGCGTTGCCATACCCAGCGACACCGGAGAGGAATCTCCTTCTCATCTCGCTACTCACTCCGAACTCCTCCTTACGGTGGCATCGTAGAAGAAGAGCGCGAGATATATTTTTCAGGCACCATACCTTCGTCGCGGTAGCATGACTTTGAAAGCGGGAGAAGACTCCCTTTTCCGCCACCCTAGATGTTCATCACAAACGAGTGCGGTGAAGCGTTTCAAAAAATGTAAGAACATTTAAATCGTACACAAGACAGGAGAATTCAAACCGATGTGAGTGAAGTAGAGAAGATTTGGAGTATTACGCTCTGAGTGTGATTTGTGATACAGATGAAGGAAGTGACTTATGGCTGTGGAAGCGGGGTGAAGCTTGAGTGATGAAGGGTGTGAGGAGTTATACAAGAAAATGCTATGAGAAGCCCACATCAATCGGCAAGGCTTTTTGTGTTTGCAGTACATATTCCATCGTTTGAATTCTTAGGAACGTTTTTAAAGGATTTAGTTCACCACTCGGTCTTTATGATACGAGCTTGAGGAAAGGAATCACCCCTGCCGAGAGAAATCCCATATTCTGAAATGACTTAAAGGTTGCTGAAGATGAAGTGGTAAGAGAGGCAAGCGTTGCCGAAGATGAGGTGGTAAGAGAGGCAAAGGCCGCGGAGGATGTTGGTGAAGAGTGCGATTGGATGCAATAATTCTAATTCATACACTATCCAAGAATGCCTTTTTGGCGATGCTCAAATTGAATTCCGACCCTTACATCATAACTCATCTACAACTTCGCGGTCATCTTCTCGCCCTTGTGGATCCATGCTACGGCATCACCAACCAACTCGTCAACAACGGCCTTTGCGCTCTTCTTCTCATTTACAACAGCGGCGGCCTTGCCCATAAGGAAGGGGCGGGCGTTGTCCATGGTCTGTGACAAGTTAGTAATTAGTATTTAACATGATGAAGGGAAGGACATACCTCATCATCAATATCATCACCCAAAGTCTCGAAATCATGCTCGACGGGAATAACACCCTTGCCAGTGAGCTCCTTGATCTCCGCAGCGCGGTTGTTCTCCCAGTTCGAGATATAAGCGTTGTTCCGTACCCTCAATGGTCTTCCGGTGAAGATAATCGTGCGGACATTGTCATCATGGCCAGCCGTTCTCACGGCTTCTTGGTGGGCCTTGGGAGCACCAGCCTCATCAGTCAAGATGAAACGGGTACCAACCCAAACGGCGCTGGCGCCGAGCATAAGAGCAGCGGCGACAGTTTGGCCGTTGTAGATACCGCCAGCAGCAATAACTTGTACGGGTTGTCCAGTCATTGGGCTCTTCTTGCCCTTGACGAGCTCCACAACTGCCGGGATCAAGACAGTGGTGGGGACATCGCCAGTGTGTCCACCTCCCTCTCCTCCTTGTGCGCAGATGATATCGACACCGAGATCGAGGCACTTCTTAACGTGTTTGGGGTGTCCAATCATGTTCATGTATAGGATGCCGGCCTTGTGGAGTCTGTCGACGACATGTTGAGGGGGAACACCGACGGCGGAAACGAAGAGTTTAGCGCCGCTGTCGATGATAATATCTACAAGCTCGTTGAGCTTGCCTTTGGTATAATCGTAGCTGTTTGCGGAGTATGCGAATTAGTCTTGATCTCTGATAATTAATCATGCAATGCCTCGGAGTAAGCCAAGAGGTGATCTGGCCGGTTTGTGCTTACTTTGTCTTACGGGCAGAGCCACCGACTTGAGGGAGAAGCAAATCGACACCGAATGGTGCATTCTTGTCTGTGAGGAAGGACTTGAGCTCTGCGATCTGCTCGCGCAACATATCTGGTGTGTATCCGACGCCTCCAATAACACCGAGACCGCCGGCATTTGTGACTGCTGCTGCGAGTTTAGGACCGGCCGCAACGTTCATACCAGCAAGGAGAACTGGATGAGGGATCTTGAGGAGGTCGGTGACCGTTGTGCGGAGTTGCTCTGCGAGGTTGTTGTCAGTTTGCGATATCTTTCTGGTTGGCATGTGATTGTATTGATTGCTTGGAACTTACGTGGGGAGGCCATCTTGATGGTTTGTGGATTATACGGATATGAGTGATGGAAGTGATAACAATAAACAAGGAGAGGGTATCTTCTTAGAAGATGAATGGTGTGGTGAGTATTGAGGGGGGGAATGAAGAGAAGATTTTATGGAGGAGGAGGAGAAAGCTGGAGAAGGCCCCTCGGATGCACCAAGGACACTAAGAGCCAAAAACCTGGGGAACTTAGAAATGCCTCGGCCCGGCAACTGTCAGGTGATGCTATATTGTTTACATAATCAAGCAGCCCCCGATACCAAAACTCCACGGCATGTGCTTGCCAAGCTAGACAGGCTGTAGAGCTTTTCGACATGTAATTCGTACAAGACGGATACATAAGGATCCAGGAGCTCTTGTATAATCATCGCAATGGAACAGCTTGAATCAACGAAGATGTGTGACACGTGACCGCATATGAAAATCGAGTTCCCTGGGTGGATCTCGGCTGAGACCACAACCTCTCACGTTCCGCCAGTGATGGTGAGGAGAACCCCATAAGGTTATCAATGAGGGCTTTTCGAGTGGGAGGAAAGATTGGGGGAAGAGCCCTCTCGACAAGCTATGGCATTATACCCAAATCTGCTCCAGTTGTGTCCCGAGCCTCCCTTCCATCCATCATTCGACGATATCGAAGCTCAACCAACAAGCTAGTAGAGCCATCGCCATGGACACCCCACACCCTCAATGCGTCTAAAACTGCAAGCAAAGAAGCTTCCGACATATCGAGGATCTCTAAAGCCTCAAAATCGGGCCAGAAGCAGCTGGCATATGTTGCCCTTGGCAGCAATCTTGGCAATCGAGTAGAATGGATTGAGAAAGCTTGCAACATGATGGAAGAGAGGGGAATTCGTATCAGGAGAACAAGTTGCCTGTGGGAGACTGAGCCGATGTATGTGGAAGATCAGGAACGGTTCTTGAATGGTGTCGCTGAGGTGAGTTATGCTTGGAGCACGTGATGAGTTAAAGAGAGAACCAAGAAAAGAGTTTAAAAACTCGAAAGCCAATACAGTGCTGGGCCTTGCTGACCAGTCTTAGGTTGAGACTGATCTGGAGCCCATAGCTCTGCTCGATGTTCTTCAATCAATCGAAAAGGATTCCGGCCGGGTAAAGGTTGTGGACAAGGGACCAAGAAACATCGACCTTGACATCCTGCTCTATGGTGACACTGTGGTCGATCACCCCAGACTCAAAATTCCTCACGCCTTGATGCTTGAACGAGAATTTGTACTCAGACCACTGGCCGAGTAGGTACTTTTTTGTCATGTATTGGGACGCCCAGTAGCTGATATGTTCAGGTTGATTCCTGGCAAACCACTGAACTCCAAAAATCCTTGGAAAGTCACGCAAGACTACTTGAACGGACTTCCTCCATCAAAAACGCCTATGACTACTGTATCTCCACTATCTGATCATATGGAACCCCTTCGTGGGCTCGATCCCCGGCGTACCACACGTCTGATGGCTATTCTCAATGCCACTCCGGACTCGTTCTCAGATGGAGGAAGGATCCTGAACGGAGCTAGCAGCTCTACCCCTGCTCACGCGTTGTCCACCGAGAAGAGTGATCAAAGTGATTCCACAGAAAAGACCACTGCACCTGCTATAGAAGAAAAGAAAGAAGAGGAGGCTCGAGACACCAGATTCGATGGTCCTCACCCCATGGGGGCGCTCTTCGACTCCATTTTCGCAATCGAGCAACACCACCGCAAATGGGGCGACGCTCTCGCAACTATGGCGGTAATGGAAAGTGAAGGCGACACCGGGGAAACAATATGGGATGTTGGCGGGCAGAGCACTGCTCCTGGCGTCAAAGAGGTCTCTGTAGAGGAAGAAACCAAGCGAGTTGTCGATACAATCGAGGAGATCTCGCATTGCTTCGGAGAATTGACCATCAGTGTGGATACGTATCGTGCGTCAGTGGCGGAAGCCGCAATTAAAGCTGGCGCATGTATCATCAACGACGTTTCTGCTGGAGCTATGGATACAGACATGCTACCGACGATGGCTCGACTTGGTGTCACGGTTATTTTGATGCATATGCGCGGAACACCACAAAACATGTCCAGACTCACATCCTACCCTCGCGGTCTCATCCCAACCATCGCCGAAGAGCTCCTTGAGCGTGTAGCAGCTGCAGAAGCAGCAGGTGTTCGTCGCTGGCGCATCGTTCTTGACCCCGGCATCGGGTTCGCAAAGACCGCTGAGCAGAATCTCAAGATCTTGCAGCGCTTCGACGAGTTGAGAGATTGGCCTGGTCTGCGAGGACTACCTTGGTTAGTGGGCTCAAGTCGGAAAAGTTTCATTGGGAAGGCCACAGGTGTTGAGAAACCCAGTGAAAGAATTTGGGGCACAGCGGTGACAGTTGCTGCTGCCATCCAGGGAGGTGCGGATATTGTGAGGGTACATGATGTCAAAGAGATGGAGAAGGTGATCAAGATGTCGGATGCTATATGGAGGGCTTAAGATGTCAAGCGGTATTTATATGTATGCATGCGTTTGACCATATCACCTCAGGCTGCTATCCCGTTTCGTGCTACGGGAGTTAGTCGTCCTCCCAGGGCTGGCCTTGAGAGGCCGCCACCCGACCTCCGTCGTCCAGTCAGAGCAGGCATGTGAGCTCCACAGGAAGACTTTTGCCCCTCTTGCCTTTCTCTTCTTCCTCCTACGTTGATCCTCTTGTCTTGCAACTCTGCGCAGGTCTCTTCTTGTTCTAGCCGTTCGCTTCGAGCATTGTCTTCGCTTGATTCTGCTTTCTCGAGTCTCCGCCTTCAACAAACACGTCCAGACTTGATCTTGTCAAGAACCTCCATTCCTAGACAGGTTTTGGATACGCGCCCTCCTGGTCACAAATCTGGGCATCTATCATTTTGCCCCGAATTTATCTCGTTCAAACTTCAATCTACGTGAATTTGAGAGCCGTCCCCTCATTGTACATTTCTTCGCTTAGCAATTAGTGTGCGCAGCCTGATTCTAGCTTCCCAAAGTTGGAGAATTCTAGCTCACACTACTGATCTAGTCTGACCCCTAAATATTTCTTGTGACAATTATTTTCCTACTGAATTAATGAAAGATTTCGTCCACAATAGTTCACACTTTTTGTACCTCACTTTGCTGTCTACGACCACAACAAACTCCTTCCAGCACAATGTCCCACCAGCCAAACCCCCCAGCTTCTCAAAGTCTGCTCTACCGTCTCCAGATTCTTTGCAATTATTATCTGCCTATAGTTGAGCTGGAGGCTCAGAGGATAGAAACTCGCACGGAGCTTCAGGAGGTTCTTGGGCCTGAGAGAACGCCAACTGACAACAATACTCCGGAGCAGGCTTCGAGTCAGATGATCATCAGCGACAGCGAGAATGAGACAGACTACGATCCTGCGATTGGGAGTACTGCATCCAGTGAGCACGTCATCGAGGCCCTAGCCGGTATCTTTCACCCACCTCCTTCGACGCAATTCTTCATCAAAGCCGAAAACATACCACGCCTGCTAGCCCTGGCAAAGCAAGTGAAATTCGTACGGTTGGAAGATATGTTATGGTCAGGCGGGATCTACTTCACCGAAAACGCCAAGAAAACATGGATTCGAATCGCGCTTCAGGTCTGCCCCAAAACCAAAATCCTTCACAGATTCGATGAGGAGAAGCGCTGTTCGTATTGTGATAAGCAGCTTTGCAGGGTAAGTGAAATCATGCCTATTATAATGTGTTTTGAGATCCTCAGATGGCAGAAACTAACTAATGTACCAGGATCGCCAGTATTGCTTGCTTCAACATTGCAGGACCTCGACTGGAATACTGCCACGTGAACGAAAGCTACAGGATTCTCTTCCAGTAAGACGCATTTTGGCAAGATGCGGTCTGAAAGAGTGTATAATGAAGGACCTGGTAGGCCAAGATAACTGCACCTCTTCTGAGTTCCTGATCGATCGGGTCCACAATCATCAAAGTAAGAATGGTCATTACTGTGATGAGTGCCTCGATTACAGACTGGCATTACTCAACAAGCCAAAGACGAGAACGGTGGACTCTCTCGATTCCGATGGAGTTATTAGACTGATATGTTGGACTACCCCTGGAGTCAAATGCTGTTTTATAACTTACATTTTCCAGGCCATCAGATACATCTGTCCTTGTGGAAAGGATTTCAATCCTGACATCAAACCTGCCTGCGGGATCTGTGGTCGGCGTTGCCGTATCCCATCACTCAATGACTCGTTCTGCAGAGAGCAGGAAGCAAAGAATCCTGATCTTTGGAATACTGTTGAGACGTACTATTATGTATCTTCCGCGGATGAAGATTGCTCGTGTCAAGCGAAGAAGAATTGAGTCCATCGCTATTGGTCAGCTAGTCACCGTGCAGGCAGTGACACGACATATATGCAAGCCACAATCGGTCAGCTTCCAGGTATAGATCCTAACATCCGCGATTCAGCCCCACCATCAGGTCATCACCCTTTCTCGCAACCTAGAACAGCAGCATACATCTTTGAAGCTTGAGGATATCGCTAGGCTCCGTCACGTCGAAATTCACTATGATTGCTGCATACTCTGCTGAAGTTGCAGACAGTCTTGCGTGCGCTGATCATACTCGAGTAAGATATTTTGACAGTCGAAGCTCTTCCAACGATGATGAATGGCTTGGTGATGATGAAATAAATGAGAGACTGACTTGCCTTGTAAGCGTCGAAATGCACACCTAATTTTTGGTCATGCTCATATGGTGCACTAGGGCAGTCTCAGCGAGACTTTGGTGCCCACATTACAGACTCATCAAGGGAATGGTCCAGGAGCAGCAGCTCCCTTTGTACTGATGTATGTTACATATGGTGCTCTCGTCCGTCGCCTATAGCTGACTTTCCCAGCACGACAACAGGAGATGGCATCATGTCGCGTACCGGTGATGATGCGTTAGGAATGAGACGTACTACTTTGGACTCGTTGATTCAGACATGTGGCTTTCCAGAGAGACTCAAGCGTATCTACCTGCTTAGACAACCACATCAAAGTCGCCATGTTCATTTTGCTAAGGATGAAACAACTCCTGTGGCCATCAGTAACGCTTCCATCGCGGCAACCTTTAGACTACTACTAACGATGCACAGCACTCATCCTCAGAGCTGGCCGTAACAGTCAAATCATAAATGGCGTCATCCGTATACGATTATCTGATCTTGCATCCGTTTGCTTGTTGAGCTCCAGACATGAAAACTTGGCCCTTGACCTACACACTAAGTGCCTCAACGACATCAGCTTGATGGGAGACTTCCCTGGGCATATCATGACTATCATTCTGGCGAGGCTAATGGAGGAAAACATGATTTGGTTACGAAACTGCTGGAGTGATGTGGGCAGAGTCGAGAGCGCCACTGGCATGCATCCGCCAGGGTGGGTTGGCGACTCACCAGATCCAGAACTAAAGCGTGGCGATTATGGCCCCATCTTACAGAAACTGCACGATGTCAATGTACATCTCTGTCTAGCTCAGACTATCATGGTGTTCGCGGCCCAACTGGGGGCCTTTTGTTCGGAGAATCTGGATGTGGTCGGTACCTTACAGAATAGCGCTGGCTACCCGCAATTGAAGCAGGGGAAGTTGGCCAGATTGAGAGAGGAAGTAGAGTTTCATGAGGAGGTTTGCCGACATAGCGGGGAGAAGTTCACGGAACTGCGCAGTAGGGTTCAGGCTCAGGTCAATGTGGTAAGCTAGATTGGATATTCTTTCCAAATTATCATCGAGAATTCTGACAGATAGTACGCTAGACATTCAGTCTTGTCGCACAGCGAGACAGCCTCATTGCTCAACGAGACAGTAAAGTCGGTCTCTTCATAGCAGGTAGCTCCACGCAGATCGCAAAGCTCGCCGCTCAAGACAGTAGGAGTATGAAGACAATCACCGTCGTAACTCTGATTTTTCTTCCTCTCAATCTTGTCACAGTAAGTACATTAGAGTCCATTCAAGACCCATTGGCGCTGATCATGCTTTGACAGACCGTTTGGAGTGCTGATATTTTCAACTTGGGTTCGGGGATCAATTGGGCTATCTACCTATCAAGCTCTATTGCTTTCTCTGCAGTGGTCTTTGCTGCTTGGTTTCGGTACAACAAGGGCGCTGCTGAGAGACAGAAGACTCGCATGGATGAGCCCAGTAGACTGCATATTCCAGGGGTGGGATGGGTGGAGAATGGGAAAGTACTCGTTGATGTCGTGGTTTGATAACCAGTAGTATTGAACCCAAACGTCTATGAGCAATAGAGCCAGTCATCAAGAGGTTCATTGCTTTCTTCCCGGCCATATATTGTGACTCTGTAGGCACCTTCCCCACATGACGTTTACAGCAAGCCCTGGTACACAAAGGACTAAGACAGTCTCGCTCTTTCAATAGACACGGCAAGCTGATGCCCGTGGAGTCAAACATTCTAATTCTAGACTGAATATGACGTAGTGTGTTGGCAGATGGTCTATTCGCTTTTAGGTCTATCTCTTGAAAAGTTGAATACCGGATGGGAACCTCGTAATTCTTCGATACACTTCCAACAAAGTATCAAAAGACAACTAATGGAGCCCCTGAACACTTCGTTATAGAAGCACCTGTAAACTTAAGCGATGCTTCGAAACTCACAATATCTACGAAGTGGTCTCTCCTGAAAGAATCATCCAAAAGCTGTGCTTGACAAAAGAACCTCCTAGAAATCAGGATTTGTAGAGGATGTGTTTGATTGACCGCCTCAAGATTCCGATGATTGGAAATCATCACTCGGTCCCAAGCGGTTGGCATCCGAAATGGCTTGATTCAATGTATAGAAGCTCTTTCAACACATCTATAGAATCACAGCCGCGGGGCAAATGATGTGACAGCGAGGTTGCTAGGATGATGAATAGCACGACTTGCGTATCCCTAAAGCATGGCTTTTTGTACTACCATAACACTTTTCACGACACAATGATGAGCATGGTTTCAGATCTAGTTGCTTACGATGTTGAATGAACCATGACGCCGCTTGCACTACTTCCTGATGTAGGAGAGACCGGTCAATTTCCTACAACGAAGTCACTGGGAGTCATCCCTTCACATACATATATACGTCCCGCAACATGTGTTGGAAAAGTATCCACAGCAAAGGGTCCGGTTGGATGTACTCTATAGTTGCAAGACGCTTCAACAGCTTCGAATCTCGTTATGCCAAAAGTTGACTCCAACCGACATCTGATGTAAACATCACGTGCCTCGACGATTGTACCTTTAGCTTGCACACCGTAGTTCATGGGCATGTGTAATGCACCATCGAAAAGAAAGCGCTGCATGTTGCGAAAGAAACAGAGAGCACGAGGAGATTGTTCCAGAACACCCTAGTCTACACCGACTTTTACTTGATTTGCCAAAAGTCGATCAGCTGATCGCAACGTTCGATGATCACCTCGCCTGCCATTTTTCATCGACTCCACTCGTCCTCAAGGCTATAAATATTCCGCTGTACAAACATTAGAGTTTCATCTCAAATAGACCCATTGTGGATACTGAAGCTCACAAAGGTATCCAGGCGCTCATAGCGACAAGCTTTTACTGACTAATGTCCACGGAGGCGAGTCATGGCCGTCAAAGACTGAGACATGTGAGCGCGAACTGTTCTATCGGCGCTTAAAAAAAATTCCTATCTTATCTTAGTCACATTTGCCCATGATAAATAAGATAGCAGTACCGAGAAGTAGATCAGATCCGAGGAGTAATCAGCCTAGAGAGGTTGAGCCGACAAACTCATCTGGAAGTCCCAATCGTCGAAGATCGGCGACGTTCCGAAAACTTAGCGAATCTTGGTCGGGATATACAAACTAGGAGACTCCGGAAAAAGCTTCTTGAACTTCCAGGTTCTTTTATCGATCAGGAAAGCCCGCTGGGCCAGCACAGCCGAAGTGGGAGATTACGATTGCCCGTAAATCTTGAACAACAAGAGGAGGGGAGGAAAATTCTGAACCACTGGAGCGATCGAGGTGTAGACAGGCTACCAATTCCTATGAGCTGGACAGTATAGAGATCTCGTACCATGGCTCTTCTGCAAGTGTGGTATTGTTGTCGTACGTTGCTCATGGCTGGGCTGTCTGTCCGCTACAGTCGCCTTCTGGATACCTTTCAAAGCAGGAAGAGTGCTTACTGACAATTACCAGTCTGCGCCATGGCCAATGCACAACAGTACAAGATTTGTCAGTATCGATGTGGTCATATCCAGAGAACGCCAATTTTGACTCCAAGAGCTTGGGTACGTTGTTGCTGCACCTGGGGTGTCGTTGCAACAGGACCAAAGCTCTAATTGTGAAGGAAAAAGAACAGAACGAAAACACATTGCAGGGGATTATATGGTATTGATTCTCCCAGCAAAGCGCAAGTCGTCAAAACAGAACTGGCACTAATAGAGCAGGTCTCTCCTAGTTTCTCACAAGGCCAGTGTAGAAAGTTTCAAGCTTCGAGCACAGAAAAGAACATTCTGGAAAGATATTACTACCATGTTTCGATTCATACCGAGCTTGTTCCAAAATAGAAAATACAATAAGAAGCACCAAAGCCCATGAGGAGCATTCCCGCAAACATAGCCATGAATCCAGCTCTGGCATCATCAGCCTCAATATAGGCGCGCCAGCCTAGGAAAATCGTGGAAAAGAAGCAGAGATAGATGATCGATACTGGTCCGCATCAGTTTTACCCCGCCTTGAGTGTTTACCTTTTCGGACGCAAATGCAGGAATGGAAACTTGAAACGGAGACTCACAGCCAGGCTCCAATCCAAAGATATCTTTCTTCGGCTTGTCCTTCTCATTCAGCTGTACCTTCACCCCGGACCCCTTCTTGACTTTCGCCCCATTCGCATGGCCAAACAAGATAGTCCCGGCTTCCCATCCGAATATCTGGCGATATGTCTCGACATCGAAGGACGACATCTCCTGACCACGACCAAGTTTCCATTTCGAAGCTATCTCCCGAGCTTCACTTGCAGGGACCGAATGGAGGGTGCTAAGAAGGGATGTAAAATATGTCTGGACTTCGGAGGGTCTAGCAGATTGCAATGGTACAGAAATTGGCGAGGTGGCATGCCCCGGTGTCTTCGGAGAACTTGTCATGGTGATTATTTTGAGAGGAAATGAAAGGAGGAAATCGGGAACCGAAGAAGTGTGTGGTATATGATGAAGCGGGTAGATCGGCATATAAACCCAGGCGCCGTTGAGGCGTGGGTTGCTAGGCGTGATGGGATGTACTCATCCTTTCCAAGCGCAGTGGTGGATAATGACTTCCATTCAAGATGTACCAAGAATGAGAATATCACCTCCGTATTCTTGGAGAATAAAGAAAGCCTCAATGTCTAATCGCCCATTGTTATCACATCATTTACGATATCTCCAAGCATGCCAATCGAGCCCAGATCTTGGCAGCTTCCATGGTCTGAGAATTCTGGCCCTCAATCAGCCTCGCAGAAACACAGACGGTCATCGAGCAAATAATCAGCACATGCTGAGACCAGTTTGATGAATGATAGATGTGATAGATAACTCGAAACTGACGGGAAAGTACCTATTGGCTACTGCACAATGCTGTGCATCGAGCACGTTGGCAAGTTTATTCCAAACGCAGATTGGGCTTGCAGCTTGAGAAAGAAAGGCAAAGAAGTACTCGATCCCGGCATCTAATAGTGCGCAACTTGAATTTGGTCTTCGGTTTGGTATTTGAAGTTCGGCATGAGGAATTTCAAATGACAGTTTCGTGAAGCAGACGTTCAAAGAATAACGAGCCTCGACTACCAAGGAATCTTTGGGGAAAATACGACAAGATCTCATGTGCCTGCGATTGAAAAATAAAAAGATCGATATTACTGTCCTGTTTCTGTAGATAACAGATACAGACACATCATCAGCATGAGAAGGCAGATTGGAAACTCTAGGCACAGACTTGGGGAGAATCCGATCTCCGGCATGGAAAAGCTGAAAGCTTGTGGCGGTAAGCAAAAGCGAAGATACAGAGGTCAACAGGAGCCGTATAACTGTATCAGGCAGTTTGGATGAGCAAGAGCAAGGGAGGTCTTTGATAATTTGCAGAAGACCAGAGCCACTAGACCCACGACCCGGGGGAAAGACATTAGTCGAAGCTCCCAACGATAAAATAAAATCGGTCCTGACTAAATCCTCTAGAGTATGCCCTTCCAACGGCTCTTTGCCATGCCAACTCGATTAGGCGCAAGGATCCTTCTTCCAGAAAATTGTTCCAACCTGGCAGTCCTGATGTGACACCCACGGACTATTCTTCTCGCTCCGCATAAAGCAATAGTGGGCCTAAATTGAGCCACTATCCAAGCATATCTCGTGTGGAATCTGAATGACCCTCTAAGCAGCCAGTACAGACATATATATCTCCCTTTCTATTGCAATGTTCCTTCCTCCACCATATCAACACCACCTCTTTCCCCCACATCACAGACGCGACCCATTGTGTTCTTCTGCCCGGCAGCCCTTCCACTGCTCGAAAGTGTATTTGTCCCATCATGATTCCTATTTGGGTATCTGCGCTGGACCAACACTTCAAGATTTCGAGACTTCGATGTTTCGATGTCTCGAGGGGTCGTAAAAGTTGATCTTGCTTCCGCAATCCAAGCTCCAAAGTTTCAAATATGGCCGAGTGCTTGACCATATCTACCTTCTCCCTTCACATCTATGCCGTAGCTTATCACTTCCCAGTGGTGTAGCCTTGTTGTCGATGACGGTACGAGAGCCCCAATCCAGGAATCTGGGGATAGAACTATTCCGACCGGGAACCATCAGCACGTACGAAGTAAAAGGAGCGAATGGGAAGGTTCAATCGGCAGTTCCAGAGTGCTACTTACCCCTAATAGTCAACTACTCCAAATGAACCACTCCATAGCCTGGTGAGATCGCACAGAGAAATTTCGCAAGTGGTATCGGATTTGTTGAAGTTGAAGCACGTCATGACCAGATCTATCTTTGCTTTTCATGCATGGTCATCCAAATGGGGCTGAAGGTAACACAAAAAAAAGGGGATCACTACCACCACCAATGGCAGCATGAATCCATTGATTAGAATCCCTTGCCGCTTTACGTGACGAGAAGCGTTTCTGGTGATGAGTCCGATGCTTGTCGCTTGTGCCTATGTGCAGCAACTTATCTATACCTACGCCAGGTACAAACCAGTCTTACTAAACACAGCACTGCTCTGTCTTCTTAAAAACCACGTTTGGAATCAATGTGCTTATCAGGGCTGTAGTGAACTTAAGAAAAATTGTCACAGGTATGACATGGCGAAGAGTGCAGAGATGACCGCCTGTTGAATTCGACTAGCTACCACCTATCGTGACATTATCCTCCCCAATATTCCCCGCTGCGATACCCATCTCCCTCGCCCTCCCTCTCCTTTTCATATCACCGTCACGCATGTTTTGATCCTCTCCCCCGTAGCATCCCAACCATTGGGGTCTTCTGCTTCTGCTCCCGCTTCAAAATAGATAGAGAAGCACACAGATAAGCACACATGTTGGCATCAAGACAACAGCTACCCTAGGCGAAATTGAATACCCTTCATTCGGCCCAAGACAATTGAGCCTAGTATCCATAGAAAGTAGACAGATGGGGAAACATGATAAAGATTGCATACACAACACACTAAAAGTAAACAAAGAACAACAAGAACAAGAAGAACAAGAAGAAGATGAAGAAACGCTTTTCGAGATCCCGAAATTCCAAACCCCTAAGTACCGCCAATTCCACTGTGGGCCATAATTACTTTGCTCTTTCTCGAGCCCGTCCTTGGGCACGATGAGTATCCTTCCAATGCCATGTCGTGGTATCTTTAGTTCCATGCCATCCTTTACGCCAAACCCATCCAAGTCCAAACCAAGCCTGTTTCCCCGCGCCGTCCGTCCCAACCCAACCCAACCCAAATCACATGTTATGTTTTTCATCCTTACGCCCAGTCCGTAAGTGACTGTTGTTGATTGTTCATCTCATGAACTATGCATGGCAGCACAACGATGATGTCGACGAATCCGACAACCTGAAGTGGCGCGAGGTGTATGTAAGCAAAAAGTGCAAGCTTGCAAGACTGCAAAAGAAAATGGCGCGCTGATCGGAGTGTGGGTGCTGTCAAAGTGTCGGATTGGTTGTGGAACATCTTGTCCATGTATCCGGCAGGCGACTCCAGTTGTCGCACTGCTCCTCTTCCCCACTTCCTTTTCTCCTTTCCTACTCATTCTTCTTCTTTGCTCACAACCTTGACCAAGCGCGCACCAAAAATACAATAAGACCTCCAAAAGTAGATTGTCCTCCCTCCCCTACCTCGTTCAAACACTCATATTCAACTCGTGTTGAAGCACTTCCGTTGGGTAGTACCCACGACTCCCGGAAACCGCATCCCACCTCCCACACTGCCTCCCGTACCCAAAGCTATCTGCTGCACTCGACAAGCTAGGCAGAAAGTTGCCGGTACCATACTCATGTTTGACTTTACTAGTCGTGTACTGGCTCACGCTGGGAAGAGTGTACCTGTCCTCGTGGCCCTCATAGAACACGCCTGGGTGGTAAGTGTAGAAGGGTGTCTCGGTAATGGCTTTCTCTTCGTCCTGAGACATGATGGGATCATGTGGAATCTGTAAAGGTGGGATCCCAGATCGGTAGTGGCCGCCGCCGCGGCTGTCGTAACTGTATCCCGAGCCCGGGAGCATGGAACTACTACTTCCCATGCTCATGTCGCCTGGTGTTCGAGACGCCGATCCTGAGGGAGTGTATGAGCCGCCTCCTGGACCAGTGGACCCTCCTGGCCCAGCACTACTGTTGCTCCCTCTACGCTCGGCCTGGTAATGACCTGGTGAACGACCACGGACAACCATCGGCGCGGACATGCGTGATGCGATCTTCACCCAGCGGTCCGGATGTTGGGTACCTACGTCGGCGAATAGCTCGACGAGCAGGTGATAGTACTGCTGTGCTGCTCTCCGCTTACCGTTGTTGGCCGTGGCATTTTTGAACTGGATCCGCTCGAAGGTCGCTTCGACAGCTGGCTGGTTCGGGTTTTGGTTGAAGCCAGGGGAGTCGTACATTCCACTCCGAGAACCCATCGAAGAGTCTCCGTACATTTCATGGGAGGCCGGTGGACGTGGTGCAAGGGCTATACGAGCCGGCTTTTCTTGGGGTCCTTTATCGCGTTTGGGGGTATGCTGAACGAGTTCGATGGCCTTGCCGTCTCGGCCGTCAACAACTGCTGCTATCGACATGGCAAATCCGTTGACTTGAGGCCCAGGCCCATTATGTTGCACAAGGTACATGGACCCGTTCGGGATGGTGGGGGTTAGGGTGTACGAGCAATTGAGAGAAAAGTAATTTCTTCGATAGCAAGTCCAATCATTGTCGGCCATGAAAAAGCCTTTGTCTATCTTGCCGAAAATCTCGGGCTTGATAATTTGCCCGTCGGACGTCTGAAGGGAGTACGAGACCTCCGTAGGGAACAGTGGGGGACATGGCGCACCGCCGAGAGAGCCGTCCATGTTGGAAATGGGACTCGTAAAGCCGCTAGTCGAAGGTGGTGACAGTGGCACGCCTCTCACGCTATGTGAAAGAGATGGAGATCTCAGATACTCTGACCCCCGTCGCAGGAGGGGTTGTGTTCCGGAGTATAGATCTCGGGTGTTTATTGGTGTTGATGGATGGGGCAACGCTGGAGAGCGGGATAGAGATGCCAGCCCTGAGGTTGTGCTATGCGAATGTGACATTATTCTCTGATCACAATAGCGGGGGAGGGGGTCTCCAGGCTGGTGTATCCTGATACATAAAAAGAGGAAAGGGGGGGGGGAAGAAGCTTACAAGGAGCTTAATCGTGGCTTAATATCAGGCATAGGAAAGAGCGAGCTATTCTGAGGAAAGTGATAGGTGCCCCCACTGGCGTACGTGGATCCGTTCAGGGGCGGTTGGTAGATTTGTGTGTAAGGTGCAAATGCTAACGTCGATGATGGATTTGTATTCTGTGCAGCGGGCTCAAGAGAGTATACAGGGCTGTGAGAGGTACCGGGTTCCAATGGAAATCTGAAATATCAATCAGCCACCACGCTACATGACAGTAAGACAGCATTTAAGGTTCGACAAGAGGGAGCACCATGGCTATGGGTATTGCTGCCCAGTTGAATTGATGTGCATATGTAGGACGTAGGACCGCCAACTCAACCGTTCGTAGCACAGAGAGAGCGGGGACTACTCGCGTGATGCTAGCTTTGAAGAGTGGAAGATGTCTGACAGGGTGAGGCTTAAGCTGTGCAACGGCTGACAAGCTATGTAGGATAAATTCGTGGCATCCCGATCTTAGGCAACGGCAGCCATGCCAACGATAAGATGGATGGATGGATGGAGGAATAGGGCTGAACAGTAAGGAGCAGGTAGTGCACGGAAGATGCGCATGTGCCTAAATGTCTGTCCCCCAGCCTGCTGCCAGGTGGCTGGGACACTGGACGAAAAAGCAGAGCCAATGAAGGAGAAGGGACGCTCACCGCACATCGTCTGCAGATATTCTGTTCATGTACTGTTGCATTCCCATGTCAGTACTCAGAGGCTGGGTGTTTGTGTACTCGTTTCTGGAAGAGCTGTCAGGCTCGGCGTCGGATCCGACGATACACGAAGGTGAATGGCCAGATGAAGCGGCTAGGTCTTGGTAGTTACCAGATTGGGAGCCCATTAAGTGATTGAGCGTTAAATTTGGGGTGGTGAGAACTATGGGACTCGAGGTTAGAAGCGGTTATTGCCATGGCCATTATCCCGAGGGCGTGTGAAGTGTACTCAGGGAGCTGCAGGACGGAGGAGTGGACGAGGAAAGATCGCGAATCGCAGAAGAGAAAACGTGTGAAATGAATCAGCCACACAAGAAGCGGCGCAAAAACATGTGGTGATGACGCTGGCGGACAGGCCCGGTGCGAAAGTCAATGCTGAAGAAATGCAGGGCAGGGTGGGTAAGGCACATTTGAGGTCGTACAAGTACGGCACCTAGAATCCCGTTTGACGAGGAACGAACACCAGAGCTCGACTCGATGTTTTTGCCGCAGAAACACCAATAAGAAGAAAGTCATAAGATGCACAACGACGAATTCTGTTCTTGCGCACAACACAGTAAAACAGAAAGAGCAAATAGTGATCTCCGAGTCAGCAGAAAATGAGACTTCTTAGCACTACTGAAAGTCCCGTCCGCTGTGGCGGCTAGAAAGTTGGCCCTCGTGGGAGCTGAAAGGCTGACGGTCGAAGCCAAATATATATATATATATATCTCGAAAGCAGGAAACGAAACAAAACAGATACCAAAATTACAGCAGAGAACAAACATGCATGCGATACGATGCAGAGCGGATGCGAGGATCATGCAACAAGTCAGTGTGAGAGAGAGATTCGAATGCCTGCTTACCTTCAATCATTTGCACCCTGGATAGCCTTCCTCATTCGCTAACTCCTGCTTCTGTTCTCACGCACGACGATTCTTGTCGTTCGATGCTGGTCAGGGTCGTGATTGAACCAACCGAAGATTCTGGTGTGGTGGAGGGTTGTTGGGGTGAGGCACGGTAGAGCTCCCAGATTAGACAGCTGCGTCTGGCAGGATCAAGAATGTAGCGGTAGGAGGACGAGGGGCGAAAGATTGCGCCTGGGGCAGAGTCCAGTATCAATTGAGCGCAGCGCGCACTTCAAAGGATGACAAGCAAAAGCTTGCCTTGGACCAGCCAGCTGGAAGAGAAAGTTGGTGTCGGCTGTGGTGGTCAAGGCAGAGAAAGATAGCAAGGCAAGGAGAGCAGCTAGAGAGATATGGGTAATTACTTTTGTTGGTTTTGGTGAGGCGCAAGCAACGGACTTCAACCACACTACCTGACTGCTGTTCTGCCCTCTCACCTCTCACTAACTCTTCTCAGACTCTATCCACTCGGTCGAATCAATCGACTCGAATCGACTCGACACACTCACTCGACTCCCCGCAATCACGGGGAAGAAGAGGGAGGGGAGAGACGGGAGTAGTTGTGGTGGTGTGCGGGATGGATGAGATCCTGGCGGCGAGGATATAGAAGGGTTGGCGAGGGCCGAGAGGCAACTGCAGGCCAAAAGACAGGGGAACGGGTCTCGCCCGAAAGTGGCTTGAATACTTGTAGGTATGCCAGGAATTCCAGGTGCACGCGGTACAGTACAGTACGGCCACACACAAAATTGCAGATGAGATGCACGATGCCCTAATTGGCTTGGTATGTTGACTGAAGAGGACTGGTTGAAGTATTGACCAGGGGAGATGCGTGCCGCTAATCGAGAGCAATGCAGTTCTGTGCAGCTCAAGATCCAGAAATAGGTAATCAAACCAAAGTTTCCAACAAACCGCTACTATATGCGAACGAGCAACAAATTAATCAATCAATAGCCAATCGATCGATACCGGGATATATTTCGAGAATCCCGGTACTGAGGTCTTGACCGAGTGGCAGGGCCGCAGAAACTCAAATGATCAGAACAGATCAACTGCCGGCGGGCAAATTGATTCGTATGAACCTCGATTCAGCAGACGAAAATTGTCAAGACAAGAAAGACCAGATTGGCAAATGGCACAGTCTGCTCGTCGTATAATTTTGACTTTGCCCTGGATGTGCGCAATGTCGATCTATGGTTATTGGTCCTGGAGGGAATGTGATGCACGGCGGTGCGGCGGGCGCTGTGATGTGCTGCACTGTGATGCGGGATACACTGAGCTGAGTTTGAAGAAAGTATGGTACTGTCTGCAAAGCAACTTTCCGGATTCGAGTCCGTTAGATATCAGTTCGTCTACGTCGATTCAGATGTGCTTTCCCCCTCTTCTTGGAATTTGCGAGATACAAATTCCAGCTCGCCTCACAGATCCGGCTGGTATATCTGCCTGCTGCAGATAATCGGAATGTTCTTTTGTTGGACCGTAATGTTGATGATTGGAGAGGAGCAAACTTCCAGGCAAAGAAAAAGTCTTCCCGCGATTCGACAGAAACCCTCAAGACAGGAACAGCCAACGAGCAACGTTGGGCAGAAGGCGGTACGCGAATATAGATTGATCTGGCCCGGAGACAAATCTGGCCTGCGTTGATTTGGGGGCCGGATCTTGGAGCGAGCAGGCAAGCAGGAAAGCTAATCTGGGAAATCTCCGTCCGGCTGAGAGGTCTTGCTTCCCCGGAGGACTAGCGTGGTATTTGCTTCCCTTTTTCTGGGATTGTATTTCTGGATTCTACCCGGTCGGTCCAGGATTCTCGATTGGATGTTGAGGACAAAAGTGAGACCAGGCCTGTTGAGTGAGTGATGGGGCAGCGAGTGAAGCAAGGACTCGATGTGATTGATTGAGCGAGCGAGCGAGACGAATTCAATCGAGCCTTGACTTCTTCGAACTCGACCAAGGAAAAGCGCCAATCGTAGAGAATAAGGAAGTCGTGTCTCGATTGCGGAGAAATGTCCGGGTGGGAATCAGTGGATGACAGATGTTGAGGTGCGTATTTCGGAACAGCTGAGCTTGGATCTGCAGGGCTGCAAAAGCAAACAATCAAGCAGGAAATGTCTGCTGAATGCTGATGCGCGACAGTGCGGTGCGGTGCGGATGAGGTAGGTGCCGGTGTGCTGTGCTGATGGCTTGCTTGCTGCAGGTGGTGGTGGGAAGTTGGGGTCCTGGTTGGGTCTATTAAATGAACCCTGGATTAGCCACCTGCGAAGGAGGAGAGACAGTGTGGATGCCTGCCTTCGAGCCTTGCTTCTCACGGCTGATCCAAAATGCTGGGTAGTACTCGCGTTCTAAGAGGAGAACAAAATGTTTGATTCAGAGTCGAGACCAAGTTGTCAGACCCGGTGAACAGTTTCCGACTGTCAGAGTATGATTGAGACTTTCCAAGGGTCTTCGAAAGAGCGATTGGCAGTTGTGCGCTCTTTGGTGAAGGTATTGCTAATGAGTCCGTGGGGGCTCCTCGTTGCCGCAATTGAAGGTTGAAATTTGGAGACGAGAGATTCGGTACTCGTAAGATATTTGACACACTCGAACTTGAATCGGAAGGTACGACTGAACCTCCCCGAAGATCAAAATTGATGCTGAAAGACGTGTCGGTCGATGGGAGGAGTCGATGGTCGTATCTGATCTTCTAGTATGTACTCGGCCAGTATCTGACTGTGTTGTCTTGCTCCGACACACGATCCAGAGTGGTGGAGGGTTGAAGATATATGTTTGTTCTGACTGTTGCAGGCCCTCTTGTTGAAGAGTGATAGCCAATAATGAACAAAACGATTGACGCTAAGACACTCGCGGAAAGCTTGAGTTGAGTGGCCCTGACTCTTTATTGTCTTAGCTGTGGAGATTATTGGATTGACTTTGGATGGATATTGGCACGTCGAGGCGTTGTTGATTTCTATCTCAAATCAAGTCAATCGAATGTTAGGACGCAGCTGACAGACCCTGTCTGTATCTGCCTGGAGAAGTTCTAGCAATGGGGTGCTTTGCTACTTTAGGAAGGACTTGTACGCATCAGCTATCGCAAAATCGGCGAGGAGACAGATACAGGTATCGTGACCTCCGTGAGCTGAGCTAAAATCGAGCGAAAGGACCCTTGGCGACGACCGGAGTTATTTCACGACAGGTAAGAAGCTAGATCTCACCTGTTGAAGAAGTTGAACAAACGAATGATGGCGTGAAAGATCCTAGCTCTGTCCTAGACCCGAGCAAGATTAGATTCGGGTGAGCTAGATCTAGCGATTCTGGCGTATACTGGACCGGACTAGACTCTAAGTACTAGGATATGACAGATCGAGGGGCGAGAACGTTTGACAATTAAGGTTTAGATTGGCGCAATCAAGCGCACCAAGGGAATGGAGTAGTGGTAGAACCTATGGATGGTATGTTCTTGAAACGTTGACTCGAGGGGAAGTCAGAACTGAGTACCCATTGTAATCTTTATCTACATTCGAGCAAATGTATCCTTGCGATGCTCCTCCTTCAAACCAAACCAGACTATCCATAAATTGACTTCCTTGACTTCTTCTGACTTGCAGTTGGCTTGCTTGCTGCTGGATAATGGCTGCTTGCTTCGCATGACTGCTTGACAGATAGCCTGCCTTGCCCTCATTACACGACAGTAGATCTAACGGACTAAGATCCACGATCCATGGTTCTATTCCACATAACTCGTTTCCTGGTTCCAACGCGATCCACTATCCCGCCTTCGACAAGTCCTTCCGCACCTCCATGTAAGGCTTAAGACAACTTAAGTTATAGCTTCGGAAACAGAAAGATACTTCAGCTAAGTATCATCAAACAATACCGCAGCGTCGTCTTCATTGTTTGGTCCCCGAAGGCGAGTATTCTTCCAAGATGGAAGCCATGTCAGAACTTGAAAAGGTGCAGGAATCTGCCAATCATGCGCACATGCAGGATTGGAATGCCGAGGAGAGTTGACGCGGGCAGAAGCAACGTCCCGTCAATCGACGGATGCTACGAATTTTAAGTCATGCATCCCTCCTCGACCACTATCAAAATGCCAATCAAAAGCGCATACTCACAAGAATTTCAATCCTCCCCTTCGTTCCTGATCATTCCGAAGCAATCCATCGTGTCCATGCAAGCAGTCAGGATAGTCGGGGTCCAAGATCAATGTTCCTTAGGCGCGCTGTGAAAAATCATAGGATCTCATGTAGTGCACCTACATTGATGGATCTTCGTGCAGTGCATTCAGGGCATGCAGGTGGCAATCCTCTGGCTTGCAGTTTTCAGGACAGGAATATGACAGCTCGTATTCTGTTCAGGCACCGCACACCACTGTGCAGATGGGAGTCGGTAGGGCTCCCGAGGCCTACATAAAGTAGCTTGGAAGTTGGAACTTACTGCTATGAGCCTCACTAGCCCGTCCACACGAGCATGTCACTCATCCCTTCTCCTGCTTTCTCGAAGTTGCAATGTTCGAAAAGCTGCATTTTCGCTTAATTTTCCTAGATTTGGAAATCGTCCTTCTCCCCAACCCGCTCGAGATTCAGCATACGATCGAGATCTTCCTTCGATCCCGTCGACTGTCTTTCTCCAAGTCTACGATGCGAAGAGTTCCAAGATTCATTCTATGATCCTATAAACATAGCTTCGACCATGGAGATCCCTTCGCAATCTGAAGTAGCCAATCAAAACCCGAGTCTTTACGAGTCACCATCACTCATTGGTCACTGAGCGACCGTCAACTAAGGGACCCCACTAGATGTCCCGCCCTTGAAGGGGCGATATACTTCCCACTACATGACATGCTCCTGCATTGCGGGAGGGAATAGGAGGTATCGTGCCAAAGTTCCGGGGACTAAAGCAAAAGAAGAATTGAGAAATTCCGGGGCAGACGTCGCCAACAGCGTCTGCTCGCTCGCGCAAGTTTGCACTGAACTATTTGTGAAGTCATCACCGAATGGAGGCTTGCCATTGAGCGTCAATCTTCCGCGTCTTAAGCCAACAACAAACTAAGAAATAATTGTCCTGATGCGGGAAATTTGCTTCGAACTCCCTGCACACCAAAGATATCATCATAACGAACGATTGACTAGTAAACCACTTGCAGCATCCAAGCTTCAACCAAGCACCTGCTTATTAGACATCATCAGATTACCTGAATCGGGATTTTGCTAACAGCTATTGAGCTGCTTTCGCTCATTCACCAATTACATCCCACTCGCAAAGAACAAATCTAATCGGAAACAGCTGCCGTTAGTACTTTGCTTGGTACTTTTGGAGAGGCCAATCATACTTTCGGCATTTAAGAGTCTAGTACCCGTCAACCATGGTACTTGGGCTTAGTCTTGAGTCTAACGGTGGCAGTTCAGCACTACTACAGCATCCCACATGATGAGCTCACGCCATGCCACCGGGCCTTCAGCCTGCATTGTTCAACGAAACCAAGACAAATAGGGCATGGTGAATGTTGAGGACATAATTAGCAGAGTTGAAGACATTGCGCCGCAGCCCGACACATGGGACGGAACTCGCCCAGCAGAAGATATTGTGTCACCCATAGTATGAATCCCGCCAATGAAAGCGCAGCTCAATTATCGTGAACTCCAGGCAAAACAAACTGGAACGCCATGATCGACTTCGGAGCCTGGCCGAGCAACCTGCGAGCACACATTCCACTTACAGGCCCCTTGCCAGTCGTTGCTTTGCTTCTTGGGACTAGAACGGAACGCCAGGCATGCATCGCATGCATCATTACATCAGCTGCGTTTCCCTAGCTGGACCTCGAAATCTACTGAGATAGGTTAGTATTGTCACTCGGTGATTGGAGGGATTGCCGTGGCATAGGGTTAGCCAGTGCCCGAGACCGCCATCTTCAGCGGGGATGAGCCTATCACTTTTGCTGCAATTCCAGAATATTTCCCAGATACTGCCATACTTTGATTTAATTCCGCACAATCTGCTAGGTACCAAGTTTCATCCGATATCCTGGAAAAGTGCTCTATTTAGAGTTTGATATCGGCGATCCTCTCAGATAGCCAGGTAGACTAGCCCTAGGGGGCTTCCCGCCCGTCCTGTAGTCAGGGCTAGCCACGTCTGTTACTAACACTCCACTCCAATCAGCTTCCTCATCCCCACAGAGGGGCGCCCTGAGCGGTACACTTGCCTCCCTCAAGCCATCGAGGTGCCATCGGGGTCGATGCACAATCGGGGCTGTCGTCCACAATCCAGTTTTCCTCCATAGAACGGCAAAATCCAGGACTCGTCTCTTTCTTCGAATCAAAGCTGCCAATCCCTTTCCCAACAGCAGCCAAAACCACATCTACGCTTACCTGCAGCTGAGCAGGCACTGTAACTAGCTATTCCTATACACCCTGCAAGCCCAGCTTCGAACCGGTCCGGGTCACGTACGGCGTTATGCAGGTGGCCGAAACTCTCGACGGCAGGCAGCGAGGAGCGGAATCTGGCTCTTGCTTGCCTCCACTCATTGAAGCGCCACGTGAAAGGCGCTCCACTCCTTCTTTTTAAAATGTGCTTCTTACGATTGGCTTTGGGAAGTTCTGGCGTGAAGAAATCTAGAACTACTCGGCTACATAGAACACTGCACCCACCATCTCATGATAACCTGCTGAACACAAATATGGGACTCTGATTCATCTTTCTGTTTACTTTCCTGCCGGAAATCTTCACCTGCGTCCGGTGAAAAGAAAATAATCATCGATCTAGCACTAGAAATTCGATCTACGACTCCCGGAACTGACTGCGAGGTAAGCAGGCTTGTCACCCTCATTGGACGAGCCAAGCAGTTCTTCTGTTCTGTCTTTGATGCACTCGGACAGATGTTCCCCGGGCACAGTACTGAGACGTTCGGAACGGTTCGGGCCGAGTCTGCAGTGAGATGTTTGTGAGATAGCCGTCAGCACAAAATGTATCTCCGAACTTGACCTTTGACTTTGGTATTGATCTTGAACGACGTTGGACTCTTATGAGATGAAGTCAGATCCCGATGGATATTCTTGGCATCCATCAAATCCAACTGACGATCCTTTACCAACACTCCTTTCTATCTCGTTGCACAGCAGCGGCAGTGCCTTGGCCGCTCCATCGCGATCTTGTACTTCGTGACAGCTCACTCGATCGCCAGCATAAACACCAGGAGTCACACAAAACTGCCTACCTAACCAATATCAGCGCTTGTCCGCACTGAACATTGCATCCCCGAGCCAGGGCAGCGCGTGGGTGGCATTTCTCGAGATAGGGAGACTAAGATCTAGACTTCTTTCCGAGGTTCTGATAAGAGAATCAGCCAACATCTGACTGCACCCTGAGAAAATGGCTCTGGGTGCTGGCTCCCGGTGTAGAGGCCCGCATGCAGGAAGGATGCAGGAAGGGAAAGAAACGAAACGAAAACCCACGCCACTATTCCTGTGCCGCTGCGGTGCAGGGGGTGAGAGGAAGTATTGGCTTGCTGTGGAAGCAGATGCGGATGCGAATTTGCTCACACGATGTAAGGACTGAAGCTCCGAATGGAAGCGCTTGAAGCAGTCCATTTTTCTTGCAGACTAGTGAGAGGAGAAAGTGAGGTGAGATATGCGGGATGGGATGCATGTTATGCAAGACATCGATATCCCCGTGCACAGGTCAAGAAGCATTCTAGCGCATGGTAGTCAGCGTAGCGGAAGTAGTTTGGTACGGTCTGGTATGACAAAATGAAGGCTGACTTGTGAGAAGCCGGGAAAGACGTTGAGCAGGGCTTTGTATGGAGAGAACCAAGCGTCCTATGGACAAACGGGTGGGAATTGGCCCGCTTGCCATGTGCTGATGGAGAATGGATATATGCATCGACGAATTACGTTGCTCGGAAGGTCATTGGATGATGAGGACCCGAAGAATGGAATTGACATCATTGAGAAATGCACTTCATGAAAAATATCTTTGACTAAAAACAGTGCCACTCGGTTGAACAACTGCAGGTATCAATTCAACAGCAGCATGGCAAGATAAAGGTTTGAATAAGAAGATTTTAAATTCGAAGGGCGGAGAGGAACATTGGTACAAGCTCAAGGTCCAGCTGAAGGTCCACCCCAAAGGTCACTGACAGGCCCTGGCGCTGCTACACGTCCGAGCCCGTGATCAGCGCCGCCTTACCCTTTCCTCACTTGACTTCACGTATTCATTCTCGCTATGACCACACTCCGTGATCTCCATCATATTCCAAATCTTGGTTGCTGAATCTATCAACGTTCCACAGTCCCAGATCTCAATGTCACTCCTGGCGAACCTTCTTCAGGTACAGCACAACACAGCGCGACGGTCCAGCTCACACAATCCCAGGAAAGGGACGAACACCTCTCTCCAAACTGATGAACTATTAGCTCACTGTATACTTTACACAACAGGATGACAATTTGTCAATAAACTCAATAACCTCGAGTACAGACAGCAAAGGAGCTGCGGGCTTGAGACTACCAATTTGCAACACCCAATCCCGCTGTCTCGGAGATCGTTTCCTGAATCTGCTGTAACAAGACAAAACAAAGAAATGTCGTCTCGGGAGTCCTCGCCACCTCATGATGCAACCAATATCAATTCATTCCTCATGCGGTATGATTCATTATAGGGAGCACGCAAGCACGCAGGCAAGAGGGCGAAGCACAGATCTTCTTACATTTCTTCCTTCCTTCCTTCCTACGATCTCAAGCTCAATCGCAGCTTAATGTCTTGCAGTTTGCAGTTTGCTTGCTTGCTTCTTGCCTTTACCTTGCTTCGTTTTCTTTGCACAACCGATCTTTCACCAGCTCGATCCATCCACCCATCTGCTCGAGCTGTCAAGCGGCTATCTGCGGCGTAACCTGAGAAGAGACCCCCAGCATGTCTTGTGTTTCCGTACCTTTCATTCCAGCAACCCAGCTGCCAAAAGCCAGCGCCCGTCAATCAGCCACACACTTTCCTCCCAGCTTCGGACAACCTTCCCGCCCCACTTGCCTCGCTGATGCAATATCAGACTCTCTGCCATCTCCCAGCCATGACCATGGCTATCTCGGGATCTGCTTACCCCATAGGAGACACCTCACCTATTGTCGCACGGGTTACGCGGACATCATGGATTGGATTCGCTCTCTGGATAATTCGGCATTGGGCTTGCAAGTCAAGATGCGCCCATGACGCCTTTTCCCGCCATTCAAAGAGCATATCGAATAACATGGCTGACTGATAAGGATTTTGCAGGCAACCTAGCCGTTCATGTGGGTTTGGTGTCGGGAGCGAAGCTCAAGTTCAGTGTGTCCATCCGCCATCACCTGGCCGCAATATGCCTCACCTTCTCTTCTCTTGCCTTGCCTCGCCTCGCCTCGCCTCGCATCGATGCAAAGGGGTCAGGTGAACTTGTTTGCGAGTTGGAAAAAAGCCCGCTCCTGCTTCCCGATAATGCTATAGTCTGGATGAATACAGATAAAGACGCAAATCAGAATGGGAGTTCGCATGCTGGGTGAAGTGTTCGCATTGAGATTCGTTGGGCATCTTCACATCATCACATGCCCATTTATCGTTCCGTTGAGCAAGCTTGAGGAAAGCATTGGGCTCGCATCCCACGATGCTTCATTCAAAGGGTCTTCGAGCCCAATGCACAACGCAGGAGAGCTCGCTGCATATTGACCCGCAAGGCGCGATGCGAGTAGCCAAGCAAGCGCATGTAATCTGCAAGTGCGATGTGCTGTCCTGGCAGGAGCAGAAATGTCCCTCTGGTTCGTTGAGGAAGTAGCAGAAGACCAGTCTGGTAGCACGAGGCTGATGATCGAGAGATCGTGGGGCTATTCCTCTCCTGGCTGGCAGATCTAGGTCACCTCAACTCTATCTTGGCGTCAATTATGCCTCAAGTCAAGTCATGTGGATTTGCATCGCCTTCTGTCAGTGCCTGACCTTTCCGATTCCAGTTTTGGACTTGCCTTCGCTTCGCCCCTATTTTTCTCGCTAAGCTAGTCAATCTCCACTCCGTACCATGATTCCAAAATAGTTCCGAGAGAGAACACGCAATGCAGTCGGCGACGTCGGTGATTTGCAAAAAGCACCGAGACCAAACAAATCGACCAAGGTAAAGTCGACTCCGAAGCCAAAAAACGGGGAATACCCAGAAAGTTCAGGGACCTCACATGAATGAGCTGAGACCGTTACACCATCGAAAGGCGCTACCGGCACTCACTTAGAGCTAGCCTCTACGGAGTGGTACAATAGCTGCAGAACTATTTGTTAGTCTCATTTTTCTCCTAGGCTTGGAAATTAGACGTAGGCCATCAACGGCCGCTCCGTCAGTGAGTCTCCACTGCAGAAACCAAAATCAGAGGAGCAAGGCAGGAGCCAGCGCAAGACATCGATTATAGAGGCCGTATGATCGAAAGCACATGCCAGATATTGGCATGAGCTTGCTCTCACATTTGTATCCACTATACTTCGCCGCAATCGACTCCCTTAAGCGGCACGCCAGACAGACCAAGCTACCGTAACAAGCAGGGGCTGATTCAAGCTTCAAGGACTCCTGGCATGTCACTCAACTGAGTTCCCAGAGCCTCTCGAGACATTCAGATCAAGCCTTGCCTACTTCGCATATAGTTGGGGAACTCCATTCCTAATTCGGAGACTCCGGCCCTAACGTCGACCTTGTTCCGACAACCACCAAACTTGCCATCATTCTACTTCCTTGCCTCTCAGCAGCACTTGCCCAAACTCAAGCCAAAACAGAACTCTAACCTCCTCAAATTTAATAGCTGCAACAATCCTCACAGTACACACCAAACCAGAGTATCGGGACAGATGTCTCAGCTCGCTAGCTCACCTCTTTCCATTCTGGTGTTCAACCCCGAACCAGCTTCATGGATCCTATCAGATTCCAATGGCCGTCCAGATGCAAACAATGTCTTATACGCAAGTGTGTCTCGCATTTGCCCATTCGGTATCCTTGAGTGACCTGGGTGACCAGTAAGTCGAGCAGGGATCAGCTATCCCATTTCCTGGGACTCGAGGCAGCACTGTACTCGGCGTTTCGGTTCGCAGAGAAGCGTTGGGATCTGTATGATGTGTACAGTAGGATCCAGGGTTAGGGAAGGCCTTGTTAGGTTTGTGAGACCGCTGGTCATGTCACCACATGTGTCTTTGAGGGTAAATTAGCAACAATTTTATGCAATTCCAAGTCTGCGTCAGTGATGCGCCGACTCTTGAGCAAAGTGCCTATCGTGTGTGAAATATAGTGAAGTCCTCGGGACGAAGCAGAAATAGACCTTCTCGGACTTTCTCGGTTTCGACATCTGATAGGAGCATGATCTTCGGACTGGTCGTAACCTTCCTCTGGAGCCAAAAAAAAGGCGAAGTATCTCATTATCTCATCATTCCTCACCCCATGAAACCCCTACTTCGTCCAGACTCCTAGTTCCAGTAGCCTCCTCCACGCCGCTCCTAGTGCCCAAGGCCTTTCGTAGTCCCATCTACTAAAGACGCGTCCCAAAACAAGCTTAACAAGACATGACCTCCACTTCAAGCACACAACATGAGCCCCAGGAAGAAGGACACGCGTCCTCTGACTCCCTCCCTCCCTTCCACCCTTTAACAATTCCCAATCCTGAATCCATGCAGCTCATCAGCGGCACTTCGATACACTACCGCGGACTGCCAAGCCTAGCGCTCACATATCGGTCCTTTTCTTCCCGAGAGATCAGCTCAGCTCTGGATCAGCCTCGTGCTATCACTGAATGGGGCCATTCCAAATCAGAAAGCAAGTACCTGGACGAGGATCAGAGGATGACTCAAGCGCGAGGATTAAGTGCACTAGCTGAGACAGTAGACTTCCAGGATCGCAGGCCATGAGAAGCTTCAGCCCATCCTCTTCCATCCTCCTTGGATTCTGAGGTTGGGTTTTGAGCCCAGTCAAACCAAGTAGAATTCACTTTCGACTTCAGGACACGGTCTTGAAGAAATACACTGTAAGTTGGCCACCCGGAAGAAATCTTCTCATCAGAAGCCACCGAGCTCAACCTTCCCAGAATCCCAAACTCCTCACAGCTCACTCTCGTGTATGCCAGCAGTGGCAAGCACCGCCCCCAGGGAAATCCTGAAGCACCTCAATCCAGAAGATTCGGATGTGCGCTCAATGGACAAAAGCAGTAATTCCCTCCAGTGCCACGACATACGCAGGCGATAAACCATCAACACCACAATGCAGCCTGACTTAAAACATCTTCCCTGTCTACCCAGCTAACCCATCTAATCCATCTTATTTCCAACCTCACCTCGTACGAAAATCACCAGCTCGTGCCCAATTTCGGAGGAAAATCCGATATCTGATCTTCATTGCTTCGAGTCTTCGACCATGTTCCCCTAAAGAATTCAGAACAGTAGAACTGCACAACGTCTACCAGGTAAAAAACACATGGGCTAGCATACACGCTACCATCTAGACATAGAAGTCCCTAGACCTGTGGCCTATCTCGATGGAGGCGTTCTCGCGAAGCCTCACAGGCTGAAGTGACCCAGCAAGGCAAATACTGCCACCACCAAAAACACCTAGCAGGTAGCAAGAAGTAAACAAAAGCATTTCCTCTCGGATCAATCGACGTCAGAAATCAACAAACCTAAAGCTTACCATGGCCTTCACCGTGCCCCCTAGCCTGCCTGTTTCTAGATTACATCCAAACCCCATCCTCTTACTCCTACTCTTACCTCCACTCCATTCGTTCCCATTCCCTGCGTTAGCTGTCCGTAATATTCCAACATTTCAAACTCAAAAATATCCCAGACCATTCCCAATATAGAGACAGACATGAGTGACACACAAAATCCCAACATAACCTAGCCCAAACCCCAGCTCACCTATCTTCGAGTATCGCCTACCCCCTCGGACCCTTACCCCTACCCTTCTCTTGACCTCAAAACCCCAAATCCACCCTAAATCTAACACACAGCACAGCTAAATCCTGACTACGTATACACAGATCGGCCCTAGCGGATGATACGTTGCATCCATCTATCCATCATGACCTGCACTGGGTTGGGCTGGTATGCTGGTTGTGTATTGTTGTACTTTAAACTGTTGTACTGAGACTAGCGGTAGAGAGCAAGGTAAGGTAAGGTAAGATAAAGAAAGTGGGAAAGTAAAGAAATTAGGGTAAGGGAAAGGGAGGCACGGGTAGCTACGGGAGGAGATGTACTGTAACGAGAGGAAGAAGCTAGTTTGGAAGAGGGACTGAGATCGGGATTGAGAATTGGGATTGGAGCTGGGGAGTGATAGGTAAGTGATAAGTGCGATTGGCATTAGAGATAGCGGTGTTGATGATAATGGATGATTCAATAAGTGATTGAATGGCGTGGGAAGTCGATGGATTTGTCTGGGATCCCACTTGGGGACGATTGTGGGATTGGAAATTGACAATTGGGCAAGGGGGTTTGTGTCCGGGATCGGGAGCTTCACTTGCCAGATGAGCTATTGTGTATCAACATCTGGATTCTTTGGAAACGTCTCTCTGATCTTCTGTCGATGTATAGAATACTCAAGAATAGACAGACCGAAGTATAACTCCCCTGCTGTTTCGAGCTCCTCGGGCTCAGGTCGCATCCATCGAGGATAGAACCAGCGTTCGATACGGTACCATCATTGATCCCAAACACTCATTCTCTCCACAGCACGCTCATCCCTTTCCTCCAGCGGGTCCAGCACAAACGGTCTCGTCCACTGACTTTCTCCGACAAAGTCCTTATTGCCCAACCCCTCCAACGCATTCCTCTTCCTCTCGTTTTCCTTCCCACCTCCACGCCATAGATTCCTATAGACCTCCCAGTCATCTTTCTGGACATCAATCCAGTTCATAGGCCGACCGAGAGTCTTATTACGGCGCATCCACCACCGCAGCATCTCTTCCGTGATGGTAGCTTCTCTATGAGCCATAACGAAGCGCGCAACATCGCAGAACTCGCTGTCCTCGGTCAATTCCATGCCGCTGTGAGCTTTCAGGATGCGGAGTCTCGTCCATTGCGTGCTCCAGTCTACGTATCTTTCTGATTGACCGCCCATCCATCGCAGGGCCCGTAGCCAGTGGGTACATCCAGTGAGATCCAGGTATTCAAGACCGTGTAGACGATCAGCGAGTCTGCGAAGGACGTCTGCTGCTTCGGAGAAGTCGTTATCTAGAGAGTGCGAATACATGTTGGTGCCTCCGTACTGGATCTCTTGTCCATGGGCGGACTGGACAACAGCTGTTTTGGCATTGGGGGTCAGGGAGGGAACTGGCCAGAAAGCCAGAGAAAGGTGCGTCAACGTCGGGATGTGTTTCGCGAACGAGACCAGTCTTGGCCATGAGACAGTCAAGGCTGGATGAGACAGAGATAAATAAGTTAGGCTCGGAATTGGTGCTGATAGTGATTGGGACAATGAACTATCCTCCCAGGACAACTCCTCGGAAGTGATATTGGCAGGTGGAGCTGGATATTGTACCAATTCGATGAGCTGTTTGAACGAAACCGAGTTGCCCATAGCCCCAGAGAGATCCGCTCGAAAGAATCTCTCGTTCTTCTCTCCTGGGTCAAACTCTGGGACTTCTCCGTCTTCGAGTGGAGGTAGCGTAAGGATATTTTTCAACCTGGAGGATGTTAGCACTGACAAGTCCCTTTGACCCATTAGATCCACGCATGTCTTTGTGAAAGTTTCCAACGCAACGTTCGCGAATTCACTGCAGAAGGGAGACGCACCCTTCAAATCCCACCCCGTCGTCAGGTCCATACACAGCAATATAGCTCAAGAGCTTCATCCTCATTCCAGTCGGTAAGTCTGCCAGGTTATTTTTCTCATATTCGCGCACATATTCCCAGTGTCTCGCCATCTCTCTCAAGCACATATCCTGCAAGCTCTTGCCCTGGCGCTCCTCCTCTGGCAACCCAGGTAGATGCCTAACATCTGTCGGCAGTATTCTTTCCTGTGAGCGCCTACTGCCCAGTGGACCATATCGCGAACCTTCTAGCCAGCTGCGAGGAGGCGCAGGGCCTGGGGGTATACGTCTGCCATTTGCATCGAATCTGCGATTCCTGGCGCGAGGAACGGGAGTTTCGGGCTGCGACAGCAGGTGGCGGATCTGCGGCGGGAGAGTCGGGGTAGTGACTGTCGCCGCGGCAGGCTTGGAGGAGATACTAGATCTGCGAAGTGAGGAGATGAGGTCATTCACCGTGGGCTGGGCATCGTTATCTGCGGAGCAATGTCAGTGAATATTGATGTGGGATGGCGGGGTATTCATAGAACCTACGATTTGACGAGCTCGAACTCGTCGCAGTTGAACTTAGAGATGGGTGAACAGTACTTGGAGGCTTTGAGTATTGCGATGTGAATCGTTTCTTTGGCATGGATGAGGTTGAGGATTCTCGATTCTTGTGCCTGGGGAGAGAAGAGGAGGAGTTCGAGGAGGGACCTTGGATGCGAGATGATGCAGTTCCATGTGGGGAGCTCATCGTGGAGCACGCTAGTGTTCGAGTCACCTCTAACCTTGAGTCACTTTTTGAGAATTGTATCTACTATACACGAAAATATGCCCCCGAGTCTGTCGATACTAGGAATTTCAATTTCTAAACTTCATTAGTCCCGGGGTCACTTCTTTCTTTATTGTCTCGTCTTCGCTATTTCCGATATGAAAGTCGGGCTTGGAAAGAACTGGTGGAGCAAATCGTCCACCTCGTCCCTTCGCTCAACATCCTACAGTACCTAGGTACCCATCCGCATGAAGCCCACAACTGTCCGACAAGTCTGCCGTCTTCTCCTTCTGTCAACATTGTGTCTGCTTCTGTGACAATCACGAGAGATTTTGCCCTTAATGCTTTGTAAATTAGTAGCTCTCCATACTCGATTTGGTAGACACTCCAGAATCATGGCAACCTGCTAATTGTGGGCAAACAGGGCACTGCAAACCGTTTCTCAAAACTTGCTGTTGAGCACTTATAGCTATCATAAGTGGATGCATAGCTGCATAGCTGCAGCTACCCATGAAGTGGTGTTCGACTTTCTTGACGAAGATCGTGGAAGCGAAAGCTTCCAAAATTCCGACAGCAAGCTCCTGCGAGTTCTTGAAAACCTTACGGCGCCCTTGCATACCCTAATCCACCCCAGATCCAGATGGCGAAGTCTTAATTGGAGAGAGCGTGCCAAGACTTCGAAAACGAGCTGACTGAAGTTTATCTTCATATGGGGAAGCTCGGGGATACCACCTGTCGTCCCTGCAGTGAACTAATTTCTTATGCCATATCTCGGCCACTTCTTCAGCGAGAAGTTCTTGGAATTCGCTGATCATGTATATCCTTCTACCCGGAATCTCCTGCTATCTTTATTGTCTGTTTTCCTCTAATTGGCATGCTGTCGGATGACGTCAAATTGACTGCGTCCATTTGTACGTTTCAATGATGGAACTCCATCGAGCTATTCGTCTAGAATTTAAACATCGCTTTGTGCTCAACCATTCCAAGTCAATCATCTCTGCTTCTGCGGAAGATTGTATGATCTCACGCTCAATCGCAAGATCGTTGCTCTGTTCGGAGATTTCGAGGGTTCTTTCTGTTCGTCGTTTTCATGTCAACCTTGAGAATGAGCGAGGTTCAAACATCATGACTGACTCGGTGCAACCATCCCGAAAAACCATGCACGCCACGGCTCGGATTCAGGCACAATCTTCGTAATACTGGCGCGCTTCTCTCTTTCCCCAGTTCCAGTGGACGGAGAAAATATATAAATCTGCCATCCCCCGCAGTCCCCGCATACCATCACTTGGCATTTCTTGGTTGTGGGCTCGGGGTAAAAGCTACCGGTGACGCCTTCTAATTTCATTCTGTATAAATAACAAGATAAGTTCGTAAGTCTTTTGCGTTTCATCTTTGTACTGGTCCAAAGATCTGGAGTGTGTTGCAAAATGTTGTTTTCGCAATTGTTTACGACGGCCCTGCTCGGCGCAGCCACAGTTTCGGCTAAATATATCGTCCCTGGCGCGAGATGGAGAGATACGAATGGAGATCTTGTCAATGCACATGCTGGTGGCGTGACTGTTGACAAGAATGGCACATTTTGGTGGTTTGGCGAATATAAGGTCCAAGGACAGGAAGAAGGTGGTGGTGTCTCGGTCTACAGTTCTGAAGATTTAGCGACCTGGACACATCATGGTTTTGCTCTTGGTATGTTTGGAACCCTACAATTGCTCTCACGGGAGATTGGTTGTGGCCAGCGAAGGGAGCTGATTATATCTTCGGTCTATAGAACCAATTGAGGGCCATCCATACATCGATCCAACCGCAATCATCCAACGACCAAAAGTCGTCTACAGCGAAGCCCTAGAGCAATATCACGTTTGTCCCCTCCACTGGCTTTCCTGGGAACATCCCAATTAACAGTCCTAGATGTGGTGGCACGCCGATAACTCAACCTATGGGCTCCTCCTCCAAGGTCTCGCCACTTCCAAAACCATTGGGGGACCCTACACATTCGTGAACGCAACCTCCCCGCTCGGGAACTGGAGTCAGGATTTTGGTATTTTCACCGACTACAAAGACGGACGCTCATACTCACTCTACTCGAACGGCGACCGCAAAGAAGGCCGTGATGTTTACTTGACTAGTTTCAACGAGGACATCACGGATTTGGATGAGGTGGTGCACAGGTTCGATAAGTATGATCTGGAGGCACCAACGATTATTCAGACGGAGAAGAGTTATTATGCGTTGATGAGCCATAAGACGGGATACAGACCAAACAGTGAGCTTTCGAATTCGATTCGGTGCAAGCTGAGGTGCAGTGCTGACAGAATGCTCTTTGCAGATGTTGTGGCTTTCCGTGCCGATTCGCTTGCCGGACCTTGGTCTCAGCCATTCATTGTTTCGCCGTTGAACACTAGAACGTATAATTCCCAATCTGGATTTTCGATGAGGATCAAGGGAACCAAAAAGACAACGTACTTGTATATGGGCGATCAGGTAAGCTATCAAACCCGCGGCCATTCCCCTGGGGACGGTCCCATACGGCGCAATTGCTGATGCCGAGTTCGTGTAGTGGGACTCCAACTCCCTATGGGAAAGCAGATATATCTGGCTCCCAATGGAAATCGACGATCGAAAGAAGACGCTGGATGTCGTGTGGTATGACGTGTATGATCTGAATGTGTACGTTCTCACATTCTTGCTCTGTTTCGAGCACCCGAAGAATTCCCCTCAATTGACTCTATCATTACAGCCAGACAGGAGAATACAAAGGCATTCAGGGGAAGACTTATTATGGCAAAGATGCGGTGGTAGCTGGCAATGCTTTCAAACAAGAGGCTGTACGTTCGATTACGCATCCCAGCTCATATATAGGTCAATGCTGATGTGGAATTAGAACTTCGCAAGTGGTGGTGTGATCGTCACCGGCATCTACGGGAATGACAGCAGCGTGACGTTCGAAGGCATCGAGGGTACTGGCAAACCACAATGGGTGTCTTTCTACTACCAGAGTAAGTATTTGCGTCCTTCAAAGACTGGTAATTTGGCACTAACACTTTCCTCTAGACACGGATGACATGGGTTTCGGCGACCAACGTAAGTCTTATAATTCCGAGGACCATGGTCCATCCTTTCACGTTTCCCATTCTATTGTTTCTCCTTCACTGCCCCTTCATCGCCCTAACCCATCACTAACATTTATCTCCCACAGCTGGTGGAACACCCGACCGCATCGGTGGAACCTGGCAACTCCGCCGCATCTCCAGCGTAGTCGTCAACAATGACACCTCAATTGTGCACACGCTCTTCCAGCGCGATACGCACAAAGGCATAATCCTATCAACACCTCTTCAGCTCACTCTCGAAAAGGGTAGAAAGAATTCCATCACGGTGAGAGGGCTGTGGAATGGGTTCGATTACAAGGGCGCAGATTTGGATAGAATTGTGGTTTACCCACCTGAGAAGTAGAGGCTGGGAGTGGAACAGCTTTTACGACCTTCCGGAATAGAATATATTCAATAATCATCTCCGAAAGACTCGCAACGTTTGGATATGTGCTGAAATGATGCTTTGTTGCGCTTCGCCCGCCGTTGTCTACCTCCCTCAGTGGGAGTGAAGACAGGAGACCACAAGCGAGTCAAAATGCCCGGACTTCCATGGTCTGGCCTGACCTGGCCTGTCACAGCCAGAACACCAAAGCCACGATTAGTACCCGAAGCTAACGTGAATTTTTCCTCATCTAACGACCAAGCCGTTCAGGCAAGATAGTCAGTCTACTGTACAGAATCTCAGATCACGTCCACCCCGCTTCCCCTCAGCTCGCACATCATGGACTCGGACATATTATCTCGTATCAATCCGCAACAAAAACGACCTCAAATGCTCCACGGCCTTCTCGGCAACAATGTTGAGATTTTTCGACTGTTCCAGCAACTGGATGCAGCTGAGCAGACTGTTGATTAGACTTGATGTTTCGACTTGGTCGACCGAGCGTGGGATCTCAGACGCGATGATTAATCCTGCGCCGTAGAGGCGCAACGTATATGTCCTGACAATACTGGTCAGCTTCCAGATCTAGATGTAGAGGTTTAATTTACGTACATGTACCGTCTCTGATGAATCGGCATATCCGCTCCCTCCAAAAGCATGATCACCGACTGTGCTGACTGCAAACATAGACTCCTTCTCGGCAAGGATGTCGGAGGTGAGTCTGACCAGAAGTTGCGACACTCATAGTTGATTCTGGACCGGAGGAGAAGTAAAATCATGATGAGATCGACTCGCTGCCATCTGATCCATGGGTATTTATCTTCGAGGTCTGTTGATTGAGGGACGTTTTCTTCGCGGGGTTGAAGATGAGCTGGGAGTGACTCGATAATATCTGCTAGACCTTCGTCGGCTATGCGGACGAGGACTTCGAGCTCGGTGGTTTTCTTGCGGATGCCTTGGGTGAAGCGATGGTGGACTAGGGCTGTCTTGCAGAGGATGTTGTGATACCACCACGGTGAAATTACTTCTGATGGGGGCTCGGTCGAAATCAAGCCTCTTTCTAAATCTGCATCGTCGACAGGGAGTGGAAGTAACACTTCGAAGTCATCCTCGGATATGCTCGGTCGATGTGTTGCAGGATTCAACCTAGTTCCAAGTCAGCGAAGCAAGGCAAGAAGAACGATGAAGTTTTGAGAGGCAGACCACTCGCCAATTACAAACACCCACCACAGTCTCTTCGAGACTTCGGAATCAATCAGTGAATGCTCCGTGCCAGCCTTCAAGGGCATTTCAAGGTCATTGGCGATCTGGATTCCGATTGCCATTAACCTGTTCCGGAACACGATGTCTCCTACTGCATTGCAACACATTTGCAGGATTCCAATAGCCTGGACATGCATGAAATCGCTGCTTCTTGTATACTTGGCAACTTCGAGGCAGTACAAGCTTGCACTGTACCAGGTATGCAAGAGCGAGTTCAAATTGCCCGATACTGTAGATGTTAGTACTGGTTTGATAAGAAGTGATATCTCTGACTTGCCGTGAGGAAGGATCGATGGATCCATATTGTCTTCATCGCTCGTTAAAATCGCTGCCTTCGACATGATCAGACTTGTCATAAACATCACTCTGATCTCTGTCCAGTCGACTCACCGTCAAGAGAGCGAAGTATATCGCCAACCAAGATGCATTTCTTTCCCGAAGCCGCCCTCCAGATTCAAGAATCTCCCAGAACTTTTGATGTTCCGCTTCGAAGTTCGTGTAATTGACGGCGCAGTGGATCCAAGAGGTCCATAGCTTTCCATGCTGGATGAGTTTAAGACTCTGTGTACGACTTGGCATGTAAATGTCATCCCATGTTTGGACGACAGATATAAACTGGCTTGGGAAGACGAGAGACATGAGTTTCTGCGGATGGTTGATCATGTCGTCTGTTGAAAGCTCTCCTGCAGTGAAGCGATGTTCATGATTTCCAGAGACTGAAGCGAGGCCAGAGCGTTCATCGACCAAAAATATTGGTGTATGTATTTGGGGTCCATCACTTTTGGCCCTAAAGATTGTATCAAACAGTCAAATTAAGGTACCCAGCTGTCCAGGAAAGGGGGCCTTTACACTGTAACTACCCCGCGGACTAGAACAACTTCTCGCGTGCATCGCGCTGCTTGACCTCTTTTGGTGCATGGCTTGCAAGGAATGCCTTTGTCACACTTGATCTTCCTCGAAGAGCATTCTTTGCAGCTTCGTGGAGCTCTTTGTGTATGACGCATTTTCGCGTCCGAAAGCCGAGCTCACCGAAGCTCACAGCTGCTATTTGTTGAAACCATCAATATCTCCTTCCACCTTAGTCTTCGATCTAGAGTGTGATCTGCAACTTGTGTGATTGTTAAGACCAGTATGGGCCTTCCATTGAAGACTGATACGGGTATTAGAGATCGCCGAAGTTGGGGGTTAGAGAAGAATTGGGTACGATAAATACGCTGCAGAACGCATTATGGAGCATGCTTTGTCGTTTAGGTACATAGCCGATGGGTCAGCTGCATTCCCCTCACGGGAACTCTAACCTAATTCCTTATCTGAGGAGAAACATCTTGATACATTCCTAAATACAGCCATATTTCTATCTCGATCATCGTGATCATTGCTCACGAATCATTCAGATGCAATCCAGAGGCCCCAGATCCCCGATAAAAGCATTGTCGAGAGGTTAATACTCCTAGGCACAAAAGTGGGATACCGGCCCCCTCGTCAGCACCAGACTGTCATGGCCGCCCCGCCAGACACTTTCCATTACACATAGGACCCGTTTGCTCATAGCTTGAGTACAAGACGACATGCCACGGCCTAAAATAAGAATAGAAGACCGCCAACGCGCAGTCAAAGCATGTATACCTTGCAAATCATCCAAAAAGCGATGTGATTCCAAGGTCCCGTGCGGTCCTTGTATTCGGAGGACAAGCGAGTCAGCTTGTATCTATACGGAAGGCAGACAGAAGAAAAGACGGATCTCACAATCGGCTTCTCAAACAGATGACAGTACTGTGTTGATACAACAACTTGATACGAATCAGACGACAACCATTCGACCCCACCAGAGATCTTTAAGCAATAGCTCCCACCAACATGAGCATGGCCAGGCCATCGATGTTTCGACAGGCGCCAGTCATGGATTTGTCGATGAGGATTACAATTTCGATGATCAGAATGGGGAAGATGTGATCGATCCTAACATTGGATGTGATAACACTGTGGACCACTACGATGATGACCCCGCACCTGTGGAGGAGAATTCGGCCCCTCGAAGCCGACTACTATTTAATTCCAAAGGAGAAAAGGGTAAGGAAGCTTAAAAACTTCATAGATCTGGGCTAACAGATCCAGTCTACGTCGGGAATGCTGCAGCGCTGGCTTTCCTGCAGTTTCTTCGTCAGATTCTGTCCAAGCACATGGGTCCATCCCATTTCACGGAGAACAGGTTAGGCAATGTTATGCTTGAAGCTCAAATTCCAGGCGAAGGATTGCCAGATTTTGAGGAAGATATCCAACATAAACGGATATTGGTTGATAACTTCTTTCTGGCCGTGAGTTCTTCGAACTGATGTCCTGACTGCCATTGCTGACAAAGCTAGTCCAGTGGTATTTTGGACCTCTACACGAGGTCTGAGGTGTACGACCTTCTTACTGACATAGATAGCATGAATGAGAATAAAGGGCTTCTCTATCTTGTCTTCGCGATAGGAGGTCAATGTCGGGTTTCGAGTCCTCTCAGCTTGAATTACTCGCAAAGATATTTCACAAGGGGGCAGCAGATTGCATTCGAGGGAATGCTTGAAGACCCGAGCATAAGGTTGATTCATTCATTCCTCCTAATGGCTTTTTACCTACTTGGTGCCTGCCGCAGAAACGCTGCGTTCATGTACCTGGGTATTGCTGCCAGAGCTGCACATGCTTTGGGACTACATGATCCTGATCAGTATTCTGCACTTTCTCGCCCAGAGAAGGGTCTACGGTAAGTTTCTCATGAGCGGACGGTTGCTTACAGATGCTAAATACTCCTAGCTTACGAACATGGAAGAGCCTACGAGTCCTGGACGTGATGACCAGCTCCATTTTAGCTAGGCCATCCGCCTCATTGTCAACAAGGCCGGACACAGCCATCGCCAAGTTGAACAGCGACGACCGCACATTCGCGAAGACGGCTACAAATGCGAACTTCGAAATATGTTCGATCATTGAAGAAGTGCTACAGTACATCATGCAACAGACTACCCTGGATTCTGAAGCCACACAGATTTTGCTGCAGAAGCTGAGTACGTGGAGTGCAACCAATCTCTCACCAGAAATGCGGATCTGCTCGGTCGGAACATCCATTGGGTCGACCGAGCACGAAAAGGTGCTTGGGAATATTCACACTGCTTGCGTCTACTACTTCACAGTAATGCTTCTTACACGGCCATTCTTAATCCGGTATCTGATGTCGCGGCTTTCCGCAAAGTCAAATATCAGCATCGACACCAGTTCCGAGCCAGCTAATCTGTCGGCCTTGGCGCAAGCGTCCATCGATGTTGCTGTTTATATGGCACAAACCTGTCAGAACGCCATGTCAGCTGGCCTGATCATCGATAATATGTGTATATTGAAGTAAGCCCTTCCAACCCTTTCGATAGCCGTACGCTAAGCAGAACTTCAGAGCCTGGATCTTCGCAGCCGGTCTCGTCCTCGGCTTCACCCTCTTCGCCAACATCGAAGTCAGTTCCGAAGTCGAAAACGCATTCACTGGCGTCCGAGACGTGCTCAAAAAGCTCTCGCATCAAAGTCCTCAAGCTGAGCACTACCACGATGTGCTCAGCAGTTTTTCCGACGCCATCACCAAGCGCCGGAAGCAGATTGCGCAAGAGAGACGACGAGCAACGAGCCAATACGTTGACCGGATTCTCGTGCTCGATGTGCAGAATGACCAACAACAGCAGCAAACGAGTCCTATCTCGGCCGACGCTGACTTTTCGAGGATCGAAGCGGACAGCATCGAGAATTGGTGGAATTCGGAGTTTCCATTTGCTCCAGAAAATGCGGATGTTCTTACTGCAGACTGGGATACGTTTGCTTTGCAGATATCGGAAAATTTCACGTTTGATAATGAGGCGTCTGGGGGATTATTTGGAGGCATGTAAGCTTGTGGTTATTTCTGGCATGATGCTGGATTTTGGTTCAAGGAGTTGATGCGATGTGGCGAGGGTGTTTTGTTGGTTGGAACTTTGAGGGAGTGGATCCAAACATAGTTCAACTTGGAAAGATTAATATTAAGACGGAGGGCGGGGCATATATCAATCTGTATAAACTACTGAATTGCCCAAACTCCTGATGGATCCCTCTTCCTTGCTTCGCCAGACCAAGAATCCCAGCGGGCATCACTTCGACTTCCCTTCTTCGTAATACTCAGGATAGCTATCCTGATACCCTAGAACATACCTCCCAAAATACGCAACCAAAATCAAAAAGATCCTACTAACAATCGTTCCCAACCACTCATTCGGCAACGGCAGCGCCAACGGTGTATTCGCCCTGTGCAAGAAAACCAATAATTGAAACAGACTAGGTTCCATCTTTGCCTTCTTACAATCATCTAAGTAACCAAAGAAGTTCCTAAAGAACCTCTGCTCATTCTCATATGATTCTGGCGTCAAATGAATATCAACCACCAAATCTTCCGTTTCCGAAGCATTCTCAAAGCGGTGGTACCGACCAACTGGAATGGTAGCTGTCTTTGGAGCCCCTGGTTTCTCGGATAATGTGACGAATGGTTTGGGATCGAGACCTAGGTAGAAATGGCCAGTTCCAGAGACGAGACTGAAATGTTCGGTCTGGTAGATGCGGAGGTGGAATGGGGGCTGCAGAATGGATGTGCCGTTTTCGGGTGATTGCGGAGGAAGTTGATGCGTCATGATATATCTGGAATTGGGGGCGTGGAATTTCATGGAGGAGAGACTATTCTCGTAGGTAATGGGATTATGAGCTGCAGTCTTTGTGCGAGGCGGTTCATTGGCGCGGAGGCAAGAGAGCATGATGGAGGTAGGGTGGGGGGTCGATGCTAGGATGAAAATCAAAAATGTGTTGTGAAAGGGTTCGGAAAGAGCTTGAATTTTGTACAGAAACGATTTCAAACGAACTGTAAGTAATGCCTGCCTACTCAAGCACCACGCGAATCTTGGAGGAAGGCGTTCATAGCTTGAGAATAGAAGAGACCTGCGGGGTACAACCGCCAAGGTGGGTCAGGTGACGGAGCACATAAATACTATAGGGCTTAGTTCAGAGCGGCCTCAGCTTTCTGCTTTGCCTTTTATCATAGTCAGCAACTGGAAGGATTTCCGAAGAAACTCATAGAGAAATAGCGATGACCAAATACGAGAATGAAGTGTTCTTTTCTGGTGTAAGTGATGGGCTACCGGGCATCAATGAGCACATCCCTGGTCGTACCTGATAAGCGAAGACAACATCTTAAGGTCGCACAAGATTGCTCTAAGGATATAACCACAGCATGAAGCCACCACCTTCCTTGACCTGGCACAAGGAGAATGATTTTCAATCTCCAGAATGGACAAAGAACATAGCCAAGACCACAGATATTTCAAGTACATACCGAAAAGAATTTCCCCAGTTTTGTGCAGCAAAGTAATCGAAACGCAAATGCTCGTCGACTAGTACTAACTTAGGATCCTTGATTATTTCGCATCTCGAAAGTCACCGTTCAGCATGATGACCCTATCGTGAGGCGGTACTGATGTAAGTTCCAAGCTGATTGTAAGTTAGACAAGCCATCAAGGCTGACCAACCAGTACCAGTAGTTCCGTGCTGACGACTTACACCATCACTATATTTGGGAGCTCCATCTTTGAAAAGTATCCAGCTGGAAATAGTCGATTAACCGGAAAAGGAACAAGGTATCCTCGTCGGAAAGAGTTTGACACCTACAGCTCAACATGACAACTTCCGAAGGACCATTTTTAGCCATCATTAGCGGTCGTCTAGCAGGCCTCACGCCATCCATTAGGCTGACTCGACAAAACATATCCTACAAGAGAGACGAAGCAGCAACTGCAGTTGCAGAGATGAGCACCGGTAGCTCACTTGGACCGAACAGCATCACTGCTCTCAAACTCATCGATCTGGCGATCAAAGAAGTCCTGAAAGAAAAGTATAACTTACAGGGAGGGAATTGGCGATGATGGAGAGAGTCCTGGTAAGGAAGGCTGGTGGGATATAAGGGTTGGAGAAGCGCAAAAGCATGTTTGTCATCTCAAGAACCTTCGCAACAGTTCGCACCGCAGTGGACATGGGACGTGGACTTACTAGGCGAGGTAAAAATCCCGCGAGAGGAATCTGAAACGGGAGTATAAACAATTGATTATGATTCACTCATAGCCCAGATCCTTTCATGATAGTATGAATGCTTTGAAAATGGGCTATGATCTGACTTCGAATTCCATCAACATGTTTAGGTATGGTTGCAGAACTGGCAAGCACGTGATGAGAACATGACCTACTCGGTGGCCGGGTCACGGTCCGATCTCTCTGTATTCTTCGTCAGTTCAATCAGCCTTCTTCTGTATCCGCATCCGCATCCGTTATCTCTAATCATCTGATCGTACTGATACAGATCCACGCTTCTTCCCGACTCTTAATTGGGCCCTGTGGTACAATGCCGCCACGAGGTGCGTTAGCCGCAGCTGGCGGCTAACGCACCAGAAATAAGCCTTGCCCACCAAAACTTGGAACTGGCAACCATAACTCATCCACAGACGAGGCCCGCATTCCATCCTGAATGGAGCTGCAGCAGGCAAAAGCCCCAAGAGCCCCTTGAAGTGTATGGCTACTGAGCCGGCATGGTATGCTTCCCACTCCGCCGCATCGCATTGCGATCTTGATGTCGGACATCCCGTGCGGATACGTTCCCATTGGAGCTTATACTGCTATCTATCCGCTTCAAACCGCCTGAAGACGTCGGCATAGATGTTCTTCGAGAAGATGTCTTCATTATATATGAAGTGCTCAATGCGAGCAAGATCTGAACCTCTACAACCATCGCCTCCCAGACTTCTTCACACCCCACCTTGAAACACCAGGGCCATTCTTCTATTCTAGTGCCTTTCCCTTCACGAACAGTAACAAGAACAAGAAAGGAACTCTAGAGTGTATCACAAAATGGGTTCAAACGATCTCGGCGGCTGGAGACGGCTAAACGTAGGCGTCGTTGGAGGTGGTATCGGAGGACTGTGCGTTGCGATTGCACTCCGACGTTCAGGGCACGAAGTAACGATTTACGAGAAACACGATTTTGCAGGAGAAGTTGGTGCATCAGTATCATGTGCAGCGAACGGGACGAGGTGGCTGCACGAGTGGGGTGTCGATGTTGCGAAAGGCGACCCAGTGATCTTGAAGAAGCTTATCAACCGGGATTGGAAGACTGGTGAGCCTGTCAGTGTGTACGATCTGGACGATTATGAGAAGAAATGGGGATATGTCTACAATATGTTCCATCGCCAATATATGCACTCCATGCTCAAGGACTGCGCGCTACAAGAGGAGGGCGAAGGAACTCCTGCAAAATTATTGGTGAACCATGCTGTAAGGCATTACCTCCCCACCCTCTAATTGCTTCACTTCTGACATCTCCAGTGCCAAGAAATTGATCTCGCAGCAGGCACTATCACATTTAAGAACGGCGTCAAAGTCACGCATGATCTGATCATTGGCGCTGATGGTATCGGCTCGGTAGTCAGAGGTGTTCTCGGCATCACACCCAGCAAGACACCTTCCGACCAGAGTTGTCTCCACGCAAATGTCATGACAGAGAAGGCTGTTGAGCTAGGCCTGGTCGACTACTCCCAGAACGAGGCTCTCGAGTACTGGGGTGGTCAAGAAGGGAAATGGGACAAGATTGTGTTGTCGCCTTGTAATGGCGGCAAACTACTGTCATATTACTGTTTCTTTCCGCGCGAAAAGGGTGACTATGTCAATCAGAGTTGGGGAAGCGAAGATCGGCCAATCGAGGAGCTCCTGGCTCCATATCCGGAGCTGGACGCTCAGGTGAAGGCACATCTTGCAATCGGTATCGAAGTTCAGCCCTGGAGGCTGTGGATGCAGTGAGTCGATCATGTTCCGTTCCAGATATCCTGTTTCTGACAACGCCACAGCAAGCCATACCCATATCTCGCGAAGAACATGGTTTGTCTCTTAGGTGATGCTGGCCATCCTGTAAGACTTAATCTCAGTCTTTTCGGAAAACAAGGCAACAATCTGACGTGTTCCTTAGATGATGCCCCATCAAAGTCAAGGAGCTTGCATGGCAATCGAAGATGCTGGAGCATTGGGTGTCCTATTCAGCAAGAAGTATTTCCGTGGAGATATCGACGAGAGTCTGTCGGTCTACAACGACATTCGGCTACCGCGAGTAACTCGTGTTCAATCTGCTGCTGCAAGAGCTGCTTACAACATCAACGAGCGAATTGGTACGCATCTCAATTGATCTCCTCGTTCGAACACGTGACTGACTTCGTTTCTCGCAGGTTTTTCGGCGAACAAGGACATTGCGACATATAAGGTTGAGGACGAGAAGGCGAAACTCACCATCGAAGAGATGAATGCGTAAGTGTAGCTGTGATATACCCTTTGCCGTGTCAAGCTAACCCATGCCCAGATATGATATTCCAATGGATGTTGAGGAACAGCTGGCGTTGAAGCGTGGTGAAGAATTTGGTGCCAAATTCACCAAGGGTTTGCCGATTGGATTGGAGTTACCTAATGGCATAATCATAGGGAAGGAGTAAACTAGCATTTTATTGTATCTTGTAGAATTAATACCCAGGTTGATACGTCCCAGGACGCCATTCATGAATGGCTTTCACACTTCATGATTCGCTTGAAATTGGCGTTGGAAACTGTTTTTCCTTTGAATTAATGTTCTTGAATTCGTGTGAACAACAACATAGGCTTCGTAGGTGATCGGCACCTTGAACTCATAAATAAAACTGCGACAGAAGTGCTGAGCTTAGTGGGAACCTTTAGGGGCGCCAAGTTGCTTAATCAGCAGAACTCGCTTCGTTATTGGCCCAGATCTGATAACCGCAATTCTATCGAAGCGAAAGAACCTCCTCCTGCATCTTCTCTGCCTCTCTTAGTCGCGCGCTTCTTTACGCTGCGCATCTTGTCTCTTTTCAGTATCAACGTTTCGAACGAATCGATGCTCCCTACTCCGTTCAGCCTGATGGACCGCTGATCTCGAGCCTGCAGAGAATATCTGACGCCAGGTGTTCTTTTCACGATGCTAGCCTCGAGCATCTCGTTGCCCTGGGCAAACAAAGTCGTCGCATGGTTTGCCAGCTCGCTCGTTATGCTCGATACTCCTTTCTCACCTCTACGACTCTTGAGTTCCTTTCAGGTCTCGGTGCTTGTTGCTTATGTGGTTCTTTATGGCCTGGCAAAGTTTTGGCTAAGTCAGGTGACCAAGATCGTTCGAGAGCCATATCTGGTTTGTTCTTCCAAGTCCGTGAGAAGATCAATTTAGCTGATCCTTACTTCATAGGATGAAGTGTTTCATATACCCCAAGCTCAAGCCTACTGTAACGGGAGATATGATGTTTGGGATCCAAAACTTACCACCCCTCCGGGACTGTATGTTCGATTCACTTTGACCACGGCCCCCACTGACACCTCGTAGATACATATTCTCGACTTTGTATGCAAAGCTCTCCACATTTGGAAAATGCTCTCCAGTAATATTACGCTCATTCAACGTCTTTGCACTCATCATGGTGTTCTCGTACGCCTGCGACTGCAGAGCCCTTGTCTCCCGTACCAGGACTCGTGGACCACCAGGCCTTCGGAATGCTTCCATCGCCTTCCGATTGCAAAATTGGACGTACAGCTCCCAGCGGCTGTCTCCAGATGAAATACACACTGCATTCAATATTGCTCTGTTCCCTCTGCTATTTTTCTTCTCAGGTCTATTTTACACTGATGTTTTGTCCACTGGCATTGTTCTGAGGATGTACCGACTATTCTTGGAAAGAAGAGGAGCATATCAGAACTCATCTGAGGGGCTTGTATGGCTGTATTTCACAGGTATTGTTTCGCTGTGGATGAGACAGACGAATATTTTCTGGGTGGCTGTGTTCATGGGAGGGTTGGAGGTTGTGAGGACGATCGAAACCAACCAGACCACCAAACCTGGTGCCGATCTTGTCCCTTACAGGTGGAAAGATATTTGCGTTTTCTACTTCAAACGCTACAGTCGTGGCCAGATTCATGATCTGCCTCTCAAGGACGCTGGTCTTCATGGTTGGTATCTCTCGAGCACTTAAGTCTTCCCTCTTTAACATGGTCTAGACTACGCTCTCTGTGCAATCAGCCTCGCTGTTGCAGCTGCATTCCACCCAGTTCTTGTTGTTACGCGATTGTGGCCGTATATTGGTCTTCTGTGTTCTTTCCTCGGCTTCGTGGTGTGGAATGGTGGTGTTGTATTAGGTAAAACGAAATTTGCTTCCGAGCAAACCTGAGCACTTACTGACTCCAACAGGGGATAAGGCAAATCACGTCGCCACCATCCACCTCCCCCAAATGCTTTATATTTGGCCCTTCATGGCCTTCTTCTCGGCGCCCCTCATCGTCCCAATCGGTGTCTCTTTCCTTCATCGCTTTGTCAACCTTATCTCTTTACCTTTATTTCCGCGGTTGGTATGGCAGTACCTCCTCGTGGCATGCTACGTAGGCGCCGCATTGGTAGCGACTCTGATTATCGTCAAATTCAACACGATCATCCATCCATTTACATTGGCGGACAACAGACACTACATGTTCTACGTTTTCCGATACACGATCCTCAAGCACCCATTGGTCCGATACATACTTGCGCCAGTCTATCTGATCTGTGGATATCTCGTCTACCTGACGCTCTGCTCCCAAAGCTTATCATCTCCAACCACCCTCAGGAAGAAAGAGTCTTCGAAGAACAGTTATGACCTAGCCAGAATTCAAGGAAAAAGTGCTACTGAATCGGAGGGGCCTACCACATCATTCGTTCTCATCCTGCTCGTTACCACAGCCTTGTCTCTCATCACAGCACCACTTGTCGAACCTCGATACTTCATCATCCCATGGGTAATCTGGCGACTGAATGTACCATCACTGCCATCTCAAGGAGCCTCGTCAAAGGCAAGGACCGACGCAGCAAGCCAAGAGATATCTGACAAGATCGTATCCAAGATGAAGTTCTGGGGATGGCAAGGACATGATTACAGGCTTTGGCTTGAGACCGCATGGTTCCTGAGTATCAGTGCTGTTACGGGGTACTTGTTCCTGTATCGAGGATATGAGTGGAAGCAAGAGCCGGGGAATGTACAGCGTTTTATGTGGTAGAGACATATCATATTTGTGGGCCACGTGGGTCGCCTGATTCTTCTTACCTATACATCAGTATTCACATACGCATCAGTCAAACAGAGTAAAGAAGTGATGATCCATAATTTAAAGACAGACTCACCCGTAACAGGAAGACATTGTAAAGAGTATCTATGGATACATGGTATATCATGGGGTTTACTCCGGAGTCTTCTCAATTAGAAACTTGTACATGTTGATTCAAGCTCTGCTTTCGCTCCTTGAACCTTGTGCGAGACTTCATGACACCATTACCCCACATTTCAGAGTCTTAGCAAGTCCCAGACAGTCGTAAAATGCCCAATCAAGTTAGCGTTGGATCCAATTACGCAGGAACCACAGCCACCTCTAGTCTAGAAGCTTAATTTCACGGCCAATAAATCACCGAGTTGTTTAGTGATAAAGAGTTCTGGAAAGAGCAAGGAAGACAATTGCATGGCGCCGCTGCGGCTCCACAGATGGCCGGGCTCAAGGCTGTGAAGCATCTCCAAGACACTTTTAGAATTCAGGAACTTATCAAACCTACGATTGACTGAAACAATCCCGTAGGCCTAGGCTGCTAGTAAGTTTCGGGTCAGAGAACCGATGTGACGCGCGCCAAGTTATTTGACGCGATGAGGCTGTACTCCGTACCGAAGTTTAGCTACTAGTGCTAGTGTTCAGTCCGGGTCGCTAGGAGGTCGAAGTCAAGAAGCCGTTGATCGAGAAGAGCCGCCGTGGGCCAAGCTTGACCAGCACTATTTGGGACCCGTATATGGACAGAATAGGAAATTAACGAAATCGCTTTAAGAACACTTACTTTTAGAGACAATCGGGAGGGAATGGTCTCCCAAGTTCGGAGCTTTTCTGCCGCTAGGTTGGGAAGAAACGCAGATTAGGACAGTCCTATGTCACTGCCATGTATCAGGCATGAGGCGTTCCCTAGATCTACAGTAAGGACTCAGACGGCGAACAATGTATTTTCGAAATTTTAGACGTTTTCCCTCCACCCAGAGTTCAAGGCACCACACCGGCACACATTCGTCGCAACAGAAGGATTAGAAGACCAAGAAATGAAACAGGGGGTTTCATTCCTTTATTGTGCATTTCTACAGGGAATTGGGAAAATTCCAAGTAAGCGTAGTTCCGCCGGGGAATTTTTTATCTCCGGGATGAGGCCGCTAGATTAAGCGACCCCTGCTGCCTGTTACGATGTTGATGTCAACATGGCCGCGTCAACCTGCGTCAACTTAGACGACAAGCGAGGTTCACGATGTATGCACTCAGAAATGAAGGAAGCGGGTCCATTGTAGACCCCTCATGGAACAGTGCGCAAAATTCCGCCGCTTGGTAGGGTAGAATCATCCCATCAGCCCAGCGTCAAAGCCATTTCTGGTGTCGCAACTAAAATCCCATAAGTCGATTTTTTTGCTACGATGCCCAATAAATTCAGGATCATTGTTATCACACACACTCATCCCCAATCTCTCAGTATCATATTGAAAAATCACCAAGTTGACAGAACCTCCCGTATCTATGTAGTCATGATGGTCGCTGTGATGTAGAGTGCTTTTGGCAGGCTATTTTAAGAAGAATGCCCACAGTCGTGAAAAGACACAATATGAGCTAAACCACAAAACATATCTACTGAAGCCAGTGCTTTGTTGAGATTATCGACGAACATCGGGCCGAGACCGATTGGACCCGAAGACCCTTCTTACTTCACCCTAGACTTCATCGACGCGATTGCGCCACAATCTCCGCGTCCATGGGGCTCTTGGACCCCGCGTACCTCTCTCATCTCACAAATACTGAGAGAAGCTTTGTTCTTTACTACTCGATCCCGCGACTCTTATTCGTCAAATTCTTGCGCGAACGAAAACAGTTGATTTCGTCACTTGCCAAACACCGATCTGGGCTTCAAGGGAACGGACATAAAGGCCAGGGCTTGGCTTGCAGAGAACAATTTACGCGGATTTCACTTCGATCTCAAATGCAAATAAGCATTCAAGTTGAAGGCGAGTGGCAATACAGGCCACGTCTAACGCAATATCTGTATAGAGATGGGTGGAGTTTGACATGTTTCACTTCTCATCTCCGTACTACCCTATTGAAAATAGCCATCTCTGTGCATGGCACCCTTGAAGCTTCCCAAGGATATCCACACGAATGGTCAGTGGATCCAAATGATCATTCGAGTCTGTTTGCCTAACGCTCATATACCAGGCACCACTGATATGTTGTGGTCCACCGAGTGGCGCCTGCCAATACGCGCTCCGTCATGTCAAGAGCTGGCCCTCTAGTTTGAAGAACGCTTTACCTTCTTTGATTCGGTAAACAACAAGGCCGCGTGTAAAACACCATCGATCTTCTCTATCAAGCATATATGAATTCGATCTGTCCCTGGACGATGGACATGATTCATCCCCGGGACACTTTCCCAGTCATCCTTCATCTACTCTTCCTCTCCAACAACCTTTACCCCATATCTCCTTTTGATATCTTTAGCTCCAGCCAGCGTTGTTGAGAAATGTTTAACAGGGCCGCTACCGTTTGGAATCACGCCAGAATCGCCAGTCCGACGTCTAGCGAATCGGATATCCTACAGCAGACTTGCAAGAGCTCTGGATCATCGTCAGATCCTCATTGCATAGAAATATCTCCATCAATTTCGCAGCATGGTGTGGAGGAATCCTTCTCGCACAAAGACAAGCTATTATTACCCCATCACAACTCAACAGCGTCGCGTAAAAGGAGATGTTGGAAAAGGACACCATCTAGAAAAAGTGTCTTCATCATGCTTGGTATCACAATCAGTCTTTGCTTAGGAATAATGTAAGTGTGGTTGTACCCATACAAGAAATTGTTTACGGAGTGCATAGGTCAAATTCAGCTAATGTTCCTCTTCTACAGTCTGTGGCTTGCTCTCGTCGTCGACTTCCTTCGACGCTTCTCCCACCATTCCGACCCCGTCAGTGGAGTTGCTCGACTCATCAATAACAAATCACATTCTACATCTACTCTCGCTTCTCTCCAGTCTTTACAACCTTTCCCCGACGATTTCACGCGCGGCATAACTCCTATTCCATGTCACAGTCACAACGATTATTGGCGCTATGCGCCCTTACTGGATGCTATATCTGCTGGATGTACGAGCGTAGAAGCAGATATCTGGGTATCAGCGGGGAAAAGTAGGGCTGCAAACACAAGTGAGCTTTACGTCGGCCATTCTCGGGGCTCATCGAGGCCGGAACGTACACTAAGGAGCATGTATGTCGAGCCACTAGTCTACATTCTAGACCAGATAAACAACCTTGGGAATGTATCAGCAGCTCTCAACTCCTCGAGGCTGGCTGTGAATGGGATTTTTGAGTCAAATCCAAACACAACTTTGGTGCTGCTTATTGACTTCAAGCAAAGCCCTGTTGCCACGAATATATGGAACCTGTTGGAAGAGCAGCTGCAACCACTGAGAGAAAGGCAATACCTCACCTACTGGAATTCTACCAAGAACGAGCGGGTCCTTGGGCCAGTGACTATCGTGAGTCTCCCCCAAAAATAGAACCCGTTTTCCATCCCTACCAGTGCGGCATACCCTTTCTGTCGTGTCTGCCAGTAGAACCAGATAATTGACTTCTGCATTTTTCAGGTTGCGACTGGAGACGCTCCTTTCGAAATGGTCACGAACGAGACTACGAATGCTCACCAAGACATATTCTTCGATGCTCCGCTCCTCGAACTAGAAGCCGATGCGAGCTCATCTTCACCAAAATATACCTTATCAAACTCATACTATGCTAGCGTCGACTTATCAAATGCTGTTGGCAAAGTCTGGTCCTCCTTGTCGCACTCTCAGCTAGCAAAGATTGGGAAACAGGCTTCGGCTGCAGCTGAAGCGGGGCTAGTGAGTCGTTATTGGGATACGCCAGGGTGGCCCGTAAGTGTTCGCAATAAAATTTGGGCCCAATTGGCCGCACAAGGCGTCAGTGTCCTCAATGTCGATGAGTTGTGGACAGCGAGCAAGGAAGATTGGAGGTTTTGTGCTGCGATTGGCTGGGGCATTTGTCCTTGAATATTTTTATCGACAAGTTTTGAATTCTAATGCTAGAATTTCTCTACCAACTTAATAGAATAAAGTGATGCGACTCACGCCACCAGACCCAGCTGCACTGGTGGCTGCAGCCTTGTCCCAATCGTACGAACGTTTTCGTCCATATCAACAGGCTAGAGAGAAACGGAAAATACCCAGTCGCCTGCATCTTCTTATTGGCTCCGGAATGTCCAAGGTCTGGGCTTGTTGATCTGCGTTCGCTTACAGGCGATTGGCAACGGGAGCATCGAGTACATTATACGTTTTGGGGATAGCTTCATTTAAGCATCTTAATAAGCTGCTAGTTCTCCGCCTTGGCGAATCCCCGAGCTGAACGTCTACAACATCTCCAGTCTTCGCATCTGAAGTCGTCCAAAATTTCCATTTCAATCATTCATGATCTGTGGTTAGATGTTTTCCATCCAATTCAATGGCGGATACAGTTCAATTACAAAAAGTCGCGACTCCACGTGCTCTATTTCGTCAGCCCCTTGCTTTGCAGTGGTTTCAAGATGGTGAGCTGAAGAAAAGGAAAGAGGACGAAAGACAGGCAGGTACGTAAAAGTGAAGAGGAGTACTTCGATGGAATTCCCTTAACACTTGTCAATACTAAAAGCGATCTAGGGCGATTCGAGCTGTTCCTTGATCTTCTCTATGTCGCAATTCTGGCAAATTTTGCTGAGAACTTAGCCGAGCATGCCTCCGGCGTGGGAGTTGTCAAATACATCGTAAGAATACTTTCAACCATAAAGCCGATTCCCTTGCTAATCATCGCGCAGTTAATTCTTGCTCCATCTTGGCATATATGGAGTGACCTAAGAGAACTGATGAACTCATTCTACAACGATGATCTGGCCCAGCGGGTTTTGATTCTGTGGATCATGACTTTGCTTGTTATCTATGGAAACAACGCTACTCTCGTCGATGAAGACATCGGCGCGCTTCGTGCCACTGTTGGTGCTTACATGGTCGGCCGCTTGACGACCAATTGTGTTCATTTAATATACTCCTTCGCAAGCTATCATCACCGGGCTCAACAGCGTCTCTGGTTCTGTCTCTCAACTTTGGCACTTTGCATTTACATTCCTCTTTACGCCGAGAATATTTCATTCAGAAGCAAAATTGCTGTCGCCGCAGTTGGTATCACTGTCGAGGAGTCAATTTGGATTTTCTCTTACTCGCCTGCGGCCAAGAAACTCCTCAACGCACGGTACACCACAGCTGTCGACATTCCTCATGAAGTCGATCGATTCGCCGCCTTCTACATCATCGTTCTTGGAGAGTTCCTGTATCAAATTATTGTCGGGTCTCCTGCTGTCATAGGTTTCAACTTGCCACTCCTTCGGGCAATCTGGACCCTGGTCATCGCCTTTTGCTTAAATTGGCTGTACATTCATGCCGATGGATCGCTCGATCCCCAACACCCTCTGAGGCACTCAATATATGCATCGTTTATATGGGTCACCATCCACTTGCCCATGCTCGCGAGTTTACTCGTTGCAGGGCACGTGTCCGCGACAAGTACTAAAGTGACCGAAGTCCACGAACCTGAGCTTTGGCTGCTCTGTGGTGGGCTTGGCATTGGATTGTTATGTTTGTACATCATAGCTTTGCTACATAGATCTAATGATGCACCGGGAACACTCATGCTTCCCAAGGTCTGTCTTATGATTCTGCTCTCTTTTTCTTCACTGACATGATTCACAGCATTTTCGCCTCATGTTCCGACCAATATGCGCGATCATCATCATCTGTCTCCCACTTTCCCACGATTTAGATATTACTTCGTTCTTGTCTATTATAATGGCTCTTATTGCTTTCATCGTCGTTTGGGAGAATATCACATCCCTGATGCGTGGAGCCAAGTTCTGGGAGAAGTGGGAGAATACGAGATATCCAGACGAGGAAAGTCGTGAGCCAAAAGTTAGTCGGGCTGGAACAGGGGAGGGGGAAAAGGGTGTTGAGCCTCTTTGATTGTGTGGAATACAAAGCTTTGTCTATATCCTTGGTATTGTTGATAGGATATGTGGGCCCTAAAGCCTCAGCCTTTCGTGCTAACGCCAGTATGGAAATTAGATCTTCTTCTCTTGCCAGTGTCACAAACCTCATACTGAGAGCCAAAGACTTCCAAGTTCCTCACCTTAAGTAAGTTATGGTAAGTTCCGAATCATTGAGCCATGTCTGGGTATATCGGACCAAATACCAAGTGCTTCATTGAACGTACAATCACATCGAAGACATGAACTTTAACCTGTCTCCAGCGTGATTCACATTCGAGGTTGGAGGGCTATAAAAAGCTGAGAACTTGATAAGCTACACAGACTTTGTTCGAATATCTGTTGCGATACGCAATCAGGAATACACAACTGCTGTTTGCATAGATTGTCAACAACCTTTAAAGCAGTGCGTAGCTTAGTCTCGATTCCTTCGTCTTCCAAGGACACTACTCCTTCACTGCGTCTACCTTTTGGCACATCTTTGCATCGAAATTTCTAACAGTTCCACCAAATTTACGCTTCCTTTTGGGGAAGAGATTATTCACGTGTACTTTCGGGTACAGAAAATATCTTTGCAAGCACGTGAAAGTGTCAGTTGATCCGTGTGAAACAGCTGAGGAAAAGAACATCAAAGCCGGAAAATGTGCCAAACAACAGAAAATGAGAGGACCTAAAAGACTGCCAGACTCGTCAAAGCCATGCCTAGGATATCTGGATGCTCGAAAGCGAAAGGAGAAACCGACATGGCGACAGTCAACAACACCAACAGCAGGGCCATCGGCAAGCTTTAAATCGGTTCCAGAAGACGAATTTGATGGTTCTTCACGCAGTGGCAGTGACGAAGGCACAACTGATGATCAATCCTTCTCCGATGCGCGGTCAGAGGTCGCGCCGTCCGATTCTATCTCTCAAGTCTCTTATCGATACAGATCCAGAAATAGCCAGCAATTGGTCCACAGGCCCCGAAGCTCCAGTTCTCGATCTTTCGAAAAATTGGGTCGATCCGAAACGCACTCTAGATCACTGGCCCGCTCTGGACACTCTGAGTCTGATTACACGGTGTCCCAATATTCCAAGCCTGGAACAATAAGACAAACGGAAAGGAGCTCTCGTGCCTCCGGAAGTCCAATCAACTCCGCTCTCATTCGTTATTCTGAGCCCGATATACGTCAACAACCACTAGTCACGTCTAGGTCCTCTAGATCTGGCAGTACACCTGCCCGACGCTCCAACAACAAGAGATATCCACGAACAGAAGCCAAAGCTCAAGCACCTCGTGCAGCATCCTACCAGCGTTCTCAGTCTGAGAAACGCCAAGGGCCTGACAGTGATGCTCGGCATTCCGGACACGGAGGCACATCATCAAATCGAGTCATGAAATATGATCACGGACCTGGATCAGAATATGATGGCAGTGTCTACTCGAATGACTCTGCATGTACACTGGTGCCACGAAATCTTCGTGCCAATGAATCTGCGGAGAGTTTGGTTCAGAGAACTCCTAGTAGCGGAGACAAACATCGTAACAACAGGTAAAAAGGCTTGTCAACAGTCCAGTGCGATAGCACTTGATCAGCCAAAGGTCCAGCAATTGGCCCAAACATGACTGTCAAGTACCATTGGATCAATCATGGTTCTGGGGCCGGAGAAATCGGTCTTGGATTTCCTGGAGTATGCCAAGTTGTACAAGACTTTCCACGGCATTCCGCATTGTTTTGCTAAGGTTGCGCATTCGCAGATTTTGCTACAGATTATCGTTGATTTTCTAGCACAAGGTCATTACTCTCTAACTTTGCAATTAGTCTAAGTTCATAAGTCGTTCAGTGAAGTATTTATGTTTTTGAGCGGAAAGTATATTGTTGGTGACAACGAGCATACATGATGAGGTGAAGAGAGATCCTTTCACCTCAACTGCCACAAAGAACCACGACATGTATAAGTACGAAACTGACCTAACGCTAGATGCCAGAACCTCAGATCTATTTGATAACAACTCACTACCAACCAAATAATCTTTGAAGACAGACTAGAGATGTGTTACCCATGTGCCTACGATGGAACATACAAATCGAAGCCCCTCGCTGCGAAGCTGCTCTGGAGCGGGGTATCAGTGCAAATGAATGCAAAATTCATACTGAAAGGGAGATGACAAAGAACGGAAAATGTATTGGCCGTGAAAAGCACCGAATCAGGAAGGTAAAGAAAGCAAAGACGAAGAGCAAGTGAACGGTTCAAGTTATGGAGACATTGGAGGGGTCAGCAGGACATACCATCATAGTAGCAGAATGATAGTTGCAATTCGACCTGATCAAACGATGCATTTGATTGCGTATTGATGCTGTGTCATTGAATACAGTCGCTGTTCCAATCCAATGATTTCACTGAAACGTGCGATGCTGTGAATCACCTCTCCGACCTGTCAACATGGTACTCCACGTCCACTCTTACACCATTTCTTCTAACACTTTTGCGACTTGTCCTGCTCTCACGCTTATCATCGCTATGGTTGAGCACAGCTGGATGTATGATTCTCCTTTCGCTCCCAGCATCACTCGGGTACTGCTCCACAATATCCATTTCATAGCCCTCTCCAGCATCTCGATCTTCCATGTCAGCAGCAGTTACTTGTGTCACACAGAGTATGCTGTCATCCTCGGGCCTGAGTCTTAGCTTGTTACCTAGCTTTCCAAATGTTTCGGGTCGATCGGGAGGAAAATTCGAGGTATCGGAATATTTGCAGGCAGACGATCCACTGACCCATGTTTGGAAGAGCGGTGCTAACGCAGGTACGCAGACGAAGATTATACCGAGGCTTGATTCAAGAATAGATGAGAGAGCTGTTGGAGCCCAGTGCCTGGGGGATAAAACTTTAGTGATTTAATTTATGGACGAGGGGAGACTGACTAACCATGTAAAGTCATCAACGTTGGTGATTGCGACAGCGTTCGTTATCTGTCTAGCAATTGTGCCTCCAATGGCGAGAATCCCAAGTGAGAACATGATCCCCAGTGCCCCTGGTTTATGTTAGTCTGCGTGCATACAACAGAGAGCTTCAAGAAGAAGCATGGTGATAGTCGAACATACGTTTCCTTCCTGCATTCATTTGCAAATTTCGGATGATGGCAAGAGGGGCCAAAGCCAGGAACACATCTGAGATTATGAAAAATGCAGCATTGAAGTAATTGAACGTCAGAATATTGATACAGGTAGGGCCGCCGATTGCTTGGGGGTTGGTCCAGACTTGTTCTAGGGGTGAACAGAGGAAAGCGGCGACAACCTGTGAAAAGTCAGCAATAGATATTGTGTAAGGTCTCGCCCGTGGTTAAAAAACACATACGATCGTTGAAATCAATCCTTGAGCCAATATGAAGGCAAATGTTCCCCAAAGCACTCTCCGGTGCAGGTCTGTCACGGCCAGTCGAAGGTAGAGGGCGACAATACTGGGTTTGATGCATCCGAGACCGAAGTAATAGAGTGCTTGTGTTATCCATGGCCACTTCTAGTCATCAGCATAGCATTCGGAGAGTAGATGAGTATCCATCTTACGAGAATCATCCTCGACAATATCGTGCTCGCGTTTGGAAGAGCTTGTAGATCCGAGACATGCCAGCCAACACCATTCTCGAACTGAAGCTTCACTGCGATAATGTGGACAGTCTCAGCCAACTAGTTGAAGTAGTTAAATTTTTGTATCATCTTACTGTTGTTGTTGTTCTGCTGCGAGAAAGAAGGGTTCCTTACCCACGAAAATGTGATCAAAACATCGTCAAGACCCAGCTTCCGAGCAACAATCGTCCGAAAGTACAGCCTTATGACATCAAAATCTACTCTACAGTGTTTTTATGTGCAGTCTCACCTCATCAAAACAGCGATCGTGGCAAGCGCAAAGAGCACATAGCAGCCGACCCGCATTCCAAGGCGGTTCAGTGTTCCGAGCGGAAAGTCATTGCTCGATACCATGATGAAAACAAAAAAGGAGTCACAATGTAAAGAGCTGATCTTTCAAGATACCCAATCGACTACAGCCGATGTGACGTATTCTTCAGAAGGTCTCTGGTAGAAGAAGAAGGGAAAGCGATGTCAAGAACGCCGGGAAGCTTCCCATCACTTGACGCCCCCTTTGAAAATAGTTAACATGGGCGGGTATGTGTTTGAGGATGCCAAAAAGGACAGCATCAAATGAAAATCAAGCCCGTGTACGCCTCACCTCCGAAGATTGGACTGATCCAGGAACCGGGAATTCATGAACAAGGTAACTATGGGAGCCATCACCAACAAAACCAGGTTTCTGGCCACTCATGCTGTTGGGATCGTAGTGCATCCTGCCGTTGCAACGTTGGCTAGAAAACCTAGCACGCATCAAGGTCCTTCCAGCTGCTTATTACTTGCTTTTGAACATGATATAGTATCGCCTTTCTGTTTGTTGCCCCTGAAGCAATGCATGTGCAGATGGCACAGAAAATGATTCAGTATCCAGCGCTGAAGAACCGGTTCGAGCACCAACATGTCAAGAAGGATAGAGATTCACACCCTTTTGAAACAGACATAGCTGCGTCTTCCAAAGAATCGTTTCCCTTGACTGGCTCGTTGGTTGGTATCTTTGATGTTCTTGGCGCATGCCACCGAATCTCTTCCCCTTGCATTTGTTGGTAATGCAGCCCACACCCCTCTGACCCTTGTCAAGAAATAGCAGCCAGAATTCATCCTCATAACAATCTCATACGATACAATCTAGAGGTCTTGGTAATAGTGTAGTGGCAGGATAAGAGTTCCAATTTCTCCGAGAAATTCCCGAGAAATTGCTCGGAGGCAGTGATCGATTCGAGAAGAAATTGTTTATGGTTGATAGAGAAGTCTCGTCAGCATTCCAACATTATTCTGTTGGCTCTCAAGGTCGCCTCCGGGCATGGAGTCGGAGTGTGTCCACTTCTAGCTGTTAAGGTTGCTTTTTGTTGGTTCCATGGGCTCGGCATCCGAGCCGGATGCAGTTCCACTTCTTGCCAACGAATCACTATCGTCACATGCTGTACCTCAATCTTGGAACCCACTATCTTGCAGCTTCAAGCCATCTTTATTAGCGAGGGATAGAAGGTGGTAGTCACTGATAAGGAGAATAGCATCAGTCCTGTCGCTGTTCTTATTGATCCCTCTGGTAAGTCGTTGCATATTCCTCCGACTCCCACTCGTCCGCTCTGTTGTTCCTATCGAAGATCTTACTTGATTTCAGAATGGCAGATAATTATGTATCTTCTGCGGAAATAACTCCCCCGGTGGTGAGTCTGAACAAGGCTGCTGCATCTTTCGAGGCTGCCACTGGAGGTGATCAACATGTCGCCCGTCGAAAGTTACAACTCGAAGCTCAGAAGCTTCTGTATTCACTGGAAGAACCCAATCACGAGGTCTGGCCTCGGATTTTCCAAGTGGGTGGTGTTTATAAATTCTTCTTCTTTCACTCGTGTTGTCAGTTAAAAAGTAATAACGATACCTAAAGGTGAATGTTAGCGTCGCGGTTGAGATCGTGTCCGATCTGGGACTGTGGGAGAGATTTGACGATGGCAAAGTCGTTTCTATGGCAGAGATCCTGGAGGTCACCAAAGCCGACAAGATCATCATTAGTAAGCCTACCATATTTCACTGAAGGTTGAGCATAACTTGCTGAGAATTTCAGCCCGAGTCTTTCGCCAATTATTGGCTGCCAATATTCTCGTCGAAACGCCAGGGCCTGGATTCGCGTTGACTCCTCTCGGATTGCCATACTTGAATCCAGATCATCGTGCCTTCAACAACCTTATGTTTGTGGATATCATGCCGTCGATCATGGCCATGCCACGGACACTAAAGGAACACGGATACAAGGCGCCAACTAAAGAGACGGGCACCCCATACAAATGGGCTCACGGAGAAGAGTTGTGGACTTGGCTCGGTTCGCATCCGGATCGAGCAATGAATATGATCGCTGGAATGCGCTCTCACAATGCTGGCAATGTTTCTGGCGATGCGTACCCATGGGGAGTTGAGCTTGGGAAGCTGAACCTGAAAGATGACGATATCGCCATCGTTGATGTTGCTGGTGGGCAAGGCCACATCATGGAAGAGATCCGAAAGCGGAATCCAGAGTTGAAAGGTAGATTCATTGTCCAGGATTTGGCGTCTACTTTCGAAGCTGTTCCAAGCCCACCCAAAGGGGTTGAGTTCATGGCCCATGATATGTTCTTTCCACAGCCTGTCAAAGGTGTAGCTATTTACTACTATCGCCATATTGTCCATGACTGGAGTGATGCTGACTGCACGGCTTTCTTGGCGCAAATCGTGCCGGTGTTGAAGGAGCAGCCGAGGAGTAAGCTCTTGTTGGTGGATCTGGTCTTACCTGACACGAATGTGACGATGCAGGAAGCTATCAGAGACATTTCGATGTTTCCTATTGGAGGTATGGAGAGGAATGAGACGCAGTGGAAGCAACTGCTTGCGAAGAGTGGGTTGAAGATCAAGAAGATTTGGCGGGGTAGTGAACCCGAGGCTTGTGTAGAAATCGAGTTATTGTAGGCAAATCTGCGGACGTAATATTTTTATAGAAGTATTTATGCTTAACTCTCACCTTTCAGGCGTGATCAATGTGCCTGCAATTTCGTTTCATAGTCACAATTCTCAGAGAGAAGCGGCGACAGCGTAACTCATGAGCATTTTCTCTCCTCGAAACTTCGAGAGGAAGAGATCAGCAAATGGAGGATTTTACACTGTGCTACATGCTTTTCCATAGATAGTATGTCGAAGGGTCGAAGGGTCGAGGTTCTGCAGCTCCATGACCAGCATTGGCCTTTGGACTTCAGACATAAGGGAGGTAGCTCGCTTCGCCAAGCGAAGACGCTAAACACGGGATAAGTAAACAATCACGTCACTCTGCGAAAGGACAGGGACTTTTCCCGAAAGTACACCTAGATGATCACCATTCATAGAGAAAGCAACCGATTGGTTTTTTCCGGTTGACTCCTTTCTGCCCTCGAGACGAAATGAAGATCTCTAAATTCCATCTACGGCTCAACCCACATATTCCCGTCGCTTTTCAACATCTCATTTTCAGACGAGTACAAGACCTACAACCAACAATTATGCATAAAATCGAACTCACAAAGCACGAAGGATGTGAACATATGGTGTTCGTATCTATAGGTCGAGGAAGCCTAAGGTTTAGGATCTGGTAGGGCAGAACCTGAAAATGAGGAAGATCTAGAAAATAGGTTCAGAGCCGATTGGTAAAAGCGAACGAGATCACTGGCGACAAAAACTATGTTCTAAGGAAATAACTAGATGGCACCAACTCACCGAGACATGCTTCCTCGGATTACTTGAGTGTTCTTTTGGCAGTGGAATCGGCTGTTCTCCTTGAATCCTCGCTTGAGAAATAAGAGGTAAACAATGCACTATCTCAATGCCGATTTGGAATCACTAGCACGTCAAAGCTATTAGAAAATGCTACATTCCATCTATGGGCGAAGCTTAGACTCCATCTACTTGATCGAGCTGTGATAGATCACGTGACTAAGTCAGCCTGTTGAAGACATTTTTTAAAGATGAGCCTGAAATACGAAGGAAGAAACATGCTTTCGAGTAATATATGATTTGGAGACGGGAGGCGGCTTTTGCCAGCATAACTGGGAGCTAATGAATGGATGGCCTTGAAAGGTTGGGCAGACATATGTAACCACCCAATCTTGTCACCGTACTAAAATCGATGAGCATCATCTTTCAATCTATAATTCAGTTCCGAAAAAGCCGAAATCGGAAGTAAACATTCAAGAAAATAAAGTGAAGTCAACCTTACTCCGCATGTTTGATGCAGCCTCACTCCTCGCTTCTCGCTAGATTCTCGAATCTTCTGTCTTACCAACCAACAAGGCTGACAGCTCACTCCACAGCACTGCACCGCACCTCACAACAATCACTGGCCACCACTCGTTTGCCAACAGCTTTGAGTCACTTCTTTCTACATCCTCCTCCTCCTGCCTGTCCTCAGCATCTTTTCTGCAACAAGGAACAACACTTTGCCGATTTACTGCAGCTATTCATCACCTAGAAGAGCTTTCCCCGCATTATTTCGGAAGCACGACAAGGCTGACCCCACCTTCAGCTCTCCAACAGAGCTCAACGACGACAAGAGTCAACGAAGGGGTTTCAACGCCTCACATCTCGATTTTGCATACTGCAGCGCTGAGCGATCGTTATCTGTCACCGTACAGTTTTCAAACATCCTCGATCTCGACCGTCAAATATCTGCGAATTTCAGCTCCGAAGCTCTCTCAAAAATCAACTGCGGAGTATTAATTACACTTTGCCTCCCTCGATTTTTCTACATAAAGCGATCCAAACACAGACCGGGCATAGCAAGATACTGAAGGGCGACATATGAGCCTGTCAGGCTAGACCTATAATCGAAGGACTGGATTGGGATACAGATCAAGACATACGATAGAACGAATACCAGTGGGTTAGCTATAGATCTAGACTTGGAGCGACTTGGTCAGACGATAAGCAGAGATGGTGAACGCCGACGTCCCCTTCGACCCGGCGAAGGCGCTGGAATACAAAGAGAGCGGAAACAAATGTTTCCAAGCAGGTGACTACGTCCAGGCCGAGGCGTTGTATTCAAAAGCGTATGCATATCCAGTTCCAGTCCCCCCTCCAAATTAATACCTCCACAGAATCAACCACGACCCCTCCAACCCCCTCCTCTACACCAACCGGTCCATGGCCCTCCTAAAGCTGCACCTCTACCCACGCGTGATTCTCGACACCCGGCACGCCATCTCCCTCCTCCCGCATAACATGAAAGCCTACTTCCAACTCGCACAAGCGCAGATCGCGCTCGGAGACCCCTCTTCAGCCCTCACATCCGCGAAGAAAGCCCACGAGTTCTGCGTTGAGGAGTGTGTTTCTGGTGGGAAAGGGGCGAGCAGTATTGGGCCGATTACGGAGTTGGTGTTGAGGGCGAAGAAGGAGGATTGGGAGAGGAGGGAGGATGAGAGGTTAAAAGGGATGGAAGGGTTGCTTGCGGAGGTGGTGAGGGGAATGGAGAAGAGTAGGGATGGGGAGGTGGAGGGGTTGAAGGGGCTTGAGGTTGGGGAGGAGGAGCGGGAAAGGAGGGTGGAGGAGGTGCGTGGTGTGTGGGAGGGGAAGATTAGGGAGGTGAGGAGGGTGTGGGAGAGTGCGGAGGGTTGTAATGGGTTGGAGAGGAGAAGGAAGGTGCCTGATTGGTGTGTGGATGATATTACGTTTTCAGTTATGCTGGATCCTGTTGTGGTATGTTCTATCCTTGTTTTGAGAACCCTCGTTCGGCCTGTCACTTTGTGCCAGCTGCGTTTTGACTCGGTAGCTAACGAAAACAGACTAAGACAGGCCAATCCTATGATCGCTCCTCGATAATGGAACATCTCCGCCGTTCACCAACCGATCCTCTTACCCGCGAACCACTACAAGTCTCTGATTTGCGGCCGAATCTGGCACTGAGGGCCGCTTGTGAGGAATTCTTGCAGGAGAACGGTTGGGCTGTCGATTGGTGATTACACATCGCGAGCGAGCTATTTGAACACATATTGCATGGACATATACTAGGTTCTAGGCTGCTCGGTGCTTGGAGCGAGGGGCCGAATAATGGATCTTGCGACAATTGGATGGACAGAGAATGTTGTCGGGTTTGTTGGAATATCAAAGCATCTGGCAGGTTGAAAGCGGAAGGACATATCAAGGATGATTGCTGATGACGATGATGATGAAGTATGGAGCATTTCACGGCGTTTAGAGTTATTCATTTCGCGAAACGAAGCCCTCGGCTCTAGCATCTTGAATATTGAAAGCGAGCAAGCGAGCAAGCGGTCTTGCATTTCTCTGATGGGTTTCTTTGTCTATGATAGTTTGAGTTTTGAAGCGAATAAGTGATGCAGTGGGTGGAAGACTGGAGTGAATTCTTCACCCTCTTCAGTGCACCTGTGTTTTCAACTTCCCTTGCTCCATGAAATTCGCCACACAATGTCAATGCTGTGAAGAGGAACGGTGAAGACTTCCGTGATTGCATATAAGTTAAGATTCTCTTCCCAAATGTGTGGATGTTTAAATGCCGCACTGCCATTCGCATACTTCCTTCTATTCACCCTACTCTTGCCGACCTTTCTACATTCCTACCTGACAATTTATACTAGTGTTCTCTTTCTCGTACACTCTCTGGCTCGCGTATATTACGCTGTTTCCATATTGAGCAGTTCAATCTTCAAGACTGCGCTATGGTGGCAATGAGAGAATTCGATGTCTGCTGGAGGGCTGCTTGGAAATCTTGATGTGGTTTGATTTGTTGAGTGATATACGAAGGTTATGAGGTTTATGTGGATGCATGAGAAATCTTGCTATGTAATCTACAAGGAGAAGAAATAGGAATAATGACCTGGTGGTCGGCGCGGGAGGCGATTTTTGCTGTCAGTTTGATTAATGTTGTCACTTCTCCGAAGCCTCTCCCGATGTCTTACTGCGATGGTTATAAACATCAGAGAAGTCACGGAAGCCAATCCATCTTGGTTCTTGTCCAGCTGCCGGACGAAACTCTGACCTTTGAGAAAAGAGAACGCAGACTTCCTCTACTTGTAGGTTACTAAACCATGCTGAATCGACACACATGACGAAGTCTCATCTTGAATTTCCTTGGGCTGAAGTCCGTGTGCTATGTGCCATGGTTTTTGTATAGATATGCCAGTACAGAAATTATTGAACATTATGAATAGGACGATGAGGAAGGCGATACTGGGGCCCGGCTGAGAATTAGTATCAGATCACGGGAAACTGAAATGAAGGAATTACCATTATTTCGCTGTCAAATTTCAGGTGTCAAGGATCAATACCCAGCTCTGTGGTCAGTATGGTCTCATCACAAAACCAACGTCAATTGAACAAAGGAGAAGTACTGTACGAAGGACTCCCATTCAACACTTTCTTCCGAGCTGACGATTCCAAAGGTCGCCCCTTCTTTTGCTTCAAGAGAATCTTTGTCATTTGCAGTGGAACGAGAGAGAACCTTTATCAGGGTCCGTTCGATTTGAATGATGATAAATCGGACAGTGATGGTCCCACAACAGTGAAGGACAGAACCGAAAAAGCTGATATGTGGTGTGCTCGATTTTTCGCCTGGGGTGAGGAAACAAAGCATTTGAAGATGGAGAGAGAGCATGAGAGGGAAACTGCGCCGAGGTCGGCAACTGGAACAGATTGCATTGGCGCCCGTCAGTCAATCTGGGCCTTGAACTCACAAGATCCAATGAGACAAGTATGTCAACCGTAGGCTTCGCGTGGACAGGTATGGTCACCTGAGGATGATAATGTGTTCAGAGGTGTTTCCTGTCATCCTTGAATTCTTTGCCCAACCAAGAACCTTTACCAAGTCATGACTTCTTATTCCGATATCATTTGCCAATTAGTGCATCTCTGAAGGCTTATATAGATGTATGACCACAGGACCTTGCTTTTCACACCAGCGCCATCAGCTCTCGGAGTTTGAGTTTGGTAAGCGTCGAGACTACCTCGCCAGGAAGCGCTTCAGGTGACTGATTCTCGGAGAACAGAATAAACTGTTTATAGGAGGAGAAACTCCCCTCATTGAGCAAGTGAAAAGACTTATTCTTTCCTCCCTGTGCCTCTCAATCGACTGCAGATCTTTCTTAGGAGAAGGCACATGACGCAGGTACCATATTCTATCGAGAGGCATTCCGGGCATGCCAATAATCCAAAGTGCCGTCCATTACCTCTCACGTTGGGATGCCCAAAAAAATCAATTACTCGCATCTCGGCTGTGGCAGCTGGAAAGTTTGGACAATTAAGATTGAAGCTAGAAGTTTCAAACAACCACTTCAAAAGTCTGTCATCAGGCTTCTGTGAAGTATATCATCCCATCATGCTTTTAAATGAGATTTCCCCCAGAATATCTAGAAACATGTTTCGCTACTCGTCAAAACTCGCAGCTAGTGGCGGATTCCTACCAAAATGATCTCTTGGTATTTTTCGGCGAGGTTTCATGGATGGTGTTGGCATCATGCAGTTTCAAAACATCCCAAGCCATTCGCTAATCAGATCGAGGGTTTCGGGCTGTCACAATGCATACACGCTCGCACCGAACAGTCGTTCAGTCGGATCTTAGCCGCCAACCACCCCACGCTTCGGAAGCAGCCAGGCATAATTGAAATAGGATTTGGGGATGCTGAATATGTTAGTGGGGTCATGGAACCACCCCCACTAACAGCCACCACCCGTGCGGATATGCCAGGCTCCGCTGATCTGCAACAGCGTGCTGCAACCTTAAAAGCGCCCTATCCAATCGACGCCTTCGGCAGTCAGCCAACATCTAGGCTTAATCGCAATGCCAAGTGCTTCGAGGGGCTTATCGCTCTTTTGAGGTGCATGGCGTTTTGTGTGCGACATGGCCGAAGCACTTAACTCCAATCCTTGCGATAGATCAGTCTTCGGTGTTGGTAAAGAGCCTTAAATCATGCGACTCCTCCTGTTCTTGGAGATGAAGTTGAGTGTGATGCGTGCTGTTGTTTTCGGAGGTTGATTCTTTGTTGACTTTCTCTTCGCTTCTCCTTTCCCTCCCTCCTTTTTCTTTCCCTTCTTTTGTTCTTTCGCCGTTATGGGCCTCCTGGGTTTCAGGATAGCTGAGCTATCCGCGGTGCTTGCGAGACTAAGCTGGTGCTTGTTGGCGGTCGCTACTATTGTTAATGCTCAAAATGCAAGTAATCCACAGGCATGTGGTCAGATTGGCCCTGCAGCGGCGGCTTTCATGGCACAAAATCCAAGAGCAGGTACGTCCGCCGAGAAAGGGAAAACACTGGATCCAAATAGGATACTGATAGATTCCATTTAGCTGCAGCACAGGTTCCAGCACAATTGGCTTTCGACTGCCTCCAGAGCGTACCAAACAAGCCAGACCCAGCAGTGGCAATGATCAAGAGTCTGAAAGCATTCGTGCAATGGCAAAGCACGCTCGCGTTCTTGAAAGATCCGCCGCCATCTTATATGCTACCAGCGACGGACATCGAGGGCGGTTTGAGCAATATTTCGTCAACTGCGGCTGCAGGAGGGTTCAAGAGCGAATACGATTTCCAGCTTAGCGTTGTGAAATTAATCACTTCAGCCCATGACGGCCATTTCGCATATCGCCCGGATGTGTTCAAAGCTTTCGGATTCAGGAATAACATGGCTTCGGATATTGTGTCTGTGTCGAAAGATGGAAAGGCTGTGCCAAAGCTGTATCACTTGGGTATGAAATCATCTTTCGAGGTAATTTATTAGTTTCGCTAATCAGTTTAGGTGCCGTAAATGGAACCAATGGAACCGTCGACACAGCTCCAGCCATCACGAAAATCAACGGAGTAGACGCCGCCAAGTTCATCACTGACATGAATTTACAATTCAGCAGTTTCCAAGATCCTGACTCGCAGTGGAACTCGCAGTTCCGAACTTATGCCAGTCCGAACGGAATCTTGACAGTAGCAGCTTCGCTCGCTTTCCAGGGACCCAGCGTGACGCTCACTTACGACAATGGACAGGAGAGGACCGAACAGAGTTTCGCCACAATCAGAGCTGGTGCGAACTTTGCTGGAATTAATAATGGGGAGGACTATTATCAGCGATTTTGTAATCCGAATAATCAGGTCGCTTCAAATATGACGACCCCTACCACGACTCCGCCGACGAACACGACACTTCCAAAGCCACCGCCAACAATTCAAGGCTATCCTCTGCCCATGTAAGTTAGATTCAGTATTTTGTTGTTCAATCGCTGGGTTCGTTCTGACGATGATGTTTTCTAGTGTTCGAGATAGTGGTGCGAATACTACCTCCGGATACTTCCTCAACGGAACTGGGTACGAGAATGTTGCTGTCCTCGCTATTTCGGGATTCGCTCCCCAGGGAAACGTTGGCGCTGTCGAATATCTCACCAATTTCCAGAGCACCGTCGGATCTTTCCTCGCTCAGTCAAAAGCGGCAGGCAAGACGAGACTCGTGATTGATCTGCAGGCCAATGGCGGTGGATTTGTTGTTGCTGGATACGAGCTCTTTGCTCAGGTACGCATGCTCGATCCCTCCTTCGATGTTTGAACTTTAAAGCTAATGATTGCGAATCAGTTGTATCCCACTGTCCAAAGGTTTCAAGCGGATAATCTTCGTCTCGCAGACAGTCTCGTCAATATCGCACGGATCGTTGGCTCGATCCCGAACAACTTCACTGCGAGGACTCCTGCACAACGAGCCGCGATCAACATTCTGTCACAAAGTTCGGTAGTCAGCAATCTGATTCCTGGTGGTGTCTTCACTCCAGCCGGCGCCAACTTCAACACTGTGGAACAGATTATCGCACCTGTCTCTCTGAAAGGCGATCTTTTCACAGCCTACCAGAACACACCACTGAACCAGACCGATCCCCAATTCAATCTTACTGGAACCGGCACTCGATCCAATCCTCCAGCTTCAGTATTCGCCCCTGAGAATGTTGTGCTTCTGACTGATGGAACATGTGGATCGACTTGCACTCTCTTTTCGTACTTGATGATTCTGCAGATGAACGTTAAAGCTACTGTAGTTGGAGGCCGTCCTCAAACAGGCGTAATGCAATCCATTGCCGGAGTAGAAGGCGCTCAAGTCTTCCCTCTCGATGAAATAGCGAATGCTGCTGCAGCTGTCATCGAGCTAGCGCCAGCAGAACGCAAAGCCGAACTCTTGGCTGGCGAGACCGGTTTGCTGGCAGACGCGTACGCACTTCAACGGCTCACGGTAGCAACAAGTCCCGGGGCTGTAAATGGCAAGAATGCGTTCTCGGCAACCGACTCCCAGACGCCATTGCAATTTCTGATGCAGCCTGCAAATTGCAGGATTTTCTATACTGCGCCGATGTTGAGTAGTCCCGAGCTGTTGTGGAAGCGGACAGTCGATGCGACGTGGACAGATCCCCAGCAATTCTGTGTTGAGGGCAGCATTATGTCTATGAATGGTACGAATATGGGGAATGTAGATCCGGTCTTTAGACAGGCTGTGAACAGTAGCCACGGCGCGCTTGGGAATAGTGCTGGCGTTGGCAGCGCTGGAAGGATGAACTTGAGTCTGTTGGGTGTTCTGGCGGCGTTGACCGCTGGGGTTGTAATATTCTTGTAGACTTGATGAAGCGTATTTTGATAGATCTAGAACTCGATTTAGCGAACGATATCTTCCTCCAAGGCTGATCTTATTCGCTTCTCATGTAAACATCATTTGCTGCAGGCTCGCTTCGTCGCTGACTCAGGGGCTTTTTCGTTTAGCCGAGGAAGAAACTGGTCCGTTACCATTCAAAAGCAAAACAAATTCAGGTAAATGACACGTCAATGGCTTATATCTGTGAACTAAAAGCGAAAGTTTTAAGCTTATACTTTCCCCTGCTAGAGATATCTGTCGTTGTTCTTGTACGTAAATCGTGATGTCCACCTGCCCACTCGAGCACTGAATTCCCCCGCCTTCAACTGTGGGGCAGGGCTTATCGCAGCTAGACAGGGGCCAAATCTCAGGGACCCTCCCACCTGATTTCAACATCGTCAGCTTCCCTCCCTCATATCTCCATATTTCTATTTCCTGACATATCAACAGCAGCGCGAAGTGTACTCCTATACACCGAGTTCCCATTCGCAGTCCTTCGTGGAACCTTTCTGTCTTTCCATCCTCGCTCCTCAGAGTCGTCACCGTCACCCGGCTTATCAGGAGGAGAGGCTTCACTCCAGACGATATCGGAATGCCCGCTGAAGCAAGAATCCGTCGAAATGGGCAGCCGCAAGCATGCGAACCATGTCGAAAGACAAAAGTACGATGTGATCATGGACATCCAAGATGCTCCAGATGTATAACGCGACGATTGGACTGTGTCTATCATCCAGCTCCCATGACCAAAAATCCCGAATTGTACTCGCCACCACCCGCTTCACAGGGCGTGCAAGGTTTCAACAGCACGCAATTGAATCCTTTGAGTTCGATACTCTCACCAATGGAGCCGCCTCATATCAATCGTCATTCCGCAAGAACTTCATCTTCTGGTACGGCTTCCCCATCTTTATCTGGTCCAACTTATCAGACGGGGCCACAGAATACGCTGTTTGAGAAAGAAGGAGTTTCATATGGAACGACACGCTATTCGGCTATCTTTTCCGAGAATCAAGCCAGTTTTGGGCCAGCAATTGGGACCGTTGCTGAAGAGTCAAGTTTGAGAGCCACGTTTGTCAGTCCGAAAGGCCCAGGCGTCGACATGAGCAATTCCCAGCGAGAATTGGCCATCGTTACCCTATTGGACTTTCCGACATTCCGCACGTGTGAAATTTTAACGAAGAACATCGAATCTTTTCATGACATCTGGATATCGCCAGTCATGATCAGGCAATGTCTGAATCAGCTCTGGACTGACTACGGGCATTGTTTGGGCAACGATCGCTCACGAGCCTCGGTTTTGGAACTGGCGGATGAGTTGATAGAAAATGCCAAAAGCTCCTTACCACTGTCCACTCAACCTGGAGAACGGGAGAACAATTGGGTCAACTGGTTCGGCGGCCCCAGGCTACGATGGGAGATGATTGGGATTTTGTTCACCTGGGCTGGAATGGCATTTAAGCATCAGCAGGATTGGGATCCAATTTTTGACTTACCGGAGCAGGAGGGTAGGAATCGAAACACGTCAGCTGAGAAGATGAGGGTCGGGGCAAAAGCCTGTCTGCAGCTGTGCGAAGACTTTTCGGAGATCAATGAAGTCATTGTGGTGCTCATGAAGAACTTTGCGAAGTTGCACAGCCAGATCATCAGTGACGAAAGTAAGTCACCCGTTTTCAGGTCTGATAGTGCTCTGTGATAACAGAACTTTAGGTGATCGCTTGAGAATGCACTTCGGCGCTACAGGCAGTGCGATTGTAACCAGTGGGCTGCATCGACAGTCATTTTCGCGACAAGTCACTCCATTGTCTCAGCATCGGGCTCGGCTAGCTACTTCTTTCTTCCATCTTGATAAGTGCGACAGCTTGTTCCTTGGTCGACCTCCAATTCTGGATCAAAGATACTGCCATATTCCTCAACCACTAGATCTATCCGAGGAAGACCTCTACTCTGGCCCGGAACGGCTGGCAGCCGCTGTGCAAAGGCTTGATTCCGATGGCTGGAATACGGAAAAGCAAATTCATTCAGTGACCTGTCTTCGTGCAGTCTCATTACTATCACCCATTCGAGAAGAGATCCTCCGGCTATCCTTGAGCGCAAACATACAATATACAAAGCCACAAATAGAGTAAGTCCATCCTCCAGCGCCGTTGCCACTCTTGACTAAGATCTAAACTTCAGTGCCCTGGTCGTTCAACTTGACCAGATCACTAATTCTTACCCCGAACATATCCGATACCGAAGTCTAGAGCAGACTCCATCTGGCGGGGTGCAGACGAGACCCCCGCATGAGATATACTTGATCACTCGGATTCAGCTTGATGTACTACAGTGTGCGTTCCTCTTGCAGAGACTCCTGGTCTCACGAGGGCTCTCAAATGGACAAGAACTATTCAACGTCGCGCAAGAGATGATATCAGTCGTTCTCTCGCTGTGGTCTGACCGAGAGCAGTTGAGAGTCTACAATTTCTCATTCGACTGGATTGTAAGTCACGACATCCACTGCTCGATTACATATGCTGACCTTGATTGAAAAGATCCTATCGTATGGAATTCCCTGCGCGGGCATTTTATGTCTCGAGCTTCTCCGAGCCAGCAATCTTGCCCCGCCAATGCCCGCCACAGAAGCAATGCCAATTCCTACACCTGTGCAGCTTTCGCGATCGGAAGTAGTGCAGACGTTAACAATGTTTATTGCATTCCTGAGCTGGATCAGACCGACAGACAACAATGTCCAGCTTTGCGGCAAATTTAAGAAAGTCGTCAAGCGAATAATCGACACCGCCATCGACGCTCCTCGGCCAACATACACAGGACAGCAACGAACTCCATTACCAGCCCAACGACTATCCGAGACTCCTCAACCAATGCTGCATGATTCAATACAACATGCACCTCTACATTCCGCTGAGCCACAGAATGGGATGGATTACATGAATGATTTTGACCCCGCTATGATTGCCATGGATGACCTGGACTGGCTAAATACTGTCGATTGGACACAAGGAGACTGGTTGGAGCTGAGCCAGCAAAACTATATTGGGTGATAGAGTATCTGGAGACTCAGACCGCCCCGGCCTGCCATCCGACTTCAGCCGAAGCCGGAAGGGTTTCTCTGGCTTTAGATTATTTCGCAGGCTGGACCTCCCTGCACGTCTGGATGATCGATCGGCGATGATCCTTACAGTTCTCGAGATCCTCTCTATTACCAGTACGAAGCCTATGCATGCTTCACTCGATCGTCGCTATGAGGGCTATGCTACGACAGGTGGCGCTCAGGCATCGACTTTCCGGTGCCACTACCCGCATGTACTGAAACCAACTCACCACCTTGAGGGCTAGATATTGCATGCCAACAGAACTGCAATTTGCTTTGTGTCTGACAAGCGGTCAAGGTTTGTTGTTGGCCAAGTCCGTCCCAGCCTCCCTGATGAAGGGAGTCTACCAGTGTGTGATCCGAATGAACTCGGATGCCGCGACCCGGCAGGGATTCGGAGATATTAGGCTGCTAAATTAATCTGATTAATCTGGGGTGACGACGATCCATGAAAGATAAGCAGACATGTTCCTGACTAGCATAATCGGATTGTTAGCGGCTCCAATGATCTATCGTGCCTCTCGAAATGTCGGTGTACCATCCGGCTTCGCTGGGACTTTCCGGAGTTCGCTTCGGAGTCAAGGGGGCTCCACGTCACTCCTCAAGCTCAAGGAAGCACGAAATAGCACGAACACGAGTTCTTGGAAGATGACAAGCATTACTGAGCCTCTTATCTGATTGTTTGAAGTTGCGATTGTGTGGTCGGGGTATATCCCAGCAAGGTGTTGACCCAGAAAAGATAAGAACATCAGTCCTACGGCTCCACACCGCTTCGGAGTTTCACTTGCTCGGCACGAAGACATGGCGACATCATTTGGGGCCGCAAACGGCAAATCAAGGTCGCAAGCTTTTAGTGTCTTCGCTCCGGAAGTGATTCGACTTTCGGTCTCAGATGGATCGAATGTCTCGTCCGTTCACTTATGGAGCAATAATTCTTGGGTTGCTTCCTTCCTTCCGTTTGATAAATACTGCTCTTTCCAATCGCTTCGACGTCCAACTTCCGGACAGCACTTTCCAATTCGAGTATCCTGGCGCAATGGTTTCCGACAAACATTTTTTACCAGATCCGCCTGCGAATTATCTTCCTGTTGAGAATCCTACTCTATCCTTCTGGCATGAGAACCTTCACGAACTGCATGATGCGCGCTCCACGCCAGATCTACCGCCCACCAGTGACGTTGTGATAATCGGAGCAGGATACGCAGGCATTGCCACAGCGTACCACTTGAAGAAAGGGGAGCGTCGAAACAATCTTTCAGTCACGGTTTTGGAAGCGCGGGGTATTTGTTCAGGAGCAACAGGCCGAAATGGAGGACATTTACGTCCAGACATGTACGGTCATATTCCAAAATACATCGAGCGAGCAGGAGTCAAGGCCGGGTTAGAGATTGCGGAATTCGAAGTCGCGCACTTGGAGGCTATCAAGAAGTTGATCGAGAAGGAAAAGATTGACTGTGACTTCACGCTCACGAGAACGGTGGACGTGTGGATCAACAAGACCGCGGCTATCAAAGCAAGAGAGGTGTATGATCTGATGTCTTCGCGGAACTTGGCTTACATGGACGATGTTTTCTTCTCGAGAAGTGAAGATGCCGAGAATATCTCTGGCATCAAAGGGGCTCAGGCTTGTGCTACATACACGGCGGGGACTTTATCGCCATACAAGCTCATCCTACGGCTCGCAGAGATTCTGGTAGAGGAGAAGCTGGTCAACATCCAGACTAACACGCCTGTCACGAGTGTAACGCCCGATCCCAGGGGCGGCTTCATAATCACCACTCCAAGAGGAACAACTCATGCCAATAAGGTCATTTACGCCAACAATGCGCATGTTGCTGGACTTCTACCAGAGTATCAGAACGCAATTGTTCCTTGTAAAGGAATTTGCTCGCACATCACTGTTCCCGCAGATACTCGCGCACCACTTCTAACCAATTCCTACATCATTCGCGAAGATGACAGCACACTCGCATATCTCACGCCCAAGATTGACGGGAGTATTGTAGTTGGAGGCGCCAGCTCGAAGTTCAAACCATTCCCAGAAGAATGGTACAACAACGTCGATGACAGCACGTTGATCGAGCCAGGCAAAGATCACTTCGACACTTACATGCAACGCTTCTTCCATGGATGGGAAAATACGGGCGCGAGAGTCGACAAGATCTGGTCTGGTGTGATGGGGTACAGCTTCGATTCAAATCCTCACATCGGCGTACTCCCAAAGAAAGACAAGCCGAAGAGCAAGAGGTGGTGGTGGCCCTTTGGGACGACGGAAAAGGATGATCAATTCGTCTTGGCGGGATTCAATGGCCATGGTATGCCGGTCATCTGGCTGGCTGCGAAGGGTGTTGCTAAGATGGTTACTGAGGGCGTGGAGTTTGAGAAGACGGGTATGCCTAGGTTATTCAAGTCTACGAGGGAGAGGATTGAGAAGTCACTGAACAATCGGGATGGAGGAGATATCATGGCGTAGACAAGAGACTACTTGGAAGGTACGAAACTAGTCGATCCTGTTTAGTATAAGGGAACTCGATAGATCAAATAATGTTCCCCAAGGATGTTGAAGTGTGTTCATGAAAACAAGGATTCGCCCACGGAACAGCTTGTTCGGTGCTGACTAGGTATTGAGATCTTGGAGATCTAAAGGCAACATTTAGAAATCAGCCGGGACAAATCCTACACTGAAGTCCAGCGACCCTTATCTTGATAGACTTTTCCTCACCAAGCTATCGCCAGGCATTCCTTGCCCGACGGGAAACTCCCCACAGCTATAGATAAAGGGGACCAGTGGAATGGTCCACTCCGATTCAAGTCCAGGGGTGGATCTCGCTAAAGCGCCCATAAGCTTTCCACTAAAGCTTCACAAGGCTTCGCGCTGCAGGTACCCCAGCCTACTCCGGCTTTTAGACCGACGCGGAACACAACTGTATCCCCTCTTTACATTCTTTAGAAGCCACGTCCCCCTCTTTTCCGTTATCTCTTGCTTGAAACTCAGTTCGTCTGATTGGTCGACTGACATTTACCCACTTCTGAGCCTCTCCGTCGGCTGGGATGATATGGGGGTCGGGAAGCTGGACCTCTCTTTTGAAGGGAAAGATAACGATGTGCTCGATTCGGAGTACTGTCGTGTGTGTGCACTCTTTTGGGACTTCGAGATAAGGATGCCATGCGTTACTCCGAAAGCTTGATGTTATAAGACCTCTAGGCATCTCTTGGATCAATCATAGCTCCTCTCACTCCTCACCAGTTTGCACACCTCACTCTCGGAATCCGGTTTCACTACTTCTTTGGACCAGACACACGATGTCTTCTACCGATGAGAAATCCCCAGGAAATATGGCCTCCTCCTCGAATGAGAAATCACCAGCCTACGAAGCCGGCGTCATCATGCCTGAACTCGACCTCGAATCACCAGGCGAGTTTCACGAAGTGAAAGAACTTCGACAGGGTCTTCATCAGAGACACATCCAGATGATAGCACTGGCTGGGACGATCGGTACTGGGCTTTTCTTGAGCTCAGGACGAGCGATATCGAGGTCTGGTCCGCTGGGTGCATTTATCGGATATCTGGTCATGGGTGGGACATCATGCAGTGTTGTGCTTGCTGTTGCTGAGATGGGAGCGCTGGTGCCGCTGAATGGTGGAATTGTAAGATATGCGGAGTACTTTGTTGATCCGGCGTTGTCGTTTGCGAATGGTTGGAATCTGGTGTATTCGTATATTGTTTCGATCCCTGCTGAGTAAGTCTATTCTATATGAGCCCATGATATTTATTCTGACTCTTGTGTCATTTAGATTGGTGGCAGCTGCAGTTCTCGTCGAGTTCTGGTTGACAATCAACTCTGCAATCTGGATTACTATCTTCGGTCTCTTGATGATTTTGACATCCAGCTTGTTCATTCGAGTATACGGAGAACTGGAATTTGGGTTCTCGATGATGAAGATTGCTTTGATTGTCGGCGTGAACATTATGGTAACCGTCCTATACTCTCTCCACGAAACAAACTAACATGCCCAGTCCCTCGTAATCACTTGTGGTGGCGGACCGAATCATGAACCCATCGGGTTTCAATATTGGCGCCGTCCTGGTCCTTTTGTACAATACCTTGGAATTACTGGGTCTTTGGGTCGGTTCTTGGGAGTCTGGACCGCTCTCAACAACGCGCTCTACTCGTATTCGGGAATTGAGAATATCACAATGGCAGCGGCAGAAACCAAGTCACCTCGACGAGCAATCCCCGACGCTGCGAAGCGCATCTTTGTTCGTGTCTTGCTATTCTATGGTATGTCTCGAGCTTGCGTAAAGTTTCAATGGGTGCTGACCTGTACAAAGTAATCTCGATCTTCATGGTCGGTTTGACGGTGCCTTCGGACGACCCCGATCTCGCTCGGTACAGTGGAACTGCAACGACCTCGCCGTTTGTCAGTAAGTGGCCAACTTGCTACAATTCAGTATCTATTACATGGAGTAAGGGATGCTAACAGATTGTAGTCGCTGCCAAACGAGCAGGAATTAAAGTCGTACCTTCTATCATCAATGCCGTGATTCTTACCTCCGCATGGTCGGCTGGGAACTCCCAAATGCTTGGCGCGACTCGAGTTCTCTACGGTCTCGCAATGGACGGAAGAGCCCCCAAGATTTTTACCCGACTCAACCGTTTCGCTATTCCATACTTCGCAGTAGCTTTCTTCAGCGTCTTCATGTGTCTCGGCTTCATGACATTGTCCGAGGGCGCCAGTGTTGCGTTCGATTGGCTCCAAGATCTCGTGTCGATTTCGACTCTGGTGAATTGGCTGACGATTTGCGTCACATATCTCAGATTTTATTATGGATGCAAGAAACAGGGGATTCCTAGAAGTTCTCTGCCCTGGGCTGCCCCACTACAGCCATACATCACCTGGGTGTCAGGGACAATCTTTGCGCTGCTGCTGATTACCGGTGGTTACGCGACGTTTATCCATGGACATTGGAGTAACGAGACGTTCGTGTCATCTTATATAAACATTCCCCTCTTCGCAATTCTATACTTCGGGTATAAGTTTATCAAGAAGACAAAGATCATTGCATTGGAGGATATTCCGATTCAGGTGAGCAATACTCCTTCTCCATTCCAATCTGCTTGTCATTTTGCCAGCCCCAGCCTTCTAGAGCAGACTTGGGGACCTTAGTCAGACCAATGCTAATTTTCACGCAGGGATTCATTGACATCGCAAATGCCAATCCAGAACCAGTGCCCGAGCGAAAGAGTGGGCTGAGGAGACTGAATATTTTGTGGTAGATAGCATTTTTGTAGCGAGAGGTTTGCTGGTCAAGGGGCTTCTTGGGGATTTGTAGTAAATTGGTGGGTGTTTTCATACGATGTGCCATCAATGATTATATTTAAAATATTACTATTCTTCCATCTTAATGCCGTGGTCGGAGTAGAATTTTCTTTGCGACACAGACTCTAGCGAAGGAAGAGAAGCTCCATAAACTCGGAGAACATCTAATGAGGTGCCATGACTCCTCGTCCTCGTAAATTCCCGTTTCCCGACTCCGAAATCATTTGCCATCTTGACCACACGAGTGAAGACCAAAGGCTCTCGGTCTCAATCCAGGGGCAACCCTATCGACAAACAAGCGAGCCTCTCTCCACTTGCGCGGAATCCATCAACCTTGGGAACGATGCGTATTCGCCACATTCTCCCTTTGAGAAACAGACAACCACTATCACTGCCTTATCTATCCATTTACTAAACTACTTGACTCTTGTCCAAGTGGATCTTATCTTCCACCCGTTCATCGGAAATGCCGGCAGTGCGTACTTCACTTCGTCAAATATCGGAGTGGGTCCACATATCCACTCCGAAGAACCACTCCGCAGGAGTACTGCGGAGTACCCGCTGTGCTCCTTATCGTCAACATCCCCATACTCTTTAGGTATCGAACGATCGTTCGGAACACGAATGTCATCTCAAGGCGCGTGTCACAGGCTATTGCCTGCTGTATCGGAGCCACGTCTCCACGTGATTTTTGAATGAGTGGGTAGAGTGGGGGATGGACCGCGACTTCTCTCCGCTCCGTAGCTCTTCCAAGAAATACAAGACAAGATCGGAGAGCCCTCCTCTCAACATCACAAAGAAATCACTTCTTACCTCAGAGCTTGCAAACGCTGTTGAGAATATTCATCACCTCGATACCAAAACACTCCTCCCTCGAAATCATGGCACCTAAAAAGCACATCGTCTTCGACGTTGTCGGAACATGCGTCTCATTCGATGCGTTCTATGACCGTATTGATCAAATCCTCGGACAACGACTTAACGCTCAGAATGTCAACGCGAAGCATTTCGGCTACACTTGGAAAGAAGCCGCTGAGCTAGAATTCTACTTTCTTCTGTACTCGGGTCGCTACACTCCGTACAACGATATCTTCAAAGCCGTTTTCTACCGCACGTTACACATGGCTGGAATATGCAACCCACGAGAACTTGCTACAGAAGCTGAACGTGATGCTTGTCAAGCTGGGTACTCGGAGCTTGAACTCCGGCCAGGTTGCGTGGAGATGATGGAGAAGTTGAGAGGTGCAGGGTGGACGGTGTGGTGTTTGACGACGGGGGATGTGAAGAGAGTGAGAGGGTACTTCTTGAGAGCCGGCTTGGAGATGCCCTCGGAGAACTTCGTGAGCTGTGATCAATTTGCGGAAGTTGATCCCGTGAGTGGGGTGAAGACCGGTGTTTACAAGCCGGCCATGGCTTCGTATAAGCCGATGTTGAAGATGTTTGCCGAGGAGGATCAGAAATGGTTTGCGGCTGCGCATATGTGGGATGTCACTGCAGCTGTGCATGCTGGGTATGTTCTCTCTCAACCTTTTGGAGATCAGACTGCATTTTTGCTTGATGTGAATTATTGACTGACCATATATTGTAGATTTCGAGGCGCATATTGCTCCATATATGACAAGGAGCCATGTTCGGAGATTTTTGATGAGAAGATGGATGTCATGAGTGATACGCTCCCTGAAATGGCCGATAAAGTCATTGCGATGACATCGTAATCAACAACGATTAATACAAGTTTCATATTTACACCCGCTCAGTCTAGTTAAACAGAGGCTTGATGAAGGTGATGTTTGATTGCGCCGTGCCAGTTGCATTCGTTTGACAAGCGAGCGTGGAATACGAAGTTGGCTAATTGTAAATAAAATTTATTATTTTCTGATTACTCTCAAACACCCCACTCTAATTTTCTTGATAGAAGACTTTCCCGTTGAAGCAGTCATCCAGCCTTTCCAGTTCTATCTATATACCAACTGCTCGTTGGTTGTCACGCCTCCCTTCGTTTCCGCCAAAACCCTGTCCATGACTTTCTCCAGTCTCAGAAATGCCTCGTCAACGATCTGGAAATGAACAACAACCCGTCCACCCATCAACTTGACTCCCTCTTCTTTTCCAATTCGAATCAAGTCATCCACTGCTACACCACTTGCTGCCAAATCCAAAACAACCATATTAGTCTCAGCTGGTCTGAGCACTTTTCCTCCTCTTTGCAGCCAAGCTTTCTCAACATTTTTCGCCTTTTGGTGGTTATCCCTTAGTCGCTGCCCACCGCCGGAAATGAATGTCTCCTCAACTGCAACTCTTGCTGCTGAGGAAATGATACCAGCTTGTCGAATGCCACCTCCAATGCTCTTTCTAACCCATCGAGAATGCTGCAACACGGACTTGGGACCAACGATGATGCTTCCCATTGGTGCTGCCAAGCCCTTTGAGAAACACATCTGTGCAGTATCGAAGCAGGCTAGGTATCCTTTCAAGGTACCGGCTCCTGATGCGACAGCTTCCCAGATACGTGCTCCATCCAGATGCATCTTGATTCCATTTTCTCGTGCAAACTCCGAGATTCGTTGCATTTCAGCAAGAGGCGTCACTGTACCAGCAAGCGTGTTCTCCAGGGATATCACTCTGGTTGGTGAGACGTGGATATTGTCACTGATGACTGCCGATTTCTTGATATCTTCAAGAGTGAGATAGAGACCGTTCGCTGGTGTGACAGTCTGGATATGTGCTTGGGACAGAGAAGAGCATCCTCCTGCCTCAGCAGCGTAGATGTGAGCCTGTTGGTGGCAAAGGATGGCATGCGGTGGTTGAGTGAGAAGGGATCTCAGAGCTATCTGATTGCCCATCGTTCCTGACATCACGAGGAGGGCATCTTCTTTGCCTGCCAGGTCGGCGATATATGCTTCAAAGGACGTGGTAGTATCGTCTTCTTGGTAGACATCGTCGCCGAGTGATGTCTGGGCAATGGCTTGGAGCATAGAGAAAGTTGGTGTGGTGATTGTATCAGTCCGAAAGTCATATGCGGCTGGACCGGGGCCACACCAAGTCGATGCCACTTTGATGCTTTCTGAATGCAAGCCAGAATTGGCTGCAGGTATCTCGATGCTTCCCATGATGAAGTCAAGTGGCAAAGATGATTTGGGTAAATGGTGTTCCAACAGCTGATATGAGCATGAAATCTTGTGTAGGAAATCCTGTGTAGCTCTTTGTTATTCATATGTCGAAATCTAATACCGCTGTCTCTTTGACTTGCGTCTCGGTCAATATCAATTACGCCGAGATATCGGGTCGTGTCAAGAATGGGGGTCTTCACGCTATTGCAAGGGCGTGCAGCTTGCAGCTCCGCATTCTCGGTTTGCATCGGACTTCGAAAGGAACCACTTTGACATGGAGGAGCAGAACTCGGAATTTAATATCAAAGTTTGAAATTTCATTCCCCTTCTCCCATGCACTTGACTACGGCTGAAATTCAACTCACTACTGGTGTCCTTCAATCAGCCACAGTCCTTTGTCTAGCGAAGTATCGTAGCCGAGGTCCGCATCCTACCCTACGGCATACCCAGTCTTGTCCAGACTAGCTTTGGAAGTCGTAGACCTCGAGCCAATTTGACAGCCAGCTGATTGAAGCACCTTTTTATTCTTTCTAGACGACTTTACAACACCAGCAAAACTCGGCGGAGCACTTCTTGCAAGTGAAGTGTCCGCATCCACCACTCCATTCGATCTTGTCGCCACAACCTGCCTTGGGTCATTTTTTCGTAGTCCTTGCGATCTCTCGCTTTGTTGCTGTTTCGTTCTCTCTTGCTCTATGAGCTGATGCTTCGAAGGTTTTTATGGCAGCTTGCTTTCGTTGGTTCTTTTGTATCTGCTTCTTGACCTCCATGCTGCGCAAGTGATCCTATACCTCGGAAGATTCGTTCCGGCAGATGTAGCAATGCCGTTGCTTGCATCACAGAAATTTCCATTCTAAACTGCTCTCTGCAAAATACACGAGACTATGCTGGATAGACTGAGCGAGAAGGTAGAGATTCCTGGACACGGTAAACAGGGTTCAGAGAGTATGCTCGTTTCCATGAGACAGGAGAATATAGAACGGCAGCAAGCAAGAGATGTGTTCCAGGCTAGATCGGAAGACAAGACTCGAAAGCTGGAAGAGAAGTCTTGAACATTGGAAGAGAACGCTCTGGCGTTGAACAGAGTGCGCAGCGAGCTTAATGAGGAGAAGAAGAAATCCCGTCAGGCTTTGGCAGCGATCGCCGACAAGAACAAGCAGTTCGAGTCTGTGCAGCAGCAGTGTGCTCGTCTGCAAGAGAGTTTGTCTAGTCAAAGAAGATAGAATGAAGAAGCATGAGGCATTAAGCCTCTATCGAGAGGAGTGCGGCAAAGTGTTATTGCCTTGATCGATCGTCCCTACATGGCCTTCAGTGGTAGTACCATAGAGGCTCGCTTAGGGAGTTCTAGTGATTGAGGGCGCTGAAATATACCCCGCGGTTACCCCGCACTTAACTGAAATGCACTGGATTTGAAAGGTTTCAGTACGCTGAAGGTTGTACAACTTTGTCAAATATCCAAGCAATTTGCAAAGTTATGCTCCGTCTGATTCTATGATTCCACAATTCAATATTTTGAAAGTGGATTATCATTTTTTGCTCGTCTATGTCGGCATCAACTGATTTTAGACAGCCGAAGCTCAAAGGCATCTGATCAAACTGATTATTCGTGGGAAGCTTTCCTGTCTCGCTTTCCCTAGACTTGTTCTTACGATGTACAATCAGGCCACATCCTCTCGATATGGATAGTGGCGCCATCGAGGAGGATCTACACCCATCTTCATATTAAGTCTTTCGCGTCTCTTGCTTTTGTGCTCATACTTGGCGGCAAATCCTCATTTCTTGTCCCCCATTTGCTTTCCTCCGGTCCAAGCGTCAACTCCAACACCCCTCCCTCCGCAAAGAAGCTGTGATCAATCCAATTCTTCGTCCAAATATTCCCGTCCCTCAACGCACTTTGAATATAGATGTTCTTATATCTGGCATCAAAGTTGATGTTCCTGATAGTAGCAGTCTTTCCTGTTTGTGAATTGACAATGCTGATTTCCTGGAAAAATGGAGGCGTAATGAAATACACATCCTGGCCAGGATTGGGGAAGACACCCATCATAGTCAGAGTGACGAATGATCCCATGGCTCCAGAGTCGTCGTTACCTGGAATTCCGTTGATAGTGTTGTTGAATTCTTTTGGTATGTATGCATGAGCACGTTTGGCGCTAAGGCCTGGACGGCCTGAATAATGGTATAGAAACACAGTCAAGAATGCTTGCTCCTCTCCCATATACAGAAGCCCGCTCTCGTGTAGGAAATTGAGCCGCTTGGTGAACTCGTCTGGACCACCAAGAAGGGTCACAAGGGCTGCCATATCTTGGGGAACAAAGAAAGTGTACAGCCAACAAGCACCTTCGTAAGTCTCTCCGCCCCCACCGTCGAGGTAGCAAGAGTCTGGTTTTAGTAGTGGGGAGCATCGAGCGGGGTCTTGCTCTTCCCATGTTAGATCAGCATTCCTAAGCTATCATCAGTAACATAATGTGGCAGCTCAACTAATTGGCTTACCTCGGTTGCAAGAACCCCACGAAGCCTGTGTCCACGCCATCAATAGACGAGTTCTGGTCCGACTTGAACAGGTTACGCCAATTCCCAGCCCTGCTGAGATACTTACTGCTATCTTCCTTGTGATCTAGACCCTCCGCCATTGCCGCGATACAGAAGTCATTGTAGGCAAACTCGACTGTACGGGATACACTTCGCGTTCTGAGTCCTGCACCCTGATCATCTTTGTCGTGTATGGGAACGAAGTTCAATCGCTTCCAGCTATGAAGGCTCCCTCGACCAGCGTAATCCCATCTCTCTAGCTCGTCCTCGGCATCTGAGACTACCGCTCGATATGCCAAGTCCCAGTCAATACCTCCGCCCAATTTCTTGATGTAAGCATCAGCCAAAACAACGTCGGCATTAGATCCCCCTTGAGTAAAACCCTGGCATAGACTCATTCGACAGTCAGGAAGTTTGCCCTCGAATTTCCAAATATCGAGCAGGGCTCGGACCATTCTCGACTGTTCGATTGGATCGACAAGGGTGAGAAAGGGATGCTGTGATCTGAAGCTGTCCCAAATGCAATAGAAGCTGTCAAAGTACGGCTCAGTAGAATTCCACAATGGGTTTTCGCCCGTATAGTCCTGAGGGCTGATCATCGTTCGATAGAAGCCACTCCAGAAAATAGCTTCCAAGTCCTTGTCAATGCCTCCGCGTACCACCTTAATCACATCAAACTTTTTCCTCCACTCGTTCTCAGCTGCCTTTCTGACTTTACCAAAGTCGAATTTTGGAATCTCAGACTCCGCATTTTGACAAGCCTGACTCGAGCTGATGAGACTCAGACCGACTCGAGTCAGAATGTGGTCATTTCCGCGCGGGGGATCAAACATAGACAATGTCCCGCCATGCGAATACCCCACAAATTCTTTGGTCGTCACGTTGACAAGAGTGCCAATACCTTCCCAAATCGAACTTGAAGGCATTTCAACGCCTTTGAAGTCCATGCAGAAGAACGCTTCATATTTTCCAGTTCCGAAGCTAGGCGAGAAGATACCGCTTCCTTGAATCTGGCCGGTCTTGGGGTCGATTGATGCTTTGGCACTACCAGTCCGTGTATTAGCAAGATCGTTCAGATCGAGCGTTATAACTGGATGGAGTGGGGCTCCATTCGTAGATACATTCTTTGGGAAAGTGAATCGGTACAGGGCAGTATGTGACGTGACAGTCGCCTCTCCCCGAATGCCATCCGCTAGGGTGATGTCGAAATAGCCTGGAGACGCATCATAGCTTCCTCGGCCAACTACACGTTGATTCTTGGCGAACTTGCACTTGGAAATATCGTTGTCCTCGCAGAACTGGGGAAATATCGGAAAGTTTCCAAGGGATATGGTCTGTGATATTTAGTCATTGGTAACGCATTCTGAAACGGAATTAATGAGGCAACTGACTCCACCTGTTCCCGAATCATGCATGTGACTGAAGCCAGAGATGTCACTTCCATCTGATGCGAAGCCTCCGTGAGCTTCACCAATACAGTCTGCGGAGGCTTTTGCCATGCCTGTTTTGGTTAGCTTACATGAACCCATACGACTGAAGGCATTAATTTCACTCACCATAAGGTAGGGAAGCTCCTGGGAAAGCATGACCTGAACAAGCATTATTATCAGTTTTTCATAATCTGGATTCCCAGCCTCACCTCCATTGATAGTCCCAATGAACATGTTGACATGATCAAGGACATCGGCCCCGCCCCCACGCCATACCCCAGGTTTAGATGGTGATGCCGAAGACCAGGGGTTCGAGTAGAAGAAATAGAGAGCTATCACCGCCACAGCACATGCTGCGCGCGCAACATGACCGGTTTTGACTCGCGGCATGGTTAGAATGCGGATATGGAAGCTGAGAATGCTTCAGCGGCTCAACAAGAGGTCTTGCGATGTGGCTTAATTCGGATGAAACCATGCCCCACGTGATCTAGTTTGAATATTTCTTGGCTCTCTTGGCAGATGAGTGCTGGTGCGTGCCGTAACCAAAATGATCTAAATTTTGGTTATTACATTGAAGAAGAGTGTTAAAAAGGCGTGGAGCATTCCTTTATCATGGTTCTCTGAATTGAAACAAGAAGAACGAACATATTCCAATGATAGATGAGCGAACTTCAGAGGCTAGGCACAGCGAGCTAACCACATCCGAAATGTAATAGAATTAGCAATACCCAGGTAAGCTTTTAGGCATCATTCTTGAAATTAGGATTGGTGGAATTTGTTAAGGTAGTCTTTGTTCTATTTACATGAATTCGTCGAGATTTGAAAGCAAGAAGCCATCGTTCGCTAAAATATGTGGGCCCTCTAAGTTTTTCAAAACAACCAAGACCTGGGCCAAATCAATTTAGCTGCAGCGCGGCCACCATTACCGGGCACGGAATACTTTCTAATATATATTTGACGATACGAGACATGTGAAGTAAAGTTATATGAGGATGTTTCGATTGCACAAGAAATTACTTGACGCAGCACCGCAACTGTTCTTGTTATCTACCCTAGGTAAGCGAGGGGCTGAGGAAAGAAAGTTGGGAAGGCTTTTTCTTCTGAAAATTCTAGAATGACTTGACATTGATAGGTGAAAATGAAACAGAGTGACATCTCAAAACCTTAAAATACCTCTGAGCGTTGAACCGATTCTGTCCTGGTCCTTGTGCCAGTGCCGGGTAGATCATTTCGAACAAAGCGTCCCCGTCTCCCTTTAGCTCGACATTTTGCCATTTTCTACGCAGGTAAGATGCTACTCTACAATGTCAATTACGCCTCAAGTCACCTTAGTATCACATTGTGGCTCTTAATAGATCAGTCTGGGACAAGGAGATTCCCGTTCCAGCAAACGCGATTTCATATGTCGATGCGGCAGTAATCAAAAGTCAGTCCAATATCACCTTGCTCCTTTCGGCGCTCTGTGAGGCATCTCCATAACATCTCCATTATTTTTGAGCCTCTGGATCATACTCTAACGCTTTACAGTGTTACCTCGAGGAATCACAATCATCAGCATCTCCCCCAGCGGAACCTCATACTGGGCACGAACGGCCAAAATCGAGGCCTTGAATGCAGATAGCCAACATCAGAACTCTTTCCTTAAGGTATACAGGAACAAACTTTCCCTAAAAACCAGAAATCTGACATGACGCAGTTACACCGAGGGTCGGACGGCAAAAGAATAGTCTCATCAGAATTCCACTCCATGACCGCTCTCTACCAAGTCGTGCCCTCACTCGTTGCCCGACTAATCGGGTACAGAACTTAAAAGTCCACCCCAGACACTCGATTCTTCACCTGCGCCTTCCATTCGGTCAGCGGCTCTATCCCCGATGTCAGAATGTTCCCCGCGCTCCTGGCGGAAATGCATAAATGCGGCGTCTCCCCCAATGGTAAGTTCGGGTTTCCAATGGAGACTTTCGCGGGTAACTCGTCTCAGATGTTTCCTATCAGCGATACGTGGGAGGAATGTTTCTCGGGAGGGTTGCAGCATGTCTTTGAGAACGAGGTGGCCACGCATGGCAGGGGAGATGAGGAGTTTGAGGAGTTGAAGAAGAGGGTTATGGATAAGGTTATCCCGCGCCTTTTGAGGCAGCTTGAGACGGGAGGGAGATCCATTACACCTTGTCTTGTGCATGGCGATCTTTGGGATGGAAATGCGAGTGTTAATGTGGACACCGGGAAGTCGACTATCTTCGATGGGACGCCGTTGTATGCGCATAATGAGTGTGAGTCTTAATTGCAGACAGCAAGATTAGAATTGAAGCTGATGTGGCGACTCGTTTAGATGAGCTGGGGCCGTGGCGAGCAACCCGGCATGAGATGACGAAAGTTTATATTGATGAGTATATCAAACACTTCCCTATCTCAGAACCGGTCGAAGAGTTTGACGATCGTGGGAAGTTGTATTGCTTGTAAGTACCCTTTCCTTTGTAGCACTTTCAAAAATGCTAACAGATTCTCAATCAGAAGATTCGACCTTATGTCTTCTTCATTATATGCTGGGAACCTCAGCTTTCGCGCGATGTATGTATGAATCAAAATGCGGGCGACGCTTACTGACAGACATAGTGGAAGAGAGACAATGAGAACACTTGTAGCAAAGTACGGCGGGGATGATGAGAGGTAATTGGCGAGGCATGGCTTAGCATAGCACTCTCAGATGATTCTTGCTTCACTCGTTCCACCATTTGAAGTCGAAAAGATAATTAACGACTTAGGCCGTGGTATATTATAAGTTCTATTAGGGAAAACGCCGAAGTGAACTATCTTCTGCTCTGTCTTGAAGCTACACTGGGACCACTCAATTTTCTGTATCACCAAACTCACCGACCCCCTCTCGAGACGACAAAAGATACCCCTGTATCGACTCCGGTCGTCTGAGACTCAACTCCAGTACAGTCTTACTCGGGCCCAACTTAACCACAATCCTCCCTTTATTACGATCATTTGCATCTCCATTCTAAGACAAAAAAAAGCGCACACCATCCGGGGTATTCAGCGGCTGTCCGCCAGCCGCCGTACCTAAGATCGCAGACTTGACATCCAAGCAATTAAAACGCGGTAGTTTGCTCCGAAATCTCGTCCTTGTAGCCCCAGCTACCACAAAGATGACAACACTAGATTTATACCGAACGTCAGGTATGTGTAAGTAGGGATACCAAGCCGCACGACAAGGCTGGTATTGCTGGCTTCTATGGACTCCATTTCGAGATAATTCATAAGCTGTGACGCGCCGATCGTGCCGAAATAGGAGTCGAGAAGTAGCTCGAGTCCTTCTGTGACACCGACTAGCCTATCAGAATCCGTAGCGTTAACACGACCATTTCGATCTCCAACGGCGTTGATGTTGATAATGAAGGCATCGGTTAGGACGCCTATGTACATTGTTGATAGGATCTGGGAGAGAAAATTAAGCGAGTAGAAGGTTTCGTTGACATGGCTCGGGAAGGGTCAATATCGACAGCACCATCGGTAGTGCCTCTATCAGTGACTAGGGACACGGTGATATTCTTTGCTAAGACATCAACATCGACTTTGAATGTCGCTGGCTCGAATGTCACGCTACACTGGATCTTATCAAGAATGGCGTAGAACTCTCCTCCGACTAGGCCATAGAAATAATGCGTGTCATTTGCCGTTGCTGCAAGGGAAAATGTGCTGCCACTGGTCACTATCCCTGTAGTCGTGAAGCCTAACCATGGTCCCGTGGGGAGGTTTCCAGTGCCACGAAAGGCATTTACCGTGCCTGCGTAGGCGTACGGCTGGTCGGAAAACGTGCCGTTAATAACCCCTAAGTCGACGAACCGCAAATCTGCTGTCTGGTTGATTATACAGCGAGGCTGTGAAATGTAGCCATTCTCCTCAAAAGTAAAGCGAGTGGTAGTTTGTTGGGCCGAGTGGTTGCTATCTTGGGAGACTAGCGATGAAACGCCGACAAGGCCTACGCTGGCTCCAACGCCATACGAACGCCCGTGGAAGCTGTACCCCGAATTATCCAGCTTCTTGTGCTGTGAAACGGTAGAGTTACTACTTGATGCCTCGCGGAGAGAATTCAGTAGCAATCCGGTCATAGCTGAACACAGAAGAGAGCGCCGTCAGTCAAGCGAAACAAAAGCATAAAATATTGGAGGCACATGCAACTCACACTTCCAAGCTACGTTTGTGAACGTTCCCATCTCATTAGTCCGAGTCATTACTTTCCCACAATCATATGCCGGCCGACACGTCGTCCCCCAATCTTCGACATTCTCTTCTCTGTACAGAGGGACAGGATAGACACTCATGGAGTTCTTCGTTGTAACGACTGGCGTAATGGCACCAGCCCAGATGGCGGCTGGGCCCTGAATAATCAAAACATAGGCCAACACTGAAATAACTGACCACGTTGGTAAGTCAAAATCTAGCTTCCCCAGGTCCAGTGCGCCACGCAGCTTCAGGCTGTTGAGGGAAAGTGGTGTCGCGAGTAGTTGAGTTTTGAGTCGGAAACGGAGTAGACTGCTGACGACGAAAATCTGGAGAGCACCCGGAGCGGACGATATCACATGGACGATTGGCTGGATAGTTGCACGGTTCTGCTGAATAGTTGAAAGAAAGCGGGTCGTGCTTGTACCACGAAAAGATAAGGCTGCGTTGACAGTACTCAAAAGAGTAGGTATAAACAAGGCTGAAGGCACGAGAGCCCTAGATATTATGGTAGCTGATCGGAAGTCCATGGTTAACCAACAGTCATATGAAGTTTCTATTGCTTTTTTTGCTTTCAGTAGCAACGCTTGAGATTTGTATCTAACCGTACGCCTCCTGGTCTTGACACGGCGGCTCAGGGCTGATCAGGCAGTGCAAGCCACAACGGCCTTCAGGCCAGTGATAAGCGCTGAGGCTCTGAGACTGTGGTTACAGAGCAACTTTGGGGTGAGGCAAGCCAGAAATAGATGGTATTACGCTTTACAGTTTCATTATTAACAACAGGAAACGATTCAAGGATTGTTTATTGGCATAGCTGCATTCATTATCCGATAAAATAATATGCGATGTTTCCTTGCCTTCTGAGGCCACCAAGGGGCTCGTTCAGGAGAAATGAAATCGGCATCTGCCACGGTAACTTGAGTGCCACAGCACAAGTACTCAGTACGTATGATAACTCTGTGTACGAAACCGTCTTGTAATTAAGTCTCAAGCTTGTAAAGTTCTTAAAGTATAGTAAGGATCCCTTAGTGTTTATTAAGATTTAAAAGAATTTGCTTGGAAATATGGAGTTTCGTAGAACCCGAACGTTAACCCCTCTCAAACAAGAAATCACGGAACTACAGTATTACAATACTGAATTACCTTGCACAGACCTCAAAGAGATCCGCTTTACCAGAGCTCAGTTGTCCACTTTAATCCGATTTCTTCGGTGCCACAGATACAACTCCAGCAGGGTTCGGTTTCCATTTCCACATCAAATACGTTTCATATGAATACAAGACGGATCTCAATCTGGGTTCTGGGGGTTAAGGCAAGTTCGAAAGTGTGACCACTTGATTTGGGACTCTGCTTGCTTGAGGTAATGAAAAGAGCACTGTATTGATCACGAAATTTTTCATGGTCATTGAAATTTGATTTCTCTCCACTACAGTCTACTGTCCGTTCTCTCCCACTCGAAATTCCATTATCGTTAAACAAAGGACATTAGAAGCGAATTCGGTTATCTCATTGATTCCTTCCCTATATTCCTCCCCGCTCGTCACTAAATGCTCCTCCTCACAGCCCTTCTTGACCTCTATTCATCTCCCAAATTCCAACGTTGAGAGCTTTACGAGAGCTGTTGTTCGTAGCCGATTACTTTTCCTATTACCGAGCCAAGCCTTGAGTCCAAGAAACGCCAATCCATTCCGAAAAGAGAGTGTGTGGGTATCTTCCCTTCCGTGTGTTCGTACCCGACGCCCATTATCTATGCCCCGAAGATTGAAACTGAAAACAATGCGTAAAGGACTGTGGGTATCTCTGTGGTGAATGACGCGTGTATATGCTGTGATATGGGTATGCTGTACCGTAAGGATCGTTAAACTGTTGCTGTATGTACTGATTAAGGACCGTGTGTATCATGATGGCTATGTGTTCGTAAGTCATGAAACGTAAATATTAATGCCGAGTGCTGTGAAAAGAAGAGTATCGATCGCTGACGCAGAGATGCGTGTTATAAATGAAATTGAGATGTAAATGGAGGTGAAAGATCAAGATCAACCTCAAATCATCACAGCCAAAATCGAGGTGAGCAGAACCGAAACCATGAGCGCGAATGACGATTGCTTGGAAGTAGCCGCCACGTTGCCTGTGATTTGGACGAGCCCAGAAGTCGTCGTAGGAGGACTGCTTGACGTCGTACTTGGAGTTGGCGCAGGAGTATCTGACGTCGTGCTTGAGGCTGGTGCTGGAGTACTTGAAGTCGAAGTTGAGATAGGTACAGGGCTCGAGCTGGTAACAGCTGGAACTTGACTCGTGACCTCTACGCTCGTTGTGGGCGTCGGCACCGTCTCCGTAGCCACAATAACGCTCTGCGTAGCCGGTACTGGAACCACTGTTGCCGTTGAAGTTGAAGTCGAGGGCTCAAGAACAGGAATTGCTTCCTGTGCCTCGCAGAAGTCGATAAACGGTGCAAATTTAGGCTCGACGTAGACTTGAAGGGACGCCTTTTCAACATCGCCGTTGGCTATGACGCAGGATTGGCACGCTTCATAGGAGACGCGGAACGCGGAGCCGGCAGTGCAGAGCTCGGGGTCCTTGCCAACGCTTTGGGCTTCGAGGTAGGCGTTATTGCAGGTCGCGAAGCAGACAGCTGGGACGATTGTTTCGTCGCGTTTGAGGAGGTGGAGAACTTCGCGGGCCTTCTTCCAGTGTGCATGTGCGGAGGATGTTGGGTAGACGTACGTCTCTGTAGAGGTTGGAGATGGGGTAATGTATAAGGTTGATGAAGGGATGTCAGATGAACCAAAGTGAGTGAGGCTTGCTTGGGAAGAGTAGTCTCCTGTGGTGACGGTCTTGACTATTTCTTTGCCATATTTGCCGGTCACTGTGATGACTTCGACATTTATGACGAAGATTGTGAAGTCCAAGCCGAAAGCTTGCGGATTAAAATTGAAGTACCCATCAGTGACTGGATAGTATGAGGTTTCATTCTTCGGCCAAACCACTGTCGGGAATGGAGGACTTGGGATACAATACTTCGCGTCGCAAAGGAAGTCGTAGTCCGGAGGGTCCGCGAATATATTACATCCCGCTGGCTTGGGTAGGTTGCAAACGTATCCAGGTGAACAACCCCAGAGGGCGTTAGGTCCAGAGTCTTGCGGAGTGACTACGACGCCAGGCGTGTTGGTGGGCTTAGGGCATACAACAATACCATTTACAGTCACGGTGACTCCAGGCCCAACAATTGTAGGCCCGGGGACAGTAATAGTATTCGAAACTGGCGGAAGCGTGACCGTCGGCCCAGGAGCAGTGATTGTGGTAACAACACCTGGAAGGGTAGTCACCTGACCTGGGAGTGTTGAGAGAATCGTTGAACCAGGAGCTGTGATGGTTATGACAACACCCGGGAGCGTTGTAATGTCTCCAGGAAGTGTCGTCACTTCACCAGGAAGCGTGGTAGTGGTTATCTCGCCGGACAGTGTAGTTATCTGCCCGGGAAGAGTAATTAACGATGTCGAAATAGTTGTCTCTGTACTTGGCGGGATTGTGATGGTGGTCAGAGAGCCCGAGATCGACGAGGTAACAGTAGAGGCAGGTAACGTTGTTGTAGTAGTAAACAGAAGAGTTGAAACTACATTGTCAGTACATTACGAGATGCGAGGACTTGGAACATACTGCTCGTGGTCGTTGTTGCTTCTCAACGTTAGCCTCAGAACCTTTGAAAGGGAGCACGATAAGACTTACTTGTGGAATCTGTAATAAATGATGTATCTGTTGCAGCTACAGAATGGTCAATCAGTGTATTTTATCGATTTGGAATTTATGGCTCACTTGTCGTGTCTGTGATGAATGATGTATCCGTTGCGGCTAGAAACGGGTCAGTATGGTTCGAGGTAAGGTAATTTTGGCTCACTTGTCGTATCTGTGATTTCAGAGGTCTCTGTAGCGGTAGCAGCTATAAAGTGTCAGCTTTGTCTCGAAACATTGAAGGCTGCATACTAGTCGTATCTGTAATCCTAGAGGTCAGGGTACTCAAGGAGGTAGAGACTGTAGTATAGGTGCTGAAGCTGTACACTGTCGAGGTCGTCGTGTGGTCGCTTGTCACCGTTACTGGGTAAGACCTACAAGGTGTAGGAGTCAGCACTAAGTAGCTTCGATGATCGCAAATGATCGAATTGCCGATTGACTCATGCTGGATTGAGATTGTGTAGGAACTTACGTGGACAAAGTCAGTGTTGTGGAGTAGGTTGAAATGGACAAGGTCGTTGTGGTCGTAGTCGCAGTGGTCTGTTCGAGTCAGCTTGCTATCATGGATGGGGTTTTCGAGGCCTTCTACCGTCGTTGGAACCGTAGTAGGCACCGTGGTCGGAACTGTGGTGGGAACCTGAAGAAGAAGAGTTAGTAGAAGGACGAAAATCGGAACATGAGGTTTTCCTGGATCTCCGACGAAATTTCGGAATCACATGACTGTTCGATGTCCGAAGATCAGACGGGGTCAGGCTTACTATTAGAGTACTGGTGGTCTTGTATGTTGTCACTGTGGTTGTAGTAGATGTTCTCCATATTGTGTGATCGCTGATAATGGTGTATGGATACGAAGTTGTATAGGTAATATTTCTAGTCGTCGTGTACTTGGGAAAGGTCAGTCTGAGGCTCAAAAGTTACGAATGATGCGTATTTAGATCGACAACTTGGTTATCAATCGGTTCAAATATACCCATAAGATGACAGCGGCATGGAGATATCCGAGCATTGATAGCATGATTCCCATTGGACTCGACAAGGCATGGAGGAATCTGTCAACTTACAGTGGTTGGGACGAGAACGCTCGTGGTCGTTGTAGTTGTCGTCGGAATCTGGGCGAGGAAAGTCAGCTCTATCTCCATGTCTTCATCAGTTTCTTAAACATACCGTGGTTGGAATCTTGGTTGTGAAAGTAGAGGTTGTCTTCTTCCAAACTGTTGTCGTAATGGGATAACTTGGACCGATCAGCTCTTTTGAATCATATGAGACATCCATGGGGATTGAACTTACCCATACGAATTCGTGATCGTAACCTTGTAGGGGTAAGACTGTAGGGTGTTAATATGGTCGAGAGTTCCAGTACATCGTTACTTACCGTAGTGATCAGCTTGGTCGAGAGCGAAACAGCTGTAGTTGTCGTGGTGGTACTGCGATTGAATGTCAGCTCCGTTACTCGTGACATTACTTCCACCTCGAGCCTGCTCCACATGACCTGACACCATATGTATAACTCACGTTGTCTCCTCTGTAGCTGTGGTAAAAGATGTCTGTTTCTCCGTCTTTGTCCGCTCTTCCGTTTCCGTATGCTTCTCCGTTGTCTTTTGGGTAATGTATACATCCGATTTCGAGATCTCGGTAACCTGATGGGCAAGACTTAGCTAGAATTCGAAAGTGATGTACATTGACTTACTGTTGAGGTCTGATCTTTGGTTTGGGTGGTAGATACACTAAACCATGTTAATTCGGTACCTATAACGCGTTGTTCCGACTTACTAGACCGTTGTAGTGGTTGTGCTTGTAGATCTAAAGTTCTCAATTAGCTATGAACAATTAACAAGAGAACAAAGACCTACGCTGTAGGTGTGACGGTAACATAGCATGTAATCGTCGTAGGATGGCAGAACGAGGCGGGAAGGGTGACAGTGGTAGTTGCAGGATAACAATGTTCGCCTGCAAGTGTCACAGTTGATGCTTTACATGTTTCTGCTTTAGACGTTGTCGTAGGATGGGTTTTCCTATTTGCTGCTTCGTCGGTAGGTGAAGGCGTCTCGGTGGTGTTTGCATATTGAGCTTGAGCTATCCCAATCAACCCCACCACAGCCCAAAAGTTTCGTCTGAGAACCATCGCAATTGTTGATCTCGAAAGGCGCTCGAAACGATTATTTCAATGTCACCAGTTTGCTGAGATCCAGGAGGAGCGAGAGTGACAGAAGACGGCTACCTGCGTCTTTCTGGAATAAAGAACGATTGACTGCGGTTTGGAGCTGGTGGTGTGCCTGGAGCCCTGCGATACAGTTTATTCGGTCAGCCCAAGGCTGAGGTTCGGAGGAATCCACACGAGAAGCAGGCGTCCAATCAGCACTCAAATCCGCACGATCCTGATCCTTGGGAGTTCAAGGTTCATTTAGGTGTTCCGATGGCATGCAGACATCGATTCAAGGCTCGAGGGGCGAGAAAGAACAAAGAAATAAGAATCTGGAATGAACGCCAATACTTTCGAACCAACAGCTCAAAGAAGAAAACAGCTATGGGACCCCAGCCGCAGAGTTCCTTTCGGACATATCGTGATAGATGGGGACCTAGATACAAGGATACCTGGATGCTCAGAGCTATATCCGATGAAGTAAGTGACAGCGGCTTGCATGATCAGGGTATGAACCCTGCTCGTACATCGGGGCGAAACTGAGGATAGAGCCCGTATCGGTTCGAGAGGTCAGGCAGAATGAGTCTCAACACGAATTTCATAGAGCCTCACTCTCATCCCAAGGACAACGCACGATAACACGTTGCGCCCCCGAACCTGCCCAACCAGAGATCAATGCACGATCCTGTGCCTGAGAAACACATCTGTCTCGAGGCTCTGTGAACCAGTCCAAGAGTAGGAAGGTCTGCGGTACGGGAGGGAACACAGCTTCCTAGTGCGGGGGTGATGCTCCTGGGGATTATTAGACTTCTTCATATTCGTCGCTCAGCAACAGTGTTACATTGCTTGCAACTATCACGAATGCAGCTTGTCATCCTGTTGGATAAAGTCATCAGCCAGGCGGGGCAGTAAAGGACGCCTGGCCATGACAGTACTCGGTCCATTCAGGTCCACGCCCTCGGAAAAGCTGAGTCGATAGAGGGGATCTGCTCGGATGAGGCCATCGCACTTGGCCAATCCATGGGATGAGGAGAGACATATGATAGGCGTAAAGCCACCTGAGGATCGGTTGGTTGATGAGCTGGGATTGAGGGTGGCAGGAACAGGATTGGAGCGGAGTGAGAAAGTTCCTCGTCGTGCATGAGGGTTGCAGGTGCAAGTAGGTGTAGCTGCAGATGCGGGTGGGACAGAAGGAGGTGAGAGAGGCGATTGAGGTGAGTGAGGTGTTGTCGGCGTCAGCCCCGAAATAGACATGAAGTGGCTTGAGGGCGGTTTGCTGTCCTGCCGTGATTGGCTGCTTACGCGATACGTTGCTGTGATACGCTGAAGTTTACAACAAATAGTGGGGACTTTTGCGGGATGGCCGGTCGAGTTGAGGCGAGCCTCCTGTGCCATTTCTTCCCCTTCGATCCATCCGTCCTACACCTCACTGCTCCGACTCCCTCAGGATCCAACCTCTAATGAATGGAGAATAGCTGCAGCCTCGTGAAGCTTCGAAACCTTCGTCTGATATATTGTCTCGTGCTTTCGGTAAGGTTCGCATGTTGAGAGATGCTGACAAGCGGCCTTCCTATGGAGGTGCTGACACCGACAAAGAGCCTCAATAAGCAACTTGGGTGGGCTGGTTGATAGCCATGCCGAGCACTTTGCTTTTTACCCCACCAAGCAGATGATCAGAAGCAGTCAGCCATTGTACCACAAAGCACCGTTTCCGGCGACAACAAACCCGAAATCAATAGAAGAGGCTGGTGGACAATTGGTGGCTCAAACTTCCTTCATCGTCGTGCTTCTGGTGCAAAGGTGCAAAGGTGCACTTTCACCAGACCAGAGAGAAACACTTCCAGGCTGTCTAATACTGAGTGTTGCTGCATGATGGCTTTCGTGATAAAGTTCTGTGCCTTGGAAACGACTCAGACAGTCAAGGTCTGGCTGAATTGGCGCATTATTGCCCATCAGATTCGCTCGCATCAGAAACCAACGAGACACTTGCCTCCCACTCAGATACTATTTGCAAAAGCGAGAAATAGACGTACGATATGGATCATACCGTCAGCTGGATCTCGGACAAGGCTGAAGAGTTGTGCGATTGCTCAGATCTACAGGGCTGTTGAGGCGAAGTCCCAATCAGGCTTGACAAGCCGTATTGCATGCAAGGATTCGGACACACCGCTGCACCAACATCTGCAGCTGCAAGCATTCACCCCACCACTCTTTCTTTCACCGTCAAGTGATAGCGGGATGGGGAGAGTTTGTGAGGGGCTGGATTCTATAGCCGATCACCAGAAATCTGGGTGGCCCACATTCCTTACAGTTGAGCCTGTGAGTGAAGTGGTCCAGTCCTTTGAGGAACTTGCGGCACACCAATAACGCAGGATGCTGACTTTGAGGAGGGTGGCGGATTGCATTGTGACTTTTGACTAGTTTGTGACAACTAAGTCCTATGGGTAAGAAGAACTTGTTGTGCATTCTATGCATTCACAATAGTGCGGTGCGCTGAGCCTCCTCATCTTCATCAATCATCATTCAACGGCGGCCTCGAATGGAACCTGTGTCCGTTGTCTTGTAATGATTATGTTCAGGTCCAAACTTTCGTTAATTGCTGCGGGGTGGTTTGTACGACTATGTACGGCCCAGGCTGCAGGATGGCAAGAAAATCAGGTCAACACGACCATGTGTCAATGGGACTCTCCACGAGGTAAAATGGCGTTCGCCTCTCCTTCTAGAGTCACCTTTTGCATTCTGGAGATTCCTATACTAAAGATTTATTACTGAAAACCCATAGCCGCCGTTGTTCGCGACACGCTGTACATTGACGGCGGTTATCTCTGGTGGAAGCCAGGGCTATCTGATGGATCATATGCGACCGTCGTTTCCGATGGTAATATACTTATATTCCTCAATAGTGTAGTAGATGCTGATAATGTCAAGGAAACCCACTTGGACTGGTCTATATGCTCAATTTCAGCACTCCTTTCAAAACCTCAACAGACTTCAATCAGAGTAGTATATTCACCACATTATCGAAAGCTTCTGGAGGCGGTGCTGCGAACAATATCGGTCCTCAATACTATGATGGTGCTATGTTTGCAAATGACTACGAATGGTACACTTATGGAGGAAAATTGAGAACAACAGATCAGTTCAAGGCCCCTGCTGGAAATGCCGTTGCATCGTACCAAGTTTATCCGTCTGGCCCGCCGAAAGACTTCAACAAAGGATTTATCCTGGATACCTTACCGGAAGGAATCACCAGATATGTTACCAACGGTGCCGCTGTCAGTGTGCCTTCCGAAAACCTAGGTTACTACTTCGCCGGATTGAGGTCAGCGAGCTATGGTCCAATTTTCAACCTGCCTGGACCCAGGAATCAGTCTGTCAGTGCCGACCAATTGTCAACGACATTGATTGAGATCAATATGGCCAAACAGGGGGGAGAAACTTGGAAGAATTCTACTCTTCCAACAAGTGTACCAGGACGAGCCAATCCTGAGATTGTATGGGTACCAGTCGCCGAAAAAGGAATTCTGGTTGCAATTGGCGGGGTCATCTTCCCAGCGTACGTCAACGTGAACCAGAGTAGTAGTGCGGCAGCGACTGCTCAGAGTGTAAGAGTCCTTTTGCCAACCCCATACCCCCTCGCTGACAATGAAACAGGAAGAACAGAGCCCTCTCTTCATGTCTACCGTCTCCGTTTATGATATCGCCAAAAATACATGGTATGAGCAAGAAACCAGCAATGCACCAGGTCAATTGACACAAGGGTGTACCGTCGTTGCATCGGCCCAAGATGGATCAAGTCACAATATCTATTGGTATGGAGGCTTTGATGGACTCCATCCTGCTGCGCCATTCAGTGATGCGGTCTATGTCTTGTCCATTCCCTCGTTTAAGTGGGTGAAGGTGAGCGATGGGATAGCATCCCACGCGCGAGCTGGACATAGATGCGCCAAACCGTACCCTGATCAAATGCTCGTAATCGGAGGATACAGCTCACTGTCTGGGACAGACCTGACCTGCGTCGAAGGTGGTATTGTACAGATCTTCAATCTCTCGAGCAATGAGTGGATTCAAACATACGATCCAAAGACATGGAGCAATTACACGGTATCTCCCACCTTGCAAGCATTGATCGGAGGTACTGCTGTTGGAAGCGCCACTCAAACAACACCATCTGGAGGGTTCTCGAACACTTCGCTAGCAGATGTGTTTACTGCCAAGTACGACAGCACCAAGATCGTCAACTGGTACCCGTACGAAGCCGTAGCACCGTCGAACACTCCCAGGCCAACACTCCCTGTAACACCAGTCTCGAAACATTCGGGGACCCCAGCATATCTCGCTCCCGTCCTAGGAGTCGTCCTCGGCCTTTTCTTCATTACTTTAATCATCCTCGCCATTCTTCTCTGGCGCCGCAGGAAACTTCTCCGTAGCAGCGCGGGCACACAATCCGAAGCCGGAACCATTGAGAACAGAAGATGGGTGACGAGCTGGCTGAGAGCCACACCTGCTGATGCCAAAGCCCCGACTGTAACGACAGATGACACGGTCAGCAGTCCGTATGAGGAGGAGCCACCAAATGTTCCTGAGATGGCGGGCGTACAAGTTCATGAGATGATGGGTAAGTGTCTACCTGCTCCCCTTTACCACCCCGCGAACCATTCCCACTAACCAACAACCCCAGATACATCCAAGCCCGTTGAGCTTCACGACACAGGCACCGGCTTCGTGGCCCTTGGCTCCAAAACTAATGGCCACTCCCGTAATGGAGGACTGGCCTCCTCTCCGTCCGTAACATCCCAAACTTCCCAAGCAAGCAGTATCTCCCACTGGTCGCAGTCCGACGGCGCCGGCCACCGCCCCAACATCTCACCTCTCCCATCACCACGCGCTGGCTCGTCTCCTTCTCCCGATCTCCAAAACCAGAATCGTATAGTAAGCGGTATATCGAATCTCAGCGATACGGATCGTGGTCATTTGAGAGGTATTAGTGAAACAAGTGTTAGTACTGATGGAGTGTATGCTACGCCTATGGAGAGGGGAGAGGGTATGGCAACTCCACAAGGCCAACCTCCGACGAGAGGACAGGATGGAAGGCCCTCTGCTGTGAGTCCGTTGACACCGCCTGAGGGCATTAATTCAAGAGATTATGTCGGGGCGAGGAGTCCGTGTAGTCCGAGCGAGAGTACTAAACGGAAGAGTAATTTCTCGGAGGGGCTGGATGAGAATGAGAGGAGATAAGCAGCTTCAAGTTGAGGTTGGGTCCGGATAGAAGGGTGGTGGAGAAGAAGAGGTGAAGCGAAGTAATTGCTTTTGCTACGATGCGGTGGGATGCCAGGGAGACTAATTTGCTGGAAGGAGACCAATGCCGGGCCTTGGTATAATATGTAAGTCTGTATGATTTGATGATTGATGTGGGACAGCTTGTGGGTGGGAATTGAGCAGAGGCGTAGGGCGAGGAATCGGAATTGGGATTCGGAAGGAAGGGGAGTCTGTTCTTCTGCTGTTGTTTCGCGTATATATATTATGCATGGATGGATAGGCTGGTAGGAACTAGGAATCCATGTGGTTTGGCCGCTCAATCTCTCTCCTACTTGAAATTTTGTGCATATATACTCTGCTTGTAGTATTGCAAGATTCTGTGCCAAGTCCTTGCCACTTGTAGAGCTGCATTAGGTGTTCTGGGCAAGAGCTTAGAGGAAGCTTCTGTTCTTGACCAGATTGGTTCCTTAAGTAGAACGAAATGTTAGAAAACTTTTAATCCCTTGAGTATCGGTAAGGAATGATCAATGGAAATATCGAAAAATATTTACCAATTTTATCTCTGCGCTTCTCCTTAGCCTTGTTAGCAGTTTTGTTGATTAACGTCTCGCTAGTGGAATGCCCAGAAGTGGATGTTGGTACACACGAGTTCGAGGTCCTTTCAATGTTATTCCGACAAAACGACAATCCACAGGAGGCAAGATGGTTTTTCATGACACAATCATACAGAGAGAAACGTTTCGTCCAACAGCATTGGGGCTCGGGCTCCTCGACGCATGATGATTGATCTGTTCGGGTATATATCGGTACCCGGAGTCAACAACATCGCCTCACTCCTACCCACTATTCCGACCATTCTCTTGGAACTGATTCAACCTGACCAGCAACACCCTTGAACCCCATCTTCTCCAGATCCATTAAACTCTCCACGGATCTAATTTTCATTTGTGGAAAAAAAAAAAAGACAAACAAAGTGGACTTGCTTACACCACAGTGGACCTCCCTTCATCTTCCAAAAGTGGGATCTGGGGAGCGGCTCCTCCACAACAACGCTCCTAACGGAGACTGCCAAGCCGACATTCTCCACGGGGGATGATGATAACTCCCCAAGTCAGACAGAATTTGAACCCAGGGAAGGGTCATAGGTGGGGTTTAGTTCAGGATTTTCTTTGGAGCTATGAGGAGACCTGACTCGTTTGGGGTGGAGAACCTCCGATCCGTCGCTCGGACTTCTTACCGAGTGCTACGTACGATGCTCGCCGCATACTCGCTCGTACAAGGTATAAGAACGCGATGCCTTTCCGACATATTTTGATGCGACCATTCTGGGATTTACCTATCCGCGGGAAGAAACTTCAAGATGGCCAATCTTTCGGACGAGACGAAGAAGGTCGATATTGACCATGAAAGCGTCATTGGTGATATCGAAGATAGCAAGGTAGCTGCTGAGCTCGAACGACACATCAATCAACCAAATGCAGAGATCTACGCTGAAGCTATCGCGAGATATCCCAACGACGAAGCGATTGATCAGGCAGATGAGGCGAGGCTGAAGCGCAAGCTTGATAAGCGGATTTTGCCTTTGTTGGGAATTTGTTATTTTTTCTATGTTCGTGCTCAACTATGTTGCTTTTCATGGTGGCTGAAGTTGCTGACTGTGGTACATTAGTATGTCGACAAGACCACGCTTTCTTATGCAGCTATCTTTGGGATTAAGGAGGATCTCAAACTGGAGAAGACAGAGTATAGTTGGCTTTCGTCGGTGTTCTACTTTGGTTGGCTTTTCTGGGCTATTCCTTCCAACTTGATCATGCAGAGATGTCGCCCTGGATGGTGTAAGTTGATCTCTGAAACACCCATGCATAAACTGTACTAATATATCTGCTTCTTCAGACCTATCTTTCAATATATTTATGTGGGGTGTTCTTTTGATGGCACAAGCTGCAGCAAAGAACTTTGCTTCGCTGGCTGCACTTCGAATACTCTCAGGGGCGTTCGAAGCTATTGCTGATCCTGCCTTTATGTTGATAACATCTATGTAGTAAGTTATTAGCACTTTTCTAACTTCTCTCTCCTTTTTGGTACTCCTATAAGAGTCTCAAGAAAGCCTGGTCAAATCAAGCGCTAACCTGTCCGCCATTTCAGTTATACCAGAGCAGAACAACCATCACGAATCGCAGCATGGTACGCATGGAACGGCATTGGTGTCGCCGGGGGTGGGCTGATCGGTAAGTCCAGAGAGTTTGATCCCGATATATGGCACATGCTAATTTAAAAACAGGCTACGGAATTGGTAATATCAAAGGCGCTCTCCAATCTTGGAGATATGAATTCCTCGTCGTCGGCGCAGTCTGCTCAGCCTGGGGAATCGTCCTAGCTATCCTCCTTCCCAACTCACCCATCACGTTCTGGGGTTTCAACCACGACGAAAAACTCCTCATGATTGCACGCATGCGAAGGAACCAGACTGGTATCGAGCAGCGCCGTATCAACTGGGGCCAGGTCAAGGAAGCTTATATTGACTACAAGACTTGGCTGTTCGTACTCCTTGGCTTTGTTGGTAATGTTCCAAATGGTGGGATCAGTAACTTCTCTACATTGGTTATCCGAGGGCTGGGTTTCAACACTCTACATACTGCGCTTCTTGGTGTTCCGCAGGGAGTCATTGTGGTCATCTGGATCGGGCTCGGGGCTATGGCGAACAGATACTTGCCCAAAAACAGCCGGACGCTGATTTGTGCATTGTTCATGCTGCCTACGATTGCTGGTGCCCTTGGATTCTTGCTAGCTCCAACAACTGCTTATGTTGGTCGCTTGATCTGCTTGTATGTTCCACTCCAGAAACTCTCCTCAATTCTGACTGACATACCTCAGCTACCTAACCGGCTCTTACCAAGCCTCTTTCGTGCTCTCTCTCTCCCTCGTAACATCCAACACTGGCGGCCAATCCAAAAAAATGATCGTCTCCGGTATGATCTGGTTCGGTGCCTGCGTTGGCAACATCGTATCACCATTCTTCTACAAGACCGAGCAAGCTCCCAAGTACCCGTTAGGAATTGGTTCATTGCTTGTCGCCAATTTCATCGAATTGGCACTGTTCTTTGTCTTCCGATATGCTTTCATCTGGGAGAACAAGAAGAAGGAGAAGAGAAGAGCGGAGTTGAGGGAGAGTGGGGTGCTGGAGGGCGATGATAATTTGAATGCGACGGCATTTGGAGATATGACGGATAAGGAGAATCCAAACTTTGAGTATGTCTATTGAACGGGAAGTATTAGATATACTGCAATGTTACTAGACTGCTACGGAGAGGGTGTTCAAACTCCAACAGGGTATTTTGAGCAATAGATAAAGATTTCAAGGCTTATAGCATACTCACTATCTGTCATATGTGATTCTTGGTTCGCAACTTGTCGTCTTTCTTATTTGGAGAGGGTTTGAAAGGAGTGGGTTGAAAGCCAGGAGTAAGCAAAGGTTTCAAAGTCAGATCCAGCTCAGTCTATGGACTTGGGCTATTAAGAAACTCCTGAACCTATTTCCTCGAGTGGCTACTTCTCATGGGCCGAGAAATAGGAGATCTTTGCAACTGCGACGACTTATTTAGACTGAACGCTAGATAAGAGGACCTGGTCGATGGCAACAGTGTTTTGGTTTTGGCATAATTGAGCTGAACATTCCACTCGGAAGTGTTTTAAAGTCTTTGCCATTGATCTTCCCCCTCCGCCTAAACAAGACTATGTCCATCGCGAGAAGCTGACAGGTTACCCCATGTAGGGGACAACTCCTGGTCTCTGCCTCACTAAATTTAAGAGCGGGATGAACAAACTCCTTTGCATCTGTTCTCCCTTTCCATCCTTCTCAACCAACTCCACCAGTTCCTCCCATTTGATCCACTCCCATCCCTCACACTTCTCCTTCTCCAGCACCTCAGGTACCTGACTCTCATCATCCCGAACACCAACTACAAACAGCGTAACGTAATGCTTCCCATCTTTCTCCATCACATCATTCGTGGCAGTGAGAAACTCGATGTTAGATATCTTGAGACCAGTCTCTTCCATAATCTCGCGAGCCGCACATTCTTCGGGCGACTCGCCGAACTCAAGATGGCCGCCTGGGAGAGCGTATGTTCCTGCCCCATGAGAGCCGATCCGCTTCCCTATTAGGAATGAGGGATTCGAGGGCGATTCTGAGGTTGACTTGAGGATGAAGACACCGACGCCGACGCGGACTTGAGGTGGCGTTGACATGCTTGGCCGTCGGGAGAAGTTCTGGATTCTGAGAGTCAATACCAAGATGAGAAGAAACTACAAAATTGTCAGATACATTTTCAATAAGTAGATTTAGATCAGTATTACTTTGAGGACTTTCGCTTCCGTGATAAGAAGCTGGAGATGATGTCGATGAAGTGGTGTATTGCGAAGTGGCATAGAAAAGTCGTCGCTTCAATGAAGGGCGGGTATGCTGAGTCATTGTTCAGCCATGCACAGCGTACGAGTCTTGGCATGGACGTCTCTGTAATTACAGGGTCCTGAACCCTCCAAGATGCCTGGAATTCACTTATGGCTCAGCCAATTATGCACATAGCCAGGCAATTCTCATTTCACCGATCAGCAAATTCAAATAAACAATCACATCCCACTAATGTGATTATGCTTCGGTCGACATTCGAGTGGGCCATGAGGGCAGCATCGTTGGTTGAATCTCAAGGTTTCAGAAGGCTGCAGCCTGTCCTTAGATATTTTGCCAGAATTCGAAAGAAATCCAGAAAGGCGCTCTGATTTTAAGTCATAATGAACGTTACATTATCGCCAGACGTAGTGGCAAAATTTGGGAGATGGGGAAGTGTCGCTTCAATATAGCGATTCTGGATTGGATGCTTGATTGAGTCTGAAAGTTGAAGAAAAATCGTGGCATATTCGACAAACACTACTTGTGCAGGCCACACTATGATGTTTATATCCTTATTCCAGGGAGAAGAATCAGAGTGAGAATGCGGCCGATGAGGACTAGGGGGCGGTGTCAATCTGGAAGAGATACCTGCACTGAAATGCAATGCGGCGCTACCTTCCGGCTTGGACTGTAGGCATGAGGAGCGTGAAACAGCTTTGATACCATGAGAGACTCTGTGCTTTAGAGTCAGTACGCGGATATATTATCGTAGTCGAAGCCCAAAAGAATTCTTCCAGTCACGAATAATTGTCAGGTTCTGTACCATGCAGAGGCATTGGGGAGGCAAAAACGCACGTCTCTTGCCCTGGGATTATGCCAGTCTAGAGAAAATACCAAATACTGCTGTTCTATGAGCGATCACTCCTTAATCTCTCCCCAAGTATCACTTGCATCGATATCTTGAATCTAAGACGTAGCATCCTGGCTGATGTATCGTTAACCCTTTCTCATGTAGTAACATCGAGGGAAGTTCTCCATAGACATCACATCACATTCAATAGATTGAGACTCTGAAAAGTCCTTCTATTCCAAGAGTAAGCATTGTAAATTCTAGTTCAGAAATATCTTGTTGTTTACTCAATCCTCGGTAATGGCTGGGGACCTATTGATGCCTCGCCAGGCAGGAACCGCGCTTGTGTTCTTCTCGGCCCAACGTAAAATCTCATGCGGAGAAACCCTCTTTCCACACATGGCTGAGATGAACTCGAACGACGGCGACAACAATGTCTTTGGACATCAAAAAAACGCAATGATGCCGTTGACTGAGAATGGCGGAGAACCTCCAAGGTATGTCGATGAGATGCGCTCACAAATCTTTTCCTTTCAATCAGAGCCAATTGGCCTGATATGAGTGGACAGTGGGCGGTTGGGGGCAATGCAGAACCACATCGTCCTAATATATTTGCTTGACTTGAGTTATTCCGTCGCACTATTAGCAAGACTCCTACCTAGGCTCATTTCCGGTGTGCCTGGCTGAGCTAGTGCTCACTGCGAATGACCTTGGGCGATGTCTATATGTCCCTCCTTTCATGAGCTCTGTACGAATATACTGACGTCGAAATCAAAAGCAGCACTACCAAGTTTAGTCCAGAAGAACTCGTATACTACGGTTCAAGTACAATCGCGTACAAAAATTCGACTCCTGTACTGCACCCTCAAGCCTCTTCATCTGCTCCGAAGCAGACCCACCCCCGCACATTTCAACCTGCCCGCCAACCTGCCCCACGGCCAAGTACTCCCAGATTCGAAGTCATGTCATATCAAGGTGTTGATCTCACTGCTGAGGCAGGTGAAGCTTCAAGCACGGTTTCGTGGCAGTAAGTTGAAATTGGGCACATTCGTTGCCCTGTACATATCCTATATTGCTGATGACATCGATATACTGACACCCATTAGTGAGGCACACCCTCTCTTCGTTATTATCCTCGTCGGTCCTGATGAGATTCCCTTCGGCGTACAAAAGGACCTTCTCTGCGCTCAATCCCCGTACTACCGCGAATACTTCACGAAGAATGGTGGCGACAATCAGGTTGAGTTCATTGTGAAGCTCCCAGACACGACCGTCGATATCTTTGGCTGCTTTCAAACCTTCATCTATACCGGCAAGGTTTATGATAAGGCACACGGCAGAGCCATCCCCGATTATCCTCTTCTCATGGGTGTATGGAAGTTGGCTACAAAATTGAGAATGGCTCCGTTACGCGTAGCTGTTCTTGACACTATGTCTGAGCGTCGTCAAGAGACTTCCTGCATCCCTGGCACGCCACTGCTCATTCAAGCTTGGAAGGAGACTCGCGAGGGTAGTGGATTGAGACACATGTTGATTGGTTGGGCTGCAGAGCACAGTCCGTATATAGCCTTCTGGTCATAGCAAAGCTAACAATCACAGTGCGCACATCCCCCGAGGCACGTAACGCATTCGCCAAGTCTCTTCCTCACGAAATTCTCAGCGAACTCGTCGTTGTTATGAGTGAGCTCCCAGCAACTCCAGCCTTCACGCCACAAGCTGTTCGTCACCAACAACCAGTCATGCAACCAATGGCAGCAGCCCAGGTTGACCTCGAGCCTGCACCCCCTCGCCCATCCAACAAGCGTAATCGGAAATCTGACGTTGGCGCGAGCACCGTAGGTCCCGACGACTTATACGAGATCAAGCCAGTGGTCAAGAAGCAAGCACGCCGCTCCGAGCCGGTTCGCCGCAAGAGCAAAGCCCACACCTCCTCTTCCGACGGCGCCCCTTTGTCTCCTGAGGCCGACCTTGAATACTGCCGTGGGATGATCTCCCGTATGGTTCTCGGCCCTGGCTACTGGACTCGACTTGTCAAGGCATTCAAGCACCCCGTGGATCCTGTCGCCGACAACGTCCCCAACTATCTCGAAGTCATCAAGCGACCCATGGACCTGACGACCATCAAGGGCAAGATGGAACGAAACGAGTACACCACCTCTGGAGAGTTTGAGGAAGATGTCCGCCAGATCTTCAAGAACTGCTACGAGTACTGGAAGGAGGGCGATCCAATCTACACCCAGTGCCAGAACCTCGAGAACTACTTCAATCAGCAGTGGAACACGAGACATAAATATGCACCAAGCATCAAGCATGAGGTTATCGATTGAGCTGTACAATATACTAATTACATGGAAACTGGTGCCTGGGTATGTCCTTTGCCGTATAGTATGATGGTATCGATGGTTCATTTGGGTGATTACAGCGGGCGTTTGGTGAACTGAAGGACGTAGCTTGTCTAGCTGCCGCCCGATAGCCTTTGCTTTATTTTGTATTTGGCAGAGGGCTTTGCTCGGAGGACATTACATGGTTCTTTTGTACTTTAAGTACAGATAATAATGAACGAAACACGTCTCGTGCAAGTTGATAAAATTGCTGCGCTGCTGTGCCTTCTCAATTTCAATTGGTGGGGACACAAACTCATACAGTGTAGCCTGACAATGTTGGTATTGGTCGTATTCCCTAGTCTACTTAATCCTATATTTGAGCATCCCAGTCATGTATAGTCTGCCTTGATTTTCCTAAACTCCAAATCCCCCCTCCTCTTTTCTATGCTATTTCAGATATCCTACAACCGCCCACTTGCGCAGTCAGCATTTGTGCCGTTGTGACAAGCGCATCATGCTCACGGAGCCCTTCATTATTCCCAACTTTCTCATCAGCATCCGGCGGAGCAGCAACGCCGCCATTATCACTGGACTCATTCGAGATCTGGATAGCAGCATTGGCGCCGGAGGCTGACATGTTGGACTGCATAGCCCAATGATCGTTAGTGATCCTGAAAGGGCGCCTCTCGAGGAATTCTTCATAGTACCCCTCCTGTTCCTCTAAAGCAAGAAGCAAATTTCCTGACACATCCGATTCTCTATTTGCGGCTGCAATCTTCTTGCACATTGTGTTCGTGTTATTCAGGACGGGCGGAGGCTGGGATGTGGACGAGGATGATTGCAACAGGCTCACAGCCTCGGGCCTAATTTCCCGAGCTAGATCGATGACCGATCTTCCCCTGGAGTCTCGAACATTGACATTCGCACCTCTGGCCAGCATTTCCTGTAAAATGGGCTCCAGAATCTTGTAGTCCAGATGATCGTTGGTGAACAGAACATGTAGAGCGAAGCACTGATAATCATGCAGATCAAGTTGCTGATTAGCATCGGCGCCATGTTTCAAGAACATCGGAATGACTTCAGCCAGCTTCCCATCCCCGGCACCAAGATCATATACAGTGGATGAAGCGATTAGGAGAAACTCCCAGGTAGTGCGGAAATTGAATTCGGTATCTGTGCGACAACCTCGGGAGAGCAGTAACTTCACCTTGTCGATTGGATGGCAACCCCACCTGCAAAGAGCATAGTGTAGAAGTGGCCGCCCTGGCTTTGTGATGTTGTCGCGGTGGAGATTGGCGCGGACATAGGAGTACAAGTGATATTTTACGGCAATACAAAGGATGTTGGTGTGCCATCGGGACATGGCTGGGTCCTCGGCGAAGCGCTCCAGGGATATGTAGTCGTGTTTGACGGCGTCGTCTAGATATTCTTCATATGAATCTGTTGTAGGAAAAGTCTGCTTTAGGTGAGAGTTGATTAATGGTAGCCAGGTTACGGATAGAGGGCTAGTGGATGGTGGGCATTCGCTGGATTGCAGTTCAGACAGGAGGGACTGGAATATGCCCGTGAACATTGGCGCTCCTCGCTCGGCCTCGTACTCCTTTGGATTTTTATAATTGTAAACTTGTGCCTGAAACATTGGATCGTAGTGCCAAAGTCGAAAATGAAATGCGATCTTCTGAGCTCTTTCGTCGTCCAGGAGTGCTGCATCTATCTGGGCGCAAAGCTTGTCGAGCCTCCCCTTATCAAATAAAAATTCATGCACCGTCCTATGGATAGAGAGTTCTCCCATGCAGAATGATGCCATGATTTCTTTACTGTTTTGCTCGAATGTCCACTTGGGATTCAGCGTTGGCACAGTGACGAGTCCGCGACATCTACTCTGAATCAGTCGTTTCATGGTTATGCATTTTGATATCTTGCTCTGGTCGGCGACTGGAGGCATCGGCAAGGGTCGAAGCAGTGGCTCATTCGGAGCTTGGACTGCGACTGTCATCCCTAAGAGATTGCGGCATAAGCATTTCCGAATTATCCGCAGGTAATTGACCGTTTGGTGTAGATACTGTTTGGGGATTTTGGACAGGATCCTGTTGTAAAGTTCCTCGAGATCCGAAGGCAGTTCGCCGGAAAAGCCTTCCTGCGATATTGCGTCCCCGGATTCAATTGCAAAGAGAATTTCTGTCACTACTAGCCTTGCCCATATGAATACCCCTTCGGCCTTTTCTACGATCTCGGGAGCCAAGTCGTCAACGATCTCGAGTACTGGATCTCCGGGGTACAGATTTTCGGTTGTCGCTGCGAACTTTTCCCTTACGAACTTTTGAATGTCGTTAGATGTGTAGTCCTGAATCCTGAAGAACGAGTACTTGCTCAGGCCCATTTCAACAGCGTTGTCCGGACGGCTGGAGCACAGTACCTTGAATCTGAGCAAGCCAGTGCCTGGAAGTTCGGCCAACTTGCGCAGAAATCCGAGTGTCTCGTGTGTCTTCGATTCTTCACACTCATCAAGCCCATCAACAATGCAGAAGAAGGAAGCATTGCTCTGTTGTGCCCGAATGATGTCGTCAAAGGCACCTTGAAGCTCTGCCTCAGTCCAAATAGTCGATCGTTGTGATTCAGATCCAGATCTTAAGAATAGTCTCTGATATCGATCCTGGATGATTGGGATACTTTCTGGGATTGCGACCAAGAGCTGCGATAAGAGACAATGAAGTAATCCAAGAAAGCTCCGCTCGGAAGGTGTGCCCATCTCGGAAAAGAAAAAGCTTATGAGCTTTGCAGGTCCCGTACCCCATGAAGAACCTATGAGCTGCAGCGGTTGCTTGAGGCCATGTATGAATTTCATCAAAGTCGACTTTCCGGCTCCAGGCTTGCCACTAATCCAGAATAAACATTCCTCCTCGTAGAGCCAGTCTACAAAGCCTGGCCCATTATTCGCTTTTGGTCGCGCAATCCATCTGAATGTGTCGACATGTTCCTCCTCTATGGATCCGTATCTTGGGTTCTTGGAGTATTGCAGAAGGCTTTTGACAATTCCTCAGAACTAATCAGCAACGTTCAAGCAAGTGACATGAAACGTACGATCTTCCAGGGGATCCATAACCTGAACCTGTAGCTCTTCGCCTAAATACGACTCTTGGTTAATATACAGTAAAATACTGAGAAGTGTTGGGTCAAGCAGCCTACCTTTAAAAGGGTGCTTGGGCAGGTGCCTGGGGACTCATCGTCTCACCTTTTCTCATAGCTGTTTGACAAAGAATTCTTAGATTCCCTATCAACAGCTCAAAGTCGTCTTGGTCAGCCTCAATATCATTATTGAATCTGCAGACATCGCCGTGATTGGCATGTCTACTGAGAATAGTCTCCCGATTGCCGGGTAAACCAAGAACCGCGGAGTCATATGGAACGATCTGGATCTAAATCAGCCTTTCTGTTGCTACCATCACTCAATCAGATGTCTAGGGTCTTACGGGATCAATAGTCTCGTAACATGATACGATCTGATAGTTCTCCAGCTGGTGCCGCCAATTCTCTTTGAGAATGTCCGAAAACAGTGATCCGTTCTCCACCGTTTCAAGCAGATCGTTCGATTTGTTTCTCTTCACACTTTTCACAATTTTGGCACATGAACGCGCGAAAAGGATCTTGGAGCTATCAGTCGGCCCACTGTGTGGGGTACCCATGAATACCAAAGCGAAGGTCGATTCAATGATGTCTCGATGCTTGGGATTCGCAGCTGCGTTCACAAGACTCTGCTTGATAAGGATCCCACCCAAACTATGGCCGATAAGCATGAGAGGTCTGCGCGAACACTGGTGTCTCTTTATGGAGAGATTCTCCAGGAGTTGCGAAGCCTCAGTAATAAAACGATCCTTCCCCGATCCAAAGACTGGACTCGAGTTGTATGTATATAGCATTATGCGCGCGCGTTCGATATATTTCGGAAGGTATTCTTCGAGCCAGAGATGACCATCTTTGCGCCAGGTATCGAAGCCATGGCTGGCATTGTTGAAAGGGTTGAGGCCATGGATTGCGACGATACTAGATGGCAATCGTTAGCAGGATATCATTATTATTATAGAGCTCGTGTCTAAATCATGAGAAACACGGAGGGATGGCGATCGAGGGATCAAATCTACTTGCACAGACTATGTTATTCACACGCGGACTTACTCTATAGCTGGTTCCAGATCACCCGGTTCTCCGTTGCCAGTGTACAAGACTTTGAGCGGCTGTTTTGATTTAGCAGAATCCATAAAGATGGGATATCTGTGAAGACGGACCATCACGACGCGAATAACAACTATAAATTGAACAACACATTGGAGGGGAAGACGACGGGCTATAAATGGGCGAGAGAGAAGTTGTTGGACATGCAACGAGGCTGTACATGTTCCAGGGTCGCGAAGGAGGTCTAAGGCGATGCCCCCCTGAAGAAATGCAGGCGGCAAGGTTGACAGCGAGAAGATACGTCTGGCAGACACCCCAAATGTATCAGGCATGTCACTGAGGCGCCTGTCCGCATACCCAAGCAACAACTTCTGCCAATCGCTAAAAGTCCAAAGCAACTGACCCCCACGTCTGGACCGGTCTCAGTGCAATAGTTTGGGGGCGAATTGTGTGACCAGGACATTGTTTTTCATCGAGCTCGATCAACAATCAACGGCAGTAGGGTAACACAAGCGGTCAAAACTTTATCAGAAACGGAGAATATCATATATGGTATTTGTACATAATATCGCAGATTCTGGCGTTAATAACCGCAGACAAAGGGGATCTTCCTAGGTACAACCTCTTGAAGACATCATGGTGAATCTTCCCGTACAGCGGCGAGAATCAAAATTCCCCATGCTTCATCAGAAACGGTCACTCAGTCGACTGAGATATCTGGTTCTATTGTCCCTGAGGCTGATCGAAAGCGATGCTTGTATCATCATTCGTGGCTAGCATTTCCGACGGCATGCCTATGCCTTGATCCGATTTCAAATAACTCCTTCAATGACGTGGCATGCTGAGCATTCGACGTTTCTAGCTTGAGCAATGCTGATGTGCGAGCCCGCCAAAACATAGCCGTCACTGCCATTTCACTTGCGGAGTCGCCACGGCTGAACACAAGAGTGTGTCCAATTTTCCTCGCCAGATTTTCTCATCGCCAGGAGATCCCGAAGAGTTTGGTCTTGCTCTTGGCCGGACTGTCGAGTGTGGCATCGGCGTTCTCGAGGTATATCCTTGGGTGGCCCTTAACGTCCAATGTAAGATATTTGTAGACAAACCCTCCTTCAGATTCACTTTCTGCCGAAGGCTTAATCTTGTGCAAGTTGACGACGCCCTTGTTTAAAGGTCCTTCCACCTATTCTTATTAGCCATGGCCTCAGATGCTGGAGTACAAGCATACGTTGAAATGCATAATCAAATGTTCCCTGCCATACTGATCCTTCCGTGTACTTGATGCTATGGGTCGCGCTCTAGCCCATTTGTTCCATGTCGGCTCTCCGTAGGCGGTAATCTTTTTGCTATCTCCAAGTAGGTCCGTACATCTTGTATCCTTTTTGACCTGGTTGACTGCTTTGTTGAAATGTACTGTTTTGCTATCGAGGGAGAAGACTTCAGTGTACATGACATATGCCACACCACTCTAGACCTATTCAGCAGTTGTTGTACTAAAGCTTTGGGCAACTTACTGTTAAAACAGCTCCGAGAAGGATGAAGCTAAAGTTGAACGTCTGCTGCGTTGTCCGTGCCGCCTTTTCGCCCACCGAAAGCTCCCCCCATGCCACTCTGCCATCATCATTGAATGGTGTCACTGTCTTCCTTCGTGGCCGAGGAGCACCGCTTGTCGTTCCCAGACCTGTTTGGGTTGCATACATTCGTGCGGCGAGAATTGGACGAAGGGTAGCCAGGCATTTGAGTATCGCGGTATGACGAAGGGAAGCCATTACGAGCGAGGCCAAGAATATCTTCAAGGAAGAAAAGAGAGGTCGTTGGTTTGCATACAAGCTCTGGATGAAATTGCAGATACAATATGAAGCTTAAGACTCTGAAGCTTGAAGCTTCATGTGGGGAAATACTGCTAAGCCGTTTTGGCCCAAGTGGTTGTGACTAGGCTTGGCAATAATCCCAATCGACAATCTGGCCCGCTCCTTGCCTCAATATATTTCCACCTCAGCGCCCCTCGAAAAGGAGGACCCCCTTAACACAACACAAGCACCTCGTCGTCCCCCTCTGCCACGTCTGGTTCACTTTCTCCTCTTCTGTCCCAGTAGAGTCCAAGAGTCCTCGCAATGTCTAACTACACGCCGGAACAGGCGCAGGAAGAGCGAAGCAATTACCTGGCCACGGAGGAAGAGGCCAAGGCGATTTTCGCAAAACTGAAGACCAAGCCTGCAAACAAAGTACGTTAGCCAGTCCCCAGCTTTTCAATCTACGTGCATTCGTGTGTAGGTGGCCAAGGGTACCCATGTGCGCTTTCAGGAAGTCGGAGAAGAAGTCAAACTGTACTAACCCGATCCCGCAGGTTTGCTTCGATTGCAAAGAGAACAATCCGACATGGTGCTCGACAAATCTGGCAGTCTATCTTTGCCTTGATTGCTCAGGAAAACAACGAAGACTCGGAACCGATTATTCATTCGTACGGTCAATCGTGCTCGATGGTATACTCTACAAGGTGTAATGGACGAAAGCGCCCCTGCTAACATTCACAGGCAAATGGAAGTGGAAACAACTGCGAATCATGAAAGCCGGTGGCAATGAAGCAGCAGCCAAGTTTTGGCAGAAGACGGCTGGCCGTACGCTAGCAAATAGCACAGATGCCAAAGTAAAGTATCCAAAGGACCTGTGTCAAAAATACACCGAAATTGTTAAAAGTCGTGCGCAAGCAGATGCTGCCCAACAGTCAGTTCTAGTTCATCTTTGTCTACCAGCTTACTGACGTGATTCAGGCTTGCTGCTGCCAAAACAGACGAGGAGAAGGAGAATTCACATGTCGTATACATCACGGATGTTATGAGCAACGGACCTGATGGAACTTCCACTCCGGCTGGTGAACCAAAAAATGATTTCTTCTCCTCTTGGGATACGCCTGCGATCAAAAAGCCTACACCGCCAGTTTCCCGGACTGCAACTCCCGCGGTGGTTGGCCGAACACCATCACCTTTCCTCAATGCTGGGAATGCGAATGGCAATGGAAACGGCATTGCACGAACCGCGTCACCATTGGCAGGCGGTGCTGCCCCAGCTGCAAGCCGTACCACTTCTTCCGCTGCATTGCGCAAAGGAAGTGCAATTGGGTCAGGACCTCGCAAAGCCAACGTATTGGGAGCCAAGAAGACAAAATTGGGAGCGAAGAAGGTTACAGGAGACGTTATCGATTTTGATGCTGCCGAACGCAAGGCGAAGGAAGAAGCCGAGAGGATCGCAAAGTTAGGGTATGATCCAGATGCGGAGGAAGCACCAGTGACCAAGAAGGCGACTGCAACCAAAGCTGCAGATCTACCAAGCATAGCGTCTCCTACCCCAATCAGCCCCAGCGCCAGAGGTCGTAACAACAGCGATGTTGAGCGACTCGGGATGGGAATAGGACGTCTGGGTTTTGGACAAGTTGGTGGAAGCAAGCCAGCCGCAGCTCCTAAGAAAATGGGCGGGTTCGGCTCTGTTGGTCCGGCCAAGTCGGAAGGTAAGATTGAGAACTGATATGGGAAGTCCTACGCTGACAAGTACATAGATGATGACCAGAAATATGCTCGGCAAAAGTTCGGAGCCCAGAAGGGTATCTCTTCAGATGAATTCTTCGGCAAAGGCGCCTTCGACCCCAATGCACAATCCGAAGCGAAAACCAGACTACAGGGATTTGAGGGAGCCACATCCATCTCATCCAATGCATATTTTGGAAGACCCGAGGAGGAGGATGCTGGAGAGGACTACGGCGATTTGGAAAGTGCTGCAAAGGATTTCGTCCGCAAATTTGGTGTTACTGCAGGTGATGATCTGGAGAACCTTACTCAAGTTCTGGGTGAGGGAGCCACCAAATTGCAGGGTGCTATCAGAAGCTATCTGAACAGCTAGAGTGTGTCTGCCAAACATGGGGATTATTCCAATCTGAAGCATGGGGACGGTTGAAGTCTGGCGTTTGGCGCAGGATAACAAATGATATGTGGATCATCTGTGAAGTGAGGCTCGCCACAAGTACTGAGAATAGTAGAGGCAGTACGGGCGAGCCAAGATTGTCTTTTGCGGTCTGATTTGCGGCATAGATTGTGATCCTTCAGCTTAATAAAAACACAAATGTTGACCTGTAACTTCTTTTGGTTACGAGCATGTCTAGCTCAATTACCCTGAGAGCAAGGAAAGCCAATCTTTGAACCTCTTTGTTAAGGTTCATATGCCGATACTTGTAAAGTTATACATGCTTTCACACCGCCAAAGCCACTCTAAATATATCTTCACGTCAAAGGGCTGGACGAACTCCAAGACCAGCCAGAATTGAAGCCATTCAGAGCCATCAAGTAAAAATAAAGTTTCCCAAATCCAAGTTTCACGATCCGATGCGGGCCGAAAAATAAGTGGTCAGGAACAACTGCCACGCTGAACCCCTGAAATCCACAAAAGCGCGTCCATGCTGGCAGGGATACCGCTCGCTTCCAGCCTGTTTTCAATGATCGCCAGACGTTTGCCAGCTTTTCTACAAGCATGACGTACATTCCACCATACGACGAGTCAACGACGACGACGTCCATGCCAGCACAATCACCGCAACCAAGCCCAGACGGGCCTGTCTCCCGTATTCCTGGAGATTGGATGAAGAGAGGGACAGGTGAGTCAAACATGCCATCGTGATTGATGGGATGGAATGTGGCAGGGCAGCCCATGTGCAGCAGGGTAGTGGCCTTGCTGGCGGTTGGGATTTTTCCTTTATTGGCGATGGAATGGGAGGAGGTTCTATGTTAGGCATGGCGTGGTGTTGAGATGATGTCGTTTGTTAGACATCTTGATTTGGACTCAAAGGAAATACCGCGGCGCGGTATCATTCACTAGCTGGGCTAAAGGATAAGTACTGGCTGATCTTCAACGGCTTTCGTCTTTCTCTCATTACCAATACTTCTCTCACCGGTTGCTACTTAGTCTACTGTCTCAAAAGACTTACAAGATCTTTTACTTGCAAGCGCAGTACTCGATATGAGGATTACAGCTCTCTTCCCGCTGGCTTGTGCCATTGTGGGGTTCGTGCTTTCTATGCTTTGTCTCTTTGCGGGCAGCAAGAAGAGCTTTATGGAGGAATACAATATTATTACAGTACGTTCTCCTTTCTCGCAGACTTGCAGTGGCAGAAACTAATCATTCTCTACAGCTCAACACATCAACACTCGGCCACAACATTCTAGGATCAGACGACCCGAGTTCGACAACCACAGCATCTGCCGCTGCCGCAACAGCCACTTCAACCGCCGACAAGATCGGGGATTGGTTCACCGATATCAAAGACAATGTCACAGATACAATTGAAGACGAGTTCAACGATCTGGTGGCAGATATTGCGGACAAGCTAGCACAGGAACTTGGTATTCGACAATGGTACAGCTTACACTTGTTGGATATGTGCGAGGGATACTACAAGCCAAATGCCACAGCAAAAGGCGCAAGCAAGAACATCACATCCTGTTCCAATAGAACCGCAATGTGTAAGTCCTCTTTGACTCAAGCTCAAAATTGGCACAGCTGACTGAGGTCCTACAGATGATTTCGACCTCAACAAAGTCCTAAACCAACAACTCGAAGTCGGCCCTCTCCAGATCAACCTATCCGACATCAACTGGCCCGATGACATCCAGGACGGCCTCGACACCCTCAACGTAGCCTTCAACGCCGTCTTCATCCTCTATGTGATCGGCATCGCCGCCGCGGGCCTAGCGATCATCGCATCCCTAGTCGCATTCTTCCTTCACGGATCTCGACTCATCTCTTTCGGAAACTGGGGCCTCGCATCACTCAGCTTTCTCTGCCTACTCGTGGCCTCCGCGCTCGTCACATACGTCATGAGCAAGGGTGTACATATTATCAACAAATACGGGAATGATGTCGGCGCGTACGCGTACCGCGGGACCAAGTATCTGATCATCACTTGGGTTGCAGTCGCGGTCATGTTTTTGGCGGCTACGGCGTGGGTAGTGGAGTTCTTTATTGGGAAGAGAAAGCAGAAGAGGGAGTACACGGAGAAATCGCATCGGTCGAGGGGATGGGGAAGGTCGAGGAAGAGTGATGAGGCGCATTTGAGACGTGCGGGTGTTTGAATTTGAATGTCAAATGGACGGATGAGGAGAGAGACGAATGACTATCAGGACGAAATGAGATAACGATCATTGGATTGCGTTTTTTGGAGAGCGAGCGAGCGACTGAGCGTTGGATATTTTTCGGCGCATTTGGGAAGGATGATTGTATGAATGGATTGGATACCTAGTCTGCACTGAGCTTTTTATAAGCAAGGTGCAGGTCATCGTTGCTTTTTCGTTCTCAATACCCTGAAGTTGTCTTTCATACTTCGATGTACCATATTTTCTCAAAATGTCTAACTCGCATGACAATGCTGGACTCAGAACATATCAGAATACCTCAAATCTCCCTCTTGGGTGCATCTAACGATGTTTTCCAACCACTAAATCCATCAATGTTGCAAAACTGCTTGCATCCAATATAGTAACACAAGTCTCTCTACTCAATTCCAACCAGGATTTCAAAATCTACTGAGTACTGCACTCCATCAAGCATCCATTGTTACAGCTCCTGAGGTTTAAACTCAAATTCAAAAACACATCAAATCTGACATCAAAAGCCACCAGACGCCCCATGCTCAACCTCTCCCTCTCAATTCGCCAACCAGACCTCGATGTCCAATCCCAGTAACCAGATCAACGATAGCGTGCATCGTGGTTCAAATCAAGCTTATCTGAACTAACCTTGTCCAGCTGAACCTCTGAAGTCCCCTAAAACACTCATACTCTGAATAGAGAACCCCCGGAGAGGCCAAGATGGCTACGAAACGATCAGCATAGTACTGTATTGTATCAAGAGCAACATGAGAAGAAATCATATCAGAAGAAGCGCATATGGAACAGCTCTGCAATCCTCAAGTCCACATCCGGGTCGGGCGCCGGCACGCAGCTGCCGTGGCACGCTTCAACCAAGATCTAATGGGCTGAGGTGGGGCATGTTTGGCAGCAGCGGATTCGCTGAACCACTGTAACTAAAGCCTGGTCTAGATGGGATTTGGGTTGGCACATCACTAAACAGCTTCGAGCCACCAACCTTAGTTGGGCGCGTTTGACTTTCATATGTTTGTTTAATTTCTCGCGACGACATCTCTCTTTTCCCTCGGCTTCACGAATGAGTGTATCTCTCTGTGCGCAAGCATCCATCCTTCAATTGAGCATCGCTATCCTTCCTACGTGAAAGGAATACTTTCTTAGTTCCGTTTGGATAGGTGTGGAAGTGGTGTGATAGAAGGGCTGCAAGGGAAATACCTAGTGCGTCATTGATTGACTGAGGTGTTTGCGGTCCAATTGAGGAACGCTGTCAAAACAAAACAATCGAGCATCATGGCATACAATCAACCTCAACACGGCGGAGAGGCAGACGCCTACTACCAGTCAGGCCAGCAAGATATCGGTATGCAGAACCAGCAGAAGGGATATGGACAGCCAGGCCAATATCAAGGTGGGCCATACGAACAACAAGGTGCATATCAACAGCAACCTTACCAACAGCCACAAGGCCAATATCAACAACAGCCTTACCAGCAACAACAGCAAGGACTTCCTCCACAGCAATACCCCCAACAACCGCCGAATTATGGAAACAACATGCCGCAGAATGCGCCAAATGCGCCGAATGGAAAGCTCTCGGGATTTGAGCAGACTTTCAAGCTGGATAAGCCGAAGTACAATGATATTTGGGCTGCGCTTCTCTTCCTAGCAACCTTTCTCGGATTCTGCGCTGTGTCGGGGATTGCGATCCATGGATATGTTGTCGGGGGAAGTGGTGGCATTTATGGTGGAACCCAGGAGGTTTCCTTGAACTCCAATACTATTATTCTATTGTAAGCGGAATTATGGATCGTCCGAGATGAGTACTGACGAAAATAGTGCTTTTGTCCTGGTTGTGGCTTTTGTTACTTCGGCCGCCTACTTCTGGATCATTCGTGCCTTTACGAAACAGTAAGTACTTCCGTTGGAGCATTCCAGCATCTCTGCTGACAATCCTATAGAGCTATCTGGATTACTGGTATTCTTCAAATCGTCTTGGGAATCGGCACGGCTATCGTCTACTTCGCTCGTCACTACTACAGCGCAGCGATCGTCTTCCTCATCTTCTCCGTATTCTACATCATCTGTTTCATCTCCTGGATCCCTCGCATCCCATTCTCAGTGTTGATGCTCCAAACCGTCATCGATGTCTCCAAGAACTACGGACATGTCTTCATGGTATCAGCTATTGGAGGACTCATCGCTACCGCATTCGGCGCCTGGTTCTCTGTCACCATGGTCACGATCTATGTGCGCTACTACCCTGGCAACGCAAGTTGTAGTACCGATGGAGGATGTAGCCAAGCCAAGGTCATCGGTCTGCTGGTGTTCATTACATTCGCAGGATACTGGATCACCGAAGTCATCAAGAATGTCATCCACGTTACCATCTCCGGCGTCTACGGGTCCTGGTACTTCTGCGCTCAAAAGCCAGGTGGTGTACCCAAGGGAGCTACTCGGGGAGCATTCAAGCGTTCCATGACCTACAGCTTCGGCAGTATCAGTTTCGGAAGTTTGCTAGTTGCTCTCATTCAATGCTTACGTCAAGCTTGCTCAATCGCTCAGCAGAACGAAGCTGCGCAAGGAAACCTCCTCGGTGCGGCATTCTTCTGCTGCTTGCAGTGCTTTATCGGGATTTTGGATTGGGCTATCCAGTTCATTAACGAGTATGCGTTCTCGTACATCGCCTTATATGGGAAAGCTTATATTCCTGCTGCTAAGGTACGTCCCGCGTTCTTGACTCGTCGATCAGATGGAGTGACGAAGCTTGTTACTAACTTAATCAGACAACCTGGAAAATGATGAAAGACCGCGGCATCGACGCCCTCGTCAACGAATGTCTCATCAACCCCGTCCTCACAATGGGCGCCGTCTTCGTCGCCTACCTCTGCTCCTTCCTCGCCTACCTCTACCTGTCGTTCACCTCACCAGACTATAACGAAGGCAACGCGTTCACGGCTGTCGTTATGGCCTTTGCGTTCCTCATTGGCTTGCAGATCGCTAATGTATTCTTGGTGCCAATCAAGAGCGGCGTTTCGACACTGTTTGTGGCCATGGCGTTTGATCCAGAGGTGCTGATTAATGAGTTTCCGGATCTGTGGCAGAGGTTGATTCAAGTTTATCCGCATGTGCAGCAGGCAGTGCATGTTTGATTGTCGTGCTAGGGAGAAGGGAAAGATTCGTGGTGTATGAATTCGTGTCTGACTGGCTTAATACTTCCCTCAAGGACTCAAGGGTGGAAAAGGTTGGCTTACAGTGCTTGATTTTGCAAGGTCCCACTGATAGGAGCATGGAATAAAGGGGAAGCGAAAGAAGACGAATACCCAGGGCGGGCGTTCTGGCTGCCGTGATTTGCGGGCTTCGAGTCCTTTGGAAGCCAGCCTTGCTCACATGCTTACGCGCGTATAGTAATAGGATTGTTTAATGTACATCACAGTATTAATGAAACGGATACGGGAAAGACAAGATCGTCCATTCTTTGACCTGCTGCTTCGGAAAGGGATGTCAATCCACACACTAGGAATGAGGGTAGCAGTAGTGGCATCTACGGATTCAGGATTTTAATTTGGGATGGCGAGTTGTAGAAGTTACGAAGTTTAGAGGTACCACAAGTGGTCATCAAGTCCTGGTAGCCAGGCCGCTTGCGAGCAGCGCTAACAGCATCATTCGAGCTTCTCTTCCATACTTCGGGACAAACTTAGTGTGTTGAATACATGCCAGATTTTCATCGCCATCACAATTGTCGGCTGGAGTCGCTGTCGGCGCGGAACTTGCACTCGGAAATTTGGGTCCAGCGGTGGATGGCCCTGCCGAGATAATCCCAAAATTCGGTACTGCTGTGTGGTCCTAGGGTGAAATTGTGAGTAGTTCCATTGTCAAGGGTCTTTGTGGACGCAATGTCGTGTAGCCACACTCCAAATCAGACAGATGAGGTGACACTTGCATCGAGGCGCCCAGTACTATCAACTACCGAATTTCGGGGGATGGTGGAGATCAACAATGATAGGCCAATAATGGACTCATGGTGGAGGTATGCATGCAACCTGACCGAACGAGGGGCCAAAACAAGGCTGTGGAGGGAACTGCCGTTCAAGACACTCGAATACAAGGTCGAGCTGGAACATTCCTAGTCCCCCGCTCTATGCACTTGCGAACAACTCTGCGTCGAACTCAACAAGCAAAGTTCGATCGCGGCAAAAGAGTAGTTATTCGACTGCAATTACGAAGATGTCGGGATATTTGCCGGAGCAGAGATCACCTCCACAGGCGCATTCAAACGTTCAAGCACCGGTTGATGAGCAATCGTCAAATTCGCGTGCTGATATCCGAGAAGGCTCTACTGGCAGTACCGGACAGTATACGACATCCTTGAAGTCGTCGATTGAAGACAATCCGTGGGCGGATTATAACCCTGCAGACTACGCCGAAGAAGAATCTATAGACACCAACAGCGAACAGAGCCAAGGGAAAGCGGAAGCTCCAAGAGCGAAGTATGCTCGTACCTTCGAAGACGTGGGAGACGGACAGTATGAAGAGGTAGGTCACTACAAAGAGACTCAGCCAAACGGACACCACCATGAGGCATTCGCAGGCAGACCAGGAACAGAAACTGTAGCAGGACCATCAGACATTGAAAACCCTTGGACGACCAACGATGTTGCGAATACAGGCCCGGCAATCTATGAACCGCTACCAACCCATGTGCACCACGCTTCCAACCTCAATCCTGTTGTTCTAGCTCATCAGAGCAATAAGGCTGCACCAAGCCATAAATCAAGACGGCCGTCGCACCCTGCCGCAGAGCCTAAGCTAGCAGTTGAAGACAAGAGGAAAGATCCTATTGTCATTGCGGTTTTTGGCCAGACTGGGACAGGAAAGTCGTCGTTGATCAAAGCAGTCACTGGGGACCAAGAGATTCAAGTCGGACATGGCCTCACTTCATGTAAGCTACCCTTGATCAGTAGGCTTCTTGATAGTCTGACAACGACTGCAGGCACCGATCAAGTAACCTCCTCGTACTGTGTGGTTGGTGGCCAAGAGGTCTTTCTTGTCGACACACCGGGATTCAGTGATACAAACGTCGGAGATACAGAGATCCTGCGACGGATCGCCGAATGGATGCAGGATATGACCCAGGCCGATATTCAGAAGCTCACAGGCATAATCTACCTTCATCGGATCATCGATCCTCGAGTGGATGGACCAAGCTTGAAGAATCTGAGAATGATGAAGAAGCTATGCGGGGTGTCCTCCCTTAAAAATGTCGTCCTGGCAACCACAATGTGGGAGAAGGTGACAGAGGATGATGGGGCGAGGAGAGAGGCTGAGCTGAGGAAGACTTTCTGGAAAGATATGATCGATAGTGGCTCACAGTCTACTAGATTGATGACCAATACGAAGACCGAAGCGCTGAAGCTGGTAAAGTTGTTGCTGAAAAACACGCCAGTGTTAACCAGACTTCAGAGAGAACTTCAAAGCGGCAAGGAATTGAAAGACACCTCTGCAGGTGCCGAGCTGAGGGATGAGTACGAGAAGATAACCAGGACACTGAAAAGTGAGCTGGAAGCAACCAGAAAAGAATTCGAAGAGTCACGACTACAGCGTAAGACTTCCTCGAGTATTTCCCGTCAATTGCATCGATTGACATTGATCTCTCCGTTACAGAGACCAAGCAATCCGCTGAAACGGAGCTTCAGCTCAAGGCGGAGATGAAGGAGCTGCAACAAAAGCTAGAAGCAATGGAGGAGGAGAGGAGGCAGCTTGCAGAGTCCAAGACCAAGAAGAAAGTACCTAAAGCTAAGAGAATTGGCTTTTTCGGACCAAATTATGAATGCTTGAGGTGCAAGCGAAGGACTGTCCATGTTGGAAGATGGAAATGTGGAAGCTGCAGCTCCGAGCAGATTAATGTTTGGTAGGCATATGGCCTTGGTATTCCAGCTCTACGTAGTAAATTCATCTGATGAGCTAATGATGACTGGGGAACCAGAGTAGCGGTGGGTTTATACTCAATAGCCAGCGTGAATTCCTCACTTGTCACAACTGTCCCCTGTCTAGTCTAATTCTAAAGGCCAAGAGTCATACATTACCACATTCATTCTTATGTTATCTCCGCACTTGCGCCAGAGTAGACATCAAGAGAGCCGGCAGCACGGAATGGTTTTCATTTCCCCTCCACTTACAATAAAGAAGTCATTCATTCGTTATTAGCAGATGTACATACACACACGCTTCGCTCTGCCTGAAATTGAAACATGAAAATCGCTTGCAATGATAAGAAGGCTTTGAGGAACCGAACGTAGAAACCCTCCCACGAAATCCAGAACCACACTAAATCACCATGGGGCTCGATAGAGACCGTAAAAACAGACCAAAATCAGATGTGCCAAAGCTAATCCACTACAATCTATCATCCCAAAAAGCAGATCATAAGTTCCAAACATGCAACCGAGCCCATAGAATGCAACCGAGGACAAGGGACCAAGGGCCAACAGACAGAAAGGGGCAAGGAATCTTCGAAGAAAGATGAAGGTTGAAAACGAAGAGAAAGATAAAAAAGAAAATGCAGCAGATCTCCTACGTTGCAAAGCAAGGGAAGAAATTCTACAAGTAGAACATACAGCCACCCAACCTTGGATGCCATGGATTCTTTCGTCCATCAGTCGGCTGTCTCGCCATCCAAATGTTCGGATCGGCAGCGTAATCCTCGACAGAGCGGCTGCCATCATCATACGTCGAGGGAGCACCCTGGACCCCCGAAGCAGCAGTGCTCGGGTTGGATGAAGATCTAACGCCAGGTGATTTGGCGGACGGTGATCTAGGACTCGGTGACTTAGGCGACTTCGGAGATTTCGGAAACTTCGCTTCAGACGACTCGGTACCAGGTTCTGTTTCAAGAGCTGCTGGAGTATACACTCCTTCCAACGCAGGCTTCATGTAGCATCGAAGCCGATCCCAGAGGAAATCCGCGTATCGGGCTGGAGTGCAGACGGACAGGATCTTGGCGGCTCTGGCACTGGTCCAGCAGATGTTATTCGTCTGTAGTCAGAGCCGGTTAGTACTTACTAGACCACGACTCAGAATCCCAGATGATTATTTGGACTTACAAACTTGTGGAGGTCGCTTGGAGTGTATTTGCAGTCGTCCCAGATAACGACATACAGAGCACTGCGCGCAGTACCAAGCTGGCTGTCATGGCTCTGCAAATAGAAGCTCCAATTATATGGCGTGATGACTTGAGTGTCAACTACGGTCCCATAGTCAAGATTCTTGTCATTCTGAGGATCGTCGTTGACAAATACCATCCACGGATAAAACCTTGCATGATGTCTTTTCGTCACAACCACGAGCGTCAACTTCGGACCCCATACTTTAGCGACTTTTGGGATATTGCCGTTCTTGCAGAGAGCGTCGAATGCAGCTTGGCATCTCCGCATGATTTGGTCTTTCTCTTCGTGGAGCACCATCCCGTATTGACTTTCGCTTACGCCATCCCGGTAGAAGAGGATGCGGTCGGGCAACTGGGCCTTCCAGCCGGCTTTCTTGAGGTCCGCGTCCATTTGAGATTTGGCTTGCCAAGCGAGAACACGTTCCTTCATCATTCCCTAGAGGTCAGAGATGTACTGTCAATTTCAGTCAGTGAAATAATCCTAATTTGGAGGGCGAGTACGGACTTCTTCCCATCCTTTCTGGAGTCGAGCAGATCCGAGGTAGTGACCGGAAAGGTCATCATGAGTCGCAACTACGGCAGCCATAGATGGACATCCCGAACTCTTGCCCGGGTGCGTCACGTCTGCGCCGGCAATCATGGTTCGGAGGGGTGCACCGGAAGGGCCTTTGCCTGGAGCCCCTGTCGGGATGGTATGGCTGACTCCCTTCATTTTGAAATTGATCTTGAGACTGAGATACGTTAGCTGGGACCTCACAGACTTCAGTGAGGGGATGTCACCAGATATTTGATCGAATCGAACGGCTTGTCGGAATTTTCAAGAACTTTTCTTGCGTGGCAGAGATGCTGGGGATACCCATCTTGCAGTCCGCCCAGCGCTTGATTTCTTGATGCATCGAAATCTCTCTCTCGGGTAGTATGATCAGGATGAAAGGTACATCCTCCCTCTTCACCTTGAAAAACGCGAACATGCCATCTAGAAGCGTGGTCCAGTCCTGTCGATACCTCCTCTTTCTGCGAGTTCATGGGAGAAATTGACAGGCTTGGTGTAGTTGGCCATTCTGACCGTTACATACTCGATGTTCGGTGTTATACTGTAGTCCGTTAATGCTTTTGCTAGAGCTGCGGCTGCGGTTGGAATCCCAGACTCTCGGACAAGTTTGCTGTGAGCTGCTATTTCAGCATTTTTCTTCGCGGCGTTCTTCTCGCTTGGTGAAAGTAATTTCGTCGAGTGTAGAGGAAGGATGAAGAGTCTGCTGGCCCCTTTTTGATCGATAATGGAGCCTTGATCTTCTATCTTCCAGCCACTCTTGTAGATCGATGGCTGCCCTTGTTTCTTTACATCCTCCTTCTTGTAGAGTATGCTTGGCCCTCTAAGCTTCTTGGCGTCCACCTGAACCATTCTTACGAGATCATTTGGCTTATTAGTTGTACTAAGTCCGAACTTCTATCTAACTCAGTATTCTACTTAGTTATGGCAACAAAAATTGTACTTACCTTGTAAAAGGGATCCAGGGGGTCAAGACCGAGCACTTTGAGGCCGTCACCCATGATTTTCTTCACGTTTTGGTCGGGCTTCCTCGCGGTTACGTTGACCATTTGCAGTCCACTGACTGTCTGTACTGACTCTCGCGCAATTTTTTCCAGTCCATAATTGTAAAAACGCTGGCAGGGTACTATACTTGACGACCCGTGGAACCAAGGTTGATGCAAGGGGATTTAATATCATCAACTGTCGGTTCGTAAGGCATGAAGGATCCAGCTGGATACTCTGTCTTGTAGTTAACATTCAAAATTTGAGATTGAAACAGGCCAGTGAAGATTACTTCTCTTGGGATAGTCTGAAACAGATACCTCTACACCACCCTTGTTGAACTTTGTCTCAGAGACGCTTTTGCCTCTGTAATCACAGATTATCCACGCTCGACTAGCTTCGTGAAGATCGAGGGTAATTCTGATACTTTTCAGTCGGATTGCGAATTCTTTCGGGCTAGGATTGCGGTTATGGAACGCCATCTTCATCCAGTTTTGCAAGTTGATGGGCGACAGGAATGCTTCAGTGACAGTATTGATATTCAGCAGGATTGAACCATCCTCTGGACGCATCGACGTGAAGAATCCGTCTCTGAGAAAGTAGTCGTCAGCCTTCTTTCTTCTTGCCGCGGCGTATTCTGGGGGCTGTTCCTCTGGATGAATTTTATTCCCGACCTTGCCAATGCGAGAACCTGGCTTAGTGATGCTCTTCCAGGAGATGATATTGAGTATCTTCAGAAGGTCGTCCGGAGTCTCCATACGGGCCTTTCCTGCAACGTGCTGTCACAGATTTGCTCGTTGTATTTGGGATAGGGCTTTCCGCAGTAGGAGGCTTTGTGGGTAGTCTTCTGCTTGCACTTTCCACAGCCTTTCATTCTTGGGCACCTTTGGAGGTTGTGGTCCACGTTACATAGCGAACAGATAGCCATGATGGCTGCTGGTCACTGGCAGTCGTGAGAGGGTGGCCAACTAGATTTTCGGTATGAAATACTAGACCAGATGGAGAAGCCATCGAAGGATGTAGAGATATTATCGAGAAGACTGTAGCTGTTGCAGATCTGACCCCTTGACTATCCTAGACAGACCCTTTTATAATGTTCTGTGAAGCTGTTTACGATAGTAAGCACGTTTGCCCTTATTATCACGATCAAAATCAAGATCTAGCCACGAGCCCAAACAATCAATATCCATGACTAGAAGATCTCAAAAAAAAAAAAATCCCACAGCAGTGATTGACACTGCCACTAATATTGCCGGTGAACTTGTGGCCAAGACAGTGAGATGCTTGCTCAGGTGCCCCGGCACTCCATCTCAACGAACAAAGCATGCTACTGTTTGCACCTGGTCACTGGAACTTAGAACAAAACTTGTAGTCAAATGACATTGCTAGAGATTGTCGAGAAGTTTATATACAAGAACCTTGCAAGTTAGGCAGTCCTCGAGAGATTGACAAAGATATCAATTCGAGCCATCAGTCTCTTTCCAATGGCGCGGTCCGTGGAGTGAAATCACCAGAAGCAGTGGAGAATCTTCCAGTTTGGTCCAAGGCTCCAAGATCTGGCTGCAGGGAGATGGTGGTGGATCCATCCCCGGCAAGAGAAGATTCTAGTGGACTAGGTGTGAGAGCGTGCTCAAGTCCAGTCTTCTTGCTTGCTGTACTCACGTGCAGAAAACGGGGTCATTTCCTGTTTAGTCCCTTCAACAGGATGTTATTAACAGCATATCATATCTCTGTTATAATTATTACACAATCTTAATGCATGAGAGTATTCGCCCAGGACCGGACGGGAAGTCTTCAAGTTGAAAATTACCACTGTTGTGACTGTTCGACCCCGGCCACCAGGCCACAATCCTCGCTTGATGAAAAGGGGTCGCTTAATAACATCTCAACAACTCAAACGATAAAACATTTAGTAGACTTACAATAGGAAGTTGTGATGAGGATAAATGTATTCCGTCTTCGAAGCCTACCCTCATATTATAGTCAGCCAAAGTCATGAAATAACCCGAAGTACCCACAGAAGTGAAGTGCTCGCTTAAGAATCCCAAAAGTGGGTCGCTTGATGTGGCTTTGTTTACCTCATGTAAGAATAAGCTACAACATACACTCTTTCAATTAAGGCATTCGAATTCCATTTCTTATATTCTGAATATACAATAAAGATAAAGAGTTCCCGACAATATATCCACATCTGGTGCTCTTGTTCACGGCTTGGGTGAATAGGGAGGCAAAGCCTCACCATTGCTCTCCTTAGCCTCTATGTTATTATCATCATCCAACTCCTCGATCCTCGATCCCGACCCCAAATCTTCAAACTTAGATGCCATTTCTGATTTTGATGTCGAATCTATCGACCCATCAACATCTTCCTTGCATCCATCTCCTTCCGCATCATCACTCCTCTCACCCTCACACCCCCCGAAAGATGCCTTAAAAATAGCCACAACATCAGAATGCCCCTCCCTAACAGCAGCTTGAAAAGGCGTCTCTCCAAAATGCTTCACCTCACAATCTACACCAGCATCCAGCAAGACCTTGACGACCTCCGGGCGCCCTCGGAACGCGGCTTGGTACATCGGCGTACCGAGCGATACCGACGACGTATTGATCTCCTCCATCGTCATACGCTTCATCAGCTCCTTGACGAGCTCTACGCTTCCGGACTCGCAGGCAAACACGAGTGGTGAGAGATTGTAACGCGGTTTAGGGGAGACAGATGCGCCGTTCTCGATGAGATAGAGAGCGATAGCCGTAGCTTCATCCTGATTTCGCAGGCGGGCAGCAACGTGCGAGAGTGGTGTGGAGCCGCCGGGTGCGGATTGGTCGACGTCGAGACCGTGGGAGACGAGGAGTTCGAAAAAGGCCTTGTCGGAGGCGTCGCCGGCGTAGAACATGCATCCGACACCGCAGATATCAACTGCATGGATATTGGCACCTTGTTGGATGAGGTATCTGGCGACGTCGGTATGTTCACCGTAGAGGGATGCGAGTAGTGGGGTGTAGCCTTCCTTGTCGCGGAGTTCGAGGTGGGGGGACACACCATCTATAGACGATCAGTTAGGCTTCTTTTAATGTTATGGGAAACGGTTGAATGTACCGTGCCTTGCAGTATCACTGATGACTTTCCCGTCGGTCCCAATCGTGATGACTGTGGTTCTAGATGCCTTGAGTAGCATTTTGACTACATCTAGCCAACCATGCTCAGCTGCGAGATGAAGAGGAATTTGCATGTCCGTATTCCTTGCTGTGAGGCTACCTCCATGTTCAAGCAGCACTTCAACAACATCAAGCCTGCCATCTGAAGCAGCACAGTGCAATGGCTGATTATCAGCTCGATCTACTACGTCGACACAGGCGCCATAATCAAGGAGAAGTTCCACAACTGCGGTGTATCCTCTGTGGCATGCGATATGCAGTGGGGCTGCCTCGTCCCTTCCCATTGCTTCATTCGGGTCGCTACCTGTTGCGAGGAATGCTAGCACTTCAGCATCTGTTCCTGAAGTCACTGCATCAAGCAGGGTTGCCGGCTTGGACTTCCTCGGTGCAATTCTGAAGAGTGTTGAGAGCATGGGTACATCAATATCTCCGCTACCCACTCGATTGGCGCCTGCTAAAACCACCAATTCTGTCGACTCGTCATTCTTGTCATTGGCCTGAGTCTCAATTCTTGCGGCTACTTCCAATGCGAACTTTAGTTCTGTATGATTTTGCATTTCGGCGATCATCCACGGCTTCATTCCATCGTCATTCTCCAAGTCGGCCAATGCTCCGCTATCTATTAGGTGCCGAGCAGCACTGACAGCTCCTCTGTCGGCTGCAAAGTGGAGTGGCGTGTTACCAACAATTGCTTTCGCGTTCACATCCGCACCATACTGGATCAACATAGTCATTGTAGCAATGTGGCCCATCACGGCTGCTAGATGTAACGGAGAGACTTTGTCGATCGAACCCGGTACATTGACGCCTCCCAGCCTTCCAGTGTCGTGCAAGAGCTGGATAATGTCGACTCGATTATGCAATGCGGCAATATGTAATGGAGAAAGACCACGACTTGTTCGGGCTTCCAACGCTTTGACAAAAGCTTTAGTCCGTGGACCTTCAGCATTAGCTTGATCGATCCAAAGTCTGACGCAGGCAGTTCTTCCTTGGAAGATAGCTTGATGAAGTGGAGTGAACCCATTTTCATTGAGGAGCTCAAGATTAGGGTTGAATTTGAAGATTTCCCTTATGCCAGACCCGAATCCATTCGAAGCGACGTGGTGAAGAGCCGTCCAGCGTGCGGCATTGGCGCAATTGACGTCGGCTCCTCTGTCCAGAAATCTTTTTATAATTAGAGCTCGAGTTTCGGAAGACTGGTCGTCACAATTGTTGGTAGCAATCATGAGAGGTGTGTTTCCCTGCGAATCGAGTACATTGATATCGATGTCGTCTTTCTCCAGAAGTACATCTAGAATTCTAAGCATGTCGTTGTCATCAGACAAATTACCCGGACCTGGCCGAAATGCTGTCGGTGGCGGCGGTGGTGGAGGAGGAACCATGGAACGAGTCATCGACAGAGTATTTTGATTTGGCCCCAACAGTGGTGGGGGTGGGGGTGGTCGGTGTCTTATCGTAGGTGGCTTTGGCAACGTGTTGTCTGGATAGACAGCGGAATGTAGAACACTGAAGACATGGCGCTCTTTAAAATTCCACAAGGACGTGTCCTCGGGTATCAGCATTCGTATGATTTCGCTTTCTGCCCGATTTCTGACAGCCAGTTGAAGAGGTAACTGTCCCATCTTGTCCGGCAAATTCTTCATATTTCCATCCTCAATCAGCATTTCGATAATCTCTTCTGGCACTGTTTGAATATTTCTTCGTTTCAAAACTGTATGTAGAAGAGAGTTGCCGAGTTTGTCAACAGCCTTGAGGTTACATCCAGCGCTAATCAGACGCTTCAGCAACTCCACGTCTTGTTGCTCGAGCGGATTATCCGCACCGAGAAAGGAGTGAAGTGTCGACATCTCGTCTTTTCCGACTTGATTGGTGAGAGGATCAATGCCCTTGCTGAGGATCCGATCTACCAATTCAGACCTACGAGACCGTGCCCTCAGGGCTAAATGTAGCAGATTGAGACCTTCTGTGAGAATGCTAAGATTGATTCCAGTGATGCTGAGCAAGAGATCGACGGTCTCCAAGTTTCCGTAAAGTATAGCAAAAGCTATGGCAGAGCCTCTTCGCAAGTTCAGCCTGAAATCATTGTGGTTGACAACGATATTGACATCAATGCCATATTTGAGGATTACTTCGACAACGTCACAGTAGTTCGCCTTTGCTGCTAAAATAAAAGCTTCCTCAACAACCTTGGCGAGGGCAGCTTTCTCCCTAGGACAGTAGTCCAATAGTAGCTTCACCATGCCCGCATGCCCAGAGTCGGCTGCAGACGGGATGCATTCGTATAGAATCTCGGGATCTACACCTATTTCCACATAGGTTTTGATCACATGTGTCTGTCCGCACTCTGCTGCAGAGATAGCTTGGTCTGTCGTGATACTCAGGAAATCATTCAAGTCTTCTCTCGTCGCCAATGTAGAGACTAGCTCCAGGTCAGAAGTCTCATTGCCATGACTAGTGATATATGAAATCATTTTGCTTCTGGACTCGTGGTCCAACGAAATTGAGTCGGGGTGTTTGAGAGTATCCCGAAAGAGGACCACGAGCATCTGCTCTGGTACGTCCTCGGAATGTGATTCTGATATATGGCTTGATGCATTGCTTGGCCTCCTTATTCTCGCAGGTCTCCCTACGGCATAGCCTTGCGGGGGAGGAGGAGGAGGTGGCGGTGGTGGCAACCATGAATCTCCTCTTGGTGGCCCTGGTACACGTCGGATGACATAAGACCTCCACACAGCAGAATCTGCACATGAAGAAATACAGTTTGCTTCAAGCAGACGTCTGAAGACGGCACAGCAACATTCTACATCTCTTGAAGCAATGTCCAATGTTAGTGACATGGGGGTCCGGATGACTTTCTTCGGAAGGGTGTCATCATTTCGACCATCAAGAGAATCGAGTTCGCCGAAGTTGATGTCTCCATCAGCACCATGTGAAAGCAGCAAGCGAACCACCTCCTCCTTTATGGGATTTGTTCCATAACCAACACCTCTGATCGCGCAGATCAACGGCGTACCAACGATAGCGTCATCGAAATTAACGTCGCAACTATGTTCATCTAAGAGCCATCTACAGATGTGCTCAAGTTGCAAAGCGGCTGCTATATTCAAAGTCGGGGCAGCTTTTGGAGTTTCCAGATTGTAAGGACCGTGTTCCGCCCACCAGATATGTAACCAAAGGACGAAATTCGACGACTTTTGAGGATTGAAGAGACGTCGTGTCAGCTCGATGTAGGTTTTATCATCGCCGATCTCGCCATATTCTGCGTGGCGAAGCCACCATTCGCAGGAATAATTCAAGAAAAGCACCTCGTCTGCCATTTCTCTGATAGTTTTTGAATCTTTCAGATCCCAGTGCCAGAACTCTGGGTACTGAAGGAATGTGAGGCAGACTTTGGCGAGAATTCTCTCGGACTCGGACTCATCCAAGTAGAAGTCTTGCAGCTCTGGGATTTCCAAGAGCTTTTTGTCTGTCAGGAACTCTTCGACGGTGAAGTGGGAGAAAGATAAGATTCCGGCCTTCTCGTCGTGTGTGACTAAGCTGCTGCACCACTTTAAGATACTATCACGATCCGAGATATCGTCTTCATCAATTGATCTTGACCCTATTTCGACGGCCACGGCGGTAGCAATTGCTTCAATTTTCATCGGATAATGAGCGAACTTAATCCATCGTAGGGTTCTCTCAACTAAGCGCCGATTACCAGGTGTGCTCCTAGCAACACGGTTCAATATCCTCGTGTAAGTCTCGAACAGATCAGCGGGTAGTGTCTCGAGGGCCGAACGTCGTTCTTTATCGGTGCTAAGGGTGCAGAGGTAGTCCAGTTGACATTTCGCCCATTGGAACCTATATGTTGTAAGTATTGGTGTCCTATGTCCCATGAGTCGGTGTACTTACATGCCGTTGGCCTTGGTTACAATTCCGTTGATGATGATCTCTTTCAAGGCAGGATCTCTCATTCGAAGGGATTTATCCTTGATGCGCAATTCAATGACGGCAGCGACATATAACTCCAAATCATTGCTTCGAGCAGCAATAGACATCCCTTCGAATGCTTCGAAATTTCGTCTAATGTCTATTTCGTCTCTGCTAGTAAAAACAATTTTAATGGTTCCGATTTCAGGCGCAGTGAGAGTCGATAGAAGTTGCAGAGTAGAGCTTCGTTCTTGAGGGTCGGAACTTTCGTCCAAACCGTCGATCACAATCATTACACATTCGAAACATCTCGATATGCGGCTGAGAAGGTCGCCAAGTTGCTCGCAGGTGGGTAAGACGGGATGTTTGGACTTTTCGTTGCACTCACGGTAGAACGACTCTAGCTCTTCAAAAGCATCTTCGGAACTTGCACAGAGCTGTCTGATCAGAGATCCTAGAATGTTAGATAGCAGTTGCGTCTCTGGTAAGCGATATTCAACATAAAAGTATGCGATAGCATGGTCAGGTTTGGTAGCAGCAAGCATCTTAGCTTCTTCGATGACGGCGGACCTTGGAGTTGTTAGATTGTTCCTGGGTTTGGCATGCGTAACTTACGTTAAAATTGTTTTACCCGCACCAGCTAAGATCTGTTATCAGTATCTCGTTACAAAGTCGACAATACGATGAATCTTACGGATTCCGTACAACCAGATGCCTGAATTTGGTTCCAGCGCCCATTTCTTAAACTCTGGAGATTCAAAGAACCACGTAACAGTGTTGGGATGCCGTAGACTCTTGGCTTTACGGTGTTTCTCATAAGGAGTCACCACAGAGCACCATTTGAATACTGCTTTCTTGCGCTCATCTAAGGTTGCATCAGTTAAGTCCGTTAAACATTTAGATAGCAACGGACCTTGTTCATTCTCCCCTTTCTCTTCCGCCATCTTCTGTAGTCTCATCTGCACGTCTTCGACGGCTTCTGCCAGATCTGCCTGAGTTGACAAGGCGTTGAGCAATGCAGTCCTGCCGTGCATAATTCAATAAGCATGAACGATGTCGGGGTACAACTGAGAACTAACAGTCCATCAGCCGTCAATGCATCAGCTAGATCTCGTTTATTTCTGGAAATCCTCTCAACAAGCTCTTTGGTCTCTGTAGCCTTGAATGGCCAGAGCAACTTGATCTTGAGAACAGTGAGCTTTGTTACGGAATCCAAATCGAGCTTGCTCAAGGACTTCTTCAAGTAATCGAGATTTTGCCGACATGTCTGGAAATGATCTAATTGCGGGATGTTGGCTGGTCCTATATTTCATCAGCTCTGTAAAATGGAAAAAGGATTGAAGAACATACCAAGTGGCTGCTGACCATCTTCTAGGCATGTTGCTAGAAGTTTGAGGCTGTTCAAGACCCCGTACAGGCTCTGGACCTCTATCAACAAGGCCCTGATCTCTGACTGCGACCCTTTCACGAGAGTATAGTATTTGGAGACCTTGAAGGCGATCACATCAGCAAGACTGATCAAACCAGCGATGCTGCTTGCTATCCCAAGGACCTCCATTTGAGTTTCACGTGCTCAGTGGCTGTGGAACCTTCGACTTGTCTGAGGGATGCGGAAGTGAGTGTTATCTTTGGTCAACAAGACTAGATCATCCTGTGTAACGTTTCCAGGTCCAAGGGCATCCTTCGACGACTACTGCAACAGTGTTGTTCTCAACGCGCTGAGATGAAGCAGTTCCATCGTCGCGAATCTGGCGTGTGGCCAGGATGATAGTTATACCGTGATTATTACAGGTTGCCGCCACACCCTGGAAACGCCATCTCAGCCGCAGAGCCATATCTGCAGTATTGGACGGATGTTATGCAGGTTGGTCGGTGAAGATTGGCTGCGGTTTGGAAGGATCAAGACAAGGCTCCGGGGTGAGGCAGACACTACTTTTAACCGAGCTCTCAAAAGGACCGGCGTCAGGTCTGAGCAATGCTGAGGCAGTACGCATCTTCTAGACTGCATAGACAGTCAAGATGTCCCTTCCTATATACGGAGAAGGCAACATTAGGCAATAATTGTAGTTCAAAAACGCGATGCATCTTCAGCTTTTGAACATTCTTGAAATGACGAGATCAGTCTCATTCAGTTACGTACGTCATGAAAGGTAGCTGCTCACAATAATATCATGATATTGCCATATGATCCGATACTGTCGCTTGCAGCTAGGAACAACCAGTAAGAATGGCGGACCTACTAATTCGACTGTCCTAGCGTCCTTGAAGAGAAGGTCTTTAATTTATAAAGCTCAGTGTCAATGAGCTTTGTTCAGTGGCTAGTAAGATCTTGCTCATCTAGTACAAACAGTCACAGATTTATTGAAGTCGTTCATGCTGCCACATCGACGAAACTTGAGTGATGAAAAGCAGCCGAGTGAAGCCTCAAAATTAACGCCACTTCCCTTATCAACAGCTTCAGCCACAGAGCCACAGAAAGATAGCGGGGTTAATGGACCCGCATGGAGTGTCGTCTGTCGTAATCCAACATCCATCCATTCTTCCTGACATCTTCCTCACAACTTCAACTTACCCTTACTTTCGTCTTTTCTCCTCGACAATTTTCTACGGTGTAGGGCAATCTGTCACAATGCCTGCCGTGGTCGCAAAAGGTTAGTCTCAGTCCAACATCCAGTCCCCGGACTTTGATAGGCGGTGCGGATCACCAGACACCCTGTCAAGGCAGATCTCATGGGCCTCGCATGGACGCGCAAGTCAGTCAAGTCAACTTCGCCTTCGCCTTCGAGGCACCAACATCTGGACCTTTACATTCTCCTATCAATATTCTCCCAAGCTATTTCACCTTACCTACACTTTTCTTCTCCTAGTCATCAACCTAATTCCTAAACATTTTGAATTCCTGCGTACTTTTGGAATATGCCTTCTCACCCAGTTGTCGTTTCAGGAGCCATTGTGGTAGTCGCCGCCGCAGTTGCTGTAAGTCTACTTCTCCACCATTTGCGGAATATCTACTGAGTAATACAGGCTGCTATTGCGGTCTACGAATCTCCACAAGCACGACAATTCGCAGAAGATGTCCGCCGCCGAATAGCCATCGCCTTACATTCCCTCGGCGACGAAATCAACCCCGCATCCCAACAACCCCGATTCAACCGCCCCGAAGACGCAGAAGGATTCCTACAAAGCCAAGCCGGTGCAGATATCGGCGTAGACGCAGATGAGGAATCCAAGCGTCGTCAGCGTGAGGAGTTAATGTACTGGAATGCAGTGCATATGGAGAAGTTGGAGAAGGAGCGGAAGTTGAATGGCGACAAACCGGCAAATCGAAGCCGCGGGTCGAGTTTCGATGATTTCTTACAGGAGGACACTACAGCTGAGAAAGGCACATATGTCTATAATACTGGCGCAGATGTCCGTGGCGATGCTGAGGAAGGACTTCGAAACCGCAACGTAAGAGGATTGAACAGAGGCTCATTCTACGCCAATCCTTTCAGCGACGAACATAACATCGACGCCGACGAGCAGCGGGCCGTAGATTCCAGCCTGATGTCACCCGAGGAATCAGAGAAGGTGGAAGTCATGTCCGACCTCTATTCCGCGAACGAAGAGCCTAAAGAAACCCGTCAGACCACCGCCACCATCGCCGAGCAATTAATCGATACCTCGGATGCTGTTCCTGATCCACCAGTTTCCTACCCGATGATGGAGGATACGGACTACACGAACATGGCTCCTAGAGACGACTCGGCATACGCATCAATTCACGCCTGGGCCGATAACGCAAACAATAGCTTCTACTCTCCCTTACCCGCAACACCACGCTCCGCATCTCCACGTCTCGAGATCGTACCTGGCTCGCCTACATTCAGCGACCCAGATATCTCAGTCCCAGGAAGCGGCGAGGCTACACCTACGGACTCGGCATCGCTAGCTGGCTCTGGCGAGGAGGTATGGGCTCCAAGAAGTGGCGCTACGAGCGAGGCGGACGTGATGAGCGTCGATGGAGAGGGCATCTCGACACCTGGGTCTTGGACCGAGGTTGGTAGTGAAGTCAGCGAGAATGATGTTGGTGTGCTCCATAATTAGACATGCTCTTCGGTTCTGTTCTGCACACAAGAGGTTTTGGATCAGGAGCTGGCGCATGGGCTGTAGGAAACGAGGGCAACACACACGGATATGGGAGGTTTTGGTCTAGCAGGGTGGCGTTTAGAGATCATTCGCTTGCAGTCTTTATTTGATTTTTGCTCCTAGGCGTATTTTGGATACTACAGCCTGTAGCGGTAAAATACATCTGCCTTTCTTTCATTTTTGACTCGAAGCCCTTTATTTACAAGCGAATAAATACATCCCCAGCTCGAGGGTACAATATCACACAAAACAATTGAGATCCTCAGGTCGAAGCCAATTATCCTCCCCTTCCCAAGTACCGTGTATCTTTCCACTCATATACAACGCCAATGCTACCGCCATCCCTTCCAACACCAGCCTGACCGCCCAGCCCCGAAACCCTTGGCTTAAAAAATGCTGTATCTTACAAGTCGAAACAACGAGAATATGCCTCTCAAATCATCCATCCATCCATTCAATCCAAGCCGATCCGACCATCTCACTCTACGGCCTCCCCCCACAACAAAATTCTACAGACGATACAAAATACAGAAACCCGCCATGATTCACCGGTTCCCTTCCCCTCCCCTCCCGCTCAGATATTCCCCTATCAGTATATACAACAAATAAAACGAGACCCCTCAAACCCACTGCCCCAAATATCGAGGGAAGGAGAAAAATTCAAGAAGGCACACCCTCATACACAAATCCATTCCCAGCCGTTTTCGTCCTGCGTCTAACACGACGTTTTGAACTCCTGTTCCCGACGCACTTGACGAAGATGGTGAGGCCGAATGTTATTAGGACGATGATGGCGGCTATGGTTGGGACCTTTTGGGGGGATATTTATCAGTACGACTCGCTAAAGAGCAGCATGGAGTGAGAGGGAGGAGGGGGTGATGTAGATATAGTGGAGAACGGGGGACAGTGAAAGAAAAACAAAAGGCACAAACCAAAATCTCCCTCCTGTTCAACTCATTCTCCTTCCCCACCGCCTCCTTATACGGACACGTCGCATTCGGCCCGCCCATCGTCCAGCACCCCTCAACATCCAAACTATTAAAATCAACCCACGCGCCATGCCCGTCGAAATCCCGCCCACTCCTCCTCATCGCCAGCGTCAAATACGCATTCTCGAGAGCGGTTCTTGGAGCCGCGAAGTCATAGTCTTCGGGACAGTTCTCATCGGCGAAACTGTAGCTTACAGCGACGTCGGCGAGTGTCCATGTGTACGGTTTGTTGCGGAGACGACAGGCGGCGTAGCGTTTTGCCGAACAGTCGTCGACGATCCAGCGGCCCGGGTAGGGGTTGTCTGAGTCGGTGCGCGTGGTTATTGCGCAGCGGAAGATTTCAGAGTCGGAGGAGGGGGAGGACGGGGTGGTAGAGGCGTTTTGAGGGGAGTTGGGGGCCCAGGACCAGATTGTGGAGGCGGAGAAGAGGGTGTAGGGGGTGGAGTTTTGGTGGGCAGAGGTGGAGAGGAGGGTGCTGTTTAGGTGGGGGGAGATGCCGCAATTTGTGAGGGAAGTTGTGAGGTTTAGGAGGGGGATGAGGTCTATAGTTGAAAATTAGCGATGGGGTCTCTGGGAAGCGGTGTTGATCATGGAGGTTGTGGGAGGAATTGTGTATGGTCGGGGTATGGTAAAGTACTCGTCGATTTGACAAACACTGGAAGTGGCGACAGCATTAAGCCTTCCGATGAAAATATTGTCGCTTGACAACCGAACCCCTGACCTCGCTTCGATGCACGAAAACACACGACAAAGTCTAAACAAGGACTACCTACCAGCTGAAGCTGCTGTCGGATAGTCAAACCTCGACAAATTACTCTGAACAGCCCACGAAGAATTGACCTGCGCCAGGTCATCCGTGCTGTTATTCATGAAGCAGCCATTTCTTAGCACTCCATCTTCCGTCGCCGTGACATCCGTCTGAAGATCCTGGATGAAGTTTTCATTGAATATCGTTCCAGCGTCGCCGGAAAAATTGTAACCTGACATTTGAGGATCGACTGTTCCCCATCCTATCAACAGTCTCTTGCTATTAGCAAACTCGACGTACGCTTCTGACGGCCACCCGTCTTCTGTTGTGAGGATTCCGTTTGGTGTACGACTCATCTCGTAATAACCCTCCACGGGCCTATACAACTCATTTTGAATGTTATACCAGGATTCGTTGAGATTAATTCGGTCGGAGAACAATTCAAACTCGGTATATATATAATCTGTCAGGTTCTCTGCAAATTGGGCTCCGAGAAGATCTGGCCCTTGGGGCAGGCTGGACGGCTGAGAAGCAGGTGCACCAGGGTCTTGTTCTGATGCGGCGGCGTGCAGGTTCAGTATCAGGTAAAGGAGATGAGCACCTAAAGTGTTCTCGGTCTTCTGGATGTAGTCAAGAAGCAGAGATGTGAATGCTGAAAGATTGATGGATGTGGTGCAAACGTATGGTCCAAGGGCCACTAGCGGGCTGTTTGGTGTGTCTGGAATGGCTGACACACTAGGCAGAACTTGCCCAAGAGAGCTTTCTGTTGAACTTGTCGGAGTCGGATTGGTTAAAGTTGGTGCGGCTGTAGTCTGCTGTCTAGCAAGTAGGTTGGGACTACTTGATGGGGAGTTTTGTGCTGAAAGTGTTGCTGGACTAGTTGACTGGGAGAAGTTTGACAAGGTAGCAGGACTCGTTGATTGAGAAAAATTCGATGCTGAAGTAGGTCCTGGAAATACTGTTACAGTCGAAAGCGGATCGACATTTTGAATCCACGCTGGAATTGATACTGGACAGAACGACCAGACACTCCGTCCTTGATCCCAGTAGAGATCGAGCTCGAACCTCCGAAACCCTGCAGCCAGAAGATTCGAGACGCAATTTCCAGCGTTATCGTCTTCATATCTGTTTTCATAGAAGCAGGCGGCTCTTAAGGAAACACCGGGGTCTGTGACGAAGTTGATTGGAACTCTCAATCCCAAGTCTCTTTGCGACTAGAATCATATACGTCAGCACGTGAGCAAGCATTGTTGAGGCACATGGAGTTACACACAAGAAGTACTGTAGTATAAGGAGGTACTGGTAGGGCATCAGCCCCTGGCGCATAGTTCTCACTCATCCTCCACCGAAAACACAAACATTGAGCTCAGGAAAGAATGTTTGATATGTCATCGGAGGCGCCGGAAACGAGTGGATAGAAGTATCAGTCCGTGAGCATCGTGAGAGCATTTGATTAAACAGAATATAATATAGATTGGAAAAGAAGTCAGATATACGCGATACACATGATGACAAGTAGAGAGAATGCGCCAAAATGGAAATATATCTGAGCAAGGTGGTGGTGTGAAGCTGTTAGTGGATGTTTGGAGCTTGGTCTCAATCCCTGTCGGATGATCGGAGAAACGCACGGGCCGGCAAGCCACAGTGGCGGTTGTGTTCCAACCAAGACGATCGGATCATTCTCCACTCTTTTTAATCTGAACTGGACAGGTCTCAGTAATTCTCAGCCTTCTCTGTGACTTCCACTTCCACTTTGCTTCACCTTCAAAACATACATCCTCGAAGGCGATTCAACAGCACCACATCTCGACTTACCATAGCCGATAGAAAATATGGCAGAACAAGCACCTCCTCAAGGCCCGCCAGCCGAACAAGGCGAGCCTCAAATCAACTTTCAAGCCCCGCCAGGACAACCGCAGCCAACCCCAGAACAAATCGAGATCATGAAGAAGCAACTCGCTGCTGAGGCCGCAAAGCAAGGATTGACTGTTCCTCAGTTCATTCAGAAGATGCAGGAGGCACAGAGACAGCAACAGCAAGCACAACAAGCTCAGGCTCAAGCCCAACAGCAGCAGCAGCAACCGATTCAGCCTGGTCCTCCCAAGCCAGAGGCACTTGCAGTCGCAAACTTCTTGAAGGGCCAGGACTTGAAATTGCGAACATGTATTCTCAATGGACAACGAAAGGATATGTTCAAGGGTGAGCTTGCCTTGTGCTATTAATCTTAATGCAATACTAACAATGACGCAGTCAAACGTGCACTTCGAGCCCTCGAGTCTCCAGCCTACACTAAAGCCCGCTCGAAAAACCCTCTCCTACCAGAGATTACCGACCGCGCCTCCCTCGAGAACACCTTCAAGCTCCTTCCCATGTCCCTCCTCGCTCTTCGTGTTTCCAAGGCCGATCCGCATGAAGGCCACAATCACGCCCCAGGCGCACACAAGACAAAGCGAGTCAAAGGCCTTTGGACAGTCAAAATCGAACAACAACAAGAATGCCGCGAAGATCTGCACTTTGTCTGGTTATATGAAGGCGCTCAAGTCAAGCAAAAGTTGTATGCTGTTGGTGCTCTAGCTCTGGTATTCACAGTCGTCATGTTCCCGCTCTGGCCCATGAAACTTCGTCTCGGTGTCTGGTATCTCAGTATGGGCATGCTCGGCCTCATTGGACTGTTCTTCGTCATGGCTATCTTCCGACTCATTCTCTTCGCGATTACTATGTTCGCTGTCCCGCCCGGACTGTGGCTGTACCCGAATCTGTTTGAGGATGTTGGATTCTTTGATAGTTTTAGACCTCTTTGGGGTTGGCAAGAGGTAAGAAGCAATACCAGTCATCATGAAGGGGGCTCGAAACTAACATGAAATAGGAGAAGAAGAAAGGCAAGAAGAAGTCCAAGCAATCTGGTTCCGCAAGCGCAGGTGCTACAATGGCTGCCATGACAGGACAACCCGCCCCAGCAACAGCCACGACCTCATCCGCCGCGCCACAAATCCAGACTTCATCGAATACCACGCAAAGACACATGGCGCCTCGAGTCGAAGAGGTTTTTGATGAGGATTAAACATCTGCCTAATATTGTGGATACGAATAAGTCCGCAGAAAGGGAGGGAAAAACGGCGATTGACTTCGGGTACTCTTATGCAAGGAATGAGATAGGTACAATGTACAATATGCTACTGGTGTTTTCTCTGTTTCTCGCGTGAGACACGCCCACACCGAGGTGCTTTGCTTCTTCAATGCAAAAATCGAAGAGATAATACCTGAACTTCAAACCTCATCCTTTGCCAAAAAAAAAAAAAAAAAGTGGGGTTTCGGCTTTGCCGTCATCGCCGTTCATGCCTCTCTATCTGCTCACATCAGTCCTCGTCGTGGAAAGGCCATTATTATACCTAGACCTAGGTCTCCATCCTCACCCTCATCCTCACCTTCATCTTTTCCAAACATCAGCAACTGGCCTAGCGAATTAAATTCCGTTCCATTCAATCATGTTCCGTACTGTCTCAATATCACCGATCCATCCACTTTCACTCATCATCTATTCGCACTTTTTAACGCCTCATTGCACTGCCTCAGTACCTACACAATGATCCATCACTCCTCCCCTTCCCTTGCCATATTTTATCTTGTTTTGTTTGCTTTGCACTACCTACCTGTCCTGCTCCCACGGTATAGATAAGTAATTAAGTAAACTAGAACAAGAAAAAGGAAAAGAAGAAAATGAGTTTGAAATTGAAAACACTTCTTTGGTAGTACGATATACTGCACTCATGCTTTACGCTTCATTGCTCTTTATTCTGTGGCTCTGCAGGCAGATACTGTAGTCGACTGTCGAGATTTGGGAAGGTTTGAGGCGAGAGGGCCGAGGCTCGGAGGTCGTTGAAATTATGAAGTTAGGATCTAAATGAAGTGAAAGGAAGGCTGAAATTAAGCTAAGGCATTTAAGCTAAATGGAATGTTATATTGCTATCCGGTCCGGTCCGGTCTGGCCTGAGATGGCTGGCGCAAGATGCGGTGCCGTGAGGTGTAGGTGAGGAATCTTTGAGTGTGTCGCTGGAAAAGGTTGAGATTTGGATTAGCTGGTGAAAGATCATTATTATTGGTTGGTAGGCAGCTAGTATTCCCACCTCTACATAATTTTAAGAATGGAGAATTTGAGGGCTCTTGTACAGGTACAGTAAGTTGAGTAGAATGTTAGGCAATGAGTAACAAATAACAAGTATCGAGCTGAGTATATATGTGTATATATACATATATATCAGATATATCTTCTACGCAAAGACATCCTCAAACGACAGTTTAGGATTAGGAAGCAAAGAGTACTTTAATTAGGTTCGAATTTGATTTTCAATCGTTTATATACTTTTCCCCACCGTATTTCCGTTCTCCACTTGAACAAGCTAGTGAGAGGTCTCTTGCGTCGCCTTCTCACTTTACCTCACCATCCTTTCCTCTCCTATCCTATCCTATCTTATCTTACAGTTGCCGAGCTCATCATTTCCTTTTTTGTACATGGATATCATAACACGAACGCGCCTCTCCCATTACGCCAAGCCCAACCATCTACCCATTTCACCGGGGAGTAAACGCAATAATGTACATAAGTAAAAGAAAAGATCGTCTCGATAGTATGAAAGTCAAAATGATAAAGTAACGCACGCAACGAAACGCTAAGATGAAGGAAATATAGGGAGTGAGTGAAGGAAAGGAAAGATAAAGAGTGTGTCATCTGCGCGTCGTTCGCTCGTTCGTGTCCAGGTGTCGAATGAGAGTGCGATTGCTGCTGCGTTCCTTTTTCCGTGTATATCCGATCGTGACGAGTATATGGTAGTATATGTATGTATGTATGAAGATGTAAAGTAAAAGAAATGAGTGAAGTCCCTGGGTCTAGATAGGGTATATCGACCCATCAGATTCCGCCCCGTGTCGTGTATCTCATCACCTCACCATACTCCCCCTACTACCCACACTCCCCCTCGCGCTCCCGGGCGGCGGTAGAGGAGGCAAAGCACAATCCGGCGGCGGCGCAGGCGGCGGGCCATTAACAAGAGTTGGCATACTGCGGCGATTTATGACCGTCCTGCTGATCTCATGTTCTTTCACTCTCTGTAGGCTAGGTGACAGCATTGATACCGAGGTAAGCGGCGTTGCGACACTGCCGTTTCCATTCCCGTTTGTGGTGGTTGTAGAATGGGAAGTTGAGATGGAGGAGTTGTTTGAGGATGAGGAGAATGGGCGAGGCGAGAGGGCTGAGAAGGTGTGGGTTTGTGACTGAGAGTGAGATTGGGGAGATTTGGTTTTTGGAGAGAGGTAGGGGTTGTTTCTGTGAGCGGCGGCGGGCGCGATTTGCATGCTGATTGGGCGCTTGACTTTGGATTTGGTGTTTGCTAAGACTGGGACTGGGACCGGGATGGGCTGAGGTGAACGTGCGCTGGCTCTGCTTCGAGGTCTTTGAGAGTTTGGTTGATTTTGAGGCTGGGCATGACTGAGATGTTGGCCTTGACTTTGACTTTGATTCTGTTGTGTAGTGGATTGAGGAAACTCGAAGGTCGACACGAATGGTGAACTTGGAAGCGGCGTTGAGAGCGCCGCAGGTGGTAAGGGCGCAGGTCTCAGCGGCGCATCAACATTGTTGTTGTTCAGAGCGTGTTTCTCGCTTATGTCGCGAAGCGTCTGCATGCTCGAGTAGCGACGCGGAAGGTGGAAATCGATGTGTGCTGCTTCGTGGGGAGCGAGCGGTGTGAGGCTTGACATGCGGCGAGGCGGAGGAGTGGGCATAGTGTTGGATGGTGTAGTGGCGGCCGAGGGTGACCGTGGGGGAATGGTTATCATGGATGGCTTGGCGTTCTTGACTAGTGAGAAGGAGTGCGTGTCGGTGTTGGTGTTTGTGATTGAATCGAATTGCATGGGTGAAAAGATCATGGGCTGGACCTTCTTCGGTGAGGCCTTGACAGGGGAGAGGGAGCGTGGAACGTGGAGCGCTGAAGGAGGTGCTTTGCGTGTTCCCTTGAGAATGGAATCGCGCTGGCCCGGTCGGTTAGGTGTGCTTGGTACGGGTGGCGTTGGCGATGAGCTCTTAGCAATGGAATAGCGCTTTATAGAAGAGTTTGGGACGCTGAAATTCGGCGTGAGACCTGGAGAACGGCTTCGATTCAGACTTTGTGGGCCGCCGTATGTTGAGTGCCTGTGGAGCTTTGCAGTAGCTTGCGGTTCTAGTACGGGAATCTGCATGGTCTGCATGGATCTTCGACGCTCGTTGACAGCAGCTGCATTTGGTCGGAGATGCGTATCTTCGGTCGAAGATTTAGGTATAACATCTTCTAAGTTAGCACTCTCTCGAGTTGGTGATGTGGCTGGCGAAGAGCCCTGAGAGGTGATCAATGTTCGTTGTCCAGAAGAAACGTACGAAAATCTGTTCGAACTATCTCTCAAACTCTCGAGTTGACGTCCATCATTGGAAGTGACACTGCCAGCTCTCGAATGGTGACCAGTCGAAGGACGAACTGCCGATGATTGTGGCCTTATCAGTTCCGAAGTTGCCTCCTCTAATTTCTTCTGCAACTCATTGTCTTTCTCCTTAACCCATGGCGGCGGTCCGAAAGATGGAATATGAGGCGACGCTGGGTCAGACGTTTCGTCTGTATTCCTATGAATCAGATATCGATGGCTTGGCTGCGCTCTCAGTTGCATGACTTTGTCGTCTGGTTTAGGTTTTCCCGTTTCTGAAACATGTTTCTTGCCACCTAAAGCCTCGATTTCTCTCCTCACAACTGCGATCCACGAATCCATATCCTCAGCACTGTCAAGGACGAGTAGTAAGCTCGTCGCAGATCTTCGATAATCCGCGCCTCTAAAAGCGAGCCGCGATAACAAGGATCTCGAGTCTGATGCTGGGGTACCATCAGAATCCATAGCTTGTGAAATTTGTAATACCCAGTGCTTCCCTGGTATCACATCGCTTGCGAAAGCAACTAATTTGGTAAGCATTGTTCATTGGCATACCAAGGAAGGTTGTAACATACCAGAATCTTTTCCAAGCTGCATCATCTTCTCAGGTAATCTATCGAATGATCCCTCACCCGCATATTGAAGTAAATAGCCAGAAGTGACAAGAACGAAGATCTTCTGGGTCCAATCTGCCTTCGATAATGACCCTGAGATTTGTCGTTTGTGTTTACTCTTCGCCTTTTCCGCCTTCTTCGCCGCCGCACTCGTCAGATCCGTGGCTTCAGTCTGAGCGATTTCGTCTCGAAGACTGTTGTTTCTCTTATGGCTACTCATACGAAGAATAGCATCAGCCGAAAGCGTTGAAGCAGAAAGCTGAGCATGTTTTATGGCCTGAGGGTAGGCTTGAAAGAGTGGTGGTGGATCCCAAGCTGCAGATGTCCTTGTTGGAGGTCGTGGCGATGACTTTGTACTTGGTGATTTTGGGTTTGGCTTGCTGGGTGTCTTGACAGATTTGACCGACTTAGACCTGAGATTCATTCGAGAGGCTTTAGTAGTAGATGTTGCTGGTGTGGCGGGCATTGTGATCTCCGATACTGGCGTCGATTTCTCGGATTTCTGCTTGGCCATTTTCACAGATAGACTACGAGGTAAGCTTGCTTCCGCTACAGCTCTCATCGATCTCTCCGAGAATCCAGATAGTGGAGGAGTTTCTTCTATCAATGGCGATATGACCACAGCTTTGTCAGTCTTAGTCCGTGTGAACATCCCGCGGAGTCCACCCTTCGAATCCTTTCTCTGAACCTTTGCTTGCCGTAAAGGAACTCGACTTGCAACATCTCCAGTAGACAGGTTGATCATTGGTGGTCGTTCTCTGCGGTTGGAGTGGAAGGCTAAGTTCAGTTGCGGAAGATCGTCCAAGCCTCCAGCCCGACTCGGAACAGCTTCATTGATGTCTCCCATAGCTGGCGCCAATTGGCTTGCCTGGACTTATGCAGAACCAAATTGATCTTTCCTGCTTGTTGAGCTTCGTCTGGTCTCGTTTCGTCTCGCCTCGTCTCTGGCGCGCTATGTAGAACAATTCTCGTCGGAAGTACCTTCTGTTTCCCGTTCCGTGCGGGGCCCAACTCGAGTTTCTGATGCAGGGACGTTTACTGCTAAAATATGGATTTTTCGCTTCGTTCTCTTTTCTATTGGGGTAGAAGTCGGAAATGTTTCAAGTCGCACAAGGGGTTTTCGGTATATCAAAGTAAACCGAGACAATCCTCATACACTTGTCCAGAAAAGCACAAAAGACACAATCGATATAGGCTCAATCCAGGCAAGTCCTCAAATCGAGAATTCTCCAACGTCGTCAAAAAAGGATGGCTGCGAAGTAGGTCGGCTGGTGTTTGAGAACACTGTTCCGGTTGACGCGTGTGGGGTGGTTGTCGCGAAGTAAGTCCTGAGGGGAAAAAGAAAGGTTGCGGCCGCATCCGGTATCTTGACACGTCGAGAATGAAAGACTGCAAAACGGACGCGTAGAAACTAAGGCATCGAGAGCAGAAGCAATAGCAATTCAATGGTATAGCAAACAACAAGACGCGATTGGAAAGGCAGCGGGGAGAGGGGAAAGTTCGCAAGCAGAGAAGAGGAGAAAAAACATGACATGCAGGATGAGACGGGCCCGTCTTTTGATATGGAGAGGGGAGCAGACGACAAGGAGAACGCGAAGCTTACGCACGGGTGCTGTCCGATATTCCACGTCCAGGATGATGATTATTTTAGGCCGGTTGATGGTCCCATGCACATGCTTTACCCAGCTGTTCCCCTGCAGCAAGGCCAGGGCTCGCAAGGGGAGCGTTCCATTGCCAAATCACAGGAGAGCGGGCTTCAAAACGGCCTGTGGATTTGGCGTGAGGCGTTGAGTTTAGCGGTCGTAGTGGACGCTAACAGCAAAACCTCCGAAGAAACAACACCAGGGCCAGGGCCAGAGCCGGGCACAGGGGCTGCAGATGCCCACCATCAGGACGGCTCTCTCAAGCGACGATCGAGTCAATAAATAATGTTATTGAATTGTCATGTCCAGTAAAAAGTTTGATAGGTAAGGACTTAAAGCGTATTGGTGACTCGAGCCATAAGCCTTCACATATACCGCTGTCTCAAGTTTAGATGGGGTGCAGTGCAGCCGTCGCGGGATGCTCACTCACCACGGCCACCACCCGCGCTACGGCTTGCTTGGGTGGGAAAAGAAACATCATGGTGGCATTGTGCCTGCATTAGGGCCACCCACAGTGAAAGTCTAGTGGCTAATCGGAGTTTGGACTTCTGCACGAGAATCACGCACGATGCGGTGCGATGCGATCCGTATTGAAAAGAAACGAACTGTTGTTTAGCTTTGACTTTTTTCCAACAGTCGAGGACGAAAAGTATGTTAGGGGGTTAACTTTTTGGAGTACCGGCACTTGTCCCGCGCGCCAGACTTCGAAAGTTTTCTCAAGTCGATCAAGAGTCTTGAGATCCGGAAAAGATTTGCGGATGACCAACTTCTGACTTGTCTGCAAGCCGAAAGGGGCTGGCTTTTCATAAATTACATCCCGATCATTGAGCCCTATGGCCCAAGGATACCTGATAAGATACCAGGGTGCTGGAGTCCGTGCTGCCGAGGCTGGGAATTTGAAAAGCAAAGCACCTTGACTGGACTTGACGAGACGGCAGTAGCATCGCCTAGCTGGTGATATATTTTGCTTTCCAATGTTGGTAATCTCCAGTTCTTTGTGGGAGTGTCGTTGCGAATCAAATGCGTAAAAGTGGTCAGTCTGACCGCAGTGTTGGGTCATAAGGAGGGATCATCCATGGCTTTCGGATCGATCCAGACGGCCATATGAGATCCATGGTTCGGATGAACTTATGTGGGGGAGAGTAAGTATTGATTTCTTGACCATGAAGATCGATCACCAACAGGAGCTCGGCGGTAAGCAATCATCGCTGAGCGGTCAACGTTTGTGCTCCTGTGGTTCTGCTTGGAGGTAGGATTGCCAAAAGATGGAATTATTGATGAAGTGTCTCTGAGTTTTGGCCGGTTGTTTCTGGCTTTGTTGATCTTGTTTTCCGAGTCTGGAACTCAACAGCTTGTTAGAGGCCAGGCCTAAGTCTGCTAGTAAATACTTTTTTGCTGTGTTCCAGACACATCTGCCGATCAGCATATCTAACAGTTCTGAACACTAGGGAAGGCTTCAGTTCGGCTCCATATAATTGACAAAGTCACGCGTCCTGCAATGCTGCGTAGGCTATCCACGACCCCGGATGACGTTGAATACCTGGGTATTTTATTGCCACAATGATGAAATTTCACCTTGTCCATCTTGCAACCCCTCTGTCATTGTCGGTTGATCTGAAGTGGTGGCAGTCGATGTGGAATTGTCGAGTGCTTTTGTGGCCTGATCGTGCCACTTCGTGATGCCAAGCAGCCAGCTCATGGGCGGAACCACCTTTCCCCAAATGTGTCCCGTGATTACTCAGACAGTTTCTTAGACGATTCAGACGAGAAGCCGTTGGTGGCTTAGAAAGTCGGGAGAGGTGACCGGATGGCCCAGAGCAGGTTGCCATGGGATTAGTTGTGGCTGTTGCAAAGAGGTGTTGCATTGAATATTGGAATTTGAATACTTGGCCTCTGAATTTGTAGGAGCCTTCATTGTAGATATGCAAGGTGGTTGTTGGAGACTGAGTCTGTAGGCAGTTTTATTGACATAAGATAAGGAGAAGTAAGAAACATCTCACAATAAGCCTTCACTATTGAAGCTGCTCCATGGTTGATGCTCCAGGTCTAAGGTCTCGCCAAGTAGAACGCTCTTGAGGACTGGATTGGACTGGACTCTCTGGACCCCTGCCAAACGACAAGCGATCATCGTCACCAGGCGGGCAGAGCTTCCCTTCGATTGAACATCACTATCACGCTCACGCTCCTTTCAGACATTTGACTCACGCAAACACCTAACACCTACGCCATCATTTGATTTGATCGCAGGCGAGTTTACTTCCTCCAATCCCTCGATTGCCTTCTCTTCCGACAACGTCCATACCTGTTTGCTAGTCGCCCGCATACAGCCCTCCAACGTATTCCGATACTCCCCACCATCAGCGACCTTTGTAGCACACTCCGGTTCATATAACAAAGGTCCAATGGCGCCCGACCTCAACTCTCTTCCTCCCTCACGATCAATATCACTTTCGGGATCACCTACCATGGCACGAACACTCTCGAGCTCTGGGGAAACCAGCGCTGCTGCCCTGCGGGGTCAAACACCATCTCCTTCTCCACGATCTGCCTCGACGTCCCTCCAAGCAGCTGCGGCTGTGAATGCTGGACTACAACAGGAAGACTCAAGACGTATGTACAATTCCGTAGTCTCTACCATATTGCAATACTATTTTCAGCGAAGAGGGATAATCTGGGGCTCAGCTCTCCATGCGCTGAGTTGTCAGGGTGGAATACAAACTGTCACCCAACGGTTGCATGATAGACTGGACCAAACCTCTTGTCACAAGACATAGTCAGAGTTTTTGTGCTGACATTCCAATTCTAGGTTCCTCGAGCAGCTCCGTCCCAAGAAATCGACAACCCTCCCATGCTGGCAGAAGACGATCTACAGTCCTAATGAACTTGCAACTCAACGACCCCTCCCTACCTGCACCAGGCGAAATGGTTCACGAACCCCACGTGTCAGGCTATCGAACATCAAGCCCACACTCTCTTACAGGCTCGCCGATCATGTCTACTGGAGATCCTCATCACTTTCGTGCTCCGAGTCTGGGAGAGATACATCAGGAAATAGAGCAGGAACAAGAGGCGCAAGTTGTACGTTGTCCACATGACTTTTATAATACTTTTGGAGCATGGAGAGCCTCTAGGAGAGCTTATTATTTTCAACTTGGTTCAGTGAACAAGAGAAAATGAGTATCTTGTTTAGAATGGAGCGCAAAGGGTCATCATACATTGAAACTGACTGAACATCAGAATCGACTCTTGCAAATGATCCGGACTCAACAGCAGGAGCTTCAACAACTACAACTTGCTCGAGGTGCTGATCCAACTCACGGAACCCCTCCTGTAATCGACGAATCCACTCCAACTTCAGAACGCTCGATGTCCTTTTCCAACCAAAACGTTCGTCACTCAGCCATGTCCACACCCCGCTCTCCTTCCGCTGCCCTCCACCCACGCAGCTCATTCGATCTTGCGCGAGCAGATCTCCAACACAGACGATCAAGAACACCCAGCCGAACTGCTTCTCCACGGTTGAGGTCAACATCCATCAGCGGTGAGGGCGGCGAGACGTGGAATCTTGGTGGACGTGATGAGAGCGCATTCTATCAAGCAGAGACTCAGATGATGATCAGAGAGAACCAGATGTTGAGACAGAGAATCAGGGAACTGGGTATGATCCTTGTAGCAAAGGAAATGTACCCTTCACAATGCTAATTGTTCTTCCAGAGCGCCAAGTCAATGAGCTTCATTCCAATTCCGCTATCACTAATGAACCTGCCACGCCTTCCCACCTCCTCCGCTCCCAATCCGTTTCTGAAGAAGAACCACCTCAGATTCCAGCTGTATCAGCAGCGGCTTCGGCGTCAATTCCAACTGCAGCAGCTGGAGCCGAGATTAAGAGTGACTGAGCCTGTTTTGAGACTTCAGCGAGGTTGTAAGGACGGAGAACCGAGCAAGTGAACAATGGCGTTATAATTCCCTACAGTGCGGCGTGGCAAGCACCGTTTTCTACACTTTCCCTGGTTCTTTCGATGGTGTTTTCGGAGTGCATTTGTGGGGCTCTAGAATCTGGTCTGGAGTTCGCAGGTTTGCATTGGTGGTGTAGGTCATGAATTAAATCACTGCATAGGATGAAGCATTGTGTTGGCAGATAGTGAGCAAGCAGGCAAGCAAGCGCCCCAAGATTGATCCTTGAAATGATCATGCATGGGATGTGAGGTTGAGCCATCTCATGACGGGATGGGGGGAAATTGAGAGGACGTGAATGAATGAATGGATGAATGGCACGAAAATACCTTGACTTTGACTTTGGCTTTGGCTTTTAGGCCTGAAATGAACAGATCGTTGAATACCCCACTAAAGCACCAGTTTCAGGGTCATCATCTCTCATCGAGCGCTCTCTCTTACACGCCGCGCTGCAAACTGTCTATATTGATATGTGTTTACCTCCAATGTTTCCATACTCGCTTAATCCTGTTCATCTCTATTACCATTGTAAACCAGCATCAACGCCTTTTCTTTCTATGTCTCGCTTTTTAAGATGGTATTTGATATGTGAATTTCATTTCGCTTGCTATACGCTTACATACATACATACATACAACTGTTGTCTGTTGCTACTGTAGTCCTGTCCCGTCCCGTCCCGTCCCGTTTGTTTGCTTGTTTGCTATTCCTACATATCTGTCCCTCACTCCTCCATCTTTCGCTTGAGATGCCTCTTACCGGCTGATTCACCCTTTTCAACTCGAAGAATGCTGCATGCTCATCTCGCAGTCATTAGATACCTAAACAACTCCAAAAACTCCTGTGCCCAGTGCGGCAAAACGAGGCTACTTTGTTCACCGAAAAACAATACTCGGGAACTTTTTCCGCCCGGCTATGTTGACGTGGTATTCGTGGATCCCTTCGAGTGTTGCTGCGTATCTGTGTTTTTGTTTCGTCAGCCTTTTTGTTCATTTATTCAAGCAAGCGAGCAAAGTAAGGCTAGGGATGACGAGAAGAGCAGCCAAAAGAGCAGCCAAAAATAAGAAGGAGAAAAGGAAAAGCAAGAAACTCACAAAATCCTCCCATCCGGACTCCAACAACAGCCCATCGTCTCCGCAGCTCTCAACACCCCGTCCAACAGCCCATTCTCATCTCTCGAAAGTGCACCCAACCCAAAGGTCGTCCCATCATCCGTAGGCCGCCACGGCTGTCGAAGCCTATGTGCGAATTCCCGTGGGTTGATACTAATCGTTTGGTCGTCGTCCTCGGCACCTAGTTCGACACGCAGGCGAGTAGAGCGCGTGATAGGTGCGTCAGCTTGGCGAGCAGCTCTATAGATGGATTCGATATCCGTCCAGGGGGTATTGGATTCAGGCGCTCTGCCGGAACCAGAACTGGAACCGGGTTCTGCGGCGGAATCGCGATCTCGTTCTCGGTCTCGGTCACGATCTCGTCGGCCGGGCGTGAGAGTGAGGCGTTCAAGACCGGAGAAGGTATCGTCGTTTCGAGGCGTACCGATTGTTTCTCGCTCGATGGCTGTTTCGGCTGCGGCGAGGAGCATGGAGCTGCGTCTTCGTGGCTCCTGTTGTTGGAGTTGAGTGCGGCGTGCGCTTTCGCGGTTGCGTTCATCCATGAAGGCGCGGAATGAGGCGGCGGAACGGTCGTGTGATACAAAGTCGCGGAGGGAGGTGGGGAGGCCGGCATTGTTGACCAGACGGGTGGTGGTGCTGCTGCTGGAACTTCCTTCGCCATTGGAGTTTGTGTTGGAGTTGGTTGAGCGGCGTCCTTCTGCCCAGGGCCCCCATCGTGATGTTGCTGATGCTTCGGCTAGGACTTCTCGCGCTGCGTTGGCGGCGTCTCGTTGTCGTCTTGCGATGCGTGATACTTCCAGGACGTCTAGCTCAGCTGCTGTGGGTGGATCTTGGTCTCTGTCTAGAAGAAGACTTCGTAAATGTCGTCTTTCTAGGTCGGCTCCAAGGTAATCTGGGATATTGGCTGAGGGTGGTGATTCGGATCTTAGACTGCGGAGTCCATATCTCTGACCGGATCGATCAGAAAGAAGAACTCTTTCTACGTTTTCTTCGTTGGAGTTTATCAGGATTAGCTGGCGGGAGTTGAAGAGTGTTCGGACGTCAGCAATGCCTACTCGGCCACTTGACTCTGTCCAAGCCTGTGGAAGTCAGCTTCATGGTCTCGGAGTGACTGCTGTAAGTTGGAGGTTCTGAGGCAAAATATCGCTTGGAATCATCACGAGACACATTACATCGAAGTAGTGAATTCATACTTACAAGCAGATCAAAGGGTCCTGGTGAGAAGTCCATTGCTCGAACCGCTCCGGCTTGACGGCCAGGTCTCGAAGTAGTAAATGATACCATTAGAGATTGCGTTTCGGTGAGACATTCCGCATCGAAGATGGATATAATGCCGTACTGAGTTGCAACGGCCAAGTATTTTCCCGATCTCGAGAAAGAAAGTGCAAAACTTCCTCTCATCTGAGATCTATCTGCCTGCCGCTGACTTTCCAGCTGTATCCTCCCAGCAAGTACCCATTGATATACCGGACTTCGCTTGTTCTCGAAACGTTCCCTCCTCGGCTCTGCCTTTGGCATTCTCTTGTGAATATACAGAAATGGATCATCGCAGATTGCAACGAGAAGCTCTCCGTCCGGTGATATCGCGGAACGGTTGACGAAGTCAGGCAACTTCAATGTTTCCAGAGTATCCGAGGTCGCCACATTCAGAATTGAAACGGTACAATCATTGTTCGACACCACAGCCACTGGGACCTTATACACCCGTTCTGATAGATCATCCCTCGGCGACCAAAGAGTTATGCAATTGACAATTTCCGCTCCAATCTTCTCACTGTGTGTGGTCATCGCCCGGCCTCGGATCCTCCTATACGCATCAATCATCTCCCCAATATTCGTCCGTCTGGTTGGATCTAGATCCAGCGGTAAACGGGCATCTGGGTCAGAGTCTAGGAATGAAGATGTATCGAAGGCTGCCGATCGGTTTTTCAAAGATATGGCGGTGTAGTTTCCATTATCTCCTCCGCAACATAACCAGTCTTTTGAGGCGACGAGGCATCGTGGAAGGAAGGTAAGTGAGGCGATGAGTTCGCGTTCTCGAGTTTTGGAGTTGATAGATATGATGTCTGTTCCATTGGGGAAATAGACGATGTCCTGCTCTGGGGAGCTTATTAGGGACCGCAGCTGCCAGTGACTAGAATACCTTGTCAGCAAGTGATGCTTCATTGATTTCTTCTCTATCGTTCAAAAGATGTAGCCATGCTCGAACATTCAGGACCGTTTCCGCAGCTTCAATGCCAACCGCCAGTATTTCAAATGGATCACAGGTCTTCCCATCAACCAACTCACCTAGTGTCTATCGTAGCCCTGTAATACTTTCTCGGGTTCGGCAGGATGAGATTCTCAGTGGCATGATGTCTACAGATATCACATTAGTTTTTGATTGTAGACGTATAGACCTTGCACAATCGTACAAGCTTTCTTCTTTGACAGCCATGGCTGCCATGCGCTGCAGCGCGTGCTCTCATGAAGCTCTTTCCACGTACGAAGTGGCGGCAGATCTTGGGTACTTGTTCTGCAAGTCAAGATTGTATATATTCAAGATGGTTCAAACGACTAGCAGAGAGGTTCTTTCGAGTTGTATGTAAACGATCGGCCGGAGTTTGGATGCAATGTGATTGTTTTGGTCTTGTCTGTTCTTGTCGCATCATCTAGCTTGCTCGCAACGACGTCAAGGCTGAGGGTGGAGTCGGCACATGGATGGCAACGAGCAGCTGCAGTCATGCCTGGCGTTCGAGGTTGTAACAGAGAACCTTTTCCACGCTGACAAAGGCGGCACTGGATGTGAAGCATCGATCATGAAGCCAACAATGTGCCTCCTGAATATCAAGTGGAATTCGCACAATATTGATATAGCTTACAGTTTTTGAAGCTTAAGATGTTCTTTTGAATTCATAAGTTCCTCTGAACGTATCAGAATTGATAGTATATCTTAGTAATCGCCATGGAAAGACAGCAGAGGTGCGCAAAAGCACTTGTAGCTTTGTACCTTGGTGCCGCTTTTGCTTTCTTTGCCCGAGCCTACCCCCTGCACTCCACTTCAATTTGGCCCACCGTAGTGTTCTGTCCAATTCCACCCGTTAGCGTCTCGAAGAATATTTTTGCAGCCGTGCATCATCTACCATCTTCTACTTCTTCTTTAAACCATCAAACTCCCATCTCTCCTTTCTGCAATAATCTTCCCCCCATCTTCATCAACACCCTCACGCACATTCTCCTGATCTTCTAGCGACCCTCAATATGTTGTCTTCCAGATTGTCCAGAGCTGTAAGTAGTTATCCTTCCTGCAATGCTCGAATGTTTTGATTGCATCACCATCTGACTTTAACAGCTTCCTCGAGCTACATCTTCCGCCACACGCTCCTCGAATCTCATCCGCACACCACTTGGCTCCTCATTTGTACGAAGATATGCAGATGATGCTGACAAGAAGGTTCGCGGTCCAGTTATCGGTATCGATCTGGGTAAGTTTTCACTTCCGGCGCTCCCAGGGGGCCACAATCTGGTCGCATGCTCACAATCTTTTCAGGAACCACAAACTCTGCGGTAGCAATTATGGAAGGTCCTACAGCTAAGATTATTGAGAACTCAGAAGGTACATTTTCAGCATTTGCCCCTTTCCAATTCCTCGCCTTCTAACTTTTTCCAGGTGCCCGGACGACACCCTCGGTAGTGGCGTTCGCTCAAGATGGCGAGAGATTAGTCGGTGTATCTGCAAAGCGTCAAGCTGTTGTTAACCCAGAGAACACTCTGTTCGCCACCAAGCGTTTGATCGGACGAAAGTTCACTGATGTCGAGGTTCAACGCGATATTAAGGAGGTCCCATACAAGATCGTTCAACACACAAACGGTGATGCTTGGGTATCTGCTCGCGGCGAGAAATACTCCCCATCGCAAATTGGTGGTTTTGTCCTGCAGAAGATGAAGGAGACTGCTGAGGCCTACCTCACCAAACCAATCCAAAACGCCGTTGTTACTGTCCCAGCATACTTCAACGACTCGCAACGTCAAGCCACCAAGGACGCCGGTCAAATCGCTGGTCTCAATGTTCTCCGTGTCGTTAACGAGCCAACTGCTGCTGCCCTTGCATACGGTCTCGAGAAGGATGAGGACAAGATCATTGCCGTCTACGATCTCGGTGGAGGAACTTTCGATATCTCTGTTCTCGAGATCCAGAAGGGTGTTTTCGAGGTCAAGTCCACCAACGGTGATACCCACTTGGGTGGTGAAGATTTCGATATTCACTTGGTTCGCCACTTGGTTCAACAATTCAAGAAGGATTCTGGCATCGATATCTCCAACGACCGCATGGCCATTCAACGTATCCGTGAGGCTGCTGAGAAGGCTAAGATTGAGTTGTCCTCGTCTATGCAGACTGACATCAATCTTCCTTTCATCACCGCCGATTCTTCCGGACCGAAGCACATCAACATGAAGCTCTCCAGATCGCAGCTTGAGAAGCTTGTTGACCCACTCATCAGCCGTACCGTCGAGCCAGTTAGAAAGGCCTTGAAGGATGCCAACCTTGCTGCCAAGGACATTCAAGAGGTCATCTTGGTCGGTGGTATGACCCGTATGCCAAAGGTTGCCGAGTCTGTTAAGAGCATCTTCGGCCGTGACCCTGCGAAGTCTGTCAACCCAGATGAGGCTGTTGCTATGGGAGCTGCGATCCAAGGTGGTGTCCTTGCTGGTAACGTCACTGATGTCCTTCTCTTGGACGTTACCCCTCTGTCCCTCGGTATCGAGACCCTCGGAGGTGTTTTCACTCGTCTGATCAACCGAAACACCACCATCCCAACCAAGAAGTCCCAGGTCTTCTCCACTGCAGCTGATTTCCAGACTGCTGTCGAGATCAAGGTCTACCAGGGTGAGCGTGAGCTTGTCCGTGACAATAAGATGCTCGGAAACTTCCAACTCACCGGTATCCCACCCGCTCACCGCGGTGTCCCTCAAGTTGAGGTTACCTTCGACATTGACGCCGATGCTATTGTCCACGTTCACGCCAAGGACAAGTCTACCAACAAGGATCAATCTATCACTATCGCTTCCGGATCTGGTCTCTCCGATGAGGAGATCCAAAGCATGGTTGACGACTCCGAGCGATACGCCGAGTCTGATAAGGAGCGCAAGAACGCCATCGAGGCTGCCAACCGCTCCGACAGTGTCTTGAACGATACTGAGAAGGCCTTGAATGAGTTCGCTGATAGACTCGACAAGACCGAGGCTGACCAAATCCGTGAGAAGATCACCACCCTCCGCGAGTTTGTCAGCAAGTCCCAGTCTGGCGAGGGCACCGCCACCGCTGCTGAGATCAAGGAGAAGACCGACGAGCTTCAAATGGCAAGCTTGAATCTTTTCGATAAGATGCACAAGGCCCGTGCCGAGTCAGGCGAGACCCCACCAGCTGGTGAGGAGGCCAAGCCAGAGGGCGAGGCTAAGGACGGTGAGAAGAAGCAATAGACGACCAATTTCGGCACAATTTCTTTGACTCTTTAGCGTTTTGAGTGGTTCAGAAAGACCACTCCTGTATTCATCTCTGTACTCATATGTTGCACATTGGCGACTCTTCTCTGTTGTCATAGCTACTTCATGTTCTTCATAGCTTTGGGGCAAAAAGGCGTTCAGAGCACGCATCGCGGTATCATGCAGCGTGGGCTTGTGGTGGATACCTTGCACAGAAAAGGGCTTTACTGTGGCTGTATAAAACTAGGATAAGACGACGAATAATATGACATCCCCTCTCACAATGGCAGCCTTGTGATGCTTCTCTTCGATGCATGAACCTTCGTGCGTCAATACTGAACTGTCAGCCCGTGGCTGCTATCCACTTATGAACGGTCCCGGACGAACAGAAGGTCATTTGCATGCTTGCTATCGACATCTTTTCAGTCTGTTGCACATCGCATTTTCATAGTGAGTTTCAGGGTTGTTCTACTTCAAAGAGCTATCTCCGATCATGATTCAGTGTCTTCGTTTAGCCTCGATTTCAACCGGAACTTTTGCTTTCCTCGAAACGGTTTCTGGAGCTTTAAATTGACATCTTTTCTGCGCCCATCTGGAACTCGAACTCAGCTTACAGAATCACGCAAAAAAGCAGTCCTTGAGACTTTCAAATATGTGATATTGGCCTTTTCAATGGATCTATTTAGCCTATGGTGAGAATTTTGGGAGGGCTGCAGAATGTGGTCCGCTTTGATGTCAAGATGTGGCCAAAGCGAGGATGATAGCTGCAATAATGCTTCCCGTATATAACTTCTACGTGACATACGCCCAATAGTTGTGACTCAGAGCTGACTCGAATGCAAGTGGCGGACGGGAAGGAATGGCCTCGAAAGGCCCGAAGATGTCCATCTTGATTTGTACTGTAGTTGCGGTCACGTGTAGCCCTAGCGAGGCTGAAATTCCCACTTCGATATTTTTGGAGTTTTCGCTGCCGAAATCTCCCCCGCCTTTGACCAGGACATCGACTTTCTAAACTTCACGACACACGATCGCACCAACTACCTGCGACTCTACAAACCTCCCAGGAACCATCTCAAACGCAACAAAAAAGGGCGCGTAAAACCAATAACAAGATGTCGAAAGCAGCTGCGTAAGATACCCCATTCCCCCCCCTCCCTCATGGTACGCCACTATATTTATGCGAGCACTGTACTCACTTTTCTGAATAGCCGTGCCGACTGGGCTGATGACGAGGATCTCGATGATACCACGAACGAGCTCCCTGCATCCACTACAACTACAAACAAAGATGGCACTAAGACAATCGTCTCATGGAGATTCAACGATGATGGCAAGAAGGTCAAGACGACACGCAGAATCCGATTTACCGTACACAAGGAGGTGGTCAACCCAAGAGTAGCAGAGCGCA